>Ga0247823_10000361_pt1 | contig 39443 bp, 42 predicted proteins | sample 13C_PalmiticAcid_2_FD_192426 | JGI IMG/M metagenome (GOLD analysis project Ga0247823, IMG submission 192426) | Soil microbial communities from agricultural site in Penn Yan, New York, United States - 13C_PalmiticAcid_Day30 | ecosystem: Environmental > Terrestrial > Soil > Agricultural land... | reverse complement strand
TTCCCCGTTTCGTCCTCGGCATCGTAGCGCTGGTCGGTTGCCAGAATGCGGACGTTGCGAACGATCGTCTCGGCGGTGAACAATTCCTTGTCGGGATAGCTCGAGTTTTCCGTATCGATCGAGATACGCTGGGCGAGCACGACATCGACGCGGTCGCCCGGAAAGACGAAACCTGCGACGCCCTGTTCCTGGCTGACCTTGACCGTGACGGCACGCATGCCCGGGCCAAGCGCCGCGGCGAGGAAGCCGCGATCGTCAGGATGGACCAGCGCGCCCTGTGTCAGGGGCTGGCCGGCGGTGATCGGATAGCGCACGACGGTGCCGACCAACGTGTTCACGTCGGTCTTGTCTTTCATGAAATAGGCCTTTTCGACCAATTCCTTCGGCCATGGCTGGAAGCGAAAGCTGTCCGGGCCGATGATCGTGCCCAAGGGCAACTGCCGCGTCGCCACAAGGATCATCGGACCGGTAATGTCCGGTGCCGCGGCTGCACGCGCTTGCGGGGCAGCTGCTCCGCGCATCATCTGGTTGACCCCGAACGCTGCGCCGATGGCAATCACCAGCGCGCCGACGATCAGCATAATCTTTCGCGTATCCATGACGATTTGTCGCCCTCCTGCACCCACCAGAGACGGTCGTGCTTTTCCCTCAGGTCATCCGATAACCTGAAACTGGTTAAGATATTGTTGGTGAAGCGCCCAAAGGCCCGCCGCGGCGATGGCTACCCCGTAGGGAACCTCGACGGGCTTGTCCGAAGGGCGCAATTTCATATGGATAAGCATCGCTGCCGACAGGATGCCGCCGCCAATGGCCATGACCATGAGTGTCGGCATGAACAGCGGAAGCGGGATCCATAGCATTACAGCGCCAATCATTTTCACGTCGCCACCGCCCATTGCACCGATCGCGAACAGGCCGGCAAAGACCAGAAAGACTGCAAAGGCCGCTGCGAACTGGAGCGGCGCGTCGGGCCAGAGCGCGAGGCCGCTCACAATCCAGAAGGGGATCGCGAGCAGTGCCATCGCGGCGTTGAGTTCGTTGGAAATGGTGCGCGAACGGACGTCGCTGATTGCGGCGGCAATCATCATCAGGCCGAGTAGAGCCATAAGGCCGAGCGAGATTGTGCCGCTTTCCATCGAGTTTCTCCTACGCAATATGGCTTACCAAAGAGTAACCATGTCGGCGGGACGCTGCGGCTTGCATTCCGCGGGCCAGCCGATATGCGGCGGGCATGACCGACGCGCCGCCTTCCGACACCGATGTGCTGATTGTCGGCGCCGGGATTGCCGGCGCGAGCCTCGCGGCGGCATTGGCCCCCTCGCGCCGCGTCCTGCTGGTCGAGGCCGAGGATGCCCCCGGCTATCACGCAACGGGGCGGTCAGCCGCCTTCTGGCACGAAAGCTATGGCGGCGCGGGGGTGCAACCCCTGACTCACGCATCGCTGGAGATGTTGAACAGCCCGCCGCCCGAATTTTCGGAACATGGCTTCCTGTCGCCGCGCGGGGCATTGACGCTTGGTCAGCGGTCCGAGGCCGCGGCGGTCGACGCCTTCACGGCCGAATTCACGGCACAGGGCGTCGGTGTCGTCCGAATGTCGGGAGCTGAGGTCGCCAGCAAGATTCCGGGCCTCCGCGCTGAATGGAGCGAGGCCGCCTATGAGGCGGCGTGCCGCGACATCGATGTCGGCGGACTCCATGCGGCCTATCTGCGCGCCGCAAAACGGGCCGGCGCGATACTGGTCACGCGTGCGCCTTTGCAGCAAGCTCGCCGTTTCAGCGGGGGCTGGGAGGTCGAACTGGCTGGCGGACGCGTCCGCACGTCGCTGATCGTCAACGCCGCCGGTGCATGGGCGGATGAGGTCGCGGCCGCGTGCGGCATCGCGCCGGTGGGCATCCAGCCCTATCGCCGCACGGTGATGCAGGTCCGGCTGGGCGTTCCGGTTCCCGCCGACCTGCCGCTCGTCATCCACGTCGGCGGCGAATTCTATTTCAAGGGACAGAGCGAGGGGCGCGTCTGGCTGACGCCCCACGACGAGACGCCGACCGCGCCGCACGATGCGGCGCCGGAGGAACTGGACGTCGCGCTCGCGATCGACCGGATGCAGTCGGTGGTTGACTGGCCGGTCGTTGCGGTCGAGCGCAAATGGGCGGGGCTGCGCAGCTTCGCGCCCGATCGCATCCCGGTATTTGGAGCCGATCGGCATGACGATGCCTTCATATGGTGCGCGGGGCAGGGCGGCTTCGGCATCCAGACCGCGCCGGCGATCGCCGCCTTGCTTGCGGCTGCGCTTGGCGCCCCGCCGCCCGGCGGCGCCATCGGCCGCGTCGATCCCGCACCCTTTGCGCCATCGCGCTTCGTTTGAAGCATCTGACCCCTTGCACGGCGAAACGACCGGATTAACATAGGTTTGGCTGTGCCCCTCCGGCACGGCCCGACCTTTGGAGGATGGCATGGCCCATTATTTCGAGATCAAGAAGAACAAGGCCGGCGAGTTTGTCGCCTATTTCAAATATAATAGCGAACCCATCTTCTGGACCGAGGGCTATAGCAGCAAGGCTTCCGCCAAAAATGCGATCGAGTCTATCCTGAAGAACGGACCCACCGCCGAAGTGCGCGAAACCGAATAGTCTCAGCGCGCGGGTGCCTTGCGCGCCCGCGCGACTTCGAGGGCCGCGTCGCTGGCCAGCGTATCGGCCAGTTCATTGTCGCCGTGGCCCGCGTGGCCCTTGACCCAGATCCACTCGACCTTGTGCCGCGCGTTTTCCTTGACGAGGCGCTGCCACAGGTCGGCATTGGCGACCGGCTTTTTCGCCGCGGTCTTCCAGCCGTTCTTCTGCCAGCCGAAAATCCATTTGGTGATGCCGTCACGGACATAGACGCTGTCGGTCGACAGTTCGACGTTGCAGCTGCGCTTGAGCGCCGCGAGTGCCTCGATCGCCGCCATCAATTCCATTCGGTTGTTCGTCGTATCGGGTTCGCCCCCCGACATGGTCTTTACGACATCGCCCCAGCGCAGCACGGCGCCCCAGCCGCCGGGGCCGGGGTTGCCCTTGCATGCGCCGTCGGTGGCGACGATCACGGTCCTGCCGGTGGTTCCGCTCATCCGGCGAACAGGCTTGCGGCGTCGGGCGCGCCATAGCGTTGCAGGCGGGCAAGGAACGGCGAAGGGTCCTTGCGCGTGACGAGCGCGTCGGCGGGCGTATGCACCCAGTCGTGCGCGCGCGTCAGCAGAAAGCGCAGCGATGCGCCGCGCGCGAGCAGCGGCAACGCGGCGACCTCGGCGTCCGACAGCGTGATTTCGCTTGCATAGCCCCGCATCAGCGCTGCACCGCGCGCGGGATCGCATTGTTTCCCGTCGGCCGAAAAGGCCCACGATGCGTGCGTGATGACGAGGTCATAAGCGCGAAAGTCGCTCGCGGCGAAATAAAAGTCGATGAGGCCGGTAACCCGGTCGCCGAGCATCAGCACATTGTCGGGAAACAGGTCGGCGTGGATGACATGCGCAGGCAGGTCGGTCGGCCAATGGGCATCGAGGTAGGCGAGTTCGGCATCGACGATCGATTGAAGTCCCGGCAACACCGCATCGAGGTCGCCGGTCGCCGCGGCAACGGCGCGCCAGTGATCGTGTCCCATGCTGTTGGCGCGCGCACCGGCATAATCTTCGAGCGCGCGATGCATCGCACCGAGCGCGGCGCCTGCCGCTTCGCATTGGGCGGGCGTCGGCTGCGTCAGCGAAATGCCGGGCAGGAACTGGATGACGCACGCCGCGCGGCCCGAAATCTGCTGGATGGCGACGCCGTTTCGATCGCGGATCATCGCCGGGACCGGGCAGTTCCGGCTGGCCAGATGGTTCAGCAGATCGACAAAGAAGGGCAAATCGCCTTCGCTCACCCGCTTTTCATAGAGCGTCAGGATGAAGCGTCCGCCCGTCGTCTCGAGCAGGAAGTTGCTGTTCTCGACGCCCTCGGCGATACCCTTGCACGACACGACGGTTCCGATGTCGTATCGGGCGACGAGCGCGGCAAGGTCGTCGGGCTCGACGTGCGTATAGACGGCCATCAGGCGGTTTCGAGCCCGCGCGGCAGCTTGAAGACCATATTCTCTTCGGCGGTGACGACGACGTCTTCGACGACGGTGCGGACCGAGGCAACCGCGTCGATCACTTCGCGGACCAGCGTCTCGGGCGCGCTCGCGCCGGCGGTGATGCCCAGCGTGCCGATGTCCGTCAGCCAGGCGGGATCGATGTCGGTGCCGCGCTGGACGAGATGCGCGGGGGTTCCGAGCCGCTCGGCGACTTCGACCAGACGCAGGCTGTTCGAGCTGTTGGGCGCGCCGATCACGATCATGCGGTCGCATTCGCCCGCGATCGCCTTCACCGCATCCTGACGGTTCGACGTGGCATAGCAGATGTCCTCGCCGCGCGGGCCGGTGATCGCGGGGAAACGATGCTGCAGCGCGGCGATGATGTCGCGCGTGTCGTCGACCGACAGCGTAGTCTGAGTCAGGAAGGACAGCATTTCGGGATCGGGCGGCGTGAGCGCCGCGACATCGTCGACCGATTCGACCAGCGTCATTGCGCCTTCGGGCAATTGCCCCAGCGTCCCGATGACTTCGGGATGGCCGGCGTGGCCGACAAAGACGATATGACGTCCCGTCTCGTGCGCGCGCTCGGCCTGCCGGTGTACTTTCGATACCAGCGGGCAGGTGGCGTCGATATAGTCGAGCCCGCGCATTTCGGCTTTCGCCGGCACCGCCTTGGGCACACCGTGCGCGCTGAATACCACGGGTACGCCATCGGGAACCTGATCGAGCGATTCGACGAAAATCGCGCCCTTGGCCTTCAGGGAGTCGACGACATAGCGGTTGTGGACGATTTCATGCCGGACATAGACGGGCGCGCCATATTTCTGCAGCGCGAGTTCGACGATGCGGATCGCGCGATCGACCCCGGCGCAGAACCCGCGCGGTGCCGCGATCAAAACCTTGAGTTCTGCCGCTTCGCTGCCTTCAGCTTGCGTCATCGGATGGGGAGCGTTCATGATGCCGGCGCTCTAGCGCAGCAAGCCGTCCGGGGTAAAGCCGCTTCGTCCCCTTCTCATTCTTGTTCTCTTTGTTGCGCCGCGTTCATCGCACCGATAAGAAGCGGCGCGCATGAAGCGGGATCAATTGTCCCGACGCCTGTCAAAGCGCCTGTTTGGAAAGCCCGTTTATCATGATGTCCATTTCGTTTCCGTCCCGTAAGTTTCTGACCGTGCTGTGCGGCGCGGCAGCCATGGCGACGGTGGCGGGCTGCGCGAAGGACAATGAAATCGACCTCGCCGGCGGCGTCGGCATCACCTCGACGCGCAGCGCATGCCCTGCGGTCGCGGTCCCGCTGTACACCGGCGACATTACGCTGTTCGACCCCGCGGCAAGCCGCGACGCGCGTGCGGTCGACGTCGTCGCGGCGATCACCAATGTGACGCCGGTTTGCAATGATGCCGCCGAGAAGGTTTACCAGCTCGCCAGTTTCGACGTCGTCGCGACCCGCCGCGACGCCGGACCAGCGCGCACAGTGACCTTGCCCTATTACGCCACGGTGCTGCAGGGCGGGACCGCGGTCGTTGCGAAACGGCTGGGCAATGTCGCCGTAACCTTTGCCGAGGGGCAGGTGCGCGGCACCGGCCGTGCGCAGGCGTCGGCCTATGTGGACCGCGCCGCCGCGACGCTCCCCGCCGACATCCAGGAACGCATCACCCGCAAACGCAAGGCGGGCGATCAGGACGCGGCGGTCGATCCGCTGAGCCAACCCGAAGTGCGCGCAGCGGTGCAGCGCGCGAGCTTTGAACTGCTCGTCGGCTTCCAGCTGACGCAGGAACAGCTCGAATATAACGTCCGACGATAGGACCGCGACGGCGTTGCGGCGCCGTTCGCATCTTCACGCCCCGCGCGCCGATTGGCGACGCGGGGCTTTTCGCGCCCGCCCAGCTGTTATAGGGCGCGCGCAAGAGTTTCCTGATCGAAGATAGGCCAAGCCCCGTGACCCTGTTCAGCCGCTTTTCCGACCATATCGGCACCGCGCTCGACGCGCTTGCCGCCCGCGATGCCCTGCCGGGCGGTCTCGACCGCGGCGCGATCAGCGTCGAACCGCCGCGCGATCCCGCGCATGGCGACGTCGCGACCAACGCCGCGATGGTGCTCGCGAAGCCCGCCGGAATGAACCCGCGCGTCCTCGCCGACCTGCTCGTCGCCGAACTCGGCGCGCTGGATGACGTGACCGAGGCGAGCATTGCCGGTCCCGGCTTCATCAACCTGCGGCTCGCTGACGACAGCTGGCGCGACGAGCTGGCGCTGATCTTCAGCGAGGGTGGCGACTATGGCCGCTCGACGATGGGGCAGGGGCGGCGCGTCAACGTCGAATATGTCTCGGCGAACCCGACCGGCCCGATGCACGTAGGTCATTGCCGCGGCGCGGTCGTCGGTGATGCGCTCGCCGCGCTGCTCGAATATGCCGGGCACGAGGTGATCCGCGAATATTATGTCAACGATGCCGGCGCGCAGGTCGATGTGCTCGCGCGCTCGGTGCATATGCGGTATCGCGAGGCGCTCGGCGAGGACGTCGGTGCGATCCCCGAGGGGCTGTATCCGGGGGACTATCTGGTGCCCGTCGCGGGCAAACTCGCGGCCGAATATGGCGACCGCTTCGTCGGGGCGCCTGAAAGCGCGTGGCTCGGGCTGTTTCGCGCCGAGGCGGTCAGCGCGATGATGGACATGATCCGCGCCGACCTCGCCAAGCTCGGCATCCATCACGACCTCTTTTCGTCGGAGGCCGAACTGCAGGCCGAGGGCAAGCCCGCCGCCGCCGAGAAATGGCTGCGCGACCATGATCTCGTCTACGACGGCCAGCTCGAAGCACCCAAGGGCGAGACGCCCGAGGATTGGGAGCCCGTCGAACTGCCGCTGTTCCGCTCGACGCAGTTCGGCGACGATCAGGACCGCCCGATCAAGAAGTCGGACGGCAGCTGGACCTATTTTGGCGCCGATCTCGCCTATCATTTCCAGAAGAGCCAGAACGCCGACGAACTGATCGACATCTGGGGCGCCGACCATGCCGGGACGGTCAAGCGGATCAAGGCCGCGGTGGCCGCGCTGACTGGCGGCAAGACGCGTTTCGACGTCAAACTGGTGCAGATGGTGCGGCTGCTCAAGAATGGCGAGCCGTTCAAGATGTCGAAGCGCGCGGGTAATTTCGTGACGCTCGCCGATGTCGTCGACGAGGTGGGCAAGGACGCGGTGCGCTTCACGATGCTGACGCGCAAGGCCGACGCGCAGATGGATTTCGACTTTGCCAAGGTTGTCGAGGCGTCGCGCGACAACCCCGTCTGGTATCTGCAATATGCCAATGCGCGAATTTCGCGGCTGCGCAAAAAGGCCGCCGATGCGGGGATCGCGCTGCCTGCACCCGCTCCCGCGCGCCTTAATGGGCATGAGCTGGGGCTGGTGAAACTGCTGGCCCAATTCCCGCGGATCGTCGAAGCCGCCGCTTCGGCGCGCGAACCGCACCGCATCGCCTTCTACCTCGCCGACGTCGCGGCGGCGTTCCACGCCTGGTATAATCTCGGCAACGACGACCCGGGCTTACGCATCGTTCTCGACAATGACCCCGAATTGACCGCGACGCGCCTTTATTTGGCCGACGGAATCGGGCAAGTCATCCGTAACGGGCTGTCCCTGATGGGGGTTGAGGCGCTCGAGGAGATGAACTGATGGCGGGCGACAAGAATGCGGAGCAGGGGGATGCGGGTCTCGGTCTCGAAGACGAGGATCGCCTGCCCTGGCTGGAAGCCGCGGACGGGTTCGAGGAAGACGGCGAAGTTTCCCCCGCACGCCTGCTCGTCATGGTACTTGGCGGGCTCTTGCTGATCGGGGTGGTTCTCGGTGGTCTGTGGTGGGTTCAGAACGGCGGCACGCGCAGCGACGGCGAACTGATCGCGGCGCAGGAAGGCGATTACAAGGTTGCGCCCAAGAGCGATGGCGCCAAGGCGTTCGAGGGCGAGGGGGATGCCAGCTTCTCCGCTAGCGAAGGCGCCGAGCCGGCGGGCAAGGTCGATCCGACGCGCATGCCCGAAGAACCCGCGGTAACGCCCGAGGAACGCGAAGCGGCGGTAAAGAAGATCGCGGCGGACAAGGCCGCCGCAGCGAAAGCCGCTGCTATAAAGACGGCGCCGGCGGACAAGGCCAAACCTGCCGCCGTACCGGCAAAGACGGCGGACGCTCCAGCCAAAGCCGCGCCGGCATCGGGTTCGGCGATGATCCAGCTCGGCGCGTTCAGCAGCGACGCCGCTGCGGCGAAGGCTTGGACGAACCTGTCGAAGCGCTTCGCGTATCTGGCCGAACTCAACAAGTCGGTTTCGCCCGCGAAAGTCGGCGACGGCACGGTTTACCGGCTGCGTGTGTCGGCGGGAACGGCAGCCAACGCCGCGAATTTGTGCGGAAAATTGCGTGTTGCCGGTGAAAATTGCGTCGTCGTCCGCTGATTCGGCCCGCTTGGCCGCAGACTCCGTTGGTGCAATCGTGCCGCTATGGCATGGTCTTGCCGTGGTTGTCGCCTGAGGGGGCGGCAATGATGGAGTTTGATGCACGATGATACCGGCAATTTTCGGCCTGTCGGGCCTGACCCTCACCGACGACGAACGCGCCTTCTTTCGCGACAGCGATCCCGCGGGCTATATCCTGTTCGGTCGCAACATCGAAAATCGCGGGCAGCTACGGCGGTTGACCGACGAGTTGCGCGATCTCGACGGCCGCGCCAATCTGCCGATCCTGATCGATCAGGAGGGCGGACGTGTTGCGCGCATGCGATCTCCCGAATGGCCGCTTTTCCCGAGCGGGGCGGCGTTCGACGCGCTGTATGACCGAGCACCCGCCAGCGCGATCGAGGCGGCGCGACTGAACGCGATGGCGCTTGCCGCCATGCTGTCCGAGGTTGGTATCACCGTCGACTGCCTGCCTTTGCTCGATGTGCGTCAGCCGGGCGCGAGCGACGTGATCGGTGACCGCGCGCTCGGCAGCGAGCCGATGCGCGTCGCCGCGCTCGGTCGCGCGATCCTTGGCGGATTGCAGGCCGGTGGCGTCGTCGGCATCGTCAAGCATATTCCCGGCCACGGACGCGCCCTGCTCGACACGCACGAAGCCTTGCCGACGGTCGACGCACCCGACCGCGATCTCCAGACCGATCTCGCACCCTTCGCGGCGCTGCGCGACGCGGCGATGGCGATGACCTGCCATGTCATTTTCGAAGCATGGGACCCCGATCGGCCCGCGACGCTGTCGCCGGTCGTCATCGACAGCGTTATTCGCCAGCGCATCGGTTTTCACGGGCTGCTCATGACCGACGATCTCGACATGAAAGCCTTGTCCGGAAACGTGCCCTCGCGCGCCGCCGATGCAATCGCCGCAGGGTGCGACATTGCGCTCAATTGCTGGGCGAAGATGGACGATATGGTCGGTATCGCCAATGCGCTCGACCCGATCAGCACCGTGTCGCGTGCGCGCCTCGAAGGCGCGATGGACCGGATTTCGGGTGACAGCGATGCCCGCGAATTCGCGACGCTCGTCGATCAGCGCGACGCGCTGCTGGCGACGGCCTGATCGCCGATGGATGAACTGCCGCTCGATTTCGAAATCGTACCGGCAGCGCCCGAGCGCGAGGATGCCTTGCAGCTTTCGTTCGAAAGCTGGGAAGGCCCGCTCGACCTTTTGCTCACGCTGGCGCGCAGCCAGAAGGTCGACCTCAAGCAGATTTCGATTCTGGGGCTGGTCGAGCAATATCTGACCTTTATCGCCGAAGCGCGCGAACTGAAGCTCGAGGTCGCAGCGGACTATCTCGTGATGGCGGCGTGGCTCGCTTACCTGAAATCGGCGCTGCTGCTTCCCAAGGATCCGCTCGAGGACCCGTCGCCCGACGAACTGGCGTTGCGCCTGCAATTGCGCTTGCAGCGGCTCGCGGCGATGCGCGAGGCCGCGGCGCGGCTGCTCGCGCGTGACCGCGTGGGCCGCGATGTCTTCCTGCGTGCAAAGCCCGAGGGGCTGCGCGACATCAAGGTGCGGCGCTGGGACGCCAGCCTTTATGATCTCCTGTCGGCCTATGGCCAGGTCAAGCTGCGTTCCGAACCCGTCGTGCATATGGTGTCGCGGCGCCCGGTGATCACGCTCGACGCGGCGCTTCATCATCTGCAGCGGATGCTCGGGGTAAAGCTCGACTGGGCCGAACTGTCAGATTTTCTGCCGTCCGACTATGATGGCCCGCTGCGCCGCTCGGCGATCGCGTCGAGCTTTGTCGCTGCACTCGAGCTGGCGCGGCAGGGGCGCGTCGACCTGAAACAGGATGGCGCGTTCGAACCTCTTTATCTGAAGGCATCCGGGGCATGATCGACGATCTCGAACGCGCGATAGAGGCCATGCTGTTTGCGAGTGACGCGCCGCTCGACGCGCGGCAGGTCGCGGGGCGGCTGGGCGACGAAATGACGCCGGGGGATGTGCGCGCAATTATCCAGGCAATAGCGGCCCGCCATGCGGGAAGCGGGATCGAACTCGTCGAGCGCGGGGGGCATTGGCATTTCCAGACGCCTGCCGATCTCGCGCACCTGCTCCGCCGCGAACGCGACGATCCGCGCAAATTGTCGCGCGCGGCGGCCGAAGTGCTCGCCATCGTCGCTTATCATGAACCCGTCAGCCGCGCCGAAATCGAGGCGATCCGCGGCGTCCAGACATCGAAGGGCACGCTCGACGTGTTGATGGAGGCCGAATGGGTCGCGCCTGCCGGACGGCGCGAGGTGCCGGGGCGGCCGCTGATTTACAAGACGACCGACGCGTTCCTGCAACATTTCGGCCTCACGAGCCGCAAGGACCTGCCGGGAATCGAGGATTTGCGCGCGGCAGGGCTGCTCGACCCGGTCGATCTCGCTTTCGGGGAAGCGATGGGCGAACTGGACCTAGTAAAAGACGGCGAGGAAGCCTAGATAGCGGCCTCAAGGAGAATTTAAGATGGGTAGCTTCAGCATCTGGCACTGGCTCGTGGTCGGGATTCTCGTCCTGCTCCTGTTCGGCAAGGGCCGCTTTTCGGACATGATGGGCGATGTCGCCAAGGGCATCAAAAGCTTCAAAAAGGGCATGTCGGAAGATGACACGCCGACGCCCGCGCCCAAGCACATCGAGGGTCAGCGCGCGCCCGATGCCACCCCGATTTCGACCCCGACCGCCGAGCACGACAAGCTCTGATCGCCGTCTGCCTGCGGGGGAAGTTTTAGGTCATGTTTGACGTCGCGCCCACCGAGTTGCTGCTCGTCGTGGTGGTGGCCTTGGTGGTTATCGGCCCCAAGGATCTGCCCAAGGCGATGCGCTTTGTCGGCAAATGGATGGCGAAGGCGCGCGGCATGGCGCGCCATTTCCGGTCCGGGCTCGACACGATGATGCGCGAAGCCGAACTCGAAGAACTCGAAAAACAGTGGCGCGAGCAGAATGACGCGATCATGCGCGAATTTCCGCGCATCGACGATGTGACCGCGTCGTCGGCGACTGCAACTACGGCCCCGGCGACAACAGCCGAGCCCGCGACCGAAGCCGATATAGATCAAGCTGCCGCAGCTACTCCGCCCGAAACGCATGCGATACCGCCCAAGGATGGGCCGCTGCCGTGACCGAGGAAACCTCGCTCCCGACCGGCGACGAGGATGGCGCTGGCGGCAAGATGCCGCTGCTCGACCATCTGATCGAATTGCGTTCGCGTTTGCTGAAATCTTTGCTCGCGATCGGGGCCGCCTTTGGCGTGTGCCTTTATTACGCCAAGCCGATCTTTGGCATATTGGTCCAGCCGCTCGTCAAGGCAGGGCAGGGCAAGCTGATCTATACGCAGCTGTTCGAGGCGTTTTTCGTCGAGATCAAGGTCGCGCTGTTCGCGGCGATGATGATTGCCTTTCCGGTGATTGCGAACCAGCTGTGGAAGTTCGTCGCGCCGGGGCTATTCAAGCAGGAAAAGCGCGCGCTGCTGCCCTTCCTGCTCGCGACCCCGATCCTGTTCGCGATCGGCGCCAGTTTCGCCTATTTCATCACCATCCCGATCGCGCTCAAATTCCTGCTCGGATACCAGGGCAATGTCGGCGGCATCACGCAGGAAGCTTTGCCCTCGGTCGGCAATTATCTGAGCTTCACGATGCAGTTCATCATGGCGTTCGGCATCGCTTTCCTGCTGCCGATCCTGCTGATGCTCATCGAGCGTTCGGGGCTGGTGACGCGCGAGCAGTTGGTTTCGGCGCGGCGCTATATGATCGTTGCCGCCTTCGCGATCGCCGCGGTGTTCACACCGCCCGACATCCTGAGCCAGCTGTTGCTCGCGGTACCGCTGGTGTTTCTGTACGAAATGTCGCTGCTCGCGATCTGGTTCACCCAGCGCCGACGCAAAACAGGCGCCGAAGAGGCGCCTGTCGAGCCTCTCGAAGAGGCTTAGGGTAAGTTATCAGTCCCGATCAGTGGATGGCATCGCTGCCAGCTTGACCGACAGATTCGATGTCGCGACCGGCACCCTTTACCGTGTTACAGCCAGCGACCAGAAAGCTTGCCATCAGGGCGAGAAGGATTGCGCGGTAACTCGTCATATTTCTACCTCTCAGGATATTTTTTGCAAAATGGCCCGGCACGCTTCGAGGGGGGGGAGGGAATGCGGGCCGGGCCAATGTTGCTGAGCAGCGCTGCGGGGGGGCGATGACCGCTGCTCGAATGGGAAACGACCGATGTCGCCGATAGGTTCCCAAAAAAAATTGCGATAATGAATTTTTTTTTGGGGCTATTTGAATCGCTTGGATTTCAGAGGCTTGCCCTCAGAGCATGGTCAATCCGCTGAGCACGGCGAGGCCAAGGAAGGCCAGAAAGCCCATGGAATCGGTCGTCATGGTGACGAAGATGGAACTCGCGACGGCGGGGTCCTGATCGAGCCGATCGAGCAGTAAGGGGATCGCGACCCCTGCAACGCCCGCGACGAAGATGTTCACGATCATCGCGGCGGCGATGACGACGCCGAGCTGCGGGTTTCCGAACCACAAGGCTGTCGCAGTGCCCGCGATCAGCGCGATCGTGCCGCCGTTGAGCAGCGCAATCTTCATTTCGCGCCAGATCGCGCGCCAGCTGTTGGAATCGGTGAGCTGGTTCATCGCGAGCGCACGCACGGTCACGGCCAATGTCTGCGTACCCGCATTGCCGCCGACGCCCGCGACGATCGGCATCAATGCCGCCAGTGCGACCATATGCTCGATCGCGCCGCCGAAAAATCCGACGATCGAAGAGGCCAACAGAGCGGTGCCGAGGTTGGCGATCAGCCAGCGCACACGGGCGCTGTAAGTCTCGCGGATCGGTTCGTTGATGTCGCCGTCACCGGCGCCCGACAGACGCAATATGTCCTCGCCGGCCTCTTCCTGGATGATGTGGACGACGTCATCGACCGTGATCATGCCGACGAGCCGTCCGCCCTTGTCGACGACCGCGGCGGAGATCAGCGCATATTTCTGGAAACGCAGCGCGACCTCTTCCTGGTCCATGTCGACCGGAATCAGAGTCTGTTCGCGCTTCATCACGTCGCTGATCGCGATGTCGCGCGGCGTCCGGAGGATCCAGCTCAGCTGGCAGGTGCCGACCGGGCGGTGCCGCGGATCGACGACATAAATTTCCCAGAAATCGCTCGTCAGGTCGGTATCTTCGCGCAGACGGTCGATCACGTCGCCGACCGTCACATGTTCGGGCACCGCGACCAGATCGCGCTGCATCAGGCGACCGGCGGATTCCTCGGGGAAGGAGAGGGCGTCCTCGATCGCAGCGCGATCTTCGGGCTCCATCGCCTGGAGGACGGCCTGCTGCTCGTCCTCCTCCATGTCCTCGATGATCGCGACGGCGTCGTCGGTATCGAGTTCGGACGCAAGTTCGGCGACTTGCTCCGGCGCGAGAAGGTCGATCAGTTCCTCACGAACATAATCGTTCATTTCCGCCAGCACGTCGGCGGACAGCATGTCGCCGAGCACTGCGGCGAGCATCGGGCGCTCGTCGGCGCGCGCCAGTTCGAACAGGTCGGCGATGTCGGCGGGGTGGAGGCGGCCGATGCGTTCGCGCGCGGCTTCGCCTTCGCCGGCTTCGGCCAGCTCGATGACGTCGCGCACGAATTCGGGCCTCAACCGGTCGTCCTCGTCGAGTTCGGTGTCGGTTTCGCGCGCCAGTTCTTCGCGGTCGCGGTCGTCGGCGATGACAACATCTTCGGGCGGCAGGGAATCTTCGCGTTTGTCCATCGCGCGGTCCTCCCTGACGGTTGCGGCGTTCGAGCTTTCCCCTAGTGCTGCGGCCCGCGGATAGCAACGCTGCGAACGTCTTTTCGCGATTTAGTGCGTGGCTTTGGTCGCCGCTCCGGCTATGGGACCGCCAACACAGACCGCAGGAGTCCTACCATGTCCGACACTCTCACCCTTTCGCTGTCGACCGGCGATGTTGTCATCCGCCTTCGTCCCGACCTCGCGCCGCAGCACGTCGAGCGCATCACCGGCCTCGCCAGCGAAGGTTTCTACGACGACGTCGTGTTCCACCGCGTGATTCCGGGCTTCATGGCGCAGGGCGGCGACCCGACGGGCACGGGCATGGGCGGCAGCGAGCTTCCCGACCTGCCGCAGGAATTCAGCAGCGAACCGCATGTCCGCGGCGTCTGCTCGATGGCTCGCGCGCAGAACCCGAACAGCGCGAACAGCCAGTTCTTCATCTGCTTCGACGATGCGCGCTTCCTCGACAAGCAGTACACCGTCTGGGGCGAAGTGATCGAAGGCATGGAAAATGTCGACGCGCTGCCCAAGGGCGAGCCGCCGCGGGAACCCGGCAAGATCGTCAAGGCGACCGTCAGCTGATCTACGAAAATCCCCGCTTCGGCGGGGATTTTTTTGCCTCCTGGTTTTTCTAGTCGCCGATAAAGCCGTTGAGCCTTTCGCAGGCGGCGATCCAGTCGGTCTTGAACTCCTGAACGACCTGCCCGGCGCCCATCGCCTCGTTCATCAAGCCGACGCCCTGGCCGACCCAATAGGTCGCGAGCGCCTTTGCGCCTTCATGGCCGCCTTCGGACAATTTATCGACCTTGCGCAGCGCAGGCTCGCTGACCAGCGACTGGAGCGGCATCGGCAGCGGTTTGGGCGCGCCTTCGGTCTCCCACGCATCGGTCCAGGGCGAACGGAGCTGGCGCGACGGTTTGCCCGTACGGCTCTTTGATCGCACGGTATCGCGCGATGACGCCGCGAGCATCTTCTCCTTTACGACCGGGTTCGTTTCGGCCTCGGCGGTGGTGAGCCACACCGATCCGGTCCACGCGCCATGCGCGCCCATCGCCATCGCGGCTGCCATTTGGCGTCCGGTGACGATCCCGCCCGCAGCGAGGATCGGAGTGTGTGCGCCGACCGCTTCGACTGCTGCGGCAACTTCGGGCACGAGCACCATCGTCGCGACCTCGCCGCAATGCCCGCCCGCTTCGCCGCCGGCCACGACCAAGATGTCCACGCCCGCCCGGACCTGCGCGAGCGCATGATCGCGGGTGCCGACGAGCGCGGCGACGGGGACATTATAACGCTTGCCGAGTTCGAGCATCAGCGGCGGGGGGACGCCGAGCGCGTTGGCGATCAGCTTGATGGGGTGGCGGAACGCGACTTCGAGCAGCTTTGCAGCGCCGTCCTCATGCATGTTGTCGCCAAAGCTCTGGCGCGCTTCCATGGCCGCTTCGAGGCCGGCAGCGTCGACATCGAACTTGCCCAGCAGGTCTGCAGCAAACTGCAAGTGCGCCGCCGGCACTTTCGCGGCGCCCGACGGGGGCGCTTCACCCTTGCCGACGAAGCTGTTGGGAACGATCAGATCGACGCCATACGGGTGCCCGCCAATATGCGCGTCGATCCACGCGAGTTCTTCCTCGAGCCGCTCGGGCGGCAACGCGGCGGCGCCAAAGACGCCCATGCCGCCGGCCTTCGACACCGCGACCACGACATCGCGACAGTGCGAGAAGGCGAGAAGCGGGAATTCGATGTCGAGCATCGCGCAGATGGGGGATTGCATGGGGACCTCTCCGTTAGTCTATTTGCACCTATGTCAGCCCCAGTTGACGTAAACGTCAAGTTGATTTGCTGGGGACGCTGTTTATCGCAGTCGATATGACCCAATTCATGCTCCCGGATTTCGACCTCGATGCCTTTGTCCGCGCCACTTTGGCGGAGGATCTGGGAGCGGGAGGCGATATCACCTCGATGGCAACCATCCCCGCCGACGCGCGCTTTGGCGGGGTGATGGACAGCCGCGACGCGATCACCGTTGCAGGCTTGCCGATTGCCGAGCGATTCTTTCGTGCGCTCGAACCCGCCATGGAGATCGAGATATTGGTCGAGGAGGGCGCGCAGGTCGCATCCGGTAGCGACCTGATGCGGCTGTCGGGTAACGCGCGCGCGATGCTGACCGCCGAGCGATCGGCGCTCAATACCGTTCAGCATCTGTCGGGGATCGCGACGATGACGCGGCAATATGTCGACGCGCTGGCGGGAACTGGCGCGACGTTACTCGACACGCGCAAGACGATCCCGGGCCTGCGCGTGCTGGAGAAATATGCGACACGGATGGGTGGCGCGACCAACCACCGCATGGGGCTGTGGGATGCCGCGATGATCAAGGACAATCATGTCGCGGTTGCGGGTTCGGTCGAGGAAGCGGTGCGGCGCGCCGTGGCGGCGGGAATCGCGGACATCATCGTCGAGGTCGATCGCGCCCAGCAGGTGGGACCGGCGCTGAGCGCCGGGGCGACGCACTTGCTGCTCGACAATATGGACCTCGCGGAGCTCCGCGAATGCGTCGCGCTGGTTGGTGGAAAGGTGCCGACCGAGGCATCGGGCGGGGTGCGGCTCGATACGATCCGCGCGATCGGCGAAACCGGCGTGACCTATGTCTCGGTCGGGCGGCTGACCCAGTCGGCGCCGGCTGCGGACATCGGGCTCGATTTTGCGCTGGCTTAGTGCCGCCGCGCTGGCGTTGATACCGGGCGCGCTGCAGGCGCAATCGCTCGCGTGCTCGCCGCCTGACCGGATTCCGGTTCCGCGGCTTGAACAGCCGAAGCGCGCCGAACCCGTCCGCAATCCGGCGATCACCGGCTATCTGCTCAGCATGAGCTGGTCGCCGCAGCATTGCGCAGACCTGCGCAATCCTCGCGACGCGCGTGACCGCTTTCAATGTTCGGGCGAGAACGGCCGTTTCGGCTGGGTGCTGCACGGGCTGTGGCCGGAGACCGATAACCCGGGCTATCCGCAATGGTGCCGCCCGGCGAAGATCGTGCCGCAGCCGGTGCTGAAAAAGCATGTGTGCATGACGCCGTCGGCGCAGCTGCTCCAGCACGAATGGGCGAAACACGGGACCTGTATGAGTCCGGACCCCGCGGCCTATTTTCGCTCGGCCGAGCTGTTGTTTCGCGCGGTGCGCTTCCCCGATATGAAAGCACTCGGTGCCAAACCGCAAACCGCTGGCAGTGTCCGGCGGGCCTTCGCCGCGGTCAATGCAGGAGTTACGGCGCCGATGATTGCAGTGTCTGCTGACAAGCGAGGCTGGCTCGACGAAGTGCGGTTTTGCTTAGGCCCGCGCATGAAGCCCGCAAGATGCAAGCCATTCCAGGCGGGGGCGAAAGACGGCCGACCGATTCGAGTCCGACCCATGGCTGAGCATTAATGCGAAACCCGGAAAGCGTGCCAGTGCGGGACGCCGCCGCGTTAACTCTCTTTTAACCTTATCGATTCGTTAACAGCGTCCTAGCTTCGGCTTCATGGACTCGGACGATCATATCGACATTCGCGGCCGCGTTCGCGATCATGGTACGCGGCAGATGGTCATCGCGCGGCTCCGCGCACCGGTGGACTGGCAGAGTGAATTGCGAGCCGCGCTCGCGGTGCATCGCGAGCCCGTCACGATCTTTTCGACAAATGATTTTCGATTGTTTCTTCAAAGCTTCGCGATCTTCTTTACCGCGGCGATGATGTTTCTGCTCTGATCGCCGGACTCGATTAATCGCAGGCGCGGTGCAGCTTTTGCGCGAGCCAAGCTGACACCAGACACATGGCCGCGCTCATCAGCAGCTGGTCGACGACGCCGACCCCGGCAAAGCCCAGCCCCATCGCAAGCAGCGATCCCGCGACCATTGCGCCCGAATTGACGATATTGTTCGCAGCCACCGTGCGCGCTGTCTGGTCCTTCGGAACCGTCGTTGTAAGGAAGGCATAGAGCGGGACGACGAACATGCCGCCGCTGATCGCGATACCGAGCAGGCTGAGCAGAAGCGGAATAACGTCGGCGTGGTTCAGGAAGCCCGATATGCCGTACATCACGCCCGACGGATCATGTTCCCAGTTACGGCAGACCCAATAGAAGGCGACGACGAATACGCCCATGACGATGACGCTGGCGGGGCTGTAGCGCGCCGATACCTGCCCCTTCAGCAACCGGTTCACTGCGACCGAACCGATCGCGATACCGATCGAGAAGATCGCGAGGAAGAGGCTGGCGACGCTCTTGTCGGCGTGCAGGATATTCTTCACCAGCGGCGGGAACTGGATGAACAGCACCGCGCCGATCGTCCAGAAAAAGCTGATCGACAGGATCGCAAGATAAAGACGCGGGATGTGCATCGTGCCGCGGACGAGCGTGATCGACGAGCGGACTATATGCCAGTCGATGCCGGTTTCTTCATGTTCGGGAGGAGCCGGCGGCACCTTTCGACCGGTCCAATAGCCGAGCGCGGCGACAAGCACGACGCCGAGCGCAGCCCATTCGACGTCGATGACCCCCGCCAGAATCGTGCCCGCGAGGATCGCGATATAGGTGCCGGCTTCGACGAGCCCGGTGCCCGCGAGCACTTCGTCGCTTTTCAGGTGTTGCGGCAGGATTGCATATTTGATTGGACCGAAGAAGGTGGAGTGGATGCCCATCGCGAACAGCGCAAGCATCATCAGCGGGATCGCGATCAGATGGACCGCGAAACCCAGCCAGGCGAGCACCAGCCCGGTGCCGCCGACAAGCATGATCAATATTTCGCAGAATTTGACGATTCGGATGATCCGCGCCTTGTCGCGCGTGTCGGCGAGTTGTCCCGCGAGCGCCGAGAGTAGAAAAAAGGGCAGGATGAACAGGCCGGTTGCGACTGCACTGAACAATGTTTCGGACGCTTCGTCGTTGAACACGCCGTAAACGACGAACAGCACCATCGCATTCTTGAACAGATTGTCGTTGAAGGCGCCGAGGAGCTGCGTGACAAAGAGCGGAAGGAACCTGCGTTGTTTCAGCAGCGCAAAGGAACCGGTCATTGAAAATCCATTTTTACAGCCCGACATGTCAACACCGGCTGCCGCCACAGGCAATTCGGTTGTCGCCGGGGGGGCTTATCGGTTAGGGCATTCGGGGTCAAAGCCCATTTTGGAACGGACGCACCGACAGCAATCATGCTCAGCCTTCCCAACATCCTGACATTGTCGCGTATCTTGGCGGTGCCGATCCTGCTGTTTCTGCTGTGGCCCGGGGTAATCGAAGGATCGCATCAACCGAAGCCGATCGACTATGCGCTCGCATTTGGCCTGTACTGCCTGATGGGCATTACCGACTATTTTGACGGCTATGTTGCGCGCTCGCGCGGAATCGTGTCGCGGCTCGGGGCTTTTCTGGACCCGATTGCCGACAAGATCATGATCGCGGCGGTGATCCTGCTGCTGGTTTTTACCCGCGACATCACCGGCTATCACGTCATTGCGGCGCTGATGATCCTGCTGCGCGAGATTATCGTGTCGGGGCTTCGCGAATTCCTCGCGACGTTGCAGGTGTCGATGCCGGTGACGCAGCTTGCCAAATGGAAGACGACGTTTCAGCTCGTCGCGTTCGGCGCGCTGATCCTCGCGGGTGCTTTGCCCGCGATGGAATGGATCAAGATCATCGGGCTTGCCTCGCTATGGGGCGCCGCGGTGCTTACGCTGATCACCGGCTGGGATTATCTGCGCGTCGGCCTGAAGCACATGGATTGATCATCGGGTGTCACTGGAGATCGCCTATTTCGCCTGGGTACGCGAACGCATGGGAGTCGCCGACGAGACGGTCGACCTCCCGGCGAACGTCACCCATGTGGGCGCTTTGGTCGCATGGCTTGCGGCGCGCGATGCTCGCGGAGAAATCGCCTTCGCCGAACCGCAGCGCATCCGCGCCGCAATCGACGGCATGATGATGGGCCTCGACGCGCCGCTTGCCGGCGCGCGCGAAGTCGCGCTGTTTCCGCCGGTGACCGGCGGATGATCCGCGTCGCGGTCCAGCCGGCGGCGATCGACATCGCTGCCGAACTCGACCTGCACGATGCGGGGGGGCATGGCGCGAGCGCCAGCTTCATCGGGCGGGTGCGCGGTGACGGTGACCTGACCGAATTGTTCCTCGATCATCACCCCGTGATGACCGCGGCCGGGTTGGCCGACCTTGCGCATGCCGCGGCCGATCGCTGGCAGCTTTCGGCGCTGACCTTGATCCACCGCGTCGGTGCGATGATGCCGGGCGAGACGATCGTGTTTGTCCTCACGAGCAGCCCACACCGCGCCGAGGCGCTGGCCGCGTGCGAGTTTTTGATCGACCGGCTGAAAACCGACGTCATGCTGTGGAAGCGCGAGACCTTTGCCGGTGGGCAGATCCGATGGGTTGAACCGCGCGAAAGCGACGAAACGCGCGCAGAGAAATGGACCCGGTAACAGGGACGGTCCCGGTCTAGTCCGCCTGGTGCTTCCTGAAAATGTCGGCGAGCATCCGGAATTCGTCGGCACGCGGGCTGCCCTTGCGCCACACCAGCGCGATCGTGCGCCAATCATGGTCTGAATCGAGCGGGCGGGTATCGATGTCGGTGTGGTCGAGGATGCCGGCCTCGATCGCCATCTGCGGCAACATCGTGATGCCGAGGCCATTGTCGACCATCTGCACCAGCGTATGCAGCGAGGTCCCCATCATTCGCGCGCCCGCACGCAATTCGGGTCGGTTGCATGCGGCGAGGACATGATCTTTCAGGCAATGCCCGTCCTCGAGCATCAGCATCTGCGATGGGTCGATCTGGTCGGCGCTGACCATTGCGGGCAGGTCCTCCGACTGGTCGCCCGGGAAAGCGACGAACAAGGCATCGTCGAACAGATTCTCGGCCTCGACGTCGCCGCAGGCGTAAGGGAGCGCGAGCAGCACACAATCGACGGTACCGTGGTGCAGCGATTCGCACGCCTGTGCGCTCGGTTCCTCGCGAAGGAAGAGCTTGAGCGAAGGGCGTTCCTTGCGAAGCCGCGGCAACAGGCCGGGAAGGAGGAAGGGGGCGATTGTCGGGATGACGCTCATACGCAGTTCGCCCACGAGCGGGGCGGCGGCGGCGGCAGCCATGTCGGCCAGTTCCTCGGCCTCGCGCAGAACGCGATGCGCCTTTTCTACGATGGCGTTGCCAAGAGCAGTGAAGCGTACGACGCGGCGTGTGCGTTCGACGAGCGTCTGGCCGAGCAGCGTTTCGAGTTCGCGAATCCCCGCCGAGAGTGTCGATTGGGTGACGTTGCAGGCGTCAGCGGCGCGGCCGAAATGGCCGTGTTCGTGGAGCGCGACGAGATATTGCATCTGTTTCAGCGAGGGGAGGTAATTGTGCATTGATCGGATGTAGCAATTATTGACTAGGTTTTGAACAAGTTTGCCGATTAAAATTCGTGGCCATAATGGCGGCGTCTGTTGCCGTTTCCGGCGCCGCCATGATAGCTATCGCCGATCATCCGGCGCGGAGGGGCGGTATGGCAGTTTCCCGTTTTCTGATCGGCGGCGTGGCGAGCGCACTGCTGCTGACCGGCGGCCTGTTCATGTGGAAGGGCTATACGCAGATCGCCGAGGAAGAGGTGCTGCCCGACCCGCCGCCGGCCTTGCCCGCGATCCCGGTCGCGGCGGCGGGAGCGCCCAAGCGCGGGCCGGCGCCGCCTGCCTTGCCGGCTGCGAAGGAGGCGTCCCGCGAGGAGCGGCGGTTCAACCGCTTCGATCGTGATCGGAACGACCGGATCAGCCGCGTCGAGCTGATGTCGTCGCGCACCGCGGCCTTCCGCAAGCTCGACAAGGACGGCAATAATCTGCTGACCTTCGAGGAATGGGCCTCGGCGACCGGACAGCGTTTTGCCGGCGCCGACGGCGACAAGTCGGGCGACCTGACGCGGGCGGAGTTCGCGACGACCGCGCCGAAGCAGGCGGCCAAGCCCAAGTGTAGCTGCTAGGCTGCGACGCTGTCGGCCTGCTTCATCCATTCGGCCAGCGACGATCCCGCCCGCTGCGTATAGCCAAGCTTGCGATCCTTCTTGCGCACATCTTCGGCCAACGGCGGGAAGAGGCCGAAATTGACGTTCATCGGCTGATAGCTCGATGCGTCGGCGCCGCCGGTGATGTGGCCGAGCAGCGCGCCGAGCGCGGTATCGGGCGGGGGCGGCGCGAGATCGCGTCCGGCGAGTTCGGCGGCGGCAAAGCGCGCGGCGATCAGGCCGATCGCGGCGCTTTCGACATAGCCTTCGCAGCCGGTGATCTGGCCTGCGAAGCGGATGTGCGGCGCCGATTTGAGACGAAGCTGCGCGTCGAGCAGTTCGGGCGAGCGGATGAAGCTGTTGCGATGAAGACCGCCCAAACGCGCGAACTCGGCCTTTTCGAGGCCGGGGATGGTGCGGAACAGCTCGACCTGTGCGGCGTGCTTCAGCTTGGTCTGGAATCCGACCATGTTCCACAGCGTGCCGAGCGCGTTATCCTGGCGGAGCTGGACGACCGCATAAGGCCAGCGCCCGGTGCGCGGATTGTCGAGGCCGACACCTTTCATCGGGCCGAAGCGCAGGGTTTCGGGGCCGCGCTCTGCCATTACCTCGATCGGCATGCAGCCCTCGAAATAGGGCGTGTCCTTTTCCCAGTCCTTGAACTCGGTCTTGTCGCCGTCGACGAGTCCCTGGACGAAGGCGTGATACTGGTCCTTGTCCATCGGGCAGTTGATATAATCCTTGCCGTCCCCGATCGGGCCGACCTTGTCCCAGCGGCTTGCCATCCACGCGACGTCCATGTCGATGCTGTCGCGGTAGACGATCGGCGCGATCGCGTCGAAAAAGGCGAGCGCGTCCTTGCCGGTTGCGGTGCCGATGCTCGACGCGAGGCCGGCGGCGGTGAGGGGACCGGTGGCGACGATCGTCAGGCCCGCGGTCGGCAGCGTATCGATGCGTTCACGGACGATGGTGATGTTCGGGTGGTTTGCGAGTGCGTTGGTGACGCCGCCCGAGAAGAGGTCGCGGTCGACCGCGAGCGCCGAGCCCGCAGGCACCTTGTGCACATCGGCCTCGCGCATGATGATGGAGCCAAGCGTGCGCATTTCGCGGTGGAGCAGGCCCACGGCGTTGCTGTCGCCGTCGTCGCTGCGGAAGCTGTTCGAACACACCATCTCGGCAAGCGCGTCGCCTTGGTGCGCAGGAGTCATGTCGCCGCCGCCGCGCATTTCGGAGAGGCGAACGCGGAAGCTGGCCTCGGCAAGTTGCCACGCCGCCTCGGATCCGGCGAGGCCGCCGCCGATGATGTGAATGTCGTAGCTCATTACCGTATCCGTTTGACTTGTATGGGTGCGTCGCGCGCGTTGTTTAGGCTTGCGCTGCTTTCGCCGCGCACTAGGCCGGTTGGAGACAAGATGCAAAGGGGCGGATGATGAGCGGGGAACAGGGCTGGGATCGGGCGCGCTGGTTGTGGCTGTTGGCATTGGCCGGTGGGATCAGCTTTTTCGTGGCCGTATATTTGCGGCTCGACGGTCCCGCGATCTGGGCTTGGAAAACGAGCGGCGTCGGCTTGCTGGCCATCTGGGGCGCGGCGAATGCGCGCGAAAAGAACGGCTGGCTGATCGCGGCGGTGCTCGGTTTCGGCGCGCTCGGCGATTATCTGCTCGATGCGAAGGGCCTGGTCGTCGGCGCGGCGGCGTTCGCGGTGGGACATGTGATCGCCATCATCCTGTATCTGATCAACCGGCGGGCGCAGACGACGCCGTCGCAGCGCCTGCTCGGCTGGCTGACGATGCCCGCGACGCTCGCGATCGTCTGGGGCATGCTGAGCCCGCAACCGGGCTGGTGGCACGCCGCCGTCTATTCGCTATTCGTCGCCGCTATGGCGGCGGCGGCATGGACCAGTCGCTTTCCGCGCTACCGCACCGGAATCGGCGCCATGATGTTCCTCGCGAGCGACCTCTTCATCTTCGCTGGCGAAGGTGCCCTTCTTTCGAAGGACGTTACTATGTGGCTCGTCTGGCCGCTCTATTTCGCGGGACAGGCCCTTATCGCTTGGGGCGTCGTCAGCACGCTCGCAAGGGAAGCGCGTCCCTGATCAACTTGGCGGCGCCGGCTCGCCAGCAAGCAGCGCCTCGATGTCGGCGATCGGGCGATCGGTCATTTCCTTGACATGTTCGCCGACGAGGCGGCTGCTTACTTCCCTGTGCCAGAGCGGACGGAGCTCGCCCATAGTGCGTGCTGGCGCGACCACGACGAGCGCGTCGAACTTGCCGGCGAGCGCCATCGCGTTGATTTTTTCGGCGAGGTCGCGCGCGAAGCGGTCTTCCTCCTGCTGATGGAAATCCGGCTCGCCCATCGTGCCGCCGGGAAGGCCGGTGCCGGCGGGAGCGGGCGACTGGCCCGCGGCGTCGGTCTTGATGTCGCTGTCCTTGCGGTCTTCGCGTTCCTGATGCGAGGTCGTGCGCAGGTCAATCTGGCGTGCGTCGCCCTCGTTACGCAGGAACAAGGCCTTTCGGCCGTCGGCGACGAGGACGAGGGTGTTGGGGGCGAGAGTCATGATGTTGCTCCTTCTGCCCGAAGCAACGCATGGGCTGGCGCCTAAGTTTCGCTATCCGTCCCACGCGGCGATCGTCGTGCGGTGGAGCAGGCGGTCATGGCCGTCGTAGCCGCCTGTTGCACGGTGGAGGAGCGAGCGATTGTCCCACATGATCAGCATGTCGGGTTCCCATTCGTGGCTGTAGCGAAACTCCTCGCGGCCCTGCCACTGGATCAGTTCGTAGAGGAGAGGCAGACCTTCGCTATCGTCGAGGCCGTCGAAGCCGATGATATAGCCCGCGCAGCCGAACAGGCCCAAGCGCCCGGTTTCGGGGTGAGCGCGGACGAATGGATGGAGCTGGGTTTCGAGCGCTTCGTCACCCGAGCGAATGTCCATGCTGCGGTCCTTGTCGTTCGCACCATACATTCCCTGTGGGGCGTAGCCGGCGCGGGCGCTGTGGATCGCCTGCAGACCCTCCATCCGGACGCGCAGGTCGGCGGGCATCGCGTCGAACGCCGCGTGCTGATTCGAAAATTCCGTGTTGCCGCCGACCGGCGGGATGGTGATGCCGAACAGGCAGGTGCCCGCGGGCGGGCGGGCCTGAAAGCTCCAGTCGCTGTGCCAGTTTTCGGCAAAGAGCGGCGCGGTCTCGTCGGCCTTGCGCTTCACCGCGATGATATGATCGTGGCCGGGGATCGGGCGGATGAAGGGATCGTCGCCGAAACCGCCGAAATAGCCGGTGAAACGTTCGAGATCATCCTCGCTCATCTTCTGGCCGGGAAAGGCCAGGACATGATGGTCGAGCCATGCCGAGCGGATTTCGGCGACGGTTTCGGAACTGAGCGGCTGCGTCAGGTCGACGCCGGTCACGCGCGCACCGCACGCCTGACCGCTGGGGGTGATGATGAGGGTCATCGCCAGATGCTGCGCCGATTGCGATGCGGGGTCAATCGGGCGTGGCGATCCAGCGGTCGACCTGCGCTTCGAGCACGGGTAGTGGCACCGAGCCCCGGCCGAGGACGATCTCGTGAAACACGCGCTGGTCGTACCGTGCGCCCAGTGCCTTGCGCGCCCGGTCGCGCAGCGCGAGGATGCGCTGCATACCCACCTTATACGAGGTCGCCTGACCCGGGGAGACGAAATAGCGGCGAATTTCGGAGCGGATCTTGGCGATCGGCTGCGGCGAATTGGCGGTGTAAAAGGCCAGCGCCTCGGCTTCGCTCCATCCTTTGGCGTGGATGCCGGTATCGACCACGAGGCGGATCGCCCGCCAGATCTCGCGCCCCAGCCGACCGAAATCGCTGTAGGGATCGGTATAGAAACCCATCTCCTTCGCGAGCCGTTCGACGTAGAGCGCCCAGCCCTCGCCATAGGCGCCATAGAAATAATTCTTCCGGAACTCGGGCGTGCCGGTCATTTCCTGCGCGAGTGCGATTTGCATATGATGGCCGGGCAGGCCTTCGTGATAGACGGTGCCCTCGATTTCATAGGTCGGCGTTGCACGCGTGTCGGCGAGGTGGACATAGAAGATGCCCGGCCGCGACCCGTCGAGTGCGGCGGGTGAATAATGCGCCGCGCCGCCGGGCTCCTCGCGAAACGCCTCGACGCGCTTGACGATCAGGTCGGCCTTGGGCAGCCGCCCGAATTGTTCGGGCAGCCGTGCGCGCATGCCGGCCAGATAATCCTCAGCCTTCTTGAGGTAGATTGCGCGACCGGCGTCATCATTGGCGACATAAAAACGGTCGTCGCTGCGCAGGAAGACGAAGAAATCCTCAAGCTTGCCCTCGAAACCGATCTTCGCTTTCAGCGCCTCCATCTCCGCCCGGATGCGCGCGACCTCCGACAGGCCGAGCGTATGGATTTCCTCGGCGGTCATCTCGGTCGTCGTCTGGAGCCGCAGCATGGCATTATAATAGGCCGCGCCATCGGGCAGCGCGCCCGCGCCCTGCGGTTCGGCCGATGCCTTGGCGCGGTCGGCGGTGAGCCACGCGCGGAGCCGCTCGTAAGCCGGCTTCATCGACCCGGTCATGGCGGCCGCGACTTGCGCGATGTAGCGATCGGCTCCGGCGGCGTCGATTTTCCCGGCGGCAACAAGGCCCGCCGCCTTCGTCTTGGCGTCGGCGAGCAGGGCGTTGTCTGTGGCATCCTCGAATGGCGCGCCGGCGATGAGGCGTCCAATGAGTTCGATCGACTGGTCATAGGCGAAGCCGGGCATACGTACGCCCTTTGCAGCCGACGCCTTGGCGCGATCCAGATAGACGTCGAGCGTCGGGCCGAGTGCTGTGACCCGTGCGATATAGGCCTCCATATCCACGGGTGTGTCGACGCGATGCTGGTTGATCAGGAAATTCGGCAGCCCGGTGTGCGGGCCGTTGCGGTCGAAGATATAATTATGCCCGCGCCATTTCGTCGACGCTTCGGCCCGTTCGAGTTCGAGCACCCACATGTCGTACGAGACCCGCGCGTCCTCACCGAGTTTCGCGCGATCGAATTGCCGCTTCATCGCGGCAACGTTGTCGCGGCGCCACTGGAGCCTCGCCGCGGCCGCCGCATCACTGGGGTCAGTGAAGCGGTCCTGCTGTTCCTTGCGGCCGAGCTGTGTCAGCTGTTCGGGATCGAGTGCGATCTCCGCCTCGAAAGCCGCATCAAGAAAGGCGGAGAGCGCCACGTTGCTCGCGCCGCGCTTATCCACAGTGTCCGCCGCGCGCACCGCCGGCGCCGCAACCAGGCCAGCCGCGAGCGCCCATGAGAATTCCCGTCGTGATAGCCGCACCGGACCCCTTTCCCTGCTTTTTCAGAATCATCGGTAACGCGATTGGCGCCGCGCGGCCAAGGCTAAATTGGCCAGACGCGGCGATGCCGGCTTTTGGCGCGGGTTTTCGCAAAGCGGACGATCGATGTAGACGCCTTCGTCCTTTTCCATCATCTTGATCCGGCGCCGCAACTTCTGCCACATGCCGGCGAATATGGACCTGCTTTCACGTCCAAGGTGGAGATTCGCAGATGAAGACCCTTATGAAGATTGCGATGTCGTTTGGGCTCGGCCTGTCGCTCGTGGCCATTCCGGCACAGGGTATCGCTGCGCTCCAGCAAGGAACGAAGGCGCCCGACTTCACGCTGAACGCCGCACAGGGCGGCAAGCCTTTCAGCCTGTCGCTGAAGCAGACGCTGAAGAGGGGGCCCGTCGTGCTCTATTTCTTCCCGGCTGCCTTTACGCCCGGCTGCACGATGGAAGCGCATCTGTTTGCAGAATCGAGCGACGACTTTAACCGGCTGGGTGCGCGCGTCGTCGGCGTCACCGCCGGCAATATCGAGCGTGTTGCGGAATTCTCCAAATCGGAATGCCGCGACAAATTTGCCGTCGCCGCCGATCCGGGCGCCAGGATCGCCGCGAAATACGATACTGTCCTCCAGCGCCCGAACCAGCCGGCGATCTCCAACCGGACGTCGTTCGTCATCGCGCCGAACGGGACGATCCTGCTGAGCTATACCGACAGCAAGCCGCAGGCGCATATCGAAAAGACGATGGCGGCGGTGCGCGCGTGGAAAGCCCGGCAGCGCTGATCCGGGACAATGGAAGCTCCGATGCCGAAATCCGTCTTTCTGGATGATTTGCAGGTCGGCCAGTCTTGGCAAGGCGGCCCGATCACGATGACCGAGGCGGACATCATCCGCTTCGCAAGCGAATATGATCCGCAGCCGATGCATATCGACACCGATGCTGCCGCAAGCGGTCGCTTTGGCGGCATCATCGCGAGCGGCTGGCACGTCGCTGCGGTCGTGATGCGCGATTTTGTCGAAAAGGCGCCGTTCGGGGATACGCCGCTTCTCGGCCTCCAAATTGACGATTTGCAATGGCGCTTGGCCGTGCGGCCCGGAGACGTGCTTCGCATCACGCGCGAGATTGTCGACATCACGCGATCAAAGAGCAAGCCCGACCGCGGCGTGCTCACGATGCGAATGACCGTCGCCAATCAGGACGACGCGGTCGTGATGTCGTTCGTCAACCTGATGCAGATGCCGGTCCGGCCGCGGTAGCCGATTTTACCGGCTATTTTGGCTTTCCACTGTAGCCGGCGGCTTTGCGCAATGCGTCCGCATCCATGACATAGCCGTCGCTGACGACGGTCACGACGCGGCGGAGGGCGCCGAGGTCGGTCGAGGGGTCGCCGTCGACGAGAACCATGTCGGCTTCCTTGCCTACCGCGATCGAGCCGGTGCGCTTGTCGGCGCCGACGATGCGGGCAGGGAGGATGGTCGCGCTCTGAATGGCTTCGGCGGGGGTGAATCCGGCCTGCCGATAGATTTCGAGTTCGCGGATCAGCTCGATCCCCCATCCGTCGGTGCCGGCGACGATCGGGACCCCGGCCTTGTGCAGGCGGCCGACGAGCTCGACCATTTTTGCATAGCTTTTGCGATAGTCGTCGCGCGTCAGTCCCTCGACCAGCGGATAGCCGCCAGCGGTGAACACCGAGCGTTCGAGGACGGGCGAGATGATGCCCATATAGGGTGCATAAGCCGGCTGGGGTTTGCCGCCGTCCTGGGTGAGCATGCCTTCGAAGATAACGATGGTCGGATCGACGATGGTCTTCTTCCTCGCCAGATCGGCGACGAAGCCAGACATCAGCGGCCCGTCCAGATCGACATCCTTGAAATAGCGCGCGGGCCCTTCGACGCGCTGCCGCGTGTTGGCCTTGTCGATCACCTCACGCGGCATCGCTTCCATAGCAACGAAATTGAGGTGGGTGAGCTCGTCATAGCCCGCAGCGACGGCTTCGCTCGGCTTCATTCCGGCAGGGACGTGACCATGGACGTGGAGGCCCAGTCTATGTGCCTCGGCGGCAGCGGGGGCGATCCACGCCGGGTTCATCGAAGTATAGAATTTGACTCCCCAGAGGCCCGCAGCCTTGACGCGCTGCACCGCGGCGATCGCCTCTTCGGCGCTGCTGACGACTTCGGCTCCCTGCGCCGCGAGCGGATCCTTCCTGTCGATGATGACCGAGATGAACGGCTCGCCCATCAGCAAGCTGCCGTCTGCGCGGCGCTTCGTCGCCTCGACCGCGCGGTCGAAGGTCGTGCCCGGGCTGCGGAAACTGGTGATCCCGTTGGCCATGTTCGAGAGCACGTCCCAGTCGTCGCCGATGTGGAGGTGGCTGTCCCAGATTCCGGGAACCAGCGTCTTGCCGCGCCCGTCGATAACCTGCGCGCCCGACGGCGCTTTCAGCGATCCGGCCGCGCCGATCGCAGCAATCCTTCCATCCTGCGCGAGTACGGCGCGCGCGGGAAGGAACGTCCCCTTGTCGGCATCGAACAGCTGGACATTGTCGAACAGGACGGCGGCTTTTGCGGCAGGGGAGAGGAAGCGTTTAGCGATGCCGGCGACCGCTTCGGCCGTCGCCGCTTCCTGTGCATTGCGCAGCTGTTTCAGCGCGCCCTCATATCCCGTGGGGATCACCGAAATATAGCTGATGTCGGCGAAATAGCGTTTGTTCTCGTCGAGCCAGACCGGGAGCGGCGAGGGCAGGATGCCGCTGACGAACGCGAGCTGGACCTTTTTGGCGCCGCCGGGTCCCTCGATGACTTGCGTCGGGCCGAAGGTCATCCGTCCCCTGCCGCTTGGCAGGAAATCCAGCCCGGCGTCGCCCGCCGCGGCGAGCGCGTCCATCAGCGGGGCGTTGGCGATGCCGACACCGCCCGCGGGGATGTACCAGCCGCCGGCGGGCGCTTCGCCCGCATCATTCGCCGTTTTCCAGCTTGCGCGGCCGTTTGCGACGCGAAACTCTTCGGCAGCGTCGCCCGAGGTCGTGACGCCGCGGACGGTCAGTGCTTTGATCGCACCGCCAGATCCAAAGGTCGTGACCTGATCCATCTCGGTGATCCAGCCGCGCAGTTCCTGCGACCAGCGATAGGCGGTGCGGCCGTCGGGGAGCTGCCATCGCCACTGGCTGCCGTGCTGGCCGGCTTCGGACACCACGACATATCGTACCGCGTCGGTGGGTGGCTTCAGCAGCTCTTCCTTGGGGACAGGTTTCGATTGCGCGGCGGGTGCGGCGGTTTCATGCGCATAGACAGAGCCGGATGCCGCCGAGGCCAGCAGAGCGGCAATCAAAACGAAACGCATCTTCTATCTCCCCTGTTCAGCCGTCACGGCAGAGTGCGACGGTGGTAGGGGGATTGGGGGCCGTGAAGCAAGATGCGACCAACACCGGCGCGCGTTCGACCAAAGGGAGCATCGTCCACGTGGCAGCCGTTATTCCGTTTTCGCCGCGGCGGCGATTACTGGTCTCGCTTCTGCAAACCCACCACGGCGTGCATCGGCAGTTCCGCATAAATATGCGGAAACAGGTCGCCGCCGCGCGCGGGCTCCCAGCGGATCGCGTCGCCGAGGCAGATCAGATCGACCTCGGCGATCATCAGGCAACTTTGCCCGGCGAAATATTTGGCGATCGTCGCCTCGAGCTGTTCGGCGGTCGACAGGTGGATATAGCCGTCGGCAATATCCACCGGCGCGCCGCGGAACACGCGTTCGCGCTCGAAATCGGCCCATTGCTGCTGGGTCAGCACCTTGAAGGCCGTCTCGGCGGTCATTCGGGCGCTGCCTCCGTCGGGGTTTCGGCCTCGGGTGCCGCTGTCTCGCTTTCGGCCCCTTCGACTTCTTCCTCGTCGCTTTCCTCGATCAGCGCCGCCGAGACGACATGCTCGTCCTTGGCAACGTCGAACAGGCGTACGCCCGCCGATCCGCGGCCGATGACGCGCATCGAATCAAGACCCATGCGGATCAGCTTCGCCTGATCGGTGACCAGCATCAGCTGATGCACTTTGGTTGCGGGGAAGCTCGCGACGACAAGGCCGTTGCGCGCGATATTGTCGATATTGGTGATGCCCTGACCGCCGCGGCCCGTGCGCCTGTATTCATAAGCGGACGACAGCTTGCCGTAGCCATTGGCGCAGACGGTGAGGATGAACTGCTCGCGCGCGGCGAGTTCGGCCATGCGCTCGCCGTCCAGCGTCGGTTCGTTCTCGTTATCCTTCCACGGCGCAGCGCGCAGATAGGCTTCGCGTTCGTCGCCGCTGGTGCCGACACGGTGCAGGATCGACAGCGAGATCACCTCGTCGCCGTCGGCGAGGCGCATGCCGCGGACACCGGTCGAATTGCGGCTCTGGAACTCGCGGACATCGTCACCGGCGAAGCGGATCGCCTTGCCCTGCCGCGTCGCAAGCAGGACATCGTCGCTCTCGTCGAGCAGCGCGACGCCGATCAGGCGGTCGTCCTCGTCCTCACCCTCGAATTTCATCGCGATCTTGCCGTTCGAGGGCACGTTGGTGAAGGCGTCCATGCTGTTACGACGCACGCTGCCCTTCGCGGTTGCAAACATGACGTGCAGCTTGCCCCATTCGGCCTCGTCCTCGGGAAGCGGAAGCACGGTCGAGATCGTCTCGCCTTGCGCAAGCGGCAGCAGGTTGATCATCGGGCGGCCGCGCGTCGCGGGACCGCCTTCGGGCAGGCGCCACACCTTCATGCGGTATACCTTGCCCGCGGTCGAGAAGAAGAGCACCGGCGTGTGCGTCGAGGTGACGAACAATTCGGTGACGACATCCTCGTCCTTCGTTGCCATGCCGGCGCGACCTTTGCCGCCACGGCGCTGGGCGCGGAACGTGTCGAGCGGGGTGCGTTTGATATAGCCGTCGAGAGTGACGGTAACGACCATCTCCTCGCGCTCGATCAGATCCTCGTCATCGATGCCGTCGGCGGCGGGAGCAAGGAGGGTGCGGCGCGGGGTCGCGAATTCCTCGCGCACCGCGACGAGTTCCTCGCGCATTACGCCATAGAGTTTGACGCGGTCGGCAAGGATCGAAAGCAGTTCCTCAATCTCGGTCGCCAACTCACCGAGTTCCTTGCCGATTTCGTCACGGCCAAGTGCGGTCAGGCGGTGGAGGCGCAGGTCGAGGATCGCCTTCACCTGCACTTCGGAAAGGCGATAGGTCGCGCTTTCCTCCATCTCGCCCTCTATCGCTTCGACGAGGCGGATGTAGGGAGCGATTTCGCCAATCGGCCATTCGCGCGCGAGCAGCGCTTCGCGGGCGGCGGCGGGCGAGTTCGAACCGCGAATGATGCGGACGACTTCGTCGAGATTGCTGACCGCGACAACGAGGCCGAGCAAGATATGCGCGCGGTCGCGAGCTTTCGCGAGTTCGAACTTGCAGCGGCGCGTGATCACTTCCTCGCGGAAGGTGATGAAGGCCGAAAGAATGTCCTTCAGCCCCATCATTTCGGGGCGGCCGCCGCGGATCGCGAGCATGTTCGCGGGGAAGCTCGACTGCGCCGGGGTGTGGCGCCAGAGCTGGTTGAGCACGACCTCGGCGGTCGCGTCGCGCTTCAGCTCGATGACGACGCGCACGCCCTCGCGGTTCGATTCGTCGCGGATGTCCGCCACGCCTTCGATGCGCTTGTCGCGTGCTGCCTCTGCGATCTTCTCGACGAGGCCAGACTTGCCGACCTGGAAGGGAATCGAGGTCAGAACAATCGACTGGCGGTCGTTGCGGCCCTCTTCGATGATGTGCGTCGCGCGCATCATGATCGAGCCGCGGCCCGTGGCATAGGCGTTGCGTGCGCCGCCCTGGCCCAACATCATCGCGCCGGTCGGGAAGTCGGGGCCGGGGACGATCGCCATCAACTCTTCGAGCGTGACGTCGGCGCCGCCTTCGAGCTGGCGGTCGATCATTGCGAGCGTCGCGTCGATGATTTCGCCGAGGTTGTGCGGCGGGATGTTGGTTGCCATGCCGACCGCGATGCCACCGGCGCCGTTGACGAGCAGGTTCGGGAAGCGCGCCGGGAGCACCGTCGGCTCGTCGCGGCTGGCGTCATAGTTGGGCTGGAAGTCGACGGTATCCTTGTCGAGATCGTTCAGCAGCACCATGGCGGTCTTCGCAAGGCGCGCTTCGGTATATCGCATTGACGCCGGCGGATCGGGGTCCATCGAGCCGAAATTGCCCTGACCGTCGATCAAGGGCACGCGCAGCGACCAGTCCTGCGTCATACGCGCGAGCGCGTCATAGATCGCGCTGTCGCCGTGCGGGTGATAGTTGCCCATCACGTCGCCGACGATCTTCGCCGATTTCTTGTACGGGCGCCCCGGAATGAAGCCGCCTTCCTGTGCCGCATAAAGGATGCGGCGGTGCACCGGCTTCAGCCCGTCGCGTACGTCGGGGAGCGCGCGGCTGACGATCACGCTCATCGCGTAATCGAGGTACGACGTCTTCATTTCGTCGACGATGTTGATCGGTGAAACGCCATCCTCGGACGGCGGCGTAGGCGTATTTTCTTCGGTCAAGACCCGGCCTTTTTTCTGCTTTTCGGGAGATGATTTTTTCCTAGCCGATGGCAGGCCGAAAGGCCAGCGATTCGGTCATTTTTTCGCTATTTTTTTGCGCGCATAAATGGCGCGTAATGCGCAGGAAAATGGGGTGGAGGCGTGACGTCATCGGGCTCCATTGCGGGGCTTGCCAATCGCTTCGTCGTCCCTAAAGCTGCGCGCCGATGACCGCTGCTGAGAAACCCCGGCGCCGATGGCCCTGATTGCGCTGGTCGGCACCAGTGAAACGCTGCCCGACGGGTCGCTCCGCGCGCTCGTCACTGTGGCGGGCGAGACGCTGATCGAGCGGCAGGCGGCGCGCCTTTCCGACGCCGGCGTGACGCATATCGCGGTTGCGGTGGGTGCGGTTCCCGCCGAATTGCTGACAACGTGCGACCGCATCCGCCGTCGCGGGCTGAAGGTGACAGCGGTCCGTGCCGCCGCCGATCTGATGGGACTGGTCGAGCCCGACGACCGCATCATCCTCGTCGCCGACGGTCTCCGCGCGGGTGGCACGCATTATGCGGCGATCGCCCGGCCCGGATCGCCCGCGATCTTGGTCACAGGGGACACCCCGCTGACGCAGGGGTTCGAGCGTATCGACGCAACCCGTCGCTGGGGCGGGCTCGCTTGCATTTCGGAGCCGATGGTCGCCGAACTCGCGGCGATGCCCGGCGAATGGGACATGATGCTGACGCTGCTGCGTCTCGCGGTACAATCGGGCGCGCGGCGTCTTTATTGCGAGCCGGCGCTGTTCGAACAGGGCGAGATTGCGATCGTCGCCGATCGCCCCACCGCGGCGCTGATCGAGCAGTCGAGCCTGCAACAGGTCGAATATGGTGGCATGGGGTTCGGCCGTTCGGCGATCATGATGCCGCTGATCAGGCTTGCCGGACCCTTGCTGGTCAAATCACCCGCCACCGCGCGCTATCTGCCCTATGTCACCGCGCTCCTATGGGTAATCGTAGGGTTGCTGGCGGCGACCGGGCTCGCTGCGGCGGGCGCTCTGGTAGCGATCTTCGGCGGCCTGGGACTTGCGGCGATGCGCTTCCTGTCGGCGTTTCGCGCCGAAAGTGCAGCACAGGACCGGACCCGCGAGGTGATCCGTACCTTTGCGTGGGTGTTGCTCGCTATTTTCCCGTGGCTCTTGTCGCTTGCGGGTCCCACACACAAGATGCCGCTGTTCGCCGAGGCCGCACTGGCGCCGTGTCTCGCCGCAACCATTCTGCTCGCACGATGGCTCTATGAGGATTCGGGCGAGCGCCGGCGTTTCCACTGGCTACTTCCCGACGCCGATCAGGCGTGGATCATGCTTTCGCCGGCGCTGTTGTTCGGGTTCGCGCCGTTGATGTTTGCGATCCTGCCGTTGCTCGCGCTATTCCAGATATTGCTCTGGTTGCGTCTCGCGCACCGCCCGGAGGCGGGAGGCAGTCTGCGCTAGCTGCCGACCCCCAGTAAAACAAAGAGATTGAAGGTTTAAGCCCTATTAACGCCATCCTGTTATTGGCGGACGCGCATGAGTGAATCGGTCTTCTCCCCCGGTATCGACCCGCTGTCGCCGACGCTATCGACGCGTCTGCGCGAACTGGCGAGCTATCTGGCGGCGCCCGCTGCCGGGCAGCTCACCGAGGAGCAGCGCGCGCTTTCACTGGGCGTCGCGCGCCGGCTGGTGATCGATGTCGCGGCGCGGCTCGATCCCCGTATTGATCCGGGCCTCTTGTGGAAAGAGTGGCTCGGCGGCGGATTGCCGTGCGCGGCGCGGCTCGCGGGCATTTGTTTCGCGCGCGCCGAGGAGCATCGCTGGCGCGAGCAATCGGGACAACGAACCAACCCGCCGCCGGTCCTGTCCGAGCCCGAGACGGCGCACGCCGACGCGCCAGCGGAGGGCGAACCGCTGTCTGATACCGATCGCGCCTATCTCGCGCTGCAGATCGCCGACCGCCGCCGCTTCGACGCGCTGGGCAATCCCGTGGTCGCGGTCGCCGATCTCGATAGCGAAACTTTCCGTATCCTGCTGCTTGAGATCGCCGCCTGGCGGCTGGCGGAAGTCAGCGGGGACAAGCGCCGCGCCGCCGAATTGGGCGACGCGGTACGCGTCGCAATCGAACGACAGGCCGGCGAAACCGGCATGGCGCATGCCGGACATGCCTATTACGAGATTTTGGGCGCCGCATTGCCCGAGGTGGCCGCCACGGCGATCGCGCGCCACAATTGGCCGACGGTGATCGCCCTCGCTGCATCGGCGCATCGCCGCGCCTATGACGACATGGCGATTACACTTTTGACGGTCGAAACCGATGCACTGTGTTCGCTGCTGGCTCCGCTGGGTCTCGATCATGCGGCGCTGGCGCCGCTCGAAGCTTCGCTGGTGATGCTCCCAGCGCGCGCGGTCACCGACGTGAGGGGCGATGAGTGAGCGCATCATCCGGGGCCGGGTCAACCGGTCGGGCGCGCTCGTCAGCGCCGATGCGCCGCTGTTGCGCCTGCAACAGCGTGCGGGCGCGGGGCTCGACAAGCCGCTTGCGCTCCCGCATCTCGCGCGGCTTGTCGCGCTGGCGCAGCGGCTTCACCGCGATATCAGCCGGCCGCTATATGCCGCTGATGATCATAGCGATATCCACGCGCTCGTCCGCATCGCGCCCGATGCCGACGGCGCCAGTCTCGAGATCAGCGACTGGCGCACACGTCCGGTGATGCCGCCGCAGGTGCCGGCGATTGCCGACAGCACTGCCGTACCGCAAAGCTGGACGTGGGAATGCGACCAGCAGCTGCGTCTGGTTGCGCTGTACGCCGCGCCTGATGCGCCGCCCGTTTCCGGCGGTTGGGAAGGCCGCTCACTGTCGGAACTCTTCGAACTCCAGCCCGACGAAGATGGTCGCTTTCCGGTATTGCGTGCGCTGGCGCGCCAGTCGCGCTTTGAGAGCCAGCGCGTGCAGGCAGAGGGCATTGCGATGATCTTGTCCGGCGAAGCCTTGTTCGACGCCACGGGGCGATTCACCGGTTTTCGGGGGCTTGCGGTCGTCGCCGACGAGCAGGTGCCCGCCGAGCCGAAGGGGAGCGGAACGCTCGTCGATCCAGCGTTCGGATCGCTTCCGCTGTCCGATCCGCAATTCGGTCGCCGTATCGATGGCGCGTTGCGCGGTCCGCTGAGCCGGATCATCGCGACGGCGGAGACGATTTCGGGACAGTTCGATGGGCCAATCCGCGCCGATTATGCGCGCTATGCCGGCGATATAGCGCATGCGGGGCGCCACCTGCTCGGCCTCGTCGACGATCTGGCCGATCTTCAGAATATCGAACGGCCCGGGTTCAAGGCCGCGCGCGACGAAATCGATCTTGGGGATCTCGCGCGTCGGGCCGTCGGTCTGCTCGGCATGAAGGCCGAGGAAAAAGGCATTCGCATCGATGCGCCGCGTGCCGACGACCGGGCGCCGGCCACCGGCGAATTCCGCCGCGTTCTGCAGGTGCTGCTCAACCTGCTCGGCAATGCGATCCGCTATTCGCCCGATCATTCGCAAATCTGGATCCGCGTCGACCGAGAGGGCGACCGTGCGATGGTTACCGTCGCCGACCAGGGGCAGGGGATCGACGCTGAACAGCAGGCCGTGGTGTTCGAGAAGTTCGAACGGCTCGGCCGTACCGACAGCGGCGGGTCGGGACTTGGCCTCTATATCGCCCGCCGTCTGGCGCGCGCGATGGACGGCGAACTGATCGTCGACAGCGCGCCGGGGCAGGGTGCGCGTTTCACGCTGAGCCTGCCTGCGCGCGACGCCTGAATCGAAACGGCGGCACAGTCGCCTGCGCCGCCGTTCGAAATTTCCAATTTTTGGGCGCTTAGCGCTTTTCGACCGGAACGAACGGACGATGCGTCGGGCCGGTGTAGAGCTGGCGCGGACGGCCGATCTTCTGCGCGGGGTCCGAAATCATTTCGTTCCACTGCGCGACCCAGCCGACGGTGCGGGCGAGGGCGAACAGCGCGGTGAACATCGTCGTCGGGAAACCGATCGCCGACAGGATGACGCCCGAATAGAAGTCAACATTCGGGAACAGCTTCTTCTCGACGAAATAGGGATCGTTGAGTGCCATTTCCTCAAGCTGCAGCGCGACCTCGAACACCGGGTCGTTGACCTTCAGCGCGTCGAACACTTCGCGCACCGTCTTCTGCATCACCGTCGCGCGCGGATCGTAGTTTTTGTAGACGCGGTGACCGAAGCCCATCAGGCGGAACGGATCATCCTTATCCTTCGCTCGCGCGATATATTCGGGGATGCGTTCGGGGCGGCCGATTTCACGCAGCATGTTGAGCGCGGCTTCGTTCGCGCCGCCATGCGCCGGACCCCACAGACAGGCGATGCCCGCCGCGATGCATGCAAAAGGATTGGCGCCTGACGAACCCGCGAGGCGGACAGTCGAAGTCGATGCATTCTGCTCGTGATCGGCGTGGAGGATGAAGATGCGGTCGAGCGCGCGCTCGACGGCGGGAACGACCTCATATTCCTCGGCGGGAACGCCGAAGGTCATGCGCAGGAAATTGCCCGTGTAGCTCAGCTTGTTGTCGGGATAGACGAACGGCTGGCCGACCGAGTATTTATACGCCATCGCGGCGATTGTCGGCATCTTCGCGATCAGGCGATGGCTTGCGATCATGCGCTGGTGCGGATCGTGGATCTCGGTCGAGTCGTGATAGAAGGCCGAAAGCGCGCCGACGACACCGCACATGACGGCCATCGGGTGCGCGTCGCGGCGGAAGCCGCGATAGAAGGTCGCCAGCTGCTCGTGAAGCATCGTGTGGCGCGTGATCGTGTTGTCGAAATCGGCCAGTTCCTGCGCGTTCGGCAGTTCGCCGTTGAGCAGCAGATAACAGGTTTCCATGAAGCTCGAATGTTCTGCGAGGTCACCGATCGCATAGCCGCGGTGAAGCAGGACGCCTTCGTCGCCATCGATGTACGTAATCTGCGATTCGCAGCTCGCGGTCGAGGTGAAACCCGGATCGTAGGTGAATGCGCCGGTCTGGGCGTAGAATTTGCGGATATCGACGACATCGGGGCCGACTGTGCCCGACAGGACAGGGCTGTCGACGGTCGTGTCGCCCAGCGTGATTTTCGCGGTGTCGGTCATATTTTATTCCCTGTACTGACGGCGGGGAGAGAGAGTGGCTACGCCCCTGCCGGATAATGTTGCGCTGCGTCAAGTCGCGCCAGACTCACATCGCGTCCGAGCAAC
>Ga0247823_10000360_pt1 | contig 39518 bp, 41 predicted proteins | sample 13C_PalmiticAcid_2_FD_192426 | JGI IMG/M metagenome (GOLD analysis project Ga0247823, IMG submission 192426) | Soil microbial communities from agricultural site in Penn Yan, New York, United States - 13C_PalmiticAcid_Day30 | ecosystem: Environmental > Terrestrial > Soil > Agricultural land... | reverse complement strand
CGCTGCCTCGCCGAGGTCGACAGCGCGATCGTGATGTGGAACGCCTCGACGCAATTCGCAGACGGGGGAGAATTCGGGCTGGGCGCCGAGATCGGCATCTCCACCGGCCGCCTCCACGCCCGCGGTCCCGTGGCGCTCGAAGGGCTGACGACGTACAAATGGGTGGTGCGCGGCACCGGCCAGGCGCGGCCTTGAAGCGCCTCGCCGAGAGGCGTAGCTTGCGGGGATGAACAAACCCGCCTTCATCACGGCGCCGATCGACGCCGAGACTCTCGCTCTCGTCGAGCAACTCGCCGAAGCGCAAGGAAGAAGCGTCGAGGATTACGTAGCCGAGGCTGTTCAGCGCGTCGCAGAGAGCGAGGCGGACTTCAGGGCGTTCGTGCAGGTCGGCATCGACGCGGCCGATCGTGGCGAACTCATTCCGCATGAAGAGGTGATGGCGGAGCTCGAAGCGCGCATGGAAAAGCATCGGGATCGATGCCGACGTTGAAATGGACTCAGCCGGCCACGGACGATCTATGGTCGATAGACGACTGGCTGACCGAAACGCCTCCGGTGAAATCGCCTTGGCCACACTTGCGGCGATCCATCGCCGCGCGCGCTTTCTTGAGAATTTTCCGCGTGGCGGGCGGCCGACAGGCGGGGGAAATCGCATCTTGCGGGTGATCAACAGCCCGCATTTGATCATCTACCGGATCATCGGAGAGAAGGTGGAAATTCTCCGCATTCGTCACGAGAGCGAGGATTGGCAGATCGAAGCGTGAAACGCATCGGTCTCCTCGGCGGCTCGTTCAACCCCGCGCATCGCGGGCATCGCAAGCTCTCGCTCCACGCGATCCGCGCGCTCGGGCTCGACGAAGTGTGGTGGCTGGTCTCGCCGGGCAATCCGCTCAAGCCCGAAGCCGGCATGGCGCCTTATGCCGCACGCCTCGCCTCGGCGCGGAAAATGGCCCGCCATGCGCCGATTCGAGTGAGCGATGTCGAGGCCCGGCTTCGCACCCGCTACACCGCCGAGACGCTGGCCAGGCTTCCCCGCCTCTACCCGAAGCATCGCTTCGTCTGGCTGATGGGTGCCGACAATCTCGCCCAGTTCCACCAATGGCGGGACTGGCGGCGGATCGCACGGCAGGTTCCGATTGCGGTGATTGCACGTCCGGGCTACAATGCCCGGGCTCACGCAAGTCCTGCGATGAGTTGGCTGCGGCGCGCTGTGCGGCCCGCAGGCCAGGCGAAGAAATGGACGTGTTGGAGATTGCCCGGCCTCGTGCTGATGCGCTTCCGCCCCGATCCGACTTCGGCGACCCGCATCCGCGCCGCCGATCCTGCCTGGCATCGGCACTTTTCGGACGCGTCTGGAATACCCATATCCATGCCGTCCGCGCCGTCTCCACAGCCCCGCACAGACATGCCCGCAACCCTGAGGAACTAACTTGGCAACTTCCCCCAATGTGCAGCGCGTCCCCGGCGCCGATGGCGTCGAGGCGCTGCACGCGCTCGTGATGGCTTCGCTCGACGACGATCAGGCGGTCGAAACCGTCTCGATCCCGCTCGCCGGCAAGAGCAGCATCGCCGACTATATGGTCGTGGCCTCGGGCCGCTCGACCCGCCAGGTCGCGTCGATGGCCACAAAGCTCGCCGAGAAGATCAAGGCGGAGTTCGGCCGCTCGCCGCGTATCGAAGGCTTGCCCACCGCCGATTGGGTATTGATCGATGCGGGTGACGTGATCGTCCATCTGTTCCGTCCCGAAGTGCGGACCTTCTACAATCTCGAGCGCATGTGGTCGTTCGGGGAAAACGCCGGCCAGGCTTGAACGCGTAAGGCGCGGCGGGCAGATGCTGCTCCACATCGTCGCGCGCGGGCGCATCGGGCGGAGCGCGGAAGCCGAGCTCGTCGAGCGCTATCTCAAGCGCATCGTCTGGCCGACGCGCGTGACCGAGCTTCCCGATACCGGCGGCAAGATGCCCGATCGCGGCACCGGAGCCCGGGTGATCATGCTCGACGAGACCGGCGAGAACCTGCCTTCGCGCGTGCTGGCCGAACGGCTGGGGCGCTGGCGCGACGACGGGGTGCGCGAAGCGCGCTTCCTGATCGGTGCCGCCGACGGTTTCGATGATGCCCAGCGCACGGAGGCCGATCTTCTCCTGTCCTTCGGGCGCGCGACCTGGCCGCACATGATGGCGCGCGCGATGCTCGCCGAGCAATTGTGGCGCGCCACCGCGATCCTTGCCAACCACCCCTATCACCGCGAAGGGTGAGCGATGGGACCCGCGCGGAGCATCGCCACGGCCACTGCCTTGCTGGCGATGCTCGCCGCGGGGAGCATGGCGCCTGCGCAGGCACTACGTGAGCAGCAGGCCCGGCTGAAATCCGCCACCGCCGCATCCGCCGCCGCCGAGGCGCGCGCGCGCTCTCTCGAGGCAGCCGCCGCCAATGAGCGCGACCGCGCAGTTCAGGCGCGCGGCCAGGAAGCCGCCGCCGCCGAACGGATCAAGGCTGCCCAGGCTGAAATCGTGGCGGCGGAGGCGCGGATCGCGATCGTCGACCGGCTGCTCGCGGCGCAACGCGTCGAGGTCGCCGAGCGGCAAGGCCCGATCGTGCGGCTGATCGCCGCGCTGCAATCCATGGCGCGCCGGCCGGCAGTACTCGGGCTGATCCAGCCCGGCTCGACCGAGGACATCGTCCATGTCCGCGCAGTGCTCGGCACGACGATGCCGATAGTCGAGCGGCGCACCGCCGAGGTGCGCGCCGAGCTCGCCCGCGTCCAGCGGCTGCGCGCCAATGCCGCCGGTGCGGTGGAGAGCCTGCGCGCGAGTCGTGCGCGGCTCGAAAGCGAACGGATCGCCTTGGTCCAGCTCGAAGCCACCCACCGGGCGCGATCGCAGGCGCTCGGACGCAGCGCGCTGATCGAATCGGATCGCGCCCTCGCGCTCGGCGAACGCGCCCGCGACCTTGTCGACCAGATGCAATCGCTGGGCGCGGCCAGTCAGGTCCAGAGCGAACTCGTCGCGCTGCCCGGCCCCTTGCCCCGGCCCGACGACGCAGCCAGCCCGCCGGAGCGGGTGGCGCCGTATCGCTTGCCGGTCTCCGGCCAGCTCGTCACCGGATTGGGCGAACTCTCGGCAACGGGGGTTCGCGCCCGCGGACTGACCTTCGCCACGGCGATAAACGCGCGCGCGATCGCTCCTGCCGCCGGGCGAATCGTCTATGCCGGGCCATTCCGCGGCTATGGCGGGGTCGTGATCATCGATCATGGCGAGGGCTGGACCTCGCTCCTCGCCGGGCTGGGCGGGCTCGCGGTCCGCGTCGGCGATCAGGTCGCGCAGGGGCAAGTGATCGGCCGCGCGTGGAAAAGCGGCGACCCGCGCGTCACCGTCGAGCTGCGCCGCCGCGGGCAGCCGATGGACCTTGCGCAATTGCTGAACTGACAGGCCGTGTAATTGCCGTTATCCTGCACTAGATCACTGAAGTCGTTTTTGTCGAAAGTCGTATGATGCTGCGTCCGCTCCTCCAGGTCACTGCCGCCGTCAGCGCACTCGCGCTCGTTCCCGTCGCCTCGGGGGCGATGGCCGGTGTCGACACCAACAGCTATCGCGAGCTCGACACCTTCATGGAAGTCTACAACCAGGTGAAGGCGAATTACGTCGAGAAGGTCGACGACAAGACACTGGTGAAGGGCGCGATCGCCGGCATGCTCGCCGCGCTCGACCCGCATTCGAGCTTCGCCGACGGGCTCGATTTCGACAATCTCAAGATCCAGACCGAAGGCAATTATGGCGGGCTGGGCCTGACCGTGACGCAGGAAGAAGGCGCGGTGAAAGTGATCGCGCCGACCGAGGATACGCCGGCCGCGCGCGCCGGCATCAAGTCGGGCGACTTCATCACGCATATCGACGGCAAGTTCATCGTCGGCGGCAGCCTCGACGAGGCGATCGAGCAGATGCGCGGCCAGCCCGGCACCAAGATCAACCTGACGATCGTCCGCCCGGGTGCCGAAAAGCCGCTCCAGATGAGCCTCGTCCGCGAGATCATCGTCCAGAAGCCGGTGAAGTGGGAGGTCAAGGACGGCGTCGGCTACATCAACATCAACACCTTCACCGCCCAGACCGGCGCCGACACGGTCAAGGCGATCCAGGAAATCGACAAGAAGCTCGGCCACAAGCCGCTCGGCTATGTCGTCGATCTTCGCGAGAATGGCGGCGGCCTCCTGAGCGAGGCGATTGCAGTCTCCGACGTGTTCCTCGGCCATGGCGAGATCGTCTCGCAGCGCGGCCGCGAGAAGGGCGATATCGAGCGCTATTACGCCGAATCGATGGTGCCGGGCGATCTCGCCCGCGGCCTGCCGGTGATCGTCCTCGTCGATTCGGGCACCGCCTCGGCCTCCGAGATCGTCGCCGGCGCGCTGCAGGATCATCATCGCGGGCTGGTGATGGGGGTGCGCAGCTTCGGCAAGGGTTCGGTCCAGACGATCCTGCCGATGGGGGCGCGTGCCGCGCTCCGCCTCACCACGGCGCGTTATTTCACGCCTTCGGGCCATTCGGTGCAGGAAGGCGGGATCAAGCCCGACCTGCTCGTTCCGCAGATCTCCGATCCCGATTACAAGGATCGCACCGTGATCCGCGAGGCCGATCTGCGCAAGCATCTGATCAACGCCGAGAAGGTCGACGACGCTACGCTCGAGCAGGATGCGCGCACCGATCCACGCTTCTCCGCCACCGCCGAGCAGCTCAAGAAGCAGGGCATCGAGGACTTCCAGCTCCATTATGCGCTGCAGACCATCGCGCGCTCGGCGGGCAAGCCGCAGGTCGCGACCAAGGGTCGCTGAGGCATGCGCAAGGACGGGCTCCGCACCGCGCGGCTGATCGCGCTCCTGCTGCCGGCGGCGTTGCTCGCCGGCGCATGGGGATCGCAATTGTTCGGGCTGATGCCGTGTGAGATGTGCCATTGGCAGCGCTGGCCGCATTACGCCGCCGTCATCGTCGCAGCGCTGGCGTTCGCGCCGCTCGCCCGGCCGGTGCAGATGCTGTTCGTGCTGTTCGCGGCCGTGCTGATCGCGGTCAGCGGGACGATCGGCGTGTTCCATGCCGGCGTCGAATATCATTGGTGGCAGGGAATCACGGCCTGCACCGCCCCGGTCGGCACCGGTGATCCGATGGAGTTGCTCAACCAGGCGCTGCGCCGCCCGCTCGTGCGTTGTGACGTACCGCAATGGACGCTCTTCGGAATCAGCCTCGCGGGCTTCAACGCGATCCTGTCGCTGGGCGGCGCAGTGGCGATCTTCGCGCTGGCGCCGCGCCGGGCACGCCGATGAGCTGGAAGCCCGGCGACCGCCGCGAAGGCACGGCCGCGATGATCCGGGTGGATCAGGCGGGCGAATATGGCGCGACGCGAATCTATGCCGGGCAACTCGCGGTGATGGGTGACCGCACGCCGATGGCGCGGATGATCAACGGCATGGCCAATCAGGAAGAGCGCCACCGCGCCTTTTTCGACGCGATGATCGCCCGGCGCGGCGTGCGCCCGACCGCGCTCCAGCCCTTCTGGAACGTCGCCGGCTTCGCCCTGGGGGCCGCCACCGCGGCAATCGGTCCGGCCGCCGCAATGGCCTGTACGGCCGCGGTCGAAACCGAGATCGACCTTCATTATCAGCGCCAGCTCACCGAACTGGGCGACAGCGACCCCGAGCTGAGCCAGGCAGTCGCCGAGTTTCGCGAGGAAGAACTCGAGCATCGCGACACGGCGCTGGCGCACGGCGCGGAGACGGCGGTGGCCTATCCTTTGCTGTCCGGAATGATCCGGCTCGGCTGCCGTGCCGCCATTGCGATCTCGAAACGGATATGACAGGCCCGGTTCAGCGTTGAAGCGCCAGACCATGCGCGAGGAGAAGGCAGGATGCTCAAGCGGATCGTGATCGTGGCGGGACTGGCAACCGCCTCCCTGCTGGCGCCGGCCGCGCAGGCACAGAATGCCGCGCAGAACGGCGTGCTGGTGATCTATGGCGACGACAAATGCCCGACCAACGACAGCGGCGAAGAGATCGTCGTCTGCCAGCGGCTCGACGAGGCCGAACGTTTCCGCATTCCCCAGAATTTGCGCCAGCCCTCCGGTCGGCCGCAGGCGAATGAGAGCTGGGCGGTGCGCTCGCAGGATGCGCTCGACGCCGGCCGCATGGGCACCGGCAGCTGCTCGACCGTAGGCCCGGGCGGCCAGACCGGCTGCTTCGTCCGTCAGGCCACCCGCGCCCGCGCCGAATCCAACGCCCGGCGCAACGAGCAGACCGACCTGCCGCTGCCGTGAAACCCCCTCTCCGTTCGGAAAAAGGCCGTGAGTCGGTTAAACCTGGGCCCTTCGCACCAGCCACGCCGGCGGATCGCGCAGCACGCATTCTCCGATGATCCACAGCATCGCCGCCGCGCGCACTCCCGCGGCGATCGCAATATGCGTGGTGGTCGTCGCCGGCCATGCGTGTTCGATCCCGGCGAACCACCAGAATTCGGCGAAGAAAGCGGCCACGCCGCCCAGCACGAACAGCGCCACCGGCCATAATCGCGGCGCGGTCATCAGCAGCAGGGGATAGAGCCACAGGTCGAACTGCGGCGAATAGACCTTGTTGGTGAGCATGAACCACGCGAGCACCGGCGTGAACAGCACCCACAGATGCGCGTGGTGTTTGCGCCAGCCGAGCCCGACGATCAGCGCGAATCCGACGACGAAGGCGATCGCCGCATAACGATTGCGCTCGTCGATCCACGTGAACCACCAGCCCATATTGGCGAGCACGTCCCATGTCGCCGCCACGGTTCCCTGGCGCTCCTGCGAAAAGCGATAGAATTCGCTCCAGTTTTCGGGCGCGAGCAGCGCCACCGGCACATTGACCAATGCCCATGCGCCGATCGCCGCCGCCGACAGCGCAGCGGCGCGGAGCAGACGTTGCCGCCACGGCCGCGCGTCGCCGAACAGCGCGCTGAGGCCGATCAGCGGCAGCGCGAGCACCGGGAACAGCTTTGCCGCGGTCCCCAGCCCCGCCGCCGCGGCCGCGGGCACCAGTCGCCCATCGCGCGCCAGCAGCAGCGCGCCGACCGCGAGCGTGGTCGCGGCCATGTCCCAATTATGCCCGACATAGAGTATCAGCGGCGGTGCCAGCGCCCAGCCCCAGAGGCGGCGCGCATCCATCCCCGCGGCCAGAAACCATTTCAGCACCAGAGCGGCGAGCAGGGAATTGGCGATGACGACGACGCCGAGGAAATGCCAGTCGCGCGCGCGCTTGCCGAACAGCAAGCGAGTCGCACTCCCCTCGAGCCAGATCTGCGCCCCGGTGAGCACCGGATATTCCATCCGCGTCTGCAGATAGGGGATCTTGCCCTCGGCGACCTGGCGGCCGTGCCAGAAGGGCATCACGTCATTGTAGCAGCCGGTGGTATATTGCTCGGCCTGGGTCCAGCCGCCGGGTACGCAATGTCCCTTGAACAGCCAGCCGGCGCTGCAGGTCGCCGCGAGCGCCAGCCAGAGCGCGGCGATACGCCAGTTCACGTCGCGCGGAAGAGCCCATCCCATGGCCGGCTGCTTATCCGCTGCGACGAACAGCGTCCATCATCACTGGACAGTGCGATAACAAGAACATATCTGGAACATATGGCACAACTCGACCTTCGCGGAAAGCTGGAGATCCTTGCCGATGCGGCCAAATATGACGCGTCCTGCGCCTCGTCGGGGACGGCGAAGCGCAGCTCGGCCGGCGGCAAGGGGATCGGCTCTACCGAGGGCATGGGGATCTGCCATGCCTATGCGCCGGACGGCCGCTGCATCAGCCTGCTCAAGATCCTGCTGACCAATGCGTGCGTCTTCGACTGCCATTATTGCATCAACCGCAAGAGTTCGAACGTCCGCCGCGCGCGCTTCACGCCCGAGGAAGTCGTCGACCTCACCTTGAGCTTCTACAAGCGCAATTATATCGAGGGACTGTTCCTCTCCTCGGGCATCATTCGCTCGTCCGACTACACGATGGAGCAGATCGTCCGCGTCGCCCGGCTGCTGCGCGAGGAGCATGATTTCCGCGGCTATATCCATCTCAAGACGATCCCGGACGCCGATCCCGAGCTGGTCCATCAGGCCGGGCTCTACGCCGACCGCGTCTCGATCAACGTCGAGCTTCCAACCGTTTCGGGACTGAAACGATTGGCGCCGGAAAAATCGGCGGCGCGCATCGAGGCCGCTATGGGCAATGTTCGCCACGATCTCGACAATTCCACCGACGCTGGCAAACGCTACAGGTCGGCGCCAAAATTCGCGCCTGCGGGACAATCGACCCAGATGATCGTCGGCGCCGACGCGGCGACCGACGGCGACATCATCACCCGCGCTGCCGGGCTCTATGGCCGCTTCAACCTGCGCCGGGTCTATTATTCGGCGTTCAGCCCGATCCCCGACGCCAGCGCGGTGCTGCCGCTCCAACGTCCGCCGCTGATGCGCGAGCACCGGCTCTACCAGTCGGACTGGCTGATGCGTTTCTACGATTATCAGCCCGGCGAAGTCGCCGACGCCGCCGATCCGGCTACCGGCATGCTGCCGCTCGACATGGATCCCAAGCTCGCCTGGGCGTTGCGGTTTCGCGAGCGCTTTCCGGTCGACGTCAACCGCGCCCCGCGCGAGGCTTTGCTACGGGTGCCGGGACTCGGCGTGAAGGCCGTCGATGCGATCCTCGCCACCCGGCGCTGGCGGCGGCTGCGGCTCGCCGACGTGGCGCGGCTGACCGCCTCGATCGCCAAGGTCCGCCCGTTCCTCGTCGCCGAGGATTGGCGCCCGGTGGCGCTCGCCGATCGCGCCGATCTGCGGTCGCTGGTCGCGCCGAAGCGCGAGCAACTCGAACTGTTCGCCGCGTGAGAATGATTCGCGGCTGAAACAAGCACTTCGCTCGCCGGTTGGACCGGCGAAGGAGATTTCCATGGCCGACGCGCGCATCTTCGAGGACCTCAAGGCCGATCACGATCGCCAGCGCGCCTTGCTCAAGCGCGTCGGCGACAATGCCGGGACCGGCGATCCACGCCGCGAAGCCTTCGAGACGCTGCGGCTCGAGCTGCAGGCGCACGCCGCGGCCGAGGAGGAATCGCTCTATGCGACGATGCTGGCCGATCCGGAATTGCGCGAGGATGCCCGCCACTCGGTGTCCGAGCACAAGGAAGTCGACGATTTTCTCGGCGAATTGATCGCGCTCGAATTCGGCTCGTGGGAATGGGACCAGAAGTTCGCCGAGATGCGCCACCGCTACGAGCATCATATCGACGAGGAAGAGGAAGACATGTTCCCCGCTGCCGCCGAGCGGCTTTCGGCCGAGATCGAGGAGAAGCTCGCCCGCGTGTTCGAGGCGCGCAAGCCCAAGGAACTCGCACGCGCCGAGGAACATGCGCCGGGCGACGAACGCGAATAGAGTTCAGTCCGCTGGATCGACCGGCACGAACAGGCTGCGCTTGCCGACCCCGAGCGCGACATTGGTGGTGAAGCGGCGCACATTGGGATTGTCGGCCATCAACCGGCTCATCAGTGCGTCGTACGCCCCGACATCGGGCGCGACCACCACCAGCATGAAATCGGCGGTGCCGGTGACGTAATAGACTTGCTGGATCCCTTCCTCGCCGGCGAGCCACTGGCGCAGCCGGGCGATATGTTCGGGCCGCTCACGCTCGATCTCGAGCGCGGCGAGGAAGAAATTGGGCTTCCCCGTCTTGAGCGGATCGACCACCGCCGTGGTGGCGACGATCACCCCGTCGTCGCGCAGCCGCTTGAGGCGCCGGAGCACCGCGGAGGGCGAGAGCCCGACTTCCTCGGCGAGCGCATCGGCGGCGCGGCTCGCGTCGCGCTGGACGAGTGCGAGGAGTTTGCGGTCGAACGCGTCCAGAGTGGATCGGGCCATTGCCGTCACCCTAGCGCCGATCTTCGCGGAAATCCGGCATTTTGCGGCACCACTTCGCCAAAATCCCGCGACGCCGGCCTCTATCTCTTCGGACGACTGAGGAGATTTGCATGATCGACCATATCGAGATCTACACCGCGAAGATGGCCGAGTGCCTGCGGTTCTACGCGAAGGCGCTCGGCCCGCTCGGCTATGTCCAGAAGGTCGACGGGCTGGCAAAGGGCTTCGGCAACGAGAGCGCGCTCGACCTGTTCCTCGTCGAGGGCGAGCCGTCGAAGCTGCATTTCGCTTTCGCGGCGCCCGATCGCGCGACCGTCGACCGAGTCTATGCCGCCGCGCGCACCGCCCGGCTCCCACTCGATCGTGCGCCCGCGCTCGCCCCGCACATCCATCCCGATTATTATGCCGGCTATCTCCGCGACCCCGACGGGCGGCTGATCGAGTTCGTCTGCCACCAGCCCGAGCCAGCTAATTAACAAGGCTGTCAATTCGCCGCGCCCCGCGTATCATGCCCGAAAAAGACAGGAGGGAGAGCGTGATGCCGCGATATTGGACGCTTGCCGCTTTGCTCGCCGCCAGCCCGGCGGCGGCGCAGACCGTGACCGTCGAGGCCGGACCCGACGCACAGGAGCGGCTCCAGGCCGCGCTGATCGAGGCCAAGCCCGGTAGCACGATTCGCATCGGCGCGGGCCGCTTCGAACTCACCGACGGGCTCAGCCTCGACGTCGACCGGGTGACGGTGCGCGGCGCCGGACCCGACAAGACCATACTCGGCTTCAAGGGCCAGCTCGGCACCGGCGAGGGGCTGCTGGTCACGTCTGACGACGTGGTGCTACGCGACTTCGCGGTCGAGGACAGCAAGGGCGACGGGATCAAGTCCAAGGGCGCCGACCGGATCGTCTACAAGAATATCCGCGTCGAATGGACCGGCGGGCCCAAGGAAACCAACGGCGCCTATGGCGTCTATCCGGTGTCGAGCACCACGATCCTGATCGACGGCGTCGAAGTGAAGGGCGCGTCGGACGCCGGCATCTATGTCGGCCAATCCGAGCAGATCGTCGTCCGCAACTCGAAGGTCTCGGGCAACGTCGCCGGGATCGAGATCGAGAATAGCCGCCACGCCGACGTCTTCCACAATCTCGCGACCGGCAATACCGGCGGCATCCTCGTCTTCGACATGCCGAGCCTGCCCAAGATGGGCGGCGGCGAGGTGCGCGTGTTCGAGAACAAGGTGATCGACAACAACCAGCCCAATTTCGCGCCCAAAGGCAATATCGTCGCCACCGTGCCGGCCGGCACCGGAGTGCTGATCATGGCCAACGACAATGTCCATGTCCTGCGCAACGAACTGTCGGGCAACGCCACTGCGAACGTGATGATCACCGCCTACCGGCAGAGCTATGACGATCCCAAATTCAAGCCGGTACCGACGCGGATCGTGGTGAGCGGCAACAAGCACGGCCGTGCCGGCTATGCCCCGGGGTTTCCCGGCGGCGACCAGCTCGCTGCAGCGCTGGGAGGCATGATCCCGCCGGTGCTGTGGGACGGCAGCGGCGACGCCTCTTCACTGCGAGTGAGCGACGGCGTGCCGGTGCTCAGCATGGGACTGAAGCAGGGCGCGCCGATCGAAACCGCGAAGCCGGCGCCGGTCGAACTCAACGGACCCGCCGTCCCCGCGCCTGCCGCGGTCGTGCTACCCGCAGCGATGGAGGCGGCGGCGAAGTGAAGGCGCTCGCCGCGGCGGTGCTGCTGTTCTGCGCGGCGCTCGCCGGGCGGCCGGCGGCGGTCAACGATGCGGCGATCACCGGTGACACGCTGCCGGGCAAGCTCTCGGACTATGGCTTCTTCACCGATCTCGTCGGCGAGACGCCCGCAGCACGAGTGATCGGCTATGATCTCGAGACGCCGCTTTTCTCCGATTATGCCGCCAAACATCGCTATCTATATGTTCCCGCCGGCAAGACGGCGCGGTACGACGCCGAGGCGGCGTTCGACCTCCCGGTCGGCAGCGCGCTGATCAAGACCTTCGGCTACCGCCAGGCCGGCAAGTTCAGACCCCTCGAGACGCGGCTGCTGCTGCGGCGCGCGGGCGGTTGGGTCGCCTTGCCTTATGTGTGGAATGCCGAGGGGACCGATGCCGTGCTTAAGCGCGCCGGCACGCGGATACCGGTGACCTTCACCGATCCGGCCGGCGAGGCGCGCACGATCAGCTATGCAGTGCCCAATCAGAACCAGTGCAAGGATTGCCACGCGCTTTCGGGCGCGATCGCGCCGATCGGCATCAAGACGCGCTACCTCAATCATAACGGTCAGCTGGAAAAGCTGATCGTCGCGGACATGCTCGACCGACTTCCTCGCGATGCACCGCGCATCGCGCGCTGGGACGATCCCGCCGCGAAGCTCGACGATCGCGCACGCGCCTATCTCGAGATCAATTGTGCACATTGCCACAACCCCGCGGGCGCGGCTTCCAATTCGGGCTTGTTCCTCGAATCGGGCCGGCGCGATCCGGTGGCGCTGGGCATCGGCAAGCGCCCGGTGGCGGCGGGACGCGGCAGCGGCGGGCGCGACTTCGCGATCCAGCCGGGCGATCCCGATGCGTCGGTCCTGATCTACCGAATGGAAAGCACCGACCCCGGCATCGCCATGCCCGAGCTGGGCCGCGCCACCGTCCATCAGGAAGGCGTTGCGCTGCTGCGCGCGTGGATTGAATCGATGCCGAAACCGGCGCCAGCGCGTTAGGCCCCTTCCGTCATCCCGGCCTTCGCCGGAGGACGAAGCAGGAGAGTTTGTGCGCGTCGTTACTCTGGCAAGCGAAGATGATTTCGAAGGCTGGCGCGATGCGGCGCGGGCGCTGGCGAGCGCACGCGTGCCGCCGGCGGATCTGGTCTGGCAGGTCGGCGAAACCCCCGTCGATCTGTTCGGCGACGAAGCAGTGCTCGCCCCGGCCACGCCCGCCGCCTTTCGAGTCGCACGCGCTTTTCTCGACCTCGCCCAGAGCGTGGTGCTGCATTCGGATCCGCAGCGCTTCGCCTTGCTCTATACCCTGCTCGCCGGGCTGATCGCCGAACCGCGCCGGATCGACGACGCCGCCGATCCGCTGGTCCGACGGGTCGAGGAGATGGCCAGGGCGGTGCGCCGCGACGTGCACAAGATGCGTGCCTTTGTCCGCTTCCGCGAAGTGCAGGACGAAATCGGCGCGCGCTTCATCGCGTGGTTCGAGCCCCAGCATCACATCGTCCGCGCAAATGCCCGTTTCTTCGTCGATCGCTTCGCAAATATGCGCTGGTCGATCCTGACACCCGAACTCTCGCTGCATTGGGACGGCGAGACGCTCGCCGAAGGCCCGGGTGCGACGAGGGCCGACGCTCCGGGCGAAGATCCGGTCGAGCACGTCTGGAAGACTTATTATGCCTCGACGTTCAATCCGGCGCGGCTGAAGACCGGCATGATGCTCAAGGAGATGCCGCGCAAATATTGGAAAAACATGCCCGAGACTGCGTTGGTCAAGAAGCTGGTCGCAACCGCGCGCCAGCGGGAGACGCGGATGGTGGCGAAGGCACGGACCAGGATCGGCGGCAATATCGAGGCGGCATGGACCGCGTTGCGCGACGAGGCGGCGGGCTGCACGCGCTGCCATCTCTACAAGCATGCGACCCAGACCGTGTTCGGCGAAGGCCCGGTCGACGCGCGGATGATGTTCGTCGGCGAGCAGCCGGGCGATCAGGAGGATCTGGCCGGGCGGCCGTTCGTCGGCCCCGCGGGGCAGATGTTCGACAAGGCGATCGGGGAAGCGGGGATCGACCGCGCGACGGTCTATGTCACCAACGCAGTCAAGCATTTCAAATTCGAGCCGCGCGGCAAGCGCCGGATCCATTCGAAGCCGGACGCCGGGGAGATCCAGGCGTGCCGCTGGTGGTACGAGCAGGAACGGCTGCTGATGAAGCCCGAAATGACCGTGGCGCTGGGCGCCACCGCGGCGCGGCAGATGCTGGGCAAGGTGGTGACGATCAGCGGCACGCGCGGCCGCGCGATCGAGCTGACCGAGGGCGGTCTCGGCTGGGTGACGATCCACCCGAGCTTCCTGCTGCGGATGCCCGACAAGAGCCGCGCCGAAGACGAATTCGCCGCCTTCGTCGAGGATCTGAAGGGCGCGGCGAAGGCGCTCGGCTAGAGCCGGATTGAACCTTTCCCCCGGCGAAGGCCGGGGGCCAGTTGCCACGCTGTTCGAGAGCGCAGTCTCAGCGCGCCGGGCTCGTCGAGCCTGGGCCCGGCCTTCGCCGGAGAACAGAATCGCGAAGCCGGATCAGTCTCTAGAACTGGTCGGGATCCGGGCCGAGCCGTCCGCCGGCATCGTCGAGCGCGTCGATCGTCGCGATATCCTCCGCCTCCAGTCGGATCCGGTCCGCGGCGAGATTGGCGGCGAGACGCTCGCGCGCCGAAGCCTTGGGGATCACTGCCAGCCCGTGGTGGAGGTGCCAGGCGAGGATCACCTGTGCCGGCGTGCAGCCCCGCGCTTCGGCAGTGCGGAGGATCGCCGGATTGGTGAGCAGCGTGCCCTGCCCCAAGGGGCCCCAGCTCTGCGTCACGATGCCGTGCGCGGCGTGGAATTCGCGCAACGCCCGCTGCTGGAAACCGGGATGGAGCTCGATCTGATTGAGTGCCGGGACCGTGCCGGTCGCGTCGATGATCACACGCAGGTGATCGGGTGAGAAATTTGACACGCCGATCGACTTCGCCCGCCCCTCCTCGCGCAGGCGGACCAGCGCCCGCCACGTATCGACATAGGTGCCCAGCGCCGGCATCGGCCAGTGGATCAGGTAGAGATCGACGTGATCGCGTCCGAGCTTTGCCAAGCTCTGATCGAATGCTCTGAGCGCCGAATCATAGCCGAGATCGTCGCGCCACAATTTGGTGGTGACGAACACGTCGTCGCGCCCCTCCAGCCCTTCGGCCACACCCCGCTCGTTATCGTAGAAGGCGGCGGTGTCGACGAGGGTGTAACCGATATCGAGCGCTTCGCGGGTGACCCGCGGCGCCTCGTCATCGGGAACGAGATAGGTGCCGAAGCCGATCGCGGGAATCGCGCGACCGTCATTCATCACCAGCTTGGGCGTCATGGGCATCGGCAATTCCCCCTTTGTCGAGGTTGTCCGCCTAGCCGCGCGGCGCGGCCTCCGCCAGATGCGCCGCGATCGCGCGCACCTTTTCGGCCCGGCCCGGCGCGAATCTGTCGACCATCGCCCGGTAGCGCGCCAGCGTCGCGGCATCGGCGCGTTCGGGCGTGCCGCTGTCGAAAGGCGGCGCCGGATCATATTCGAGGCTGAGCTGGACGAAACGGGCATGATCCTCGCCGCGGATTGCCGCGGTCAGCGCCAGCGCGAAATCCATGCCCGCGGTGACTCCGCCCCCACTGACCCGGTTGCGATCGAAGACGACGCGTTCGGCAACCGGCTCGGCGCCGAACCAGGCGAGCTGCTCGCGCGAGGCCCAGTGGCAGGCGGCGCGATAGCCGGTGAGCAAACCCGCCGCGGCCAAGATCAGCGAGCCGGTGCACACGCTGGTTACCCATTGCGCGGTGCCAGCGATCTCGCGCAGCCAGGCGAGCGTCTCGGCATCCTCCATCACCGCCACGGTGCCGAAGCCGCCGGGGACGCAGAGAATGTCGGTGCGTCGAATGTCGGCGAAGTTCGCAGTGGGATGCAGCGCGAATTGCGAGTCGGTGGCTACCGGATCGCGCGTCTTCGCGACCAGATCGAGCCGGACATTGCCCATCCGCGACAGCACTTGCGCCGGCCCGGTCAGATCGAGCTGGGTGACCTCGGGAAAGAGCAGAAAGGCGATATGGAGCGGCGCGGCTTCGGGCATGGATTCCTCCGGATCGAGCGAGGGTGCCCAGGCGATGCGGCGCGATCGTTCCGCGCTTCCCGATGGTGCTCCATCCCGGTCGCCAGTCACGCGGATGCGGCGATCTTAAGCCGCGCCCGCGCCGGCAGCAACCTCAGAGCCCCAGCGCCTGCCGCGTCTTCGCGCCGACGATCCCGTCGGACCCCAGACCGTTCTTCTTCTGGAAGGCGACCACCGCCGCCTTGGTCGCGGGGCCGAAATCGCCGTCGGCGACGAGGCCGAGCTTCTTCTGGAGCAAAGCCACGTCGGGGCCGTCGTCGCCCATTTTTAACGTGCGTTGGACAGTGTCGGTCCGCGGCGGCGAGATCGCGTGCAGCGTATAGGCGGCGGCCAGCTTGGTATCGTAGCGATTCTTGAGAAAGGCGGGGCCGTTATAGCCGCGGGCGAACCCGGTCCAGTCGCGCCGGCAGAGTTCGTCGTCGAGCTTGTTGAGCTTCACGAAGCGGACGAACGCATCGAGATGATCGTCCTCGGAATTGCACATGCCGCGGCAGAAATCCTCGACGTCGGGCATGCCGAGCGAAGCATGATGATAGCCCATGATCTGGAACGCACCCCAACTGGCCGATTCGAGCGCGGCCTTGCGATCGAGCGCGATTGCCTGACCGAGACGATCATATTCGGCGGCGCCGCCTTTGTAGCCGCCCGAGATGCGCGACGAGATGTCGGGGTGCGACTGATCGAACTTGCTGTCGGTGCGCTTGCTGAACACGTGACGCTCGAACAGGATCTTGGGGCGGGTATCGGACAGGAAGCCGCCGCGACTCTCCACGTCGATCACGGCTTTGACCGCCGCGACATCGCAGCCGATATCGTCGGCCGCCTTCTGGATGGCGCCGGGGGTGAAACGCGTCGCCGGTCCGGTGAATTCGGGCATCGCTCGCTCCTATGCTGTAGGCAACAGCCGGCAGTTTCCGGAGAGATGCGATTCCCTGAAGCTATTCTATGTTACCTCCGCCGGAGAGGCAATCTATTCGGCGATCAGCCCGGCAAAGGGCGGCAGTTGCGCGAGCGTGACGCCGTTGACCGCCTGCAGGATTCGCCGGCCCTGCAGGTGCTCGGGCAATGCGATCGAATGTTCGCCGAGATTGAAGGCGCAGAGCAGGGTCTGGCCCGGCGCATGGCGCTCGAAGACGAGCAAAGCTTCGCCGGCCTCGTGAATCGCGATCGATCCGGTCATCAGCGCCGGGCTCGAATGGCGCAGCGCGATCAGCCGCCGGGTGAGGTTGAGCAAGGATTGCGGGTCAGCCTCCTGCCGGTCGACCGCGAGCGCGGCATGATCGGCGCCGATCGGCAGCCACGGCTTTCCCTGCGTGAAGCCGAGCTCGGGCGCGTCGGCGGACCATGGCATCGGCGTGCGCGCGCCATCGCGGCTGAGGGTCAGCGGCCAATTGGCGATCGCCTCGGGATCGCGGAGATGCTCGAAGCCGATCTCGACCTGGGTGAGGCCGAGTTCCTCGCCATAATAAAGGAAGGCGTTGCCGCGCAGCGACAGCAACAACAGCATCTTGAGCCTTGCGAAGGCGTCGCGATGCGCGGGCGCGATCCAGCGCGAGATCGCCCGCGGCGCGTCGTGATTTTCGAAGGCCCAGCTCGGCCAGCCGATACCCGGTGCGTCCGGCCAGCCTTCGACTGCGCCCTGGACCAAAGCCGGAGTCAGGCGATCGGCATAGAGGAAGTTGAAGCCATAGGCGCTGTTGAGCCGCGTCTCGCCCTCGGTGAACAAATGCATTTCGGGCTCGGGCGCGGGGCCGCCGACCTCGGCCACGGTGAAGCGGCCGCCGAAGCCGTCGGCCAGCCGGCGCAATTTCTCGAGGAAGCGCGGGATGTCGGTGTGGCTCTGATTGTAGATATGCTGCTGGAAATCGAACGAGCGGGTGCGCGCCGCGCCGGTGTCGGGCGCCGGCGGGTTATCGCGCAGCGCGGGATCGTGCATCGTGAAATTGATCGCATCGAGCCGGAAACCGTCGACGCCGCGTTCGAACCAGAAGCGCGCGATCGCCAGCGCCGCATCCTGCACGTCGGGGTTGTGGAAGTTGAGATCGGGCTGTTCGCGCAGGAAATTGTGCAGATAATATTGGCCGCGGCGCGCGTCCCAGGTCCATGCGGGACCGCCGAACACCGATTGCCAATTATTGGGCGGGCTGCCGTCGGGCTTCGCATCGGCCCAGACATACCAGTCGGCCTTCGGATTGGTCCGGCTGGCGCGGCTCTCCCTGAACCACGCATGCTGATCCGAGCTGTGCGAATAGACCTGATCGATGATCACCCGCAGCCCGAGCTGGTGCGCGCGGGCGATTAGAGCATCGAAATCGGCGAGCGTGCCGAAGATCGGGTCGACGTCGCAGAAATCGGCGATGTCGTAGCCGAAATCGCGCATCGGCGACGTGAAGAAGGGCGACAGCCACACTGCATCGACCCCGAGCGACGCGACATGATCGAGATGCGCGGTGATCCCTGCCAGATCGCCGACTCCGTCGCCGTTCGAATCGGCGAAGCTGCGCGGATAGATCTGGTAGATCACCGAGCCGCGCCACCATTCGCGGGTATCCGCTTCGCGCTTCTGGGCGAGTTGTTCGTTCATTGCGGCTTTCCGGCCGCGCAGACGGCGTAGCCGAAGGCGGGCAAAGAGAGAGGGATGCTGCCAGGCGCCGCAGCGGTGGCGGGGCAGGCGCCGGCGAGCGCAGTGAAACGCGCGGAGCCCGCCTCGACCTCGACATTGCCGGTCCAGGGCTGGGAATTGGAATTGAACGCGATCAATATCTCGGCGCCGGTGGCGGGATCGAACCGCGACACTGCGAACAGCCCGGGCTTGTCGCTCGCGAAGCGCGTGACCTGGCGGCCGCGGGTCAGCGCCGGATGCGCACGGCGCAGTTTCGAAAGCGTGGCGATCTCGCGGAACAGCGGATGCCCGGTGTCGAAGCTCGCAGTGGCGTTGGTCCTGTCGGTGCCGAGCAGACGGTTGTCGTTGTAGACCGCGACCTTGCTCGCGAACATGTCCTCGCGTGCGTTCTGGTCGTCGCCGTCGCCGATGAACCCCTGCTCGTCGCCCGAATAGATCGTCGGCACCCCGCGCAGGAGCAATAGCATCGCGTGCGCGAGCTGGTCGCGCGCGAGGAGTTCCTCGGGGCCGGCCTGCGGGTTGGCCTTGCGGAGGAAGAAAGCGGCGCGGCCCTGATCGTGGTTACCGAGGAAGGTCGGCAGCCGTCGCGCGGTGGCCTCGCCGCCTTCGTAGAGTGGATCGGCGGCGAAGACCGCGGCGAGCTTGTCGGTTCCCGTCTCGCCGGCGCTTACCGCATTGACTGCGCGCGCAAAGGCGAAGTCGAGCACGGCCGGCAGCCGATCGCGACACTTCGCCGAAGATGTGGAAATTGGGGATGCCCCTCGCCTTGGCGCGTTCGAGCATCGCCGGCGTGAAGGCGGCCCAGAATTCGGGGTTCACGTGCCGCGCGGTATCGATGCGGAAGCCGTCGATCCCGCGGTCGATCCAGCTCCCGAAAATCTCGATCATCCCCGCGATCACCCGCGGATTCTCGGTCATCAGATCGTCGAGCCCGGCGAAATCGCCGAGCAGCGAGCTCTCGCCGGCAAAGGTCGAGTTGCCGCGATTATGGTAATAGATCGGATCGTTGAGCCAGGCCGGGACCTTCACGTTCTTCTCGGCCGCAGGCACAAATGGCGTGTACGCGTAATCGGGCCGCGCCAGCCGCGCGAAATTCTCGCTCGTCTGGATCTGATCGCCGGCGAAGCCGGGATTGATCGCTTCGCCCTTCGCCCCGCCCTTGCGACCGTAGGGATAATCCGCGCGGCTGCGATAGTCGCAGCCGCCGCACTCGCGATACTGGATCACGTCGGCGGTATGGTTGGCGATGATGTCCATATAGACCTTGATGCCGCGCGCATGCGCCGCAGCGACCAGTGCCTCGAACTCGGCATTGGTGCCGAAATGTGGATCGACCTGGGTGAAATCGGTCACCCAATAGCCGTGATAGCCCGCCGATTCCTGCCCTGCCGGACCCTGGACCGGCTTGTTCCTGAAAATCGGCGCGACCCAGATCGCGGTCGCGCCGAGCGCCTGGATATAATCGAGCCGGCGAGTCACTCCCGCGAGATCGCCGCCGTGGAAGAACCCCTTGTGGGTCGGATCATAGCCGGTGACGAGCCGGTCGCCCTTCAGCCCGCCGCGATCATTGGCGGTGTCGCCATTCTCGAACCGGTCGGGCAGTAGGAAATAAAGGATCTCGTCCTCGGGCAGGCGGTCGCGATAGCTCTGTGCCGCGGCGGGAGCCGTCAGCATCGCGGCGAGCGGCAGGAGCATGGAAAGGCGCAGGTTACGCATCGGTCAAATCTCGACTGGCCGCCCCGTCGCGAACGACGGAGCGGCATGAGGCCTCAGAAGCGGTAGCTGGCGCCGAGCAGATAGCGGGTGCCGTAGCGCTGATAGTCGATCGTCAGCCGCTCGTCGGCGGGGTCATAGGTGCTGAACGGCTCGTCGGTCAGGTTCTGCGCCTGGAGCTGGAGACCCAGTCCCTGCAGCGCACCCGACTGGAATTCATAGCCGATTTGGGCATCGACAATGGTTTCGGCCTTGGCGAGCCGCTGGATGCGATCGGTGCCGACTCCGCTCAATTCGGCGAGGAAGCCCGAGCGATGCCGCACACTGGCACGCGCCGAAAAGCCCGATTTCTCGAAATAGACCGTGCCGCTCGCCACCCATTTGGACAGGCCGGGCAAAGGCTGGGCGGGGTTGCCCGGATCGGGGGTGATGCCGCTCTCGGTATAGGAGACGCTGCCGAGCACGCCGAACCCGTCGAGCGCGGAAGTCAGCGTTGCGAAGGACAGAGCGAACGCCGCCTCGGCGCCGTAGAGATGCCCACCCTGCCCGTTCTGGAAGATGCTGACCACGCCTTGCCGGAGCACCGGCTCGGGTCCGCTGGTGACCGGGAAACCGCTGAAATCGTAGAGCAATTGCTGCTGGTAGATATAGGTTTCGAGATATTTGTAATAGCCGGCCAGCGAGACATAGCTGTCCGGCCCAAAATATTTCTCGACCGACACGTCGACCGAATCGGCGACCCAGGGGCGCAGCCGCGGGTTGCCGCCCGATCCGCCCCAGGGCGAGACGTTGATGCTGGTATTGCCGGCGCGGGCCGCGTCGTAGCTGAAATTGATAGACGCGCGCATCTGATCCATCCGCGGTCGGGCCAGCTGGCGTGCGACGCCGAGACGCAGCGACCAGCCGCCGTTCAATCGCGCGACGAGGTTCATGCTCGGCAGCAGATGGGTATAGGTGACCTGATCCGACACGTCGGTGATCACTGCGATCGGCGATCCACTGGCAGCGAGCCCGTTCGACGACTGGTCGACCCGCACCACCTGCACGCCCAGATCGCCGGCGAGCGACGAACCGTCGGACATCTCGGCCTGAATGTCGTAGCGGGCATAGCCGGTCAGCACCTTCTCGGTGACCGACCAGCCGAACGCATAGAGATTGGCGTCGGTCGCGGCGTTGAAATTGTAGATGCCGCTATAAGCGAGGCCGAGCGGATCATAGCTCACCATTCCGGGGATGCCGAGAAAGTCGAGCGCGGTCGGATCGAGCAACTGGTCCGTCGGGATCGGCACGCTCACGTCGTGCGCCGGCGCCGCGGCATTGGCCTTGAGCCCGAGATAGAAACGCGCAAGGTCGAGCGTCTTGTCGCGCTTCGTGTAATTGGCGCCGAACTCGATCTTGCCGGCATTGGGCCCGAGCTCGCGTTGGACGGCGGCGCGGAACGCGATCAGCTCGTCGGTGGTCTTGGGGTTGTTGAGGAAGCCGTCCTGCCCGCCTGGCGTGTTATCGGCGCCCCAGCCTTGCGGGCTGGTCAGCTGGATGACGCCGGCATTGGCATAATCCAGCGTCGGATCGAAATTATAGGTGCCGTCGCCATCGGCACTGAAGCCGAGCACGTCATAAGGGCCGTTGCCCGCGCCGCGCGAGGTTCCCGCATAGGTCTCCAACACCTTGTCCTCGCGATCGACCCGCGAATAGCTGAGGTCGCCGAGCAGCTTCCAGCCGTCGGCCTCATAGGTGACGTTGAGCCCGCCCGAATAGAGATCGGCCTCGCGCAGATTGGCGTCGTTGCGGACCACGCCCTTGACGTTGCGCCAGCTGCCGTCGGTGATGATCCCATCGGTGACCGTGTAACCGGGATTGAGGATCGCATTGCCCCAGTAAAGCGGAAACTCGATGCCGCGCAGCGTCTGCTCGTCGCGGAAGCGCGAATAATAGCCGTCGAGGGTGATGCTCAGCGCCGGATCGGGGCGCCATTGCAGCGTCGCCATCGCGCCGGTGCGTTCGAGCTCGTCCGACTGCACATAGGGCTTCGAGCCGCCGATGATCAGCGCGCCGTTCGCCGCGGCATATTCGGGGCGCGGCGTGAAGGTGTCGTCGCCGGTGTCGGCGGTCCCTTGGGTGTTGCGGATGCCGTAGGTGTCGTTGTTGGTCTCGAAGCGCGGATAGCCCCATGCATTGAACCGCTCGAACTGGGTGGGCGAAGTGAGGTGCGCGATGCCGATCATCACGCCCAGCGTGTCATTGGCGAACTGATCGACATAGGTCGCGCTGACGCGCCAGCCCTTGTCGGTGGTGCCCGCATTGAGCTTGCCGGGCGAGACGATCTCGCCGCGGACATTGGCGGCAAGCACGCGCTTGCCGTGATCGAGCGGGCGGATCGTGCGCAAATTGATCGTGCCCGAGAGCCCCTGCCCGATCAGCCCGGCATAGGGCGTCTTGTAGACGTCGACCGCGCCCATCAGCTCCGACGGATATTGATCGAACTCGACGCCGCGATTGTCGCCGGTGGTGACCTGTTCGCGCCCGTTGAGCAGAGTCGCCGCGAAATCGGGCGAGAGGCCGCGGACCGAGATCACCTGCGCGCGGCCGTCGAGCCGCTGGGCGGTGAGTCCCGGCAGGCGCGCGATCGCCTCGGCGATCGAATTGTCGGGAAGCTTGCCGATATCCTCGGCCGAGACCGATTCGACGATCTGGTTCGACTGGCGCTTGGTCGCGACCGACGTGGCGAGCGCGGCGCGGAAGCCGGTGACGACGATGTCTTCCTGCGCGGCATCGGCCTGCGCGGGATCGGCGGCGGGGGTTTCCTGCGCGGCGGCGGGCGCGGCCAAAGCGGCGAGCGCGAGCGCCACGGCAAGTGCCTGGCCGCTCACCCCAAGAGCGATGCGAATGGCCATCCGGCCGCTATGGTTGCTGATCAAAGTCCGTCTCCCCTAATCGGCGCCTCGCTCCGGCTCTTGCGGCCGGCGCATTTCGAATGCGCATCCTGTGGCGTGCGATGCTGTTGCACGCCGTCGACGCGCACTTCTTCCGAAATGGGGGCGCTCGACCAGCCGGCCACATACGTATTCAATGGCGATCCTTGCCCGGCATGGCCGATTTGCGTCCCCCGCGGCGTTGACGCGGCAGGCGAACTGCGCTGTCTGCATATTATGCGAAGCGGCGACACAGCGGCGCGCAGGGAAGGAGGGGGCATGCAACGCAAGCCGACATCATTCGACATCGCGCAGCTCGCGGGAGTCTCGCAGCCCACCGTCTCGCGGGCGCTGCGCGGCGAGCTGGGAGTCAACCCGGCGACGCGGCTGCGCATCGAATCGATCGCCAAGCAGCTCAACTACCGCGTCGACAAGGCCGCATCGAACCTGCGCACCCGCCATTCGCAAACGCTGGCATTGCTGTTCTTCGAAGACCCGACCGCAGACGATTCGCTGATCAACCCGTTCTTCCATGCGATGCTCGCCTCGATCATCCGCGCCTGTGCCGAACATGATCACGATCTGCTGATCAGCTTCCAGCAGCTCTCAAGCGACTGGCACACCGATTATGAGGATTCGCGCAAGGCCGACGGGATCATCCTGCTTGGCTATGGCGATTACGAATTGTACCGGACGCGGCTGCGCGCGCTCGAGGATGCTGGCACCCATTTCGTGCGCTGGGGATCGGTCCAGTCCGAAGCCTCGGGGCTCACGGTGGGGTGCGACAATCGCGGCGGCGGTCGAGACGCGACCCAGCATCTGCTGGCATTCGGGCGGCGCAACATCGCGTTCCTCGGCAGCGCGTCGAGCCATTATCCCGAATTCCACGATCGCTATCGCGGCCATGTCGCGGCGCTCAAGCAAGGTGGGGTGATACCGCGGCCGAAGCTCCAGTTCGATGCGATCACCACCGAGGAATCGGGCGCCGCCGCCGCCAATGCGCTGCTCGCCAGCGGCGAGAAGTTCGATGCGATCCTCGCCGCCAGCGATCTGATCGCGATCGGCGCGATGCGCGCGCTTACCGCCGCGGGGCTGCGCGTGCCCGAAGACGTGGCGGTGGTCGGCTTCGACGACATCCCCGCCGCCAGCTCAGCCAGCCCGCCGCTCACCACGGTGATGCAGGATCCGCGCCTCGCCGGGCGCAAATTGGTCGAGACGCTGATCGGCCGCATCCGCGAGCAGCCGGTGGGGTCGGCGCTGCTGCCGACGAAGCTGGTCGTGCGGCGCTCCTGTGGGTCGGCAGGGTAGGACAGCCATCCGCGACCCAGCCCACCGTCACCCCGGCCTTGTGCCGGGGTCCACCACGCGGCTGGGCGAGAAGCTTGAGCCGCCCCTCCTTCCCTCGCGGCCCGGTGGATCCCGGCACAAGGCCGGGATGACGGTGACATGATTCTGGAGCACCACATGACCGAAAAGCCACGCCAGTCTCTCGCCGGGCTGTGGAACATCAGCTTCGGATTCTTCGGCATCCAGATCGGCTTCGCGCTGCAGAACGCCAATATGAGCCGGATCTTCCAGACCTTCGGCGCGAAGATCGACGATCTCTCATGGCTGTGGGTGGCGGCGCCGCTGACCGGACTGCTCGTCCAGCCGGTGATCGGCCATCTGAGCGATCGTACCTGGCTGGGGCGACTGGGGCGCCGACGGCCTTACTTCTTCGCGGGTGCGTTGTTCGCGGCGCTGTCGCTGATCGCGATGCCGCTCGCGCCGGCATTGCTGTTCGCCGCGGTGATGCTGTGGGTGCTCGATGCCTCGCTCAACGTCTCGATGGAGCCGTTCCGCGCGTTCGTCGGCGATATGCTGCGGAAAGACCAGCACGCCGCGGGCTATGCGGTGCAGACCGCCTTTATCGGCGCGGGCGCGGTGGTCGGATCGATCTTCCCCTGGGCACTCGAGCATCTCGGCGTGTCCAACCTCGCCGCCGCGGGAGGCATACCGGACACCGTCCGCTACGCCTTCTGGTTCGGCGGAGCTGCATTGTTCCTGTCGGTGCTGTGGACCGTGGTGACGACACGCGAATATGATCCTGCCGCCATGGCGGCATTCGAAGGACCTCCCGCGCCGGGCCCCGCCGTGCCGCTCGCCACGCGAAGTTATTCTGCCAGCGCGATCTGGCTCGTGGCCGGCGGGCTGGTGATCTGGGCGGTCGGTCAATTCGGGCTCGAGAAGGAAGTCTATCTGCTCGGCGCGCTGCTGCTCGGCTATGGGCTCGCCAGCGCCGCGGCGATCGCGCTCGCCCGGGCCGGATCGCCCGCCAACATGCTGAGCAGCATCGTCGGCGATTTCGCGGGCATGCCGCTGCTGATGAAGCGGCTCGCGGTCGCGCAATTCTTCAGCTGGTCGGCCTTGTTCATCATGTGGATCAACACCACGCCGATCGTCGCCCACCATTTCTACGGCGCCCCCGACGCCGTCAGCCCGCGCTTTCAGGAAGGCGCGAGCTGGGTCGACGTGCTGTTCGCCACCTATAACGGCGTTGCCGCGATCGCCGCGCTGACCCTGCTGCCTTTGCTTGCGCGCCACATCGGCCAGGCGCGGACGCATATCGTCGGCCTGCTATGCGGCGCTGCAGGCTATGCCAGCTTCTTCGTCCTGCCCGATGCGCGCTGGCTGCTGCTCAGCGAAGTGGGCATCGGCATCGCCTGGGCGTCGATCCTGGCGATGCCCTATGCGATCCTCGCTTCGAGCCTGCCCCAGGCCAAGCTCGGCATCTATATGGGTCTGTTCAACGTCTTCGTGGTCGTCCCGCAATTGCTCGTCGCCACCGCGATGGGATCGATCATGCAGCGCTTCTTCCCCGGCGAACCGATCTGGACGATGGCGTTCGCCGCCGCGACGCTATTGCTCGCCGCGTTGGCGATGACGCGGGTCGACCGGCTGACGCGGGCCTAGTCGCCGTCGAACAGATTGCCGAGCGGGCCAAGCACAGAGCCCTCGCCGCGGCTCTGCCCGCCATAGGGCCGGGCCGCCGCGAGCATCCGCCCGGCGAGCCGCGAGAAGGGCAGCGACTGAATCCAGACATGGCCGGGCCCGGTCAGCCGCGCGAAGAACACGCCTTCGCCGCCGAAGATCATGCTCTTGACCCCGCCGGCGGCGACCACGTCGAAATCGACCGTCGAAGTGAAGGCCGCAACGCAGCCGGTGTCGACATGGAGCACCTCGCCGGGGGCGAGCTGGCGCTCGACCACGGTGCCGCCCATCTGGACGAACACCCAGCCGTCGCCGTCGAGCTTCTGCATGATGAAGCCCTCGCCGCCGAACAGCCCTGTCATCATCTTGCGCTGAAAGGCGATGCCGATCGACACGCCGCGTGCCGCGGCGAGAAACGCGTCCTTCTGGCAGATCAATTGCCCGCCATGATCGGCGAGCCTGAGCGGCAGGATCGCGCCGGGGATCGGCGCGGCGAAGGCGACCCGCGCCTTGCCCTGCCCCTGATGGGTGAAGACCGTGGTGAACAGGCTTTCGCCGGTGACCAGCCTTTTGCCGGCGCCGAGCAATTTGCCCATGAAACCGCTGCCTTGCCCGCCCGATCCGTCGCCGAATACGGTGGTCATCTCGACCGAGGCGTCCTTCCACACCATCGCACCTGCCTCGGCGACTGCACTCTCGCCGGGATCGAGCTCGATCTCGACGAACTGCAGCTCCTGCCCCTTGATCTCGAAGTCGATATCGTCGGCGACGCTCGCCGAACGGTGATGCTGCCACGGGCTCTGAGCCATCAAACTTCCCCCTCCTTGATCGCGCTCCGGCGAAAACCGGAGCGTTGGCCGAAATCCTGTGCACGCGGCCAGCGCTCCGGCCTTCGCCGGAGCACAGCGGCTTACTCTGCCGCAGCCCGCACGACAGGCCCGAAATCCAGCTCGGCCTGCGCGACCGGCGCGAAACTGCGGCGGTGGTGCGGCGTCGGCCCCAAGGTGCGCAACGCTTCCTGATGGAATTTGGCCGAATAGCCCTTGTTGCTCGCCCAGCCATAGCCGGGGTGCAACAGGTCCAGCTCGGCCATCATGCAATCCCGGCGATGCTTGGCGACGATCGAGGCCGCGGCGATCGACAGGCACAGAGCGTCGCCACCAACCACAGCGTGGCTCTGATGATCCCAGTCGGGGCAGCGATTGCCGTCGACCAGCACGAAGGCCGGCACCAAGCCGAGCGCGTCGACCGCGCGAGTCATCGCCAACATCGTCGCCCAGAAGATGTTGAGCGTATCGATCTCCTCGACGCTGGCGATGCCGACGCCGACCTTGGCGCATTTCAGCAACTCTTCGCACAGCCGCTCGCGTTTCGCGGCGGTCAGCACCTTCGAATCATCGATGCCTTCGGGAATGCATTTGGGGTCGAGCACCACCGCGGCGGCGACTACCGGCCCGGCCAACGGCCCGCGCCCCGCCTCGTCGACACCGGCGACGTGTCCCTTGTGCAGGCGTTTGTATCGGCGTTCGAACTTCAGGTCAGGCCCGGGATTTTTAGGCATCGTCGAGCCGCCATGGCGGAAAGCGGCGCATCTCGCCAGCCTGATAGAGACGAATCGCATTGCCCGCCGGATCGCGCAGCCGCGCCTCGCGCCAGCCCCAGGGTTCGTCTTTGGGATCCTGTTCGAACTTCACGCCCTGCTGCTGGAGATAGGCGACCGTCACGTCGAGATCGCCACATTCGAAATAGGCGACGGGCGCAGTATAGCCCTCGTCGGTGGCAATCGAGAAGGTCGCGCCGCCTTCGGTTTCGAACCGCGCGTAACGCGGGCTGGCGCGCACCACCTGGCGCAGGCCGAGCAACCGATAGAAGCGCTCGCTGGCCGCGAGATCCCGCGCGGGCACGGTCACCTGGTTCAGCATCGGCTCGAAGAAGCTCATGTTGAGATCGAGCCGAACCGCCTGCTGCCCCATAGGCCCGTGGCCGCGCCCCAAATCCGGCGCCTCGCGCATCGCGATCCGCACGAACCGCCGGCCGCGATTGACTGCCTCGGGCAGATCCCATTCCTGCGCCAGCCCGCAGGCGATCGCCGAGGAGAGCGTGCAGCCGGTGCCGTGCGTCGCGTCCGTGTCGATCCGCGGGTCGCTCCATTCGATTTCGGGCGGGTCATCGGGGTTGGCTGAATAAAGGCGGTCGGTCACCTGCGCGTCGTCGGCATGCCCGCCCTTGACCAGCACCGCACAGCCATGCGCCGCGACAAGAGCAGCCGGGTCACCGCCGAGCGCGTCGAGCTCTGGCAGATTGGGGGTAGCCACCGTCGCGCGCGCCATCAGCCGCTCGAACGCCGCGATCGTCGCATCGTCGGCGAGCGTCGCGCCGCTGGTCGCGACCATCACTGGATCGAACACCACCGGCACGCCGGGCAGTTCACCGAGCTTTTCCGCCACCGCCAATGCGGTCCGCGCCGTGCCGATCATCCCGATCTTGATCGCATCGACACCGATATCGCGCACCACCGCGTCGATCTGCGCGATCACCATGTCGGTGGGGACTGGATGCACGCCGCTGACGCCCAGCGTGTTCTGCGCGGTGATCGCAGTGATCGCGGTCATCGCGTGACCGCCGAGCATGGTCACGGTCTTGATATCGGCCTGGATTCCCGCGCCGCCGCCCGAGTCCGAACCGGCAATGATCAGGATACGCGGAGTCACTGGTCTATTCCTTGAACTTGCGCTCCGCCGAAGCGGGGTGGCGCGCGAGCGCTTTACCAGTTCGCGTCGGCCGGTCCATCAATTCGCCGCCGCAATTGGGGCACCGATCGTCGAGCGCATCGGTGCAGCCGGCGCAGAAGGTGCATTCGAACGAGCAGATGAACGCACCGGGATCATCGGCGGGCAGATCCACGCCGCAGCGTTCGCAATCGGGGCGCATCTCGAGCATGGCTTCGACCTCGCTTATTGACAGATTCGACCGACCTGGCAGCCGGACATCACCGAGGCGGCGCCGCCCACGATCCAGATCGCCACGGTCAGCCATATCGTCGCCCGCACCAGCAATCGGTTCGGCCGGGCGAAGATCAACTGCCAAGCGCCCAGCGTGATCGCCACGAACGCGATGGCGAACAGCCAGGCCGTCAAGGCAAATAGCGCCACGCGCTGCCAGTCCCCGAGCCCTTCGCCCGGCACGCCCTCGATTCGGGTGCCGGCCGGCAACCATTCCGGCGGGATCGGCACGCCCAGCAACAGCCAGGCAAAGAACGATGCCCCCGCCAGCAAGAATATCCCCAGCGGAAGCATCACGCAGCCACCGAAGCGCAACTGGCGCGGCGTCTGCGGATGCTCGCGGAAGATCGAAGGATCGAACATCAGGCGGCGGCGACGCGCACCGCCTCGCATACCCGATCGACCACGGCTTCGACCTGGCCGCGATCGTCGCCCTCGGCCATGACGCGGATCACCGACTCGGTGCCCGAGGCGCGGATCACCAGCCGGCCCTTGCCGTCGAGCTCGGCCTCGGCGCCGGCGATGGCGTCCTTCACCCGGGCATCGTCGAGCGGCTTGCCACCCTTGAAGCGGACATTCTTGAGGATCTGCGGCAACGGATCGAAGCGATGGAGCACTTCGCTCGCCGGCGCCCCTGCGCGGACCAGTTCGGCCAGCACCTGGAGCGATGCGACCAGCCCGTCGCCGGTGGTGGCGTAATCGGAGAGGATGATGTGTCCGCTCTGCTCGCCGCCGACATTGTAACCCGAGCTGCGCATCTTCTCGAGGACGTAGCGGTCGCCGACCGCGGTGCGCACCATCCCCAGCCCCTGCGCAGCGAGATGCCGTTCGAGCCCGAGATTGGACATGACGGTTGTCACCAGCCCGCCCCCGGCGAGCCGGCCCTGCCGCGCCCAGCCTCCGGCGATCAGCGCCATCAACTGATCGCCGTCGATCACCCGGCCAGTCTCGTCGACGACGATCAGCCGATCGGCATCGCCGTCGAGCGCGATACCGATATGTGCGCCCGATCCCACCACGGTCTCGCACAGCGTATCGGGCGCGGTCGAGCCGACGCCGTCGTTGATGTTCTTGCCGTTGGGCGTGACGCCGATCGCGATCACCTCGGCACCCAGCTCCCACAAAGCCGAGGGCGCGACCTGATACGCCGCGCCGTTGGCGCAATCGACCACCACCTTGAGCCCGTCGAGAGTGAGATCCTCGGGGAAGGTCGACTTGGCGGCGTGAATATAGCGGCCGCGCGCATCCTCCACTCGCCGCGCCCGGCCGATATTGGCCGAGGCCGCGAGCGGCACCTCGCCGTCGATCAGCGCCTCGATCGCGAGCTCGTCCTCGTCCGACAGCTTGTAGCCGTCAGGACCGAACAGCTTGATCCCGTTATCGGCATAGGGATTGTGGCTCGCCGAGATCATCACGCCCATGTCGGCGCGCATCGACTGGGTGAGCATCGCCACCGCAGGGGTCGGCATCGGGCCGACGAGCACCACGTCCATGCCCACCGAAGTGAACCCCGCGACCATCGCATTTTCGAGCATGTAGCCCGAAAGCCGCGTGTCCTTGCCGATCACCACGCGGTGGCGGTGATCGCCACGCGCAAAGTGTGCGCCGGCGGCCATGCCGACCTTCATCGCCATCGCCGCGGTCATCGCCGAGACGTTGGTCGTGCCGCGGATTCCGTCGGTGCCGAAATATTTTCTTGCCATGCCCTGCCTGTTCGCGCCCTTGTGGCGTTTCGTGCCCGCAGAGATAGCGGCGAAAACTACAAAGGGCGAGCATGTCGCAACCTACCCGTATTCTTCTGGCCCTGATCGCCGGGCTGGTCATCGGCGTCTTCGCGGCGAAGGGGGCGCCCGCAATCGCGCTTCAGGCCGCCGACTGGGTCCAGCCGATCGGCACGATCTGGCTCCATGCGCTGCAGATGACGATCGTTCCATTGGTCACGTCGCTGCTGGTCACCGGAATCGCCGCCACCGCCGAGCGCGCCAAAGCCAGCCGTCTCGCGACACGCGCGTTCATCACCTTCCTCGTCTTGCTCTGGGTCTCTTCGGCGCTGGGCGGCGCGCTGACGCTGGGCTTCCTCGAGCTCTGGCCGCTCGATCCGACCGCCGCCGCGGGGTTGAAGGGCGCGCTTGCCCAGGAAGCGCCAAAGATCGGCGAGGTCCCGCCGTTCACCGATTTCCTCATCGCCATGGTCCCGTCGAACCCGGTGACCTCCGCGGCGACCGACGCCTTCCTGCCGCTGATCCTGTTCACCACGGTGTTCGCCTTCGCGGTTACCCGGCTACCCGCCGAGGAGCGCAAGCGCCTGACGGGCTTCTTCGAGGCGCTCGGCAATGCGATGCTGGTCGTGATCAACTGGGTGCTGTGGCTGGGGCCGATCGGCGTCGGCGCGCTCGCTTATGTCGTCGGCGCGCGCGCGGGCACCTCGGCATTCGGGGCGCTGCTCCATTATGTCGCGGTGGTTTCGGGAGTCGGCATCGTATTGTGGCTGCTCGCGGTTCCGTTCGCGTGGCTGGCGGGTCGGGTTTCGCCGCTGCGCTATCTCCGCGTGATCGGTCCTTCGCAAGCCGTGGCGCTCAGCACCCAATCGTCGCTGGCCAGCCTGCCTGCGATGCTCAAGGCGACCGAGAAGCTCGACGTCCCCGTCGCGCATTCGGGCGTGACGCTGCCGATCGGCGTCGCGATCTTTCGCTGGACCGGACCGGCGATGAACTTCGCGGTGGCGATTTATGTCGCGCACTGGTTCGGCATTCCGCTCGGGCCGGGCCAGCTCGCCGCGGGGCTCGCCGCGGGTGCGATCACCACGATGGGCGCGGTCGGGCTCCCCGGCACGGTCAGCTTCGTCAGCTCGATCGCGCCGATCGCGATCGCGATGGGCGTGCCGATCCTGCCGCTCGGGCTGCTCGTCGCGGTCGAGACGATCCCCGATATCTTCCGCACCCTCGGCAATGTCGCGATGCAGGTCTCGACCACCCGCGCGGTGAGCATCCGCTCGGGCGACGACGACGAGCCCGCGCGTGAGGCGGACGTGCTGCTCAGCGAATAGTCCCCCCGCCCGCGCTGACTTTTCGAAACCAGCTGCGCTATTTTCGTCTTCGACAGGCTCCGGGCGGAGGATTGGCCATTCGGCCAGTTCGTCACCTCGGCCTTGTGCCGGGGTCCACTACGCCGCGAGGGAAAGGCTGGCGACGCTTGCTTCTCCCCAGCCGCTTGGTGGATCCCGGCACAAGGCCGGGATGACAGGTCGTGGCGGATTTCGCCATTTACTTCAGCAGCACCAGTTCCTCGGCCATGCTAGGATGCAGCGCGACGGTATCGTCGAACGCTTCCTTGGTGAGCCCGGCCTTCACCGCCACCGCGGCGGCCTGCAGGATCTCGGGCGCATCGGGGCCGATCATGTGGATGCCGACGACCTTCCCGGTCATCCCGTCGCAGACCATCTTGTAAAGCGCACGCTCGTTGCGATTGGCCAGCACGTTCTTCATCGCCCGGAAATCGGAGGCATATACCTTGACCGAGCCGAGCTTGTTGCGCGCCTCGCCCTCGGTCATGCCGACCGCCGCGATGGGCGGATGGCTGAACACCGCGCTGGGCACGCAGCTATAATCGACCGTCCGGGGATTGTTGCCGAAGATCGTGTCGGCGAAGGCCTGTCCCTCGCGGATCGCGATCGGGGTGAGTTGGATGCGGTTGGTCACGTCGCCGACCGCATAGATGCTGTCGACGTTCGAGCGGTTCTGCGCATCGACCTTGACCGCGCCCTTGGCATCGAGCTCGACGCCCACTTCCTCGAGCCCCAGCCCGGTGGAATTGGGCACGCGGCCGGTGGCGAACAGTATGACGTCCACTTCGACGGGCTCCTGCCCGGTGAGGAATACCTTCAAGCACCCGTTTTCGAGCTTCTCGATCTTCTCGAATTCGGCGTGGAAGCGGAAATCGATGCCCTTGGTCAGCGAGATCTGGAGCAGCCGGTCGCGGACCGAATGATCATAGCCGCGCAGGATCACGTCGGTGCGGTTGACCACGGTCACATGGCTGCCGAACTCGTTGAAGATCCCGGCGAACTCGTTGGCGATATAGCCGCCGCCGGCAATCATGATCCGCCGCGGCAGGCTCTCGAGATGGAACGCTTCGTTCGAGGTGATGCCAAGCTCGCTGCCGGGGAATTCGGGGACGTGCGGATGTGCGCCGGTCGCGATGAGAATGTATTTGGCGGTGACCTGCTTGCCCGATGCGAGCGTGACTTCGTGCGGGCCGGTGACCGTCGCGCGCTCGAGGATGATCTCGGCGCCGGCATTGTTGAGCCCCTGAGTGTAGAGACCATTCAGCCGGTCGACATCGGCGAGGACATTGTCGCGCAAGGTCGCCCAGTCAAAGCTGCAATCGGGGACGTTCCAGCCGAAGCGCCGCGCATCCTTGAGGTCCTCGGCGAAATGCGCGCCATACACGAGCAGCTTCTTGGGGACGCAGCCGCGGATCACGCAGGTGCCGCCGACACGATATTCCTCGGCGACCGCCACCTTCGCGCCATAGGCCGAGGAGACCCGCGAGGCGCGAACCCCGCCCGACCCCGCGCCGATGACGAAGAGGTCGTAATCATAGTCGGCCATTTGAATTCGCTCCCGCTTCGTCGCGCCGGAGCCGCAGATAGGCGCGCCGGCGCCCGATGCCAACGGAGCCGATGCGCCCCCTCGCCGGTTCGTTCGGGTGAGGAGAGGGACGATGCACATCATTCTGGGCGGCACCGGCCATGTCGGGTCGGCCGTGGCGGAGACATTGTTGGCGAAAGCCGAGCCGGTTACCGTGGTCGGGCACGATCCCGCCAAGGCTGGCGCATGGGAAGCCAAAGGCGCGAAATTCGCCCTGGTCGACGTGCATGACGTGAAGGCGCTGCACGCGTTGCTGCGTACCGGACGACGCGCTTTCCTGCTCAACCCGCCGGCGGCGACCACTGCCGATACCGATGCAGAGGAACGCCGGACGATAGCCGCGATCCTCGCGGCAGCGGAGGGTTCGGGGCTTGAGAAACTGGTCGGCGAATCGACCTATGGCGCGCAGCCGGGTGAGCGCTGCGGCGATCTAAATACCCTATGGGAGCTCGAACAGGGACTGGCGGCACAGCCGATCCCTTATGCGATCAATCGCGGCGCTTATTATTTCAGCAACTGGGCGACGAATCTGGAGGAGGTACGCGAGCAGGGCGTGCTGCGGACGATGTTCGACGCCGGCTTCGCACTGCCGATGGTGGCGCCCGAGGATCTGGGGCGCCACGCGGCGGCGCTGATGACCGATGACCGCACCGGGACGTTTCTTGTCGAAGGGCCGCGCCGCTATACGCCGCAAGACGTGGCCCATGCGTTCGCGGCGGCGCTCGCGCGTCCGGTCCGGGTCGAGACGATTCCGCGCGATCAATGGGTGGCGGCATTCAAGGCGACGGGTTTTTCGAACGCGGCGGCGGAGAGCTATGCCCGGATGACCGCCGCGACAGTCGACGCGCCGGACTGGCCCGAAGACGTGATCCGCGGCGAGACCGGACTGGAGGACTATATCGCCCGGCTGGTCTAGTCCGCTCTAGCGCTTGCGAACGAACTCCGCGCGCAGCACCAGGCCCTTGATCCCCTCGTACTTGCAGTCGATCTCCTGCGCGTCGCCGGTGAGGCGGATCGACTTGATCAAGGTGCCGCGCTTGAGCGTCTGACCGGCGCCCTTGACGATCAGGTCCTTGATCAGGGTGACCTGATCGCCATCCTGCAGGAGATTGCCGACCGAATCGCGGACCTCGACCAAATCCGCGGCGCCTGCCTTCGCTGCCTCGGCGGCGGGGACCCATTCCCCGCTCGCCTCGTCATAGACATAATCTTCGTCGTCACCGGCCATCAGCCGAATGCCCGCTGGATGAGATCGGTGGTCGAGGCGTCGAAATCGCCGCCCTGCTCGGCCGCGCGCGCCATTTCCTTGCCGAGCTCGACCCCGAACTGGTCGAACGGATTGATCCCTAGCAGCACCGCGTTGACGAAGGTGCGCTGCTCGTAAAACGCCAGCAATGCGCCCATCGTGCGTGGATCGAGCTCGTTCAGCAGCAAGGTCGATGATGGCCGGTCGCCGGGATAGGCGCGCGCAAGATCCTGATGCTCCTTGCCCGCCATCAATGCGGCGCCTTGCGCGAACATGTTGAGCAGCAGCTGGCGGTGATGGAGGTCGCCCTGTGCATGGCCCGGCGCGATCACGCCGACGAATTCGACGGGCACCAGCCTTGTGCCCTGATGGAGCAGCTGGAACACCGCATGCTGGGCATCGGTGCCCACGCCGCCCCAGGTGATCGGCGCAGTCGGCCACGAGACCGGCTGGCCCTCGGCGGTGACGCGTTTGCCGTTCGATTCCATCTCGAGCTGTTGGAGATAGCTCGGCAGGAGCCTCAGGCGCTCGTCATAGGCGAAAGTCGCGCGAGTCTCGCAGCCGCGCGCCTGCGCATAATAGAGATCGGCGAACGCCGCGAGCACGGGGGCGTTCTTGTCCAGCGGAGTCAGGCGGAAATGGCGGTCCATCTCGGCCGCGCCTTCGAGCATTTCCTCGAACGCCTCCCAGCCGAGTGCCAGCGCCGCGGGGAAGCCGATCGACGACCACAAGGAATAGCGCCCGCCGACGCTCTCGGCGAAGGGCAGCACGCGAGTCTCGTCGACGCCCCAGGCGACTGCCTTGTCGGGCGCAGCGGTCAGCGCGACGACGCGGCCATAGGGATCCTCGACGCCGTTGCCCGCCATCCAGGCCAGCGCGCTCTCGGCGTTGAGCATCGTCTCGGTGGTGGTGAAGGTCTTCGAGGCGATCGCGATCAAGGTCGCCTGCGGATCGAAGCGGTCGAGCGCTTCCTCGAGCGCCGCGCCATCGACATTCGAAACCACCGCGACGTCGTAGCGATCGGCATCGCGGCCGAGCGCGTCGACCAATACGTCGGGCCCCAGTGCCGATCCGCCGATGCCGATATGGAGGATGTGCCGCACCGGGCCCAGTGCCTCGGCCTCGATCGCGTCGATCAACGCACGCATTCGCGCATGGAAGCCGCGCGCGCGCGCCACGCTTTCGGGCGAGCCCTCGCCGCGCTCGGCGCTATGCTCGGCGGCGCGGTCTTCGGTGACATTGATCGCCTCGCCTGCGAACAACGCGTCGCGCTTCGCCGCGAGGCCCATGTCCGCCGCCAGCCTGGCGAAGGCGTCGATCGCCTCGGGCGTCAGATGCGTCTTGGACCAATCGAAATGGATTCCCGCCACGTCGAGCGAAAGCGCCGCCAGCCGCGCCGGATCGACATCGAACAATTGCTTGAGCGGAGCGGGCTTGAGGGCGTGAATCGTCGACCAGTCGGGCAATGCCATGTTCATCTCCTTGAACGCAGGCTGCCCCTATCGTTCCACAACCCTTGCTTCCAGCGCTATTCAGCCGCTTGACCAACCCGCCTAGCCCAAGCAGAGCACGTCCCATGGATAAAGCGCCTCCCGCAGAGCCCGAAACGCCCGCCGTCGATGCTCCCAAGCCCTATTCGGTGGGTACAGCGGCGGAAAAGCCCAAGTCCGAATGGCGCGATCTCGCTTCCTTCCTCGTCAAGCTGGCGCTGATCGTGTTCGTGGTGCGCAGCTTCATCTTCTCGCCCTTCTCGATCCCCAGCGAATCGATGCTGCCGCGGCTGCTGATCGGCGACTATCTGTTCATCACCAAGTGGAATTACGGCTATTCGAAGCATTCGCTGCCGTGGAGCCTGCCGCTGATCCCGGGCCGCGTCTTCGGCGGCACCCCCGCACGCGGCGACGTGGTGGTGTTCAAGGCTCCCCCGGGCAACGATACCGACTGGATCAAGCGCGTCATCGGCCTGCCCGGCGACAGCGTACAGATGGCCGGCGGCCAATTGATCCTGAACGGCAAGGCCATCCCCAAGGATCGGGTCGCGCAGTTCGTGCTGCCACTGAGCCCCAATTTCCCCGCGGCACAGGAGAATGGCGGGCGCGGCTGCCAGGAACGCTTCCAGACTCTCGACGCGCAGGGCAACGCGGTGTGCAGCATTCCGCGCTTCCGGGAGACCTTGCCCAACGGCAAGACCTATGAAGTGCTCGATCAGGGTAGCTATCCCAAGGACAATACCGGCATCTACACCGTGCCCGCCGGTCATGTGTTCCTGATGGGCGACAATCGCGACAATTCGACCGACAGCCGCTTCAGCCACGCCGATGGGGGCATCGAATTCGTGCCGCTGGAGAATATCGAGGGCAAGGCAGTGGTAAGCTTCTGGTCGACCGACGGCAGCGCCAATTGGTTCCTGCCCTGGACCTGGTTCACCGCGGCACGCTGGAGCCGCCTCGGAGAAGGCTTCTGACCGCCCCTGCTCTGGGGGGGTGGATCGCTGAGACCTTCGGTCGCAAACCCGCGGATCTCGCCGCCTATCAGCGCGCGCTGACCCATGGCAGCCAGGCCGCTGCCAATTATGAGCGGATGGAGTTCCTTGGCGATCGCGTCCTCGGGCTCGTCATCGCCGAATGGCTGTTCGAGCGCTTTGCCGACGAGCCCGAGGGCGCGCTTTCCCGCCGGCTCAACGCACTGGTGACCGGCCCGGTCTGCGCGGACGTCGCGCGCGAAGTGGGTGTGGTGCCCTATCTGCGGCTGGGCAAGCAGGCGCGCGAGGACGGCGCGGCGGACAGCGACAATGTGCTGGGCGACGTGATCGAGGCGCTGATCGGCGCCTTCTACCTCGAATTCGGGCTCGAGGCGGTGCGCGGCTTCATCCGCAAGGCCTGGGCCGAACGGATCGACTTGCAGGGCCAGGCACCCAAGCATCCCAAATCGGCGCTGCAGGAATGGGCGGCGGCGAACAATCGCAAGCCCCCGGAATACGAGATCGTCGACCGCTCGGGCCCGAATCATTCGCCGCGCTTCACGGTGAAGGTGGCGATCGGGAAACTGGCCGACGCGACGGGCGAAGGCACGAGCAAGCAGGAAGCGGAGACTGCGGCCGCGGCGGCTTTGCTGGAGAAGCTGGCGAAGTAAAATCCCCTCCCTTGAAGAAAGGGGAATGGCTAGAGCGAACCCATGACCGATTCCCCCATTCAGCATTGCGGCGTGATCGCCGTGGTCGGCGCGCCCAATGCCGGCAAATCCACCCTCGTCAACGCGCTCGTCGGTCAGAAGGTCGCGATCGTCAGCCCCAAGGCGCAGACCACGCGCGCCCGATTGATGGGCATCGCCCTGGAGGGCGCCACGCAACTCGTCCTCGTCGACACGCCGGGCATCTTCACCCCCGAGCGCCGGCTCGATCGCGCGATGGTCGCCGCGGCATGGGAAGGCGCCGAGGGGGCGGACCTGATCGCGCTGGTGGTCGACGGCAAGGGCGGGACCGGCCCGAAGGTCCAGCAGGTGATCGAGAGCCTCGCCGGGCGCCGCGAGCGCAAGATCCTGATCCTCAACAAGGTCGACATCGCCGACAAGCCGCGGCTGCTCGGCCACGCCGCGCGGCTCAACGAGATGCTGCCGTTCGACGAGACATATTTCGTCAGCGCGCAGACTGGTGACGGCGTCCCCGAACTCAAGGCCGCACTCGCCGCGGCGATGCCCGAGAGCGCGTGGCATTTCCCCGAGGACCAGGTTTCCGACGCCACCGAGCGGATGATCGCGGCCGAAGTGACGCGCGAGCAGCTCTATCTCCAGCTCCATGCCGAGTTGCCTTATGCGAGCGCGGTCGAGACCGAAAAATATTCGGAGCGCCCCGACGGTTCGGTCGAGATCCACCAGCAGATCCTCGTCGCCCGCGAGACCCAGCGGGCGATCGTGCTCGGCAAGGGGGGCACCCGGATCAAGGAGATCGGCGCCCGCGCCCGCGCCGAGCTTTCGCGGATCATGGGCGTACCGGTGCATCTGTACCTGCACGTCAAGGTCAACCCGAAATGGGAGGAAGACCGCGGGCTCTATCGCGACATAGGACTCGACTGGGTCGACTAGGCGCCGGCCAGCACCGCCTCTACCCACGCCGGCACCAGCGTCCCCGCCGGTCCCATCCGACTCTCGCCGAACCACAGGCTGCCCTCGGAGGGATCGAGGTTGAGCTCGAGCGTCGCCGCCCCGTGATGCCGCGCGGTCTGGACGAAGCCGGCAGCGGGATAGACCGCGCCCGAGGTGCCGATCGAAACGAACAGATCCGCCTCGGCCAGCGCGCGTTCGATCCGCTCCATCTGATAGGGCATCTCGCCAAAAAAGACGATATCGGGGCGAAGTGCCGTCGTGCCGCAATTCGGGCATTCGGTCCCGGGCGGGAGCGCATCCTCCCAGCCGGTGCGGATACCGCAAGCCGCGCACAGCGCCGATCGGAGCTCGCCATGCATGTGGAGCAGCCGTGTCGATCCGGCGCGCTCGTGCAGGTCGTCGACATTCTGGGTGACCAGCAGCAAATCGCCGGGCCATTCCGCATCGAGCCGCGCCAGCGCACGGTGCGCGGCATTGGGCTCGACGCTCG
>Ga0247823_10000359_pt1 | contig 39585 bp, 46 predicted proteins | sample 13C_PalmiticAcid_2_FD_192426 | JGI IMG/M metagenome (GOLD analysis project Ga0247823, IMG submission 192426) | Soil microbial communities from agricultural site in Penn Yan, New York, United States - 13C_PalmiticAcid_Day30 | ecosystem: Environmental > Terrestrial > Soil > Agricultural land... | reverse complement strand
GGTGATCATGGCGCTGGCCCTGCAGATGGCGACCGACTGGCCGCTGGCCTGGTGTTACCTGATCTCGGCGGTGGTCATCGTCCCGCTGGTGATCCGGGGCATCACCCTCATCTCCAGGCTGCAGGCCTGGACGCAGCCGCTCTACCTGTTCCTGCTGCTGCTGCCCTTCGTGTGGATCGGGCTGTCACAACCCCAGCTCTACCGCGACTTCACCAGCCTCACCGGCATCCGCTCGGGCAGCAGCGAGTTCCACCCGCTGATGTTCGGCGCGGCGGCGGCCGTCATCTTCTCGCTGGTGGTGCAGATCGGCGAACAGGTCGACTTCCTGCGCTTCATGCCCGAGCGCACGCGCCAGAACCGCGTGCGCTGGTGGCTCGCGGTGCTCATCCCCGGCCCGGGCTGGATCGTCATGGGCATGCTCAAGATGGTGGGCGGCGCCTTCCTCGCGTTCGCCGCGATGCAGTTCGAGGTCGATCCCGAGCGCACCGCCGAGCCCACGCAGATGTTCCTGGCCGGCTTCACCGAAGCCGTGGGCCACCCCGGCCTGGCGGTGGCGATGACGGTGGTGTTCGTGATCCTGGCGCAGATCAAGATCAATGTGACCAACGCCTACGCCGGCTCGCTGGCCTGGTCCAACTTCTTCGCGCGCGTCACGCACAGCCACCCCGGCCGCGTGGTCTGGCTGGTGTTCAACGTGTGCATCGCCACCCTGCTGATGCTGCTGGGCGTGTTCACCGGCCTGGAGAAGGTGCTCGGCGTCTACAGCAACGTGGCCATCGCCTGGGTCGGCGCGCTGGTGGCCGACCTCATCATCAACAAGCCACTGGGCCTGAGCCCCCGGGGCATCGAGTTCCGCCGCGCCTACCTCTACGACTTCAACCCGGTGGGCATGGGCTCCATGATCATCGCGGCGCTGGTCGCCAGCCTGGCCTACGCGGGCGTGATGGGCGAGGTGGCGGCGGCCTTCTCGCCCTTCATCGCGCTCGGCCTGGCCCTGGTGCTGGCCCCCCTGATCGCCTGGGCCACCCGGGGCCGGTACTACCTGGCGCGCACGCCCTCCCACGAATGGAAACCCGGCGAGGTGGTGCGCTGCTCGGTGTGCGAAAACCAGTTCGAGTCGGAAGACATGGCCGGCTGCCCGGCCTACCAGGCACCCATCTGCTCGCTGTGCTGCTCGCTCGAATCGCGCTGCCACGACCGCTGCAAGACCAACTCGCGCGCCATCGACCAGGTGCGCGCCGCGCTCACCGCCGTGCTGCCGCAGGGCGTGATGGTGCGCGTCAACTTCCGCGCCGGCCAGTTCCTCGCCGTGTGGCTTTCGCTGAGCGCGGTCATGGCCTTCCTGATCGGCATGGTCTACCTGCAGGAAAGCCTGCACGCGCCGGCCGAGGCCCTGCAATCGCCCTTCCTGAAGATCTACGCCTTCCTGGTGCTGCTCGCAGCGGTGTGCGCGTGGTGGGTGGTGCTGACCACCGACAGCCGGCGCATGGCGCAGGACGAGTCCGAGCGGCAGACGCAGCTGCTGATGCAGGAGATCGACGCCCACCAGCGCACCGACGCCGAGCTGCAGTCCGCGCGCGACCGCGCCGAGACCGCGAGCCAGGCCAAGACGCGCTACGTGGCCGGCATGACGCACGAGCTGCGCACCCCTCTCACCAGCATCCTGGGCTATGCGCAGATCCTGCTCAAGAACAGCGAGATCTCGGTCTGGGTGCGCGAGACCATCGCCACCATGCAGCGCAGCGGCCAGCACATGCACGCGCTGATCGACGGCTCGCTCGACCTCGCGCGCATCGAGGCCGGCCGCCTCAAGCTCGACCCGGTGCCCCTGCCGCTGGGCCAGCTGCTGGAAGACGTGGAGCGCATGGTGCGCCCGCAGGCCGAGGCCAAGGGCCTGCGCTTCGTGCTGCAGCAGGAAGGCGAGCTGCCGACCTGGGTGCGCGCCGACGCCAAGCGCCTGCGCCAGATCCTCATCAACCTGCTGAGCAACGCGGTGCGCTTCACGGACCAGGGCGAGGTCACGCTGCGGCTGGATTTCCGCCAGCAGGTGGCGCGCATCGACGTGATCGACACCGGCATCGGCATCGCCGCGCAGGACCAGAAGCGCATCTTCCTGCCCTTCGAGCGCGGCAGCGCCGGGCGGCGCGCGGCCGACACCGGCACCGGCCTGGGCCTGACCATCACCCACCTGCTCACCGACATGATGGGTGGCGAACTCCTGCTCAAGAGCCGCCCGGGCCACGGCAGCACCTTCTCGCTGCGCCTGTACCTGCCGCCCATCCCCTCGGACCCGAAACACCCGCTGCCCATTCCCTCCACGCTGCGCGCGGTCACCGGCTACCTCGGCGAACGCCGCACCCTGCTGGTGGTGGACGACCAGCCGCTGCACCGCCAGCTGCTCGCCAGCATCCTGGTGCCGCTGGGCTTCGTGGTGCGCGAGGCCGCCAGCGGCCAGGAATGCCTGGAGATCGTCGAACAGCACGCACCCGACGGCCTGCTGCTGGACCTCACCATGGACGGGCTGGACGGCTGGCAGACCGCCGCCGCCGTGCGCAAGCTGTTGCCCGCCTCGCGCCTGCCCATCGTGTTCGTCTCGGCCAACCTGTTCGACAACCGGCCCGAGCAGCTCACCGCGCTGGACTGCCAGGGCTTCGTCGCCAAACCCATGATGGAGTCGGAGCTGCTCGACGCGCTGCAGCACGCGCTGGCGCTGGAATGGGTGACCGAGCAGGCGCCGGCCGCCGCGCCGGTGAGCTTCGTGCGCCACCGCGTGAGCGGCCTGCCGCTGCCCGAAGACCTGCGCGAGGAACTGCAGCGGCTGGCGCGCCAGGGCCAGGCCGCCGCGCTGCGCCAGCGCCTGTGGCAGGCCCAGAGCGCCGAGCCCGCGCACGCCGCCACGCTGGCCTTGCTGCAGTCCTGCGCCGACCGCTTCGACTTTCAAACCCTGATCGAGTACCTCAGAGACACCGCGGAGCTGACGGAAGATGACATCGACAACTGACCCCCTGGCCGCCACCCGCCCCGTGATCCTGGTGGTGGACGACGCCGTGGACACCCTGCGCATGCTGGGCGACGCGCTGGTGACCGAAGGCTATGTGGTGCTGGCCGCGCGCGACGCCGAGGAAGCCCTGGAGCGCTTCGAGGTCGCCGTGCCCGACGGCGTGCTGCTCGACGCGGTGATGCCCGGCATGGACGGCTTCAGCCTCTGCGAACACCTCAAGGCCACGCCGGCCTGGTCGCACGTGCCCGTGGTCTTCATGACCGGCCTGTCCGAAAGCGACCAGATCCTGCGCGGCTTCGCCAGCGGCGGGGTGGACTACGTGGTCAAGCCCTTGCGCATCCCCGAGGTGATGGCGCGGCTGGCGACCCACGTGCGCAACGCGCGCGTGACCCGGCTGGCGCAGGAAGCGGTGGATGTGGCCGGCATGGGCACCGTGGTGCTCGACACGCAGGGCCGCATGGCCTGGCGCTCGCCCCAGGCCACGGCCTGGCTGGAGCTGGCCTTCGGCCGCGAGACCGGTTCGGGCCAGCGCGCGCTCGACTGGTTGGGCGCCTCGCTCGCCCACAGCGAGACCACGCGCGACCTCGGCCGCCAAGGCCGCCTGCTGGCGCGCAACCTGGGCCAGGGGAACCTGGGCGAATCCATGTTGCTGCTCACGCTCACGCCGCCCGACAGCGACGCCGCGCAGCGCCTGCGCGACATCGCGCTCACCCCGCGCGAGACCGAGGTGCTCTCGTGGCTGGCCAAGGGCAAGACCAACCGCGACATCGCCGACATCCTGGGCATGAGCCACCGCACGGTGAACAAGCACCTGGAACACGTGTTCGAGAAACTGGGCGTGGAAACGCGCTCGGCGGCGGCGGCGATCGCCGGCCGGCTGCTGCCGCAGGACTGAGCCTACAAGCGCATGTGGCACCGGCTGACGCGCCGCGCGGCCCCGGCTCCCTACGATGGACACACAACATCACCGCAGGAGCACCATCGTGAACACCATCATCTACATCGTGGGTCTCGTCGTCGTCATCGGCTTCATCCTGAGTTTCTTCGGCCTGCGCTGAACGCGGCCTCAGTCCCAGGCCGGCGCCAGGCCCTCCGGGTCCACCAGGCGCTCGCCCCGGTCCAGCGCGTCGATGCGCGCCATCTCCGCGTCATCCAGGCGCAGTGAGGGCGCGCGCAGGTTGCCCTGCAGGTTCTCGCGCTTCGTGGACGACGGGATCACCGAAAAACCGCGCTGCAGCGCCCAGGTCAGCACCACCTGGGCCGGCGTCCAGCCGCGCGCGCCAGCGATCCCGGTGATGACCGGATCGCCCAGCACCTTGCCGTAGGCCAGCGTCATGTACGAAGTGAGGTGGATGCCTTGCTCGCGCGCGAAAGCCACCAGCTTCGGGCTTTGCAGCCAGGGGTGCAGCTCGACCTGGTTGGTGGCGATCGCCTCAGCACCCACCGCGTCGATCGCCTGCCGCAGCAGCGGCACGCTGAAGTTGGACACGCCGATGTGCCGGGTGAGGCCCTGGGCCTGCGCGGCCTGCAGCGCGTGCAAGGAATCCGCCAGCGGCACCGCGCCGCCGGGTGAAGGCCAGTGGATCAGCGTGAGGTCCACGTGGTCCAGGCGCAGCTTGCGCAGGCTTTCCTGCAGGCTGGGCACCAGCTTGTCGGTGGCCAGGTGCTCGGTCCAGACCTTGGTGGTGACGAACAGCTCACTGCGCGGCACGCCGCTCTCGGCGATGGCCTGGCCGACCTCGGCCTCGTTGCCGTAGATCTGCGCGGTGTCGATGTGGCGGTAGCCGAGTTCGAGCGCCTGGCGCACGGCGTCGATGACGACCTGGCCCTGCAGGCGGAAGGTACCGAGGCCGAAGGCGGGAATGGGGTGATTCAACATGGTGTGTCTTTCAGAAGGAAACATTCAATGGCCGCCCACGTAGGCGGTGCGTGAGGCCGGGCGACGGGCCGCTGCCGGGTCGCGCGCATCGAGGCGGCCGCTCCACACGGTCAGGCCCAGGGCGCCGAGCACCACCAGGGCGCCGATCCAGGGCGTGTGGCGCAGGCCGATGCCGTCCACGATCCAGCCACCGCCCCAGGCGCCCAGCGCGATGCCCAGGTTGAAGGCAGCGATGTTCAGGCCCGAGGCCACGTCGACGGCGCGCGGCGCGAAGCGCTCGGCCTGCTGCACCACGTAGACCTGCAGCCCGGCCACGTTGCCAAAGGCCACGGCGCCCCAGGCCAGCACGGTCAGCACCATCAGCCAGGGGTTCGAGGCGGTGACGCTGAGCACCAGCAACACCAGTGCGAGCAAACCGAAGATGAGCTTGAGCGCGCCGACAGGGCCCTTGCGGTCGGCCAGCCGGCCGCCCCAGACATTGCCCACCGCCACCGAAATGCCGTAGGCCAGCATCACGCCGCCGACCGCACCGGCCTGGAAGCCGGTGACCTGCTGGAGCATGGGCGCGAGGTAGGTGAAGGCCACGAAGCTGCCACCGTAGCCCACGGCCGTCATCGCGTAGACCAGCAGCAGGCGCGGCTGCTTCAGCACCGCCAGCTGTTGCAACAGCGAGGCCGGCTGGCTGTGCGCGAGCTTTCGCGGCACGAACAGCAGGCTGCCGACGATGGCCACCACGCCCAGCGCGGCGACCGCGAGGAAGGTGGCGCGCCAGCCGAAGTGCTGGCCGATGAAGGTGCCCAGCGGCACGCCGGTGACCAGCGCCACGGTGAGGCCGCTGAACATGGTGGCGATCGCGCTGGCCGCCTTCTCCTTGGGCACCAGGCCGGTGGCGATGGTCGAGCCGATGGAGAAGAAGACCCCGTGCGCCAGGCCGGTGAGGATGCGCGCGGCGATCAGCGTCTCGTAGCCCGGCGAGAGCCAGGCCAGCAGGTTGCCGACGGTGAAGATCGCCATCAGCGAGACCAGCAGCGTCTTGCGCGGCAGCCGGCCGGTGAGCGCGGTGAGCACCGGCGCGCCCACGGCGACGCCCAGCGCGTACAGGCTGACCAACAGGCCGGCCGAGGGCAGGCTCACGCCGAGGTCGGCCGCGATGGTGGGGATGAGGCCGACGATGACGAACTCGGTCGTCCCGATGGCGAAGGCGCTGATGGTCAGCGCGAGCAAGGCTAGTGGCATGGAAACCGCTCCGAAAGGCTGGAAAGGTTCGCAGTGTGGGCCGCTTCTTTGTTGAGAAAAAGCGGTTGCCCGGCACAAGATTTGTGCCGAAAATTCAAGAATGAAGACCACCCTCGACGAATTGCTCGCCTTCCAGACCGTGGTGGACACGGGCTCCATCAGCGCCGCCGCCGAGCAGCTGGGCCAGACCAGCTCGGGCATCAGCCGCGCGCTCAGTCGGCTGGAGCAGAAGCTGAACACCACGCTGATGCGGCGCACCACGCGCCGCCTGGAGCTCAGCGACGAAGGCCGGCTGTTCCTGGCGCGCTCGCGCGCGATCCTGCAATCGGTCGAGGCCGCCGAGGACGAGCTGGCCTGCCGCCAGCTCAAGCCCGCCGGCAAGCTGCGCGTGAATGCGGCCTCGCCCTTCATCCTGCACGTGCTGGTGCCGCTGGTGAACGACTTCCTGGCCGAGTACCCCGACATCGAGCTGGAGTTGCACAGCGGCGACAGCATCGTCGACCTGATCGAGCACCGCGCCGACGTGGCGGTGCGCATCGGCACGCTGCGCGACTCCACGCTGCACGCCAGGCCGCTCACCTCGTACCGCCTGCGCCTGTATGCCAGCCCGACCTACCTGAAGAAGGCTGGCCGGCCCACGAAGATCGACGACCTGGCGCGGCACTCGCTGCTGGGCTTCACCCAGCCCGAGATCCTCAACACCTGGCCGTTGCGCCACCCGGACGGCGACGGCCTGCCGATCACGCCCACCATCGCCGCCTCCAGCGGCGAGACAGTGCGCCAGCTCGCGCTCGCGGGCGCGGGCATCGCCTGCCTGTCCGACTTCATGACCGGGCCCGACCGCGCCCGGGGCGACCTGGTGCAGGTGCTGATGCGCGACACGCTGGAGCAGCGCCAGCCGGTGCACGCGGTCTACTACCGCAACACCGAACTGGCCTCGCGCATCCGCTGCTTCGTGGATTTCCTCGCGCTGCGGCTGGCCGACAGCGCCTGAGTTCAGACCGCTGTGGGCTGGGCGGCGGCGTGCATGCCGCCCAGGAACAGGCGCTCGATGTCGGGGTCGGCCAGCAGCTCGGCCGCCGGGCGCTGCAGCACCAGCCGGCCCGACTCCAGCGCGATCGCCTCGTCCGAGATCTTGAGCGCGCTCTTCACGTTCTGCTCCACCATCAGCACCGTGGTGCCCTGGTCAGCCAGCTTGCGCAGCAGCTTGAACACGTCCTGCACCACGATGGGCGAGAGGCCGATGCTGGGCTCGTCGATCAGCAGCACCTTGGGCCGCAGCAGCAGCGCGCGCCCCACCTCCAGCTGCTTCTGCTCGCCGCCCGAGAGGCTGGAGGCCATGCTGTGCAGCCGCTCCTTCACGCGCGGGAAGAACTCCAGCACCTCGGGAATGCGCTCGTGCGTGGTCTTGGTGCCCAGCGTGATGCCGCCCAGCTCCAGGTTCTGCCACACCGTGAGCTGGCCGAACAGGTTGCGCCCCTGCGGCACGAAGGCCACGCCCTTGGCCAGCAGCTGCTTCTGCGACGCGCCGGCGATGTTCTCGCCGTCGAGCAGGATGCGGCCCTGGCGCGGCTTGAGCAGGCCGAACAGCGCCTTGAGCGCGGTGGACTTGCCCGCGCCGTTGGGCCCGAGCAGCAGCGTGATGGAGCCGCGCCGGGCCTTGAAGCTCAGGTTGTTCAGGATCATGAAATCCTTGTAGCCCGCGACCACGTCGTCGAACTCGATGCAGGTGTCGTTGCCGTGCTGCGCCATCTCAGTTCCCCAGGTAGGCGTCGAGCACCTGCTTGTTGCCGCGGATCTCGTCGGGCGTGCCGACGGCCATCACCTTGCCCTCCACCATCACCATGATGCGGTGGCACAGGCCCATCACGAAGTCCATGTTGTGCTCGATCACCACGAAGCTGCTGCGCTTGCCGAAGCGCGGGTTGTGGTTCAGGTCCTTGAGCAGCGTGCCGATGCCGCCCACCAGGCTGGGGTTGACGCCCGCGCAGGGCTCGTCGAGCAGCACCAGGTCGGGCTCGCTCATGAAGGCCATCGCGATGTCCACCAGCTTCTGCTGGCCGTAGGACAGCTCGCCGGCTTTCTTGTCGGCCACGTGGCGGATGCGGAACTGGTCGATCAGGGCGTCGGCCTTCTCGCCCAGGCCCGAGTCGCCGGGGGCGAACAGGCGGCTGAACATGCTGCCGCTGTGCTCCTGCGCGGCCACGATGAGGTTGTCGCGCACGGTCATCTTGCCGAACACCTGCAGCGTCTGGAAGGTGCGGCCCACGCCCTTGCGGTTGAGCTGCAGCGGGCCGAGCTTCGTCACGTCCTCGCCGTTGAGTTCGATGCGGCCTTCGTCGGGCGTGATCTGGCCGAGCATGCTGTTGAACAGCGTGGTCTTGCCCGAGCCGTTGGGCCCGATGACGCCGAAGATCTCGCCGGGGCGGACCTCGAAGCTCACGCCGCCGACCGCCTGGATCGCGCCATAGGCCTTCTTCAGGCCGCTGACCTTGAGCAGGGCGGGCGCGCTCATGCCTTGCCCCCCTGGCTGGCGGCCTGCGCCGCCGCCTGCCGTGCGGCCGAGGCTTCGCGCGCGAGGCGGCGGGCGCGGATGCGCTCGGGGATGGACAGCAGGCCGTCGGGCAGCCAGATCATGAGCAGCACCACCGCGCCGCCGAACACGAACAGGTACCAGGCCTGCGCGAAGCGCAGCCACTCCGGCAGGATCACGCCCACCGCCGCGCCCAGCACCGGCCCGAGGAAGTAGCCGGGCCCGCCGACCACCACCATAAGGTACATCATGATGGACGCGCCCACGGTGAAGGGCGCGGGTTCGATGAACTGCACCAGGCTGGCGAACAGCGCGCCGGCCACGCCGGCGTAGACCGCGCCGATGGCGAAGGCCAGCAGCGTGTAGCTGCGCGTGTCCACCCCCAGGCTCTCGGCGCGGATCGGGTTGTCGCGCAGCGCAGTGAAGGCCTTGCCCCAGGGCGAGCGCAGCAGCCACCACAGCACGGCGGCCAGCAGCACCGTGACCGCGAGCACGAAGTGGTAGTAGGCCAGGTTGCCTTCCAGCGAGAGGCCGAACAGACTGGGCCGCGCGATGTTGTTGATGCCGAAGGTGCCGCCGGTGAGCCACTCCTCGTTGCGCATCACCAGCCACACCGCCGTGTTGAAGCCCAGCGTGGCGAACGCGAGGTAGATGGTCTGCACGCGCAGCGCCGGAAAGCCCAGGATGATGCCGACCACGAAGCAGATCAGCATCGCCGTGGGCAGGCCGAGCCAGAAGCTCAGGCCGGCTTTCATCATGATGGCCACGGTGTAGGCGCCGATGCCGAAGAAGGCCGCATGGCCCAGCGACTTCTGGCCCGCATAGCCCACCGTGAGGTTCAGTCCCATGGTGGCGATGATGAACACCAGCCAGTAGCTCAGCAGGTAGATGCCGTAGTTCTTCATGAAGTGCGGCGCGGCCAGCAAGGCCACGGCGCACAGCACGAGGACGGCGAGGGTGGTTTTCTTCATACCTTGCGCTCCACTTTCGTGCCCAGCAGGCCCTGCGGCTTGAACAGGATCACGACCATGAAAATCACCAGCGCCACCGCGTCCTTGTAGGCCGGCGAGATGTAGGCCGCCGCCAGGTTTTCGCTCACGCCCACGATCAGCCCGCCCAGCAGCGCGCCACGCGAGTTGTTGAAGCCGCCGATGATCGCGGCGAAGAAGGCCTTGGTGCCCAGGCCCTCGCCCATGTCGAACTTGGCGAGGTAGGTCGGCGTGACCAGCATCGCGGCCGAGGCCGCCAGCACCGCGTTGACCGCGAAGGTGTAGAAGATCATGCGCGGCACGTTGATGCCGAGCACCGCCGCGCTCTCGGTGTTCTGCGCCACCGCCTGCATGGCGCGGCCAGTCACGGTGCGGGTGAGGAAGCCCTGCGTCATCAGCACCAGGCCCAGCGCGACCAGGAAGGTGCCCACGTCGGACGCCGAGACCGTGACGCCGGCGACCTGGAACAGCGCGTCGGGAAACAGACTGGGGAACGGATGGGCCTCGGCGCTGTAGCCGGCGCGCACGCCGTTGCGCATGGCGATGGACAGGCCGATCGTGGCCACCACGATGGGCATCATCCCGTACTTGAACAGGGGGTCCACCACGCCGCGCTTGAACACCCAGCCCAGCAGAAAGGTGGCGGCCATGCAGGTCAGCACGAAGCACAGCCACAGCGGCAGGCCCGTGCTCATGAAGCCCAGCATCATGAAGGCCGGCAGCATCACGAACTCGCCCTGGGCGAAGTTGATGGTGCCGCTGGCCTGCCACAGCAGGGTAAAGCCCAGGGCCGCCAGCGCGTAGATCGCGCCGGTGGACAGGCCGCTGAAGAAGAGTTGGAAAAAGTCGGTCATGCCGGCCCTTGTGCGGTGCCGCCGGCGCGCGCCGGCGGGTGGTGCTTACTTCTTCGCGGCGGGCGCGTTCAGCGGCGGCAGCGTGGCGACCACTTCCTGCTTGCCGCCCTTGACCTCGACCATGAAGCTCTCGCGATCCAGGTCGCCGTTCTGGTCGAAGCTCACGTCCATGATCACGCCCGGGTACTTCTTGGCGCTGATGGTCAGGCCCTTCATGGCCTGGGCCACGGCCTTGCGGTCGAGCTTGCCGACCTTCTCGATCGCGGCCTTGAGCGAGTAGACGCCGGTGTAGCCCTTGATGCCGTTGTGGTCCGAGACGTACTTGTAGTCCTGGTAGAACTTGGCCTTGAACTTGAGCATCTCGGGAATCGGCGCGTCCACCGTGAGGCCGACGTGGGCCACGGCGCCGTTGGCGGCGTCGCCCGCCAGCTCGATCACCTTCTGGCCGGTCAGCGTGGTCTCGCCGATGATGGGCTTGTCCCAGCCCTGCTTGCGCAGCTCGCGCAGCGCGCGCGCCGACTCTTCCTCGTTGGTGTAGACGAAGACCGCGTCGGCGCCGCTGTTCTTGGCGCGCAGCACGGCGGCCGACCAGTCCACCTGGCCCGGCTCGGTGGAGACCTCGGCCGCGATCTTGGTGGGCGAGTTGGCCAGGGCCTTCTTGATCATGTCCAGGCCGCCCTTGCCGAAGTCGTTGTTGACGTACAGCACCGCGATGTTCTTGGACTTGGTGTTGATGTAGCGCGCCACCTTGGGCATGGCCGTGGCCTGGGTGAAGCTGGTGCGGAACACGTAGGGGTTGCCCTGCTGCGTGATGGACGCGGCCTCGCCACCGGTCCAGTTGGGCACCTCGGCGCGCCGGCTCTCGGCCATGCTCACCATGATGGAGCCCGAGAACACCGGGCCGAAGATGGCGAACACGTCGTCGTCCACCGCCTTCTGCGTCAGGCCCTTGGCCACGCCCGGGTTGCTCTGGGTGTCGCTGGTCACGGTCTCGATCTTCTTGCCCAGGATGCCGCCGGCCGCATTGATTTCCTTCACCGCCAGCTCGACCCCGTTCTTGAAGTTGGTGCCGGCCGTGGCGCCGCCGCCCGAGAGCTCGACGATGTTGGCGATCTTGATGGTCTGCTGGGCGTGCACGGCGGTGGCGGCCAGCACCGCCACGGCGGCGGCCATCAGTTTCAGGGTCGTTCTTTTTTGCATGCTTGTCTCCTGGATAGGGCCCGGCCCTGCAGGGCCGGTGCGTCGGGTTGATCAAAAAACACGTGTGGCCTGTGACAGGAGCCGACTGTAAGCAGGCGACCCCGTCGGACCACCGGGACAGGGCCCCTTTTCGTTCAATGAACGCGCTCTGGCGTACGATCATCGACCGCCTCACGGGTTTTCACCGACGCCTCACCGCATGCCGCCACCGCCCTACACCGCCCCCCAGGACATGGAGCGCCGCGACTGGATCGCCGGCCTGGAAAAGGGCCTGCATCTGATCGAAGCCTTCGACGCCGAGCACTCGCGCCTGACCGCCAGCCAGGCGGCGCAGCGCTGCGGCATGACGCGCACCGCCACCCGCCGCTACCTGCTCACGCTGGTGCACACCGGCCACGTGAGCACCGACGGCAAGCTGTTCTGGCTCACGCCGCGCGTGATGCGCCTGGGCCAGGCCTACCTGGAGTCGGCGCGCCTGCCGCGCGCCGTGCATCCCTACCTGCAGCGCGTGACCGCCGGCACCGGCGAGATCGCCTACACCGCCGTGCTGGACCACGACGAGCTGGTGTACATCGCGCGCAGCGGCGCGCAGCGCCACCTGAACACCGGCTACATGCTGGGCTCGCGCGTGCAGCCGCACCTGACGGCCGCCGGCATGGTGATCCTGGGCATGCTCGGGCCCGGCTTCTGGGAACCCTGGCTCGCGGCGCAGACGCTGCGCCCCTTCACCTCGCACACCGTGCTGGACAAGCAGCAGCTGCGCCAGCAGCTGATGCAGGTGCGCGAGCAGGGCTGGGCGATTTCGGAGCAGCAGCTGGAGATGAACTACCGGGGCATCGCCGTGCCGCTGTGGGACCACAACGACCAGCTGCTGGGCGCGATGAGCGTGACCATGCCGATGAACAACGAGACCAGCGAGGTCGCGGTCAAGCGCATCCTGCCGGTGCTGCAGGACACGGCGCGCAGCGCACGCCCGATGCTCTGAGCGGCGCTGCGGCGCATGGGCCGCATCCGCCCAGCGCATGCCTCGCGCATGCCTCGCGCATGGTCCGATCGGATGACTTTCGTGTCCAGGTTCGTCATCGGCCAGCGCAGACACGGGAACGTCATGGGGCCTGCATAGCCTCGCGCATCAAGAAGACCGGCTCGGCAGACCATCCCGCCCGTGGTCTTCGACGCCCCATTTTTTTCTTCGAAGAAGCGCTTCCCATGAACACGACCCGACTGATCCAACTGCGCCGACACGCACCCAAGGCCGCCGCCCTGGCGTTCGCGGCCCTGGTCTCTCAAGCCCATGCAGCGATCGAGCTGACGAGCGGGCAGCTCAGCTACCAGCAGAATTTCGATTCGCTGCCGAACCAGAATGGTTCGGACCCCGCGTGGTCGAACGATTCGACGCTGCCCGGCTGGTCGATCTTCGTCGGTCCTTCGCTGGAGCAAAGCGTGTCCCAGCTGCGCGTGTCGACCAGCAGCGGCAGCGACCGTGCCTACATCAGCTACGGCCTCAACGGCGACAGCGATCGCGCGCTGGGCTCCCAGGGTGGCTCCAGCCACCGCTACAACGACAGCGAAGCCCCCGCCACGGGCGAGATGTTCGGCGCGATGGCGGTCTCGTTCCTCAATGGCACGCAGGCCAGCCTGAGCGGCTTCTCGTTCGACTACACCGGCGAGCAGTGGCACGTGTCCTCCAACGCCAACACCGCCCATTCGCTCACCGTGCAGTACGCCCTGGGCGATGTCGGCACCGCCTTCAACCAGCTGAGCTGGCTGGACTTCAGCGCCGACCAGCAGAACGCCTCTGGCGTGCATTTCTTCACCCCGACGCTGTCGGGTGGCACGAATGGCAATGGCAACCTGGCGGCCAACCGCGTGACCGGCCTGGGCGCCTCGGTGACGGGCCTCGACTGGCAGGCGGGCCAGGCGCTGTGGCTGCGCTGGGTCGACATCAACGACCCGGCATCGGACCATGGCATGGCCATCGACAACTTCTCGCTCAGCGTCACGCCGGTGCCGGAACCGGAAACCTACGGCATGTTGCTCGCGGGGCTGGGCCTGGTCGGCCTGATGCAGCGCCGCCGCCTGCGCCGAGGCGCGGCCGTGGCCTGAATCGAGCGCGGCGGGTCAAGTTCGCCCCGGCGCGGTCGATACAAGGGGCATCTCTTGTTGACCCTTGGAAGCACCATGGACGTTTCTCCCGCCGCCCTTGTTCACGCCGTTGCCGACATGAAGCGCGACCAGGTGACCAGCGAAGTCCAGATCCAGGTGCTCAAGAAGGCGCAGGACATCCAGTCCTCCAGCGCCATGGCGATGCTCAATGCCTTGCCGGCCGCCCTGCCGCTGGCCACGGACGGCGCGCTGGGCACGCAGGTCAACGCGCTGGTCTGACGCTCGCTCAGGTCGGTCCGCTGGCGGCTTCCTGCCGCATCAGTTCGATGAAGCGTTTGGCGCCAAGGCCCATGGGCCGGTCGGTGTGCCAGACCACGTCCACCCACACGCGCAGCTGGTTGCTGATGTTGCCGAAGGCGATTTCGGCCAGGGTGCCGGCGGCCACCAGCGGCTGGATCAGGCTGCGCGGCAGGTAGGCCCAGCCCAGGCCGGCCTGCACCAGGCTGAGGGTGGCGAGGTGGCTGTCGGTGCGCCAGATGTGGCGCGCGAGCAGCAGGCGGGGGTCGCGGCCGTGCGGATCGCGGCTGACGACCGCGATCTGGCGGATGTCGATGAGGTCGTTGAGCTGCAGCTGCCCTTGCCGCTGCAGCGCCTGCGGGTGCGTGGGCGAGATCACCGCCACCAGCACTTCCTGCCCCACTTCCTGGAAGCCTTCGCGCTCGTCGGTGCCGGGGCGCTCGAACACCAGTGCCAACTGAGCGTCGCCCGCGTGAAGCATGCGCAGGGCATCGGCCTGCGGTGCGGAGCGCACTTCGACGATGAGCGCGGGAAACTCGCGCGCCAGCACCGCCAGCGGCTGGGCCCAGGGGGCGGACAGAAGCTCGGGCGCGATGGCGATGGTGAGCAGGCGCTCCAGCCCCTGGTGCAGACCCTCGGCGTGGGCCTGCAGCTGGCGCAGCTGGCTGGCCAGTTGCCGCGCCTGCGGCTCCAGCGCGCGCGCCACGTCGGTGGGCTTGGGTTCGCGCGCACTGCGGTCGAACAGCACCAGGTCGAGTTCGGCTTCCAGATGGGCGATGGTCATGCTGACGGCCGAGGGCACGCGCCCGAGCTGGCGCGCAGCGGCCGAGAACGAGCCGGCGTCGAGCACCGCGAGGAAGACGCGCACGTTGTCGCTGGAAAAGGCCATGGCCACTAACTTATCAGATTTTCTGAAAGTATCTGACTTTTATCGTCAGCCAAGTCGACCTAACATGCGTGCATGGCCTCAGCCCATCCGGCCCGGAGGCCCTTGAAACCGGAGTTCTGCCATGCAAGGCATCAAGCGCAAAGTCGTCTACATCACCCTTTACGAGATCATCGCCATCACCATGTCCACCGCCGGGCTGGCCCTGCTGTCGGGCGCCGAGATGGGGCATGCGAGCGTGGCGGCGATCGCCGCCTCGGCGATCGCCGTGATCTGGAACCTGGTCTACAACACCTTGTTCGAGCGCTGGGAGGCCCGCCAGGCCAAGCGCGGGCGCAGCGTGCTGCGGCGGGTGGCGCACGCCATCGGCTTCGAAGGGGGTCTGGTGGTGACGCTGGTGCCGCTGTTCGCCTGGTGGCTGGACATCTCGCTCTGGCAGGCCTTCGTGCTGGACCTGGGCCTGATCGTGTTCTTCCTGGTCTACACCTTCGTGTTCAACCTGGCGTTCGACAAGATCTTCGGCCTGCCGGCCTCGGCCCAGCCCGCGCCGCAAGGCGCCTGAGCCACAACGAGAGAGGCAACGCCCACCAGAGGCATCGAGGGTCCGGCTTCGCCGGCCCAAGATGCCGTCCCCCCTCGAAGCGCCGAAGGCGCGCCACAGAGGGGGGAAGCCGCGCAGCGGCGCCGGGGGGTGTTTTTAGATCTTTTTGAAGTCGCCGCTGCGGCCCAGGCCGGCGGCAAAACGGCCCGCGCCGTCGGCCCCTTCCAGGAAGTGCGCTTCCACGCCGTTGTGCCATTCGCGGCGCATGGCGTCGCGCAGCGGCAGGCCGTAGGTTTCGTGCACGGTGCGGCGGTCGGCGCGCACGGCGGCCTGCGGGAAGCGCGCGATCTCCTGCGCCATGGCTTCGGCGGCTTCGCGCGCGCCGCCCTCTCCCACGACTTTTTCGCACATGCCGATGGCCAGCGCTTCGGCGGCGGGCACCTTGCGGCCGGTGAGGATGATTTCCATCGCACGGCCCTGGCCCACGAGCCGGGGCAGGCGCACGGAGCCACCGTCGAGCAGGGGGATGCCCCAGCGGCGGCAGTAGACGCCGAAGTAGGCGGTGTCGGCCATGACGCGGATGTCGCACCAGAGCGCGAGTTCCATGCCACCGGCGACGGCGGGGCCTTCGACGGCGGCGATGACGGGTTTGGAGAGTTCGAGGCGCGTGGGCCCGAGCGGACCGCGTGGCGCGTCGTTGGCGCCCATGGGGAAAGCCAGGCCGCGCGCGATGTCGGCGTCGAACCGCTCGCGGTCGCCCAGGGTGCTGGCGTACTTCAGGTCCCAGCCGGCGCAGAAGGCGCCGCCCTCGCCCCAGAGCACGGCCACGGAAGCGCTGGGGTCTTTGTCGAAGGCCTGCAGCGCGGCCACGAGGGCGTCGGCGCTCTCGGGGTCCATCGCGTTGCGCGCTTCGTCAAACCGGCTGTGGACGATGGTCCAGACGGCGCCGTTCTTCTCGGTTCTCACGGTCATGTGTCAGGTCTCCTGCTGTCCGGCGGCTCGCCGGCGGGTGGTCAATGAATGCTCGATGAGCTGCTTGGGGGAAAGCTTGGCGAATTGCAGGCGGCCGGCCTGGTGCAGCACCAGCGTGCCGATGAGCTGGGCGAAGGTGGCCATCGCCTCGGCGTCGGGCGGGCTGCTGCGGCTGCGCCGCTCGTGCGGCGAGAGCAGCACGAGGGTGTCCATCAGCGCTTTGTTGAGCGCGCGGTCGTGCTCCTTGCCGACGCCGAGTTTCTTCAGGCCGTTGAAGGCGTAGAGCCCCAGGTTCACCTCGTAGGGGCGCGCGAGGTAGTGGTCGAGAAAGGCCTTGGCGGCGCGCTCGTGCGGCAGGCCGGTACCCGCGCCGCTGGCGGCGGCGGACACGTGGGCATGCAGGTCGGCCAGCGAGGTGGCGAGCAGCTCGGCGTAGATCAGCTCCTTGCTGGCGAACAGCGGGTAGATGGCGCCGGTGGTGCAGCCGGCGCGCTGCGCGATCTGGCGCATGGTGGCGCCCTGCAGGCCTTCTTCGCCGAACACTTCGCTCGCCGCAGCGAGGATGGCCACGCGCTTCATGTCGCGCACGCTGGACGCCCAGGGGCCGGTGGAGCTGGAGGATGGAGGGGTCATGTAGCGTAGGTACGATTCAATAACGATGTTATGTTACTGCCGAAAAAAGAGCCGCGCAAGGGCTGCGCGGCCGGTGGGTTCGTTCAGGCGTCGAGCACGAGGCTGCCGGAGCGGCAGCGGGAGACGCAGATCATCATGCTCTTGTTGGCCGCGCGTTCGCGCTCGGTCAGGATGAGATCGTGGTGCTCCACGTCGCCGCAGATGACCTTGGTTTCGCAGGCGCCGCAGACGCCTTCGCGGCAGCTGTAGTCGGGGTTCACCCCGGCGTCGATCAGGGCGTCGAGCAGCACCACGCCGGGCGCGACCTGCACGGTCTTGCCAGACTTGCGCAGTTCCACGCTGTAACCCTCGGTCGCGGTGGTGGCGGCCACGGGAACCCCGGCCGCGAAGCGCTCCAGGTGCACGTGGGGCTGGCCCAGTTGCGCGCAGGCGCGTTCGTAGGCGTCGAGCATGGGCGCGGGGCCGCAGGCGTAGAAGTGGGTGTCTTTCGTGTGGCCGTCGAGCAGGCGAACGAGGTCGGGCGGCCCGCCCTGTTCGTCGTCGAAGTGGCAGCGCAGCGAGAGCATCGGATGCGCCTGCACCAGGGCCTCGATCTCGGCCACGAAGGCGGCTTCGGCCCGGCTGCGCGCGCAGTAGATGAGCTGCGCGGAGCGCTGCAAGGCGGCCAGGCGCCGGAGCATGGCGAACACCGGCGTGACGCCGATGCCACCCGCCAGCAGCACGCTGTGCGGCGCGTCTTCCTGCAGCCGGAAGTGGTTGCGTGGTGCGCCGACGGGAATGACTTGGCCCACGCGCAGCTGTTCGTGCACGTAGCGCGATCCGCCCCGGCTCTGCCGGTCGTTGAGCACGGCCACGACGTGGCGGTGGCTCTCGCCCGGGTTGGTGAGCGAGTAGCTGCGCACCAGGCCTTGGCCCAGGTGCAGGTCGATGTGGGCGCCCGCCTCCACCGCCGGGAAGGCGGTGGCCGGCGCCACGGGACGCAGCTCGACGCTGACGATGCCCGTGGCTTCGTGCCGCAGGTTGAAGACGAGCGCCTGCGAAGGGGTGGACGACATCCCGGGTGCCTCACATGATGTGCAGGCCACCGTCGACCATCAGCGTGGTGCCGGTGATGAAGGACGCCTCGCCCGAGGCGAGCCACACGATGGGCCAGGCGATTTCTTCGGGCGACGCCCAGCGGCCGATGAGCGAGGTGTCCTTGCGCTCGGTCTTGAGCTGGTCGACGCTTTTGCCCGCGCCCTGCGCGCGGCCGACGTGGAAGTCGGTCAGCGTGGAGCCGGGGCAGACGGCGTTGGCGCGCACGCCGTGCGGCGCTTCCTCGAAGGCCAGGCTGCGCGTGAACGCGAGCTGGGCCGCCTTGGTGGCGTCGTACAGTGCCATGCCCTTGCGGCCGGTGACGGCGTAGCAGGACGAGACGTTGACGATGGCGCCCGCCCCGCTCTGCCGCAGCGCCGGCAGGGCCGCGCCGCAGTAGTTGGACATCCCCACCAGGTTCACGCCCACCATGGCCTGCCATTCGGCCGGCGTGGCGTTGGCCGCAGGCGTGTAGTTGCGCATGGCGGCGTTGTTGACCAGGATGTCCAGCCCGCCCCACTGGTCGGCGCACTGCGCGACCGCCGCTTTCGCGGCAGCGTCGTCGGCCACGTTGGCGGCGACGGTGTTCACGCGCGCCTGCGGCATCGCCTGCAGGATGGCGTCTTTCGTGCGGGCCAGGGCATCGCCGTCGGCGTCCACCAGCAGCACGGCCGCGCCTTCGCGGCAGAACAACCGGGCGGCGGCGGCGCCGATGCCGGCGCCTCCACCGGTGATCAGCGCGGTCTTGCCCGCGAGTCGGGGTTCGCTCATGTTCCGCTCACTCCGCCTTGGCGCCGGTGGCCTTGATGACCTTGCCCCAGCGCACGATCTCGGTGCCGATCCAGTCGCTGAACTGCTTGGGCGAGCTGGCGATGATTTCGAACTCCATCTCGTGCAGGCGCTTCTGGATCTCGGGCGAGTTCAGGATGCGCACCATCTCGTCGTGGTAGCGGTTGATGATGGCGGGCGGCGTGCCGGCGGGCGCGAGCAGGCCGATCCACGAGGTGGCCTCAAAGTCCTTGAGGCCGGACTCGGCGAGCGTGGGCACGTCGGGCGTGCTGGGGAAGCGCTTGGTGCCGGTGGAGGCGAGCAGCTTGAGGCGGCCCTCCTTCACGAAGCCCTGCACGTTGCCGGGCACGAAGAAGCCGGCCTGGACGTTGCCGGCGATCAGGTCGGTCACGGCCGGGCCGGCGCCGCGGTAGGGGATGTGGGTGGCGTGGAAGCCGGCCGCCGACTTCATCATTTCCATGGTGAGGTGCGAGGCGCTGCCCATGGCCACCGAGCCGTAGCTGTACTTGGACGGGTTGGCCTTGGCCTTGGCGATGAAGTCCTTCACGTCGGTGAAGCCGGCGGCGGGGTTCACCACCAGGTACTGCGGCGACTTCACGGCCAGCGTGATGGGCGCGAGTTCCTTCATCGGGTCGTAGGGCATCTTGTCGAACAGCGTGACGTTGATCGCCAGCGGGCCGTTGTAGCCGATCAGCAGCGTGTGGCCGTCGGGCGCGGCGCGCGCCACTTCGAGCGCACCGATGTTGCCGCCTGCGCCCGGCTTGTTCTCGACCACGAAGGGCTGGCCGAAGGCTTTCTGCAGCTCGGGGCTGATGAGGCGCGCGAGCACGTCGTTGGTGCTGCCGACGATGGGCACGATGATGCGCACGGGCTTGCTCGGGCGCCAGTCGGCGCCCTGGGCCCAGGCCGAGGTGGCCGCGCAGACCGCGAGCGCGACGGCGGCCGCGAGTTTGAGATGGGACTTCATGTTTGTCTCCTGTGGGGGTCTGTCGTGGGGTGAATCGAGCGGCCGCTCAGAGGCTGAAGACCGGCTTCTTCGTGGCGTCGGCCAGTTCCTCGCGCGCCCAGACCACCGGGTCCTGCTCCTTGGGCAGCAGCACGCCGGCGGGGCGCACGTGTTGGGCCACCGGGTCGAGCGCGGGCGGCGTCTGGCCTTGCTCCAGGCCGAGCGCGGCTTCGTGCAGCATGCGGCGCGCCATGACGATGGCCTTGTCGGTGGGCAGCAGTTTTTCGGCTTCGTGGTCCTGGATGGTGCCCATGCTCTCCTGCAGCGAATAGTCCTGCGCGGAGAAGCCGAAGATGCCGCTGTAGGAGCGGTCTTCGCGCTGGGCCACGCGGTCCATGCCGTAGTCGTTGTCGCGGTTCTGCTTGGGGATGAAGCTGCCCGGCGCCTCGTACTCGACGTGGATGCCCTTGCCCTCTTCCATCGCGGTGCGCTCTTCCTCGGTGAGCGGCTGGCCGGGTTGCCAGTTGATGCTCCAGGCCCAGCAGCTGTGGTCGTCGATCGGCACCCACACGTGGCCGCCCAGCGCGTGCTCGCCGAACGGGGCGATGAGGGTGAACCAGGGGAACAGCCACTGCGTGATGCGCCAGTAGTAGGAGTCGGGCTCGCCGTTGCGGCGGCCGAACAGGCTCAGGCCGAAGGGCGTCTGCTCGATCTCGAACTTCACGTTGCCGTCGGCCTTGATGTAGTCGAGCGCCTTGACGCCCTGGTGCATGGGGTCGGTGTCGACTTCGAAGCGGTGCACGTAGGACACGTGCGCGGTGTCGATGCCGCCTTCCATGGCCTGCAGCCAGTTGCTGTATTGCAGGCGCTTGGAGACGAACACGTGCTCGGGCGGCAGGGTGCACCACTCCAGCTCGGGCGGCGCGGGCTGCTGGTCGGCCGGGCCCATGTAGGTCCAGACGATGCCGCCGCGCTCGACGCAGGGGTAGCCCTTGATGTGCATGCGCGCGCAGGCCTGCGGAGCGGACGGCACGTCCACGCAGTGGCCGTCGCCGTCGAACTTGACGCCGTGGTACGCACAGCGGATGCCGTTTTCCTCGTTGCGGCCGAAGTAGAGCGAGACGCCGCGGTGCGAGCAGAACTCGCCGATCAGGCAGGCCCTGCCGTCGGTGTTGCGAAAGGCCAGCAGCTTCTCGCCGAGCAGTTGCACACGCACCTGCGGCCCGTCGGCCTCGGGGATTTCGCTCGACATCAGCGCGGGCACCCAGTAGCGCCGCATGAGGTTGCCCATGCGCGTGCCGGGACCGACGCGGGTGAGCGTTTCAGACATTTCCTTGTTCACTGGTGGACTCCGTGGGGTGGGTTGTTTGTACGTCAGGTGAGACAGGTGTCCATTCTGAAATGGCGTTTGATCCATGTCAAAGAAAATGAGCGGCCTGTCCATCAGGCGGACGTATTTCATACAATGCCGCATCCGACACCCGGGAGATGGCGATGAGCACCGACAAAAGCAACGAGGGCGTGCGCGCCGTGGACCGCGCACTGGACATCCTGATGGCCTTTCGCGCGGGCGACCGGCAGCTGAGCGCGAGCGAACTGCTCAAGCGCGTGGACCTGAGCCGCCCCACCCTGTACCGGCTGCTGCGCACGCTAGAGCTGCGCGGCTTCATCGTGTCGGTCGGCGAGCCGCAGCGGTTCCAGCTCGGCCCGTCGGTGGCGCACCTGGCGCACATGTGGACCTCGGGCCTGGACCTGGCCACGCTGTCGCAGTCCATGATGCGGCGCCTGTGGGAGCAGACGGGGGAGACGGTGGCGCTGCTGGTGCACCACGGCGAGGAGCGGGTGTGCGTGGCGGAGATGCCGAGCGCGCAGCCGCTGAGCTTCAAGCGCGGCGTGGGCCACAGCGAAAAGGTGATCCTGGGCGCGAGCGGGCGCGCCATCCTCGCGTTCGCGCCCGATGCGCTGCAGTACATCGAGGGCCGCATTCCGAAGGCGCGCCAGAAGGCGTATCTGGACGAGCTGGTGCGCATCCGCGAGGCCGGCTATGCGATCAGCCGCGACGAGCTGATCCGCGGTGCGGTGGCGATCGCCGCGCCGTTTTTCTCGGCCGGCTCGAAGGTGGTGGGCTCGCTCGCGGTGTACGGGCCGAGCGCGCGCGTGGACGACGCGCAGGTCCGGCGCATCGCGCAGTGCCTGCTGGAGGCCGCCCGCGATCTCTCGCAGAAGGCCGGCGCCGATCACTAGCGTGCGGGCCTATCATGGCCGCTTCATCCCCCCAAGGAAGGAACCGCCCATGAAAGCCATCGCCGCCCTGTGCTGCGCCTCTGCCCTGCTGGTGTTCGCCGCACCGGTGTTCGCCGAGGAGCCCTCGCCCGCCTGCCAGGCCAAGCGCCGCAACATCGAGGCCCAGCTGGCCAACGCGATCGAGAACGGCCGCAAGCAGGAGGCGGCGGGGCTGAAGAGGGCCTTGCGCGCCAACCAGGCCTACTGCTCGGAAGCGACGCTGGAGAAAGACCGCAACGCGGACATCCGGCAGGCGCAGAAGAAGGTGGCCGAGCGCGAGAAGAGCCTGCGCGAGGCCGCGCAGAAGGGCGACCCGAAGAAGCTGGCCGAGCGCCAGGCCAAGCTGGACGAGGCGCGCCGCGAACTGGCCGAGGCCGAGCAGCCGATTGCGCGCTGAAAGGCGCGCGGGCCTTCCTTCAGACGGTGGTTTCCATCAGGGAACGGGTGACGCGCGGCGGTTCGTCACCGATGTGAAAGGCGAGCTTGCGGTCCCGCAGCGCGACGTCGGCGGCGGTGACGCGGTCGAAACGCCGCAGGTGGTCCGTCCATGACTCGTCGACGATGACCTCGACAAAACGGCCGGGCTCGTTGATGTCGTGCAGCAGTTCCCAGGACAGCGCGCCGTGGCGCAGGCGGCTGCGCCGGCTTTCGTTGAGCATGAGGAGCCGGAATTCCGCTGCCCGGGCCGGGTCGACGCGGTACTCCACATGCACCATCACATGGCCGTGCCGGGGCGGCTCGGAGATCGACGGCGCGGGGAAGATGCGCTTGGGGGTGAGGTCGTCTTCCAGCCCGGCGTCGGGCATGAAGCGGTTGACCAGGGTCATGGCGGTGATGCCGCTGACGGCGGCGATGCCCAGGCAGATCGGCACGCTGGTCCAGGTGGCCACCTGGCCCCAGAGCGCGGCACCCGCCGCGCTGCCGCCCATGATGGCCATCTGGTAGATCGACATGCCGCGCGCGCGCACCCAGTCGGGCAGGCCCATCTGGATCGACACGCTGAGCGTGTTGGCCACGGTGATCCAGGCGGCGCCGCCGAGGAACATGGCGGGCACGGCGATCCAGAGCTGGTGCGTCACCGCCATCACCGCCATGGCGACGGCCTGCACCGCGGCCCCGCGCCAGACCAGGCCGTCGCGCGGGTAGCGCCGGCGCAGGCGGGGCAGGAAGGCGGTGGACACGATGGCCCCGCCGCCCATGGCCGCGAGCAGCAGCGTGAAGGTGCCGGCCCCGCCGTCCTGCATGCCGCGCGCGATCAGGGCCAGCAGCGCCATGAGCGCGGTGGAGTGGAAGAAGAAGATGGAGATGCGCAGCAGCACGCCCTTGAGCAGGTAGGACTGCGCCACGTACTGCAGGCCCACGCGCATCGCCGAGCCCAGGCGTTCGCGGCCCAGCGGGTTCGGGATGTGCTCGCGCTTCCAGCGGCTGATGATGACCGCCGCGCCGATCGAGAGCAGCGCGTTGAACAGAAAGACCCAGGCACTGCCGGCGCTGGCGATCAGCGCACCGGCGGCCAGCGGGCCGATGATGCGCGAGGCGTTCATCGACACGCCGTTGAGGCCGAGCGCCGCCGGCAGCTGCGAGCGCGGCACCAGTTCGGGCACGATGGCCGAGAAAACCGGCCAGCGCATCGCCATGCCGATGCCGTTGGCAAAGATCAGCACCAGCAGCAGCGGCGGCGTCATGATGTCCAGGAAGATGACGAGGCTCAGCAGCGTGGCCACCGCCGCCACCCACAGCTGGGTGAAGAGGAAGTAGCGCTTTCGGTCCAGGTTGTCGGCCAGTGCGCCGCTGGGCAGGCCGAGCAGGAACACAGGCAAGGTGGCGGCCGTCTGCACCAGCGCCACCCAGAGCGGCTTGGTGGTCAACGAGGTCATCATCCAGGCCGCGGCCACCTCGCTCATCCACATGCAGATGTTGGCCATGAGCCAGGTGGTCCACAACATGCGGAACACCGGCAGACGCAGGGGAGCGATGGGCGAGAGACTGTCGTCGGCTTGGGGCATGGAGCCACTGTAAAGGACGGAGGGGGGTCCGTCGGACCCGGAAAGCGGGATTTCTACAGGGCTGTTGGCGACACCACCCCGGGTCGGGCCGAGTAGCGCACGAGGCCATCCAGGGCTTCGACCTCCACGCGCGCGTTGCGCCGGCCGCCGTAGACCTCGGTTCGGAGCCAGTCGAGTTCGGCGTCCAGCCGGGCCTGATCGGCCAGGGAGCAGTACCAGACCTTGGCATCGCCATCCCACCGGTAGCCGCGGGCCTTGAGCAAGTCCTTGGACTCAAACGGCGAGCCGGTGGCGCGCAGCTTGAAGCTGGGCCGGGCCGCCACCGCGATCAGCTGGCCCAGGCCCGTGAGGGGGCCTTCGCCCAGCGGGCGCGCGAGCACCTGCAACAGCGCGTGGCAGTCCACCTGCGCGCGGTGGGCGTCATAGAACCAGCCGTGGTTCTGCGCCAGCGCGCTCAGCTTGGCCGATTCGGCCCCGAGGGCCTTCCAGTCGATGTCTGCGAAAGAGCAGGCCCAGGTCCTGGCAGCAAAGCCGGGGAAACGCGCCTCCACGAAGGGACGGTCGAAGCCGGCGTTGTGCGCCACGATCAGGTCGGCCTGGGCCACGAGGGCCTGGACCTGCGCATCGTCCAGCCGGTGGCCGGCGACCATCTCGTCGCTGATGCCGGTCACCTCTTTGGCGACGGCCGGGATCGGCATGCCGGGGTCTTCAAACCCTTCGAAGAGCGTCACCGGCCCGAAGGGCAGGCCCGAGGCAAGGTCCACGTCCACCAGCAGCATGGCCAGCTCGATGATCTTGTCGGCCTGGTGCGACAGGCCGGTGGTTTCGGTGTCGAGCACCAGCACGCGCCGCACGCCCGCCGAGGTCTGCGCGGCCGGTGGAGGGGGACCGTAGTCGGAGATGGGCACGAGGCGGCGCAGGACGCGGTAGTCGGGGTCCTGCTCCAGGCGATGTGCCATCTCCTTCAAGGTGAGCGTGGGCGCCAGCGGAGCGGGGGCGGCGGGCTTGGCCCGTTTGGCGCGCGCGGGGACGGGCGAAGCGGGCACGGGCGCCGCCGAGCCCGGTAGATCAAATTCGAAACTGGACTGAGTCATCCATGAAGCCTACCTTACCTGCGGCGCATTCACGCCCGGCCGATCAACCTGCGGGCCTGTCGATCTGGTGCACCTGAACGCCACGCATCCAGGCCATGAGGTCGATGGCGCTGGACGGCCCGCCCGTGGCCGCGTTGCCCGGGCTGCGCGCCCGCTTGAGCTGGGGCTTGTGGTCGGGCTGGTGCTGGGCCGGGCTGTGCAACGAGAGCTTGTCGAGAATGGCGCAATGGGGCTGGTCGTCGCCATGGCAGGCTTTCACCAGCACCGACAGGCCATCCATCATCTGCTCGATCTCGCGCCGCTTTTCCTCAAGGTCGGCGAGGTGGCGCTGGGCCACGGCCTTGACCTCGCGGCTGGTGCGCCGCGAGTCGCTCCACAGGCCAATGAGTTCGGCGATCTGCGCCACCGAAAAGCCCAGCCGGCGCGATTGCCGGATGAACCGCAGCACCGAGATCTCGCGCTCGCCGTACAGGCGGTAACCCGATTCGCTGCGCTCGGCCACCGGCAGCAGGCCGATCTGTTCGTAGTGACGGACCATCTTGGCCGACACGCCGGCGGCGGCGGCCGCTTCGCCGATGTTCATCGAGGGGGTCATGGTGGGCTCCGAGAGGATGGGGCAATGAATGGGGGAAGGATGCGGCTTGACACCGTGGGAAGGTCAAGGCCTCCATCGGAGGCCTTGACGAACGGCCGTCAGGCCGGCGGGTAGCCGGCTTCGTGGAGCGCATCGGCGAGCGCGGCGCGGTCTTCGTCGCTGCGCACGCTGACCTTGCGCTGCGGCAGATCGACCTGGATGTCGCAGGTCGCATCGACCCGCTTGAGGGCGACGTGGACCTTGGACGCGCAGTGGCCACAGGTCATTTCAGGGAGGTGGAATTCATGCATGGAGGACTCCATAGGGGTTGAGGGAATCCGCACTCTGGGCATTGCCACGGGGGCAAGGTCAAGCGGTGCCGGGGTTGACCTGACCACCGTGTCAAGGCCGAGCATCGGCTGTCTCAACCTACCGGAGACCCTCTTGAACACCACCACCTATCCGCTCATCGAGCACCAGCTGTCCATTGAAGGCATGACCTGTGCGTCCTGCGTGGGCCGCGTCGAAAAGGCGCTCAAGGCCCTGCCCGGCGTGCAGACCGCCGAGGTCAACCTGGCCACCGAACGGGCGACCGTGCGCGCGGTCGGCATGTCGCCCGATGCCCTGATCGCCGCCGTGGACGCGGCCGGCTACCACGCAACGCCCTTCGAGGAAGGCGCCTCTGCACCGCCCGCCGCCCGCGCCGGCGAGCCTTGGTGGCCCGTGGCGCTGGCCGCCGCGCTTTCCCTGCCCCTGGTGCTGCCCATGATCGGCATGCTGTTCGGCGCCGACTGGATGATCAACGGCTGGCTGCAGCTCGCGCTGGCCACGCCGGTGCAGTTCTGGCTGGGCGCGCGCTTCTACAAAGCGGGCTGGAAAGCGGTGCGCGCCGGCGCCGGCAACATGGACCTGCTGGTCGCTCTGGGCACCAGCGCGGGTTACGGCCTGAGCCTGTACCTGCTGTTCCAGCACGCCGAACACGGCACGCCCCACCTGTACTTCGAGGCCTCGGCTGTGATCATCACCCTGGTGCTGCTGGGCAAATGGCTGGAAGCGCGCGCCAAACGCCAGACCACCGCCGCCATCGCGGCCCTCAACGCCCTCAAGCCCGACGTGGCGCGGGTGCGCATGCCCTATGGCGATGTGGAGGTGCCGATGGCGCAGGTGAAGCTTGGCGACATCGTGGTGGTCCGCCCAGGCGAGCGCATCGCTGTCGACGGCATCGTCACCGTGGGCTCCAGCCAGGTGGACGAATCGCTGATCACCGGCGAGAGCCTGCCCGTGGCCAAGCACGCGGGCGACAAGGTCACCGGGGGTGCTGTCAACGCCGAGGGCCTGCTGCTGGTGGAGACCACGGCCGTGGGCGCCGAATCCACACTCTCCCGCATCGTGCGCATGGTCGAATCGGCGCAGGCGAAGAAGGCCCCGATCCAGCGCATCGTGGACCGCGTGAGCGCGGTCTTCGTGCCGGTGGTGCTGGTCATTGCCGCGATCACCCTGCTGGGCTGGGGCCTGGCCACGGGGCAGTGGGAGCAGGCCATCCTGAACGCGGTGGCGGTGCTGGTGATCGCCTGCCCTTGTGCACTCGGCCTGGCCACGCCCACCGCGATCATGGCCGGCACCGGGGTGGCCGCGCGCCACGGCATCCTGATCAAGGACGCCGAGGCACTGGAAGTGGCGCACCGCATCGACACAGTGGCCTTCGACAAGACCGGCACGTTGACCGAAGGCAAGCCGCAGCTGGTGTCGGCCCTGCCAGCGGCCGGCCATGACGCGGACCTGCTGTCGTGGAGCGCGGCCATCCAGGCCGGCAGCGAACACCCACTGGCGCGCGCCGTGATGGACGCCGCCAAAGCGGCCGGCGTGCCCAGGCTCTCGGCCGCCAAGGTGAGTGCCGCGCCCGGGCGCGGCATGTCGGCCGAGGTGCAGGGCCGCGCACTGCGCCTGGGCAGCCCGCGCTACATGCAGGAACTGGGCGTGGACACCACGGCGCTCGCCGGCCCCTCGCGCCAGCTCCAGGATGAAGGCCGCACGGTGTCCTGCCTGGCCGACGTGACGGACTCGCCGGTGCTGGTGGGCCTGCTGGCTTTTGGCGATGCGCCCAAGGCCAGCGCCATCACCGCCGTGAAGGACCTGCAGGCCATGGGTGTGCGCACGGTGATGCTCACGGGCGACAACCGGGGCAGCGCGGCGGTGGTGGGCGGTGCGCTCGGCATCGACCACATCGAGGCCGAGGTGCTGCCGGCGGACAAGGCGGCGATCGTGAACCAGCTCAAGGCCGGTGGCCAATCGGTGGCCATGGTGGGCGACGGCATCAACGACGCGCCGGCCCTGGCCGCAGCCGATGTGGGCATCGCCATGTCCACCGGCACCGACGTGGCCATGCACGCGGCCGGCATCACGCTCATGCGCGGCGACCCGGCGCTGGTGGCCGACGCGATCGACATTTCACGCCGCACTTACCGCAAGATCCGACAGAACCTGTTCTGGGCCTTCGCGTACAACGTCGTCGGCATCCCGCTGGCGGCGGCAGGCCTGCTCAATCCGGTGGTGGCAGGCGCGGCCATGGCGCTCAGCAGCGTGAGCGTGGTGAGCAACGCGCTCCTGCTGCGCAGCTGGCGCACGAGGAACCGTCGTCCGTCGTAAATGCCTTGGGAGAAACAAAAAAGCCCACGTTACCGTGGGCTTCAGTGACAAGCTGGCGCTTGATTTGGTTGGTTGCGGAGGCAAGATTTGAACTTGCGACCTTTGGGTTATGAGCCCAACGAGCTACCAGGCTGCTCCACTCCGCGTCAAGCCTTGTATTCTATCACGCTTTGTCAGCGTCGGCTGCCGGAGCAGCATCTTCAGCGCGATCCACCAGTTCGACCAGGGCCATCGGCGCGTTGTCGCCCACGCGGAAACCCATCTTCAGAATGCGGGTGTAGCCGCCCGGACGCGCCTTGAAGCGCGGGCCCAGTTCGTTGAACAGCTTCACGACCACATCGCGGTCGCGCAGGCGGTCGAAAGCCAGGCGGCGGTTGGCCAGCGTGGGTTCCTTGGCCAGGGTGATCATGGGTTCGACCACACGGCGCAGCTCTTTGGCCTTGGGCACCGTGGTCTTGATGGCTTCGTGCGTGAGCAGCGAGTTCATCATGTTGCGCAGCATGGCGAGGCGGTGCTCGCTGGTGCGGTTGAGTTTGCGAAGTCCGTGTCCGTGACGCATTTTTTCATCCTTTCAGTGTTTTGCCCCCAGCCGTGTCAGGTACTGGGAGTTGGTCCGGGTCTGGCCTCCATGGCCAGACGCTGCGGTCTCAGTGCTTGTCCAGGCCGGCGGGCGGCCAGTTTTCAAGCTTCATGCCCAAGGTCAGGCCGCGCGAGGCGAGCACTTCCTTGATTTCGTTGAGCGACTTGCGACCCAGGTTGGGGGTCTTGAGCAGCTCGTTCTCGGTGCGCTGGATCAGGTCACCGATGTAATAGATGTTCTCGGCCTTGAGGCAGTTGGCCGAACGCACGGTCAGTTCCAGCTCGTCCACGGGGCGCAGCAGGATCGGGTCGAATTGCTGCGAGCTGCGTTGGGCAGGCGCGTCGAACGCCGACAGTTCCACGCCTTCCAGCTGCGCGAACACCGCGAGCTGCTCGACGAGGATCTTGGCCGAAGCACGAACCGCTTCTTCCGGGCCGATGGAGCCGTTGGTCTCGATCTCGAGCACCAGCTTGTCCAGGTCGGTGCGCTGCTCGACGCGGGCGCTTTCCACGGTGTAGCTCACGCGCTTGACGGGCGAGAACGACGCATCGAGCACGATGCGGCCGATGGAACGCGTCTGGTCATCGTTGCGACGCAGGCTGCCCGGCACATAGCCGCGGCCCTTTTCCACCTTGATCTGCATGTCCAGCTTGGCGCCGGCCGACAGGGTCGCAATGGCGTGGCCCGGGTTGACGATCTCGACGTCGTGCGGCGTCTGAATGTCGGCGGCCGTCACGACGCCTTCGCCGTCCTTGCGCAGGCTCAGCGTGACCTCGTCACGGTTGTGCAGCTTGAACACCACGCCCTTGAGGTTCAGGAGCATGTTGACAACATCTTCTTGCACGCCGTCGATCGACGAGTACTCGTGCACGACACCAGCGATGGTGACTTCGGTCGGCGCGTGGCCGGTCATGGACGACAGCAGAACCCGACGCAGGGCGTTGCCCAGCGTGTGGCCGTAACCGCGCTCGAAAGGCTCGAGCGTGACTTTGGCGCGATTGGTCGAGACTTGCTCGACGTTGATGGTCTTGGGCTTCAGCAGATTGTTCAGCATTCAAACTTCCTTCAGGACCCTCGGCTCGTTACACCGATAAGGCAGACGGAGCATGGCCCGACCGCACCGCGAGGATGCCGGCCGGGAACGGAATTAACGGGAATACAGTTCGACGATCAGCGATTCGTTGATGTCGGAGCCGAACTCGTCGCGGTCGGGCGACTTCTTGAACACGCCTTCGACCTTGTCGGTCGACACGTCGACCCAGGCCGGGAAGCCAATCTGCTTGGCCAGTTCGAGCGCTTCAATGACGCGACCTTGCTTCTTCGACTTTTCGCGCACCGCGATCACGTCACCGGCCTTCACCGAGTACGACGGGATGTTGACCGACTGGCCGTTCACGGTGATCGCCTTGTGCGACACGATCTGGCGGGCTTCGGCGCGGGTGGAGGCAAAACCCATGCGGAACACCACGTTGTCCAGGCGCGCTTCGAGCAGGAACAACAGGTTCGCACCGGTGTTGCCACGGCGGCGGTCGGCTTCGGCGAAGTAGCGGCGGAACTGGCGTTCCAGCACGCCGTAGGTGCGCTTGACCTTCTGCTTCTCGCGCAGCTGCACGCCGAAATCGGAGGTGCGCTGGCCCGAGGTGCGGCCGTGCTGGCCGGGCTTGGAGTCGAATTTGGCCTTGTCGCTGATGGAGCGGCGGGCGCTCTTGAGCAACAGGTCGGCGCCTTCACGGCGGGAGAGTTTGGCCTTGGGGCCGAGGTAACGTGCCACGTTGGTTTCCTTGTATCACTGCCGCAACCGGTTGTTGCGGGAGCCATCCCGACAGGGAGATGGCGGTGGGCTTAGCAAAAATGCCACCGCAGGCGACTGCGGTGGCGCTCGAAAAAAGCCTTCAATTATACCGCGATCCGCGGTAGCGCATCAGATGCGGCGGCGCTTCTGCGGACGGCAGCCGTTGTGCGGCACCGGCGTCACGTCGGAGATCGAGTTGATGCGGATGCCCAGGGCGCCCAGGGCGCGCACCGAGGATTCGCGGCCAGGACCGGGGCCCTTGATCTCGACGTCCAGGTTCTTGATGCCTTGCTCGATGGCAGCGCGGCCGGCCACTTCGGATGCCACCTGGGCAGCGAACGGCGTGGATTTGCGCGAGCCCTTGAAGCCCTGGCCACCCGACGAAGCCCACGACAGTGCATTGCCCTGGCGGTCGGTGATGGTGATGATCGTGTTGTTGAACGAGGCGTGCACGTGTGCAATGCCGTCGGCAACATTCTTGCGGACTTTCTTGCGAACGCGTGCGGCTGCGCTGCTGGAGGGAGACTTGGCCATGAGGGTCCTTCTAACCGTTTATTTTTTCAGCGACTGGGCAGCCTTGCGGGGACCCTTGCGCGTACGGGCGTTGGTCTTGGTGCGCTGACCACGCATCGGCAGACCACGGCGGTGGCGGAAGCCACGGTAGCAACCGATGTCCATCAAACGCTTGATGTTCATCGTGGTTTCACGACGCAGGTCACCCTCGATCGTGAACGTACCGACCTGGTCGCGCACCTTTTCGAGTTCCGCGTCGCTCAGATCCTTGATCTTCTTGGCGTAGTCGATGCCGCAGGCTTCGCAGATCTTGCGAGCGCGGGTGCGGCCGATGCCAAAGATTGCCGTCAAGCCGATTTCGGCGTGCTTGTGCGGCGGAATGTTGATGCCTGCAATACGAGCCATGTTGGGTCCTCTTAACTAACCAATCAGCCTTGACGCTGCTTGTGACGCGGATCGGTGCAAATGACTCGCACGACACCATGCCGCTTGATGATCTTACAGTTGCGGCACATTTTCTTGACCGAAGCCGAAACTCTCATTCTCTTCTCCTAGATATTCCTAAAACATTCAACAACTGACCATTCACTTCGAGCGGAACACGATTCGCGCTCGGGTGAGGTCGTAGGGCGTGAGCTCTACCTTGACCTTGTCCCCCGGCAGGATCCGGATGTAATGCATCCGCATCTTGCCGCTGATGTGTCCCAAGACCACATGACCGTTTTCGAGCTTGACCCTGAAGGTCGCATTGGGGAGGTTTTCAATCACCTCACCTTGCATCTCGATCACATCGTCCTTGGCCATAAGAAGTTCAAGGGGAGGTTTTGAAACTGGCCTTCTTGAGCAGCGATTCGTATTGCTGCGACATCATGTAGTTCTGAACCTGGGCCATGAAGTCCATGGTGACCACCACGATGATCAACAGGGAGGTGCCGCCAAAATAGAACGGCACGTTGTACTTCAGGATCAGGAACTCGGGCAGCAGACACACAGCGGTGATGTAAACAGCGCCTGCCAGTGTCAGCCTCAACAAAATCTTGTCGATGTAGCGTGCGGTCTGGTCACCCGGACGGATGCCCGGAATGAACGCGCCGCTCTTCTTCAGGTTGTCGGCCGTCTCACGGCTGTTGAACACCAGTGCGGTGTAGAAGAAGCAGAAGAAAACGATGGCCGCGGCGTACAAGGCCACGTAGATCGGCTGCCCCGGCGACAGGGCCGAAGCGATGTCACGCAACCAGCGGGTCGAGTCACCGGTGCTCACCCAGCTCACCACCGTGGTGGGCAGCAGGATGATGGACGAGGCGAAGATCGGCGGGATCACGCCAGCCATGTTCAGCTTGAGCGGCAGGTGGGAGGACTGGCCGCCATACACCTTGTTGCCCACCTGACGGCGTGCGTAGTTCACCAGGATCTTGCGCTGACCGCGCTCCACGAACACCACGAAGTAGGTGACCAGGATCACCAGCGCGATGATGAAGATCGACACCAGGATGTTCATGGCACCGGTGCGCACCAGCTCCAGCAGACCGCCAATGGCGCTCGGCAGACCGGCTGCGATACCCGCGAAGATCAGGATCGAGATACCGTTGCCCAGACCACGCTCGGTGATCTGCTCACCCAGCCACATCAGGAACATGGTGCCAGCCACCAGGCTGACCACGGCCGTCAGGCGAAAGCCCATGCCGGGATCGATCACCAGACCAGGCGAACCTTCCAGGGCGAGGGCAATGCCCATCGCCTGGAAAATGGCCAGGGCCAGCGTGCCGTAGCGCGTGTACTGCGTGATCTTGCGGCGACCGGCCTCGCCCTCTTTCTTCAGCTGCTCGAACGTGGGCACCACGTAGGTCATGAGCTGCATGATGATCGAGGCCGAGATGTACGGCATGATCCCCAACGCGAACACGGTGAAGCGCGAGAGCGCCCCGCCCGAGAACATGTTGAACAGGCTGAGAATGCCGCCCTGCTGTCCCTGGAACAATTGCGCCAGCTGCGCGGGGTCGATACCGGGCACGGGGATGTGCGCCCCGATGCGGTAGACCACCAGCGCCAACAACAGGAACACCAGTCGGCGACGCAGGTCGCCGAACTTTCCGGTTTTGGCCAGGGACGTGGATCCAGTTGCCACAGGAAGTTCCCGTTCGAGTCCGATCAGGCCGCCAGCGAGCCGCCAGCGGCTTCGATGGCTTGCTTGGCACCAGCGGTCGCGGTGATGTCCTTGAGGGACACGGCACGCGTGATCTCACCGGTCTTGATCACCTTGACGCGCTTGGCCAGGTGGGGCACGAGGCCTGCCTGCTTGAGCACGAGCATGTCGACATCGGCCACTTCGAGCGCGTTGAGGTCGCTCAGCGTGACTTCAGCGTTGAACTGCAGCTGAGCGGACTTGAAGCCACGCTTGGGCAGACGGCGCTGCAGAGGCATCTGACCGCCTTCGAAGCCAACCTTGTGGTAGCCACCCGAACGGGACTTCTGACCCTTGTGGCCACGACCTGCGGTCTTGCCCAGGCCCGAACCGATGCCGCGGCCGACCCGGCGCTTGGCATGCTTGGCGCCTTCGGAAGGCTTGATGGTGTTGAGTTCCATGTCAGTGACTCCGATCAGAGGATTTTGACCAGGTAGCTGATCTTGTTGATCATGCCGCGCACAGCGGGCGTGTCCACCAGCGTGCTGATGCTGTTGAGCTTGCGCAGACCCAGGCCACGAACGGTGTCGCGGTGGGATTTCTTGGTTCCAATGGGGCTGCGCACCAGTTGAACCGTGACGGTGTTTTGAGTGGTCATGATCGCTCCAATCAACCCAGGATTTCTTCGACGGACTTGCCACGCTTGGCAGCCACGTCGGCAGGGGTCGTCGAATTCTTCAGGGCGTCCAGCGTGGCGCGCACCAGGTTGTAGGGGTTGCTCGAGCCATGGCTCTTGGCCACGACGTCGGTGATGCCCAGCACTTCGAACACCGCGCGCATCGGGCCGCCGGCGATGATGCCGGTACCCTTGGAAGCCGGCAGCATCATGACGTTGGAAGCGCCGTGCTCGCCGTGCACGCTGTGGTGCAGCGAGCCGTTCTTGAGCGACACCTTGATCATGTTGCGGCGGGCCTGTTCCATGGCCTTCTGCACGGCCACCGGCACTTCACGCGCCTTGCCCTTGCCCATGCCCACGCGGCCATCGCCATCACCGACCACGGTCAGCGCTGCGAAACCGAGAATGCGACCACCCTTGACCACCTTGGTCACGCGGTTGATCGCGATCATCTTCTCGCGCAGACCGTCTTCGTTCGCTTCTTTGTTGATGTTTGCCGTAAATTTAGCCATTTTGTGTATTCCGTTTGATCAGAACTGCAGACCGGCTTCACGCGCCGCGTCTGCCAGGGCTTTCACCCGGCCGTGGTAAGCAAAACCGGAACGGTCAAACGCCACTTTCTCGATGCCGGCGGCCTTCGCCTTTTCGGCGATGCGCTTGCCCACCAGGGCTGCGGCAGCGGCGTTGCCACCCTTGCCGGCGCCGCCGATCTGGGCGCGCACTTCGGCTTCGGCGGTCGATGCGGCAGCCAGCACACGGCTGCCGTCGTCGGAGATGACGCTGGCGTAGATGTGCAGGTTGGTGCGGTTCACGCTCAGGCGCACGGCGCCTTGCTGCGCAATGCGGATGCGCGTCTGGCGGGCGCGGCGGAGACGTTGCTCTTTTTTGGTCAACATGATCCTGGTCCTTATTTCTTCTTGGTTTCCTTGATCACGACCTTCTCATCCGCATAACGGATGCCCTTGCCCTTGTAGGGCTCGGGGGGGCGAACGGCTCGCACCTCGGAAGCGATCTGGCCCACGCGCTGGCGGTCGGAACCCTTGATCAGGATTTCGGTCGGCGTCGGGGTTTCCACCTTGATACCGGCAGGCATGTCCATCACCACAGGGTGCGAGTAGCCGACCGTCAGGTTGAGCTTGGCGCCCTGTGCCTGAGCCTTGTAGCCCACGCCCAGCAGCGTCAGCTTCTTCTCGAAGCCCTTGCTCACACCATTGACCATGTTGTTGACGAGCTGGCGCATCGTGCCGGACATGGCATTGGCTTCGCGCGATTCGTCCACGGGGACGAACGTCAGCGTGCCAGCCTTGTTCTCGAACTTCACCAGTGCGTTCAGCGTCAGCGCCAGGGCACCCTGGGCACCCTTGACGTTGATCTGGTTGTCCTTGACCGAAACTTCCACCCCAGCTGGGACGGTGATCGGCAGTTTTCCAATACGTGACATTAATTTCTCCTCAATGCCCGCATCAGGCGACGTAACACAGGACTTCGCCACCGACACCGGTAGCGCGCGCCTTGCGGTCGGTCATCACGCCCTGGGGCGTGGTGACGATGGCCACGCCCAGGCCGTTCTGGACCTGGGGGATGGCGTTGCGGCCACGGTAGACGCGCAGGCCAGGACGGCTCACGCGCTCGATGCGCTCGATCACGGGACGGCCAGCGTAGTACTTGAGGGAAATCTCAAGTTCGTTCTTGCCATCGGCGCTCTTGACCTGGAACCCGTCGATATAGCCTTCGTCCTTCAGGACCTGGGCGATCGCGGTCTTGACCTTGGAAGCCGGCATCGTCACGACGGCCTTTTCGACCATCTGTGCGTTGCGGATGCGGGTCAACATGTCGGCAATAGGATCACTCATGCTCATTTGTGGTTCTCCTAATGCTTACCAGCTGGCTTTGGTGATGCCGGGGATTTCACCGGCAAACGCCATTTCACGGACCTTGGCACGGGCCAGGCCGAAGTGAGCGAAGGTACCGCGCGGGCGACCGGTGATCTCGCAGCGGTTGCGCTGGCGGGTCGGGTTCGCGTTGCGGGGCAGCTTCTGCAGCGCCAGACGGGCTGCATCGCGTTCTTCTTCGCTCTTCTTGGCGTCGTTGGACGTCGCCTTCAGTTCGGTGTATTTCTTGGCGAACTTGGCGGCGAGCTTCTCGCGCTTGAGTTCACGTTGGAGTAGTGCTTGTTTAGCCACGCGCCACCTCAGTTCTTGAACGGGAAACGGAAACCAGCCAGAAGAGCCTTGCACTCTTCGTCGTTCTTGGCGGTCGTCGTGATGCTGATGTTGAGACCGCGCAAGGCATCGACCTTGTCGTACTCGATCTCAGGGAAAATGATCTGTTCCTTGACGCCGACGTTGTAGTTGCCGCGACCGTCGAACGAACGGCCGGAGATACCACGGAAGTCGCGCACGCGGGGCAGTGCCACGGTGACGAAACGGTCCAGGAATTCGTACATGCGCGCGCCGCGCAGGGTGACCATGCAGCCGATGGCTTGCTGTTCACGGATCTTGAAACCCGCGATGGCCTTGCGGGCCTTGGTCACCACCGGCTTCTGGCCAGCGATCTTGGTCAGGTCGCCCACGGCGTTGTCCATGACCTTCTTGTCGGCCACGGCTTCGCTCACACCCATGTTGAGCGTGATCTTGGTGATGCGCGGCACTTCCATGATCGACTTGTAGCCGAACTTCTTCACGAGGTCCGGAGCGATGGTGTCGCGGAAAATCTCTTGCAAACGTGCCATGGTCATGCCACCTTGATTTCTTCGCCGCTGGACTTGAAGACGCGCACTTTCTTGCCGTCGGCCAGGAGCTTGATACCCACGCGATCCGCCTTGCCGGTGGCGCCATTGAAGATGGCGACGTTGGACTGGTGGATGGGCATGGTCTTTTCGATGATGCCGCCGGTGATACCCTTCATCGGGTTCGGCTTGGCATGCTTCTTGACGAGGTTCACGCCTTCGACAACCAGACGGCTGTCGTCGCTGCGCTGCAGCACTTTGCCGCGCTTGCCCTTGTCGCGACCGGCAATCACGATGACTTCATCGCCACTACGAATCTTGTTCATGATGAGTCCTCAGAGAACCTCAGGTGCCAGCGACACGATCTTCATGAACTTCTCGGTGCGCAGTTCGCGCGTGACCGGTCCGAAGATGCGGGTGCCGATGGGCTCCAGCTTGGCGTTGAGCAACACTGCTGCGTTGCCGTCGAATTTGATCAGAGCGCCGTCCTGACGACGGATGCCCTTGGCGGTGCGGACCACCACAGCGTTGTAAACCTCGCCTTTTTTGACGCGGCCACGGGGCGCTGCTTCCTTGATGCTGACTTTGATGACGTCGCCCACGCTGGCGTAACGACGCTTGGAGCCGCCGAGCACCTTGATGCACATCACGGACTTAGCGCCCGTGTTGTCAGCAACATCGAGTCGAGATTGCGTTTGAATCATTTGATTTAAGTCCCAACTTGAATCCCCCCAGCCACCACGGCCAGGAGCGATCAGTCTTGGGCCCGTCGTCGAAGGTTTGCCAGGCATTGCACCCGGCTCACCCTCTTCGGTGGGCAGATAGCTCTTCGCCTTTTCAAGCGAAGCCGCGAATTATGGCATGGACTCTCTGGCTTCGTCAACTGCCAGATGAAGAAGCCGGCAAATACCGGGCGCACAGAGCCAGGAAAGCCGCCATCTGCGGGTCGCCGCCGGGCAGTTCTTCGGCCAGGATGGCTGCCACGGCGGGCGCCAGGCGGGCCGCCTCGGCCGCGTCCAGGAACAGCACCCGCCAACGCCGGGCCAGCACGTCCTCGACCGTCTGGGCGTATTCGAACCGGGCGGCGTAGCGCACCATGGCCTCGGTCAGGCCGGCTCCGAGCAGGTTCGCCCGCCCCGGGCAGGCCTCCACCTCGGGCGCCTCGGTGCCATATAAGTGAAGGCCGGGCGCCGCATGCAGGGGGGTGAGCGGGCTGGCGGTGGCGCCGGCGCCCAGCAGCACGTGGCCGGCGCTCAGGCCGCCGGCACGGTGCGGCAGCAGGCGGCTGGCGAAGCAGCGTTCGAGCACGTCCTCGGCCATGGCGCGGTAGGTCGTCCATTTGCCGCCGGTGACGGTGACCAGCCCGTTGGCGTCGACCACGATGGTGTGCTCCCGCGACAACACCTTGGTGCCGCCCTCGGCCGCCTCGGGCGCTGCCACCAGGGGCCGCAGGCCGACCCAGAGGCTGCGAATGTCCTCGCGCCGCACGGGCCGGCTCAGCGCCTGGCTGGCTTCACTGAGAATGAATTCGAGCTCCTCGGCGAAGGCGTCGGGCTCGCGCGGCAGGTCGCGGCGCGGGGTGTCGGTCGTGCCCAGCACCAGCTTGCCGAGCCAGGGCACAGCGAACAGCACCCGGCCATCGCGGGTCTTGGGCACCAGCAGGGCATGGCCGCCGGGCAGGAAGTCGCGGTCCACCACCACGTGCACGCCCTGGCTGGGGCTGACCATGTGCGAGGGCGTGCCGCCCTGGCTCACCGGCGGCTGGGTGCGGTCGCGCAGGGCATCCACCCAGACACCGGTGGCATTGACCACGCAGCGGGCCTGCAGGGGGAAGGTGGCGCCGCCGCGCCGGTCGGCCACGTCCAGCACCGACAAGGGCCGATCGGCGCCCGCGATCTGGCGCACCGCCGTGACCTCGGCGTAGTTCAGCACATGGGCGCCCGCGGCCTCGGCGCTGCGCGCCAGCGCGAGCGCCAGGCGGGCATCGTCGAACTGGCCGTCCCAGTACTTCACCCCGCCCCGCAGGCCGCCGGGCTTGACGCCGGGCAAGGCCTGCAACGCCTGCTCCCGGCCGAGAAACTCGGTGCGCCCCAGGCCGGCGCTGCCGGCCAGCAGGTCGTACAGCTTGAGGCCCAGGCCATAAAACGGCGTCTGCCACCAGCGGTAGGACGGCATGACGAAGGGCAGCGGCTGCGCCAGGTGGGGCGCGATGCGCAGCACCGTGGCGCGCTCGGCCAGGGCTTCGCGCACCAGGGCCAGGTTGCCCTGCGCCAGGTAGCGCACCCCGCCGTGCAGCAGCTTGGTGGAGCGGGAGGAAGTGCCACCCGCGAAGTCGTGCGATTCCAGCAGCACCACGGAGAAACCGCGCAGCGCCGCATCGAGCGCCACCCCCAGGCCGGTGGCGCCGCCACCGATCACCGCAAGGTCGTAGACGCCATGGCGGGACAGCGATTCAAGCAGTTCTGCGCGTTTCATGGGGGAGTGGATGGTCCTCCGCACCGAGGCGGCGCGGAGGACGGTTGCTACAAAAGCCGATGCATCACATCAGCGGACCTTGCCATTCTTCCATGCGTTGAGCAGCTGGTCGTAGGCGATGGTCTCTCCCTTGGGCTTTTCGTTGGCCAGCTTCTTCCAG
>Ga0247823_10000358_pt1 | contig 39637 bp, 45 predicted proteins | sample 13C_PalmiticAcid_2_FD_192426 | JGI IMG/M metagenome (GOLD analysis project Ga0247823, IMG submission 192426) | Soil microbial communities from agricultural site in Penn Yan, New York, United States - 13C_PalmiticAcid_Day30 | ecosystem: Environmental > Terrestrial > Soil > Agricultural land... | reverse complement strand
CCCTCCCACCCCCCACAGGAGAGACAAGATGACCTATGTAGAAGGATTTGTGGTCGCGGTGCCGACCGCCAACAAGGAAGCGTATCGCAAGCACGCCGCCGACGCGGCGCCGCTGTTCAAGGAATTCGGCGTCGCGCGCATGGTCGAATGCTGGGGCGACGACGTCCCCGACGGCAAGGTCAACGACCTGAAGGGCGCCGTGCAGGCGAAGGACGACGAGACCGTCGTGTTCAGCTGGTTCGAATATCCCGACAAGGCGACGCGCGACGCCGCAAACGCGAAGATGATGAGTGACCCGCGGATGCAGAGTATGGGCGAAGCTATGCCGTTCGACGCGAAGCGGATGATCATCGGCGGTTTCGATTCGATCGTCGACGACCGCGCGGCGGGCGAGACGAGCTACGTCGACGGTTATGTCCTGCCCGTCCCCGACGGCAACAAGGAAGCCTATCGCGCGATGGCGCAGAAGGCATCCGAAGTGTTCCGCGACTATGGCGCGACGCGCGTCGTCGAAGCGTGGGGCGACGATGTCCCCGACGGGAAGGTCACCGACTATGCCCGCGCCGCGCACAAGCAGGACGGCGAAACCGTCGTCTACAGCTGGGTCGAATGGCCGAACAAGGAGGCGCGCACCAAGGGCTGGGAAAAGATGATGACCGACGAGCGGATGAAGCACGATCCCGACAACAACCCGTTCGACGGCGCACGCATGATCTACGGCGGCTTCGCGCCGATCGTCGAGGCGTAATGCTCCAGATCCTCCCTGTGCCGCAGGCATGGGGGGGGCAGCCCGCAGGGCTTGACGGAGGGGCGATGACGCCAGCGTCGCAGCCCCTCCGCCACGCCCTTCAGGCGCGGTCCCGCTGGCGCTGCGCGCCGTCTGCGACTCCCCATCGCTTCGCGACAGGGAGGATTGAGAGGACGAAGAAAATGATCAAACTCTATGGCACTCCCCCCACCCGCGCGCTGCGTGCGATGTGGCTGCTCAACGAACTCGACCTCGCCCACGAAATCATCGCTGTCGACATCGGCGCGGGCGAGAACCGGGCCCCCGAATTCCTCGCGCTCAATCCCGCCGCGAAATTGCCCGTGCTGGTCGACGGCGATCTGGTGATCAGCGAATCGGCGGCGATTCAGCTCTATCTGGCCGACAAATATGGCGACCGCTTTCCCGGCGGCGGACTGATCCCGGACACCGCCGAAGATCGCGCCCGGATGCATCACTGGCTGTTCTTCCTGATGACCGAGATCGAGGCGCCGCTGTGGCGGATCGCGCTGCACAGCTTCCTCTATGCCGAGGACGAGAAATCGGCCGCGGAAATCGCGCTGGCGAAGCGCGACGGCCGGCGGATGGTCGCGGTGCTCGAACAGCATATGCAGGGGCGCGACTTCATCGTCGGCGATCGGGTGACAGTCGCCGATTTCAACGCCGCCTTCACGCTCGACTGGGCGAATGAAGAAACGTTGCTCGACGATGCCCCCGCGCTCCGCGCCTATCTGGAGGCGATGTACGCACGCGCGAAAGCGCCGGTGACGATCGCCGCCGCAATGGCCGAGCTCGAAGCATGACCCGCGGCGAAGACGAGATGACGCGCACCGCCGCGTGCCAGTGCGGCGCGGTGACGCTGGAGATGGTCGGCGAACCGATCGTCGCGGCGACCTGCTATTGTCAGAGCTGCCAGACAGCGGGGCACGGATTCGAAGCGATGTCCGGCGCGCCGGAAGTGGTCGGCGCCGACGGCGGAACGCCCTATGTGCTGATGCGCAAGGACCGGCTGCAGTGGCTGTCGGGACCGGACCAACTCGAAGAACACCGGCTGACCCCCGATTCGCCAACGCGGCGCTTCGTCGCGCGATGCTGCAATTCGCCGGTCGCGCTCGAATTCACCAAGGGGCATTGGCTGAGCGTCTATTCGGCGCGCATTCCCGAAGGCGAACGCCCCCCGGCCGAGATGCGCACGATCGTCGGTGACCGCCCCGCCGGGGTCGAGCTGCCGGACGACATTCCCAATTATCGCGCGCCGACGGGCAAATTTATGTGGCGCTTGCTGAAAGCGTGGGTCGCGATGGGCTTTCGTGCCCCGCCGCTCGAAGCGACGAAAGGATATGCAGGGTGAGCAAGAGTGTGGAACGCGTCGAGATGCGCAGCATCACCAGCCCGGGCTTTGCGCAGCAAGTCGACAAGGCGAAATATGACGCGATGAAGGATGCGCTGTTGAGGTCGGTGCCGAAGGGCAAACCGGGGCTCACCGTCGCGGAGGTCAAGGAAGGCGTGCTTGCCCTGCTCCCCGACGACCTTTTCCCCGGCGGCGCCAAGGCGGGCTGGTGGCTGAAGGGCGTCCAGCTCGACCTCGAAGCGCGCGGGGTGATCGCGCGCGAAAATGTGAAGCCGCTGCGACTGCACCGGCTATAAGCCCGATCATAAGGAAGCAGGCCATGCAACATCTGTCCTTCCCGAACGAGAGCAAAGCCTATCGCGCCGCGCGCGCCGAACTGCTCGACGACGAGATCGCGCTGCGCCGCCAGATCGAGGCGGTCGCGGCGAAGCGCCGCGCGCTGCCGCCCGGCGGCGAAGTGCCCGAGGATTACGGCTTCGAGCGGATCGGCGCGTATCAGCGGCCCGAGCGCGTAAAGCTGTCCGAACTGTTCGGGGACAAGCCGAGCATCATCCTGCAAAGTTTCATGTTCGGGGCCGAGCGCGACAAGCCGTGCAACGGCTGCACGCATATGCTCGACGCGATCGACGGCAGCGCGCGCCATGTCGGCCAGCGCGCACCCTTCTATGTCGTCGCAAAATCGCCGATCGCGCGGTTGGAAGCCTGGGCGAAGGATCGCCGCTGGCCGCATCTGACCTTCCTGTCCGACGTCGACGGTCGCTATTCGGCGGATTATTTCGGCGACACGTCGAAACTCGGCAACGCCAAGCGCGCCGAGCATGGCATGAAGCCCGGCGAGAATTGGGACGAGACGATCTTCAACGTCTTCCGGCGCGAGGGCGACACTATCCGCCACGTCTGGGCGAGCGAGATGGCCTATGCGCCCGAGGATCCCGGTCAGCACCACCGCGCGGGCGACTTGGTCGATCCGCTCTGGGGGCTGCTCGACATGACACCCGAGGGACGCGGCGACTGGTTCCCCAGCCTGACCTACTGAAACAAAAGTGAGGAGAGAGACGATGGCCGACGCTTCGAATTTCATCTGGTACGAACTGATGACGGGCGACCCTGCGGGCGCGGCGCGCTTCTATGGCGCGGTCGTCGGCTGGACGATCGCCGACACCGGCGAGCAGACCGCGGGCGGCGTCGATTACCGTATGATCGGGCGCAGCGACGGCGGCAATGCCGGCGGGGTCCTCGCGCTCAATGCCGACATGATCGCCGGCGGCGCCCGCCCGATCTGGATCGGCTATCTTCACGTCGCCGACGTCGACGCGGCGGTCGAAGCGATCAAGGCCGACGGCGGCGCGGTGCAGATGCCCGCGATGGATATTCCGGTCGGGCGCATCGCGATGGTCACCGACCCGCAGGGCGCGCCTTTCTATGTCATGGATCCGATCCCGCCCGAGGGCGGCGGCGAGAGCGACGTGTTTTCGGTCACCGAGGCGCAGCGCGTCCGCTGGAACGAGCTTGCGACCAGCGATCCCGAGGCCGCGATCGCCTTTTACAAAAAGCATTTCGGCTGGGGACAGGAAGGCGAGATGGATATGGGTCCGCTCGGCGCCTATCGCTTCCTCCAGCGCGGAGAGGTGATGATCGGCGCGGTGATGCCGCTCATGGAAGGCTATCCGGTGCCGGTATGGAATTTCTACATCGGCGTCGACGACATCGACCGCGCGCGCGATGCGGTCACCGCGAACGGCGGCACAATCACCAGCGAACCGATGGAAATCCCGGGCGGCGAATATGCGATGAACGCGATCGACCCGCAGGGCGCGCCGGTCGGCTTCGTCGGCCCCCGCAAATAGCAGGAGAGAGACGATGGACAATCAGGGCCCGACCACGGGACTGACGCCCCACATAGCCATCGCGGACAAACGCGCGAGCGAGGCGATCGATTTCTATATCAGGGCGTTCGGCGCGACCGAGAATGTACGCGTGCCTGCCGACGACGGGGTACGGCTGATGCACGCGCATCTGACGATCAACGGCGCGTCGCTGATGATGCACGACGAATTTCCGGAATATGTCGAGAATCAAAGCGGCCCGCCCGACGGGGTGACCCTGCACCTGCAGGTCGACGATGCCGACGCCTGGTTCGAGCGCGCGGTCGCCGCGGGCGCGACCGTCGTGATGCCGCTCGACAATATGTTCTGGGGGGACCGCTACGCCCAGTTGAAAGATCCTTTCGGCCACCAATGGTCGATCGGCGGGCCCATCAAAGGAGAGTGAAAATGACGAACCAACCGACGAGCCAGCCCGTGAGTCTCTGCCTCTGGTATGACAAGGACGCCGAGGAAGCGGCGAACTTCTATGCCGCCACCTTCCCGCACAGCAGTGTGGGCGCGGTGCACAAGGCACCCGGCGACAATCCGAGCGGCAAGGAAGGCGATGTACTGACGGTCGACTTCACCGTGCTGGGTATCCCGTGCGTCGGGCTCAACGGTGGCCCTGCCTTCAAGCATAGCGAGGCTTTTTCCTTTCAGGTCCACACCGACACGCAGGAAGAAACGGACCGTTACTGGAACGCCATCGTCGGCAACGGCGGCGCGGAAAGCATGTGCGGCTGGTGCAAGGACAAATGGGGCCTGAACTGGCAGATCACCCCGCGCGCGCTGACCGACGCGGCGATGGGCAGCGATCCCGCGGCGGCCAAACGCGCCTTCGACGCGATGATGACGATGAAGAAAATCGACATCGCCAAGATCGAGGCCGCCGTGCGGGGCGAAGCCGTTGGCGCGGCGTAGTCCGGCGCTCTTCGCGTGGCTGCTCTGCGGCACGCTCGACATCGTCTATGCGGCGGTGTCGAGTCTGCTGCAGGGCCGCACGGTCTCATCGATGCTCCATGCGGTGGCGAGCGGGCCGTTCGGTGACGCCGCGCGCGGCTGGGGCATCGCTGGCGACATCGCGGGGCTGGCGACGCATTATGCGATCATGGGCGCGATGGTCGCGGCGTGGTTCGTCGTCGCACGGCGCTGGACCGCATTGACGGCGTGGCCTTGGTGGCTGACGGGCACGCTCTACGGGCTGTTGCTCTATGTCATCATGAACGGCGTGGTGCTGCCGCTCCGCTTCGGATCGCCCTTCCCGCCGACCGATCTCGTCAAGGGCGCGATCGCGCTCTTCCCGCATATTTTCTTCGTCGGCTGGCCGCTTGCCTGGCTGACGCGCAAGGATAGCAATTGATGCTGATTTATTATGGCCACCCCTTCTCGTCCTACACATGGAAGGTGCTGATCGCGCTGTACGAGAAGGGGATCGAATTCGATTATCGCTCGGTCGATCCGGCGTTTCCCGATCATATGCCTGAACTGAAGGCCCATTGGCCGGTCGGGCAGTTTCCTTTGCTCGTCCACGACGGGGTGCCATATTTCGAATCGTCGATCATCATCGAATATCTCGACCGGCTAGTGCCCGAACCGCGCCTGATCCCGCAGGATTTCGACGCGGCGCTGCGGGTCCGTCTGCTCGACCGGGTGTTTGACAATCATGTGATGGGCAAGATGCAGGAGGTGGTGGCGGATGCGATCCGCGGGCCCGGGAATCATGTGCCGCTGATCGTCGAACAGGCGAAGGCGAAGCTCGATACGGTCTATGGCTGGCTCGACAAGGAGCTGGCGGGCGGCGGCTGGGCGACACCCTATGGCTTCACGCTGGCAGATTGCGCGGCGGCGCCGTCGCTTTTCTACGCCGACTGGGTGAACCAGATCCCCGAGACATACGAGAATCTGCGCGCCTATCGCGCACGGTTGCTCGCGCATCCGACGGTGTCGCGCTGCGTCGAAGAGGCGCGGCCGTACCGCGCCTATTTCCCGCTCGGCGCCCCCGATCGCGATTGATGTGGGCCGTCCCATATCGGGGTTAACGGCGCGCTGACGCTGCCTGTTCGCCATTTGATAGGCGCGCACGCGCGAAGGCGGACGCATGGTTTCGCCGTCCGCCTTCGTCCGCACGCTGATCATCGCCGCGCTCGCCGCGGTGCTGGCGTTCGCGCCGGCGCAGGCACAGCAAGTCATGACGATCACCACGACGACGGTGACCTGGACCTGGGACGATGCCGGCGACGACGACAGCGCAGACTATATCGACGAAGATGCCGCGCTGCTGGGTGACGAAGCGCTCGCCGAAGATGCCGATTTCGCCTCGACGCGGCGCTATGCCCCGTCGGCGAACCTCGCGACGCTCGGCCATGCCAAGGCGACCTACGGCCCCTTTTCGGTGATCGACGGCGCTACCGTCCGCATGGCGGGCGACGTCACCTCGGCGACGCCGCGCCAGTTCGCGGCGATGCTCGCGGCCTATCCCGGCCTCAAGCGGCTCGAAATGATCGACTGCCCCGGCAGCCTCGATGAAGAGGCGAACCTGATCCTCGCACGTGCGATCCGCCGGGCGGGGATGGAAACCGTCGTCCCCGCGGGCGGCTCGATCCGTTCGGGCGCGGTCGAGCTGTGGCTCGCCGGCGTCACCCGCCGCGCCGCGCCCGATGCCGAATTCGGCGTCCATAGCTGGGCAGACGAATATGGCCGCGAGGCGAACGACTATCCGGCAAACGATCCGGTTCATGCCGAATATCTCGGCTATTATCGCGAAATGGGGCTGAACGACGCCAAGGCGCGCGCCTTTTACGCCCTCACCAACAGCACCCCGTTCGACGACGTCCGCTATCTCACGCGCGACGATATGGCACGCTTCGTCACGCTCAACTGAAGCGGCGTTGCTTCGGGCGCTGCTTTAGCCTTGTAACACGCCGCCGCCTCCCCCACATCGCCCCCATGGCGAAACGGAGCCTCTATCAGCGATTGCGCACGAACCCTCAGGTGCGAACGGGGCTGTTCTGCCTCGGCGTGCTGCTGATGATCGCTGCGCCGCTGCTCGGTCCGCTGCCCGGGCCGGGCTTTGTCATCCTGTTTCCCGCGGGACTGATGCTGGCTTTGCAGAACAGCGAATGGGCGAAACGCGTCTATGTCCGCTTCAAACGGCGCCACCCGCGCTACGCCGGCTGGACCGACCGCCTTATGCGGCGCACCAGCGCGGCGCGGCGGCGCGAGCGCGACGCGCTAGAGGCGATCGATGGCGAAACGCCAGAAAACCGTGCCAATGGCGATTGACTTTGCGCCGACTCTCGCTTATCCGCGCCTCCATCAGTGGCCGCCCACGTTTGGCGGCCCTTTTCTGTTAAAGCTTTTGACGAGAATTAGGGACAACCGCGATGAAGCGTACCTTTCAACCGAGCAACCTCGTACGCGCCCGTCGCCACGGTTTCCGCGCCCGCAAGGCGACTGTCGGCGGCCGCAAGGTTCTCGCCAACCGCCGCGCCCAGGGCCGCAAGAAGCTGTCGGCCTGATCGCTGACGCTTCTGCACCGGTTATGCTGGTGCGAACGCTTTCAAAACGCAGCGAATTCTTGGCCGCGAACCGCGGCCTTCGCTATCCCATGCCCGGCTTCGTCTTGCTCGTCCGCCAGCGCGGCGATGGCGACGATTCGCTGGGCATCGGCTATACGGTCAGCAAGAAAGTCGGCAACGCCGTCACCCGTAACCGGATGAAGCGGCGCTTTCGCGAACTCGCGCGCGCTGCGCTGCCCGAATCGGGGATCGCCGGCGCCGACCATGTGCTGATCGGCCGCCCCGGCGCCAACGAGATGGGCTTTGCCGAACTGGGTGAACATCTCGATTCGGCGCTGAAGCGCGCGGCGAAGAAGCTGGCGGCGAAAGCGCCATGATCGCGAAGCTGCTGATCCTGATCGCGCGCGGATGGCAGCTCGGTCCCTCACGCATTCTCCCTCCCACTTGCCGTTATGCCCCATCGTGCAGTGCCTATGCGATCACGGCGCTGCAACGCCATGGTGCGATCAAGGGTGGCTGGCTGGCGACAAAGCGGCTATTGCGCTGCCATCCTTGGGGCGGCCACGGGTACGACCCCGTTCCGTAATCAATCCCGACATCCAGTTTAGACGAAGAGAGACCAACGAGCGTGGACGACAAGCGTAACATGATCACGGCCATCCTGCTGTCGGTGGCAATCCTGATCGGCTGGAATTTCGTCTCCGAGAAATTCTTTCCCACGCCCGACAAGCCCGATGTGACCAGGACGGTCGCGGGACACGACGGTGCGGCGGCACCTGCCGCGACGCCGGGCCAGCCCGCGGCGCTGCCTGCGCCCGGCGTGCCCGCCACCGCACCGCAGACGATCCGCCCGGTCGAGGCGGTGCTGGGCGACGGCAACCGCATCCCGATCGATACCCCCGCGATCAAGGGATCGATCAACCTCGTCGGCGCGCGCGTCGACGACATCACGCTCAGCAAATATCGTCAGACGATCAAGAAGGATTCGCCCGCCGTTCGCCTGTTCGCACCGGCGGGCACCAAGGCCGCCTATTTCGCGAGCATCGGCTGGTCGGCGCAGGGCATCGCTGTTCCGGGCGCGACCACCGTCTGGACCGCGAGCGGCACGAAGCTGACCCCGTCGACCCCCGTAACGCTGAGCTGGGCGAACACGACCGGCCAGACCTTCCGCATCGAGTACAGCATCGACGATGATTATCTGATCACCGCGAAGCAGACGATCGCCAACACCGGCGCCACGCCAGTCGCGGTACGCAGCGGCACCTATATCGACCGCACCGGCAAGCCCACCGACCCGCACGAGCAGGACAGCTGGACGATCCACGTCGGCCCGACCGGCTATCTCGACGGCAAGTCGAACTTCACCAATTATGACGAGGTCGAAGAGGCGTCGAACGGCACGGTTTCCTACACCGCCGCCGGCTGGCTCGGTTTCACCGACAAATATTGGCTCGCCGCAGTGATCCCCGCGAAGGGCGAGAAAGTCTCGGCCGCGTTCAATTCGCTGCCTGGCGGCGCCTATCGCGCCGCCTTTGCCCGCGACCTTGTCGAGGTTGCGCCGGGCAAGCAGGTCACGACCACCAGCCGCGTCTTCGCCGGCGCGAAGGAAGTGAGCACGCTCTCGCACTATCAGGACGATCAGGGCATCACGCGCCTGTCGAACGCGATCGACTGGGGCTGGTTCGAATTTTTCGAAGTGCCGATATTCAAGCTGCTCGACTGGCTGTTCAAGCAGGTCGGCAATTTCGGCGTCGCAATCATGGTGCTGACGCTGATCATCCGCGCGCTGATGTTCCCGATCGCGCAGCGCCAGTTCGGCTCGATGGCGCAGATGCGCCTCGTCCAGCCGAAGATGAAGGCGCTGCAGGAACGTTATAAGGACGACAAGCCCAAGATGCAGCAGGAGCTGATGAAGCTCTATAAGGACGAGAAAATCAATCCGCTCGCCGGCTGTCTGCCGATCGTCATCCAGATCCCGATCTTCTATGCCCTCTACAAGGTGCTGATGCTGACGATCGAAATGCGGCACCAGCCGTTCATCCTGTGGATCAAGGATCTTTCGGCCCCCGATCCGCTGCATATCCTCAACCTGTTCGGCCTCTTGCCCTTCACCCCGCCGTCGATCCTGTCGATCGGTATCCTCGCGGTGATCCTGGGCATCACGATGTTCCTGCAGTTCCGTCTGAACCCGCAGGCGACCGACCCCGTGCAGCAGCAGGTGTTCAAGATCATGCCGTGGCTGTTCATGTTCATCATGGCGCCGTTCGCGGCGGGCCTGCTGCTCTACTGGATCACCAACAACCTGCTGTCGATCGCGCAGCAGCAGTGGATGTACCGCAAGTTCCCGCAGTTGAAGGCGGCACCGGCGAAGTGAGCGACGTCGACCCAGACCTTGATCCGGGAGCCGACCCCGAACGGGCGGAGCGCGCGCGCAAGCTGTTTTCAGGGCCGATTACGTTCCTGAAATCGGCGCCCGCGCTCCAGCACCTGCCGCCGCCGAGCGTGCCCGAGATCGCGTTCGCGGGGCGCTCGAACGTCGGCAAGTCGTCGCTGCTCAACGCGTTGACGAACCGCAACGGGCTCGCGCGCACCTCGGTGACGCCGGGGCGGACGCAGGAACTCAACTATTTCGACGTCGGCGAGTCTCCGCTGATCTTCCGGCTCGTCGACATGCCCGGCTATGGCTTTGCCAAGGCGCCGAAGGATGTCGTCAAGAAATGGCGCTTCCTGATCAATGATTACCTCCGCGGCCGTGCGGTGCTGAAACGCACGCTCGTGCTGATCGACAGCCGCCACGGGATCAAGGAGGTCGACCGCGACGTGCTCGAAATGCTCGACACCGCGGCGGTGAGCTATCGCATCGTGCTGACCAAGGCCGACAAGATCAAGGCGACCGAGCTCGAAGCGGTGCAGGCCGCGACCGAGGCCGAAGCGCGCAAGCATCCCGCCGCGCATCCGCAGGTCATCGCGACGAGCAGCGAAAAGGGCATGGGGATCGCCGAGCTGCGCACCGCGGTGCTGGAGGCAGTCGAGAGTTGACGCCAGCTTTCCCCTCCCGCAAGCGGGAAGGGGACAAAAGGACGACGTATGAAACTCTTCCTCGGCAACAAGGCCTATTCGAGCTGGAGCCTGCGCGGCTGGCTGGCGGTCAAGCATAGCGGCCTGCCGTTCGAGGAAGTGACGGTTCCGCTTTACGACGAGGATTGGTCGAACCGGCGCGAGGGCGACGAGTTCGCGCCGTCGGGCGGCAAGGTGCCGATCCTGTGGGACGGCGACGATATCGTCGTGTGGGACAGCCTCGCGATCATCGACTATCTCAACGAAAAAACCGGCGGGACGAAGGGTTTCTGGCCCGACGACATGGCCGCGCGCGCGATGGCGCGCTCGATGGCGGCCGAAATGCATTCGAGCTTCGCCGCGCTCCGCCGCAACCACAGCATGAACATCCGGCGCATCTATCCGCCCGCCGAACTGCTCCCCGAAGTACAGGCCGATGTCGTGCGCATCTTCCAGATCTGGGCCGAGGCGCGTGCGCGTTTCGGCGGCGAGGGCGATTATCTGTTCGGTACATGGTCGGCCGCCGACATCATGTTCGCGCCCGTCGTGACGCGTTTTGTTACCTACTCGATCCCGCTGCCACGCTTTGCCGCCGCTTATGCGCAGGCGGTGATCAGCCATCCGTGCATGCAGGAATGGATCGGCGGCGCGCAGGCCGAGGACTGGGTGATCGAGAAGTTCGAGGGCCCGGTCGAGGGCTAAGGAATCCGCGTCGTCGGATAGGGCGTGCCGTCCTTGTGGAAATAGCCGTCGGGGCCGAACAGCATGTCGATGTCCGAATAGCCGCCGCCGGTATCATATTTCTTGCCGCCGCCGAGCGCGACGAAGACGCAGTCGGCATCCGATTCGTTGACGAGATGATGGCCGTTGGTGCTGCCCTTCGGCCACACTGCGATGTCGCCGGGGCGCATCGGCCACCGGCCGTCATCCTCGACCAGCACCGCCTCGCCCGAAATCATCACCAGCATCTCGTCCTCGCCGTCGTGCCAGTGGCGCTGCGACGACCAGGCGCCGGGTTTGAGCACGACATGGCTCGCGGCGAAATCGCTGAGCCCCGTGGCGGGCGCAAGGCGGCGGTACCAGCGGCCCTGCACGGGCGCGTCGTAGGGCGCCGGATAGCCGGTGGTGTTGGTTTGCGGGATCGTGTCGAGATCGAGCTTGGGCATCACAGTCCTCGTGAATTTGTTCTACCTTTGTTTCGCATAAAGACGGCGCGATGCAAAGCCTCGACTTGAGCGGCGGCGAAGGGGTAAGGGAGCGGCATGACCATCACCGTCGATCCCGTCGAACTGGCCAAGGCGTTGATCGCCGCGCCGAGCGTTACCCCCGCCATGGGCGCCGTGTTCGACACGCTGGAGGCGGCGCTGACCCCGCTTGGCTTCACCGTCGAGCGCTTCATCGACGGGATCGAACCCGACGGGCCGGTCGAAAACCTGCTCGCGATGCGGACCGGCAAGGGCCCCGGGCATTTCGGTTTCGCCGGGCATCTCGACGTCGTACCGCCGGGCGTTGGCTGGACGGGCGACGCGTTCGCGCCCGAGATCCGCGGTGACCTGCTCTATGGGCGCGGTGCGGTCGACATGAAGGGGTCGATTGCGGCGTTCGTTGCCGCCGCCGCCGCGACGCCCGCCGAAGCCGGAACGATCAGCCTGATCATCACCGGCGACGAGGAAGGCCCCGCGATCTTCGGCACGCGCGCGCTGATGGAGCATATGGACGCGCGCGGCGTGAAGCCCGACATGATCGTCGTCGGCGAGCCGACCTCGGTGAACAAGCTCGGCGACATGGTGAAGATCGGGCGGCGCGGGTCGGTCAACATCTGGATCGACGTGCCGGGGACGCAGGGACATGTCGCCTATCCGCATCTTGCCGACAATCCGATCCCCAAGCTGGTTCGGATCATGGCGGCGATCGACGCGGTAGCGCTGGATGAGGGCAATGACTGGTTTCAGCCGTCGAATATCGAATTCACCGATATCGAGGTCGGCAATGGCGCCACGAACGTCATCCCGGCCTCGGCACGCGCACGGCTGTCGATCCGCTTCAACGACCAGCAGAAGGGCGCCGATCTGGTCGCGATGATCGAACGCCTTGCGCATGCGGTCGAACCGAATGCGAAGATATTGGGCAAGATTTCAGGCGAGGCGTTCCTGACGCCGCCGGGCGATCTGTCGGGACTGGTCGCCGAGGCGATCCATGCCGAGACCGATGTGATGCCCGAAATGTCGACGACCGGCGGCACGTCGGACGCGCGCTTTCTTCACACGCTGTGCCCTGTGGTCGAGTTCGGGCTGACCAATGCGACGATGCACAAGCTCGACGAGGCGGTGGCGGTGGAGGATCTGCACAGGCTGACCGCCATCTATCGCGGGATCCTGATCCGCGCCTTCGCTTAGTCCTCGCGCGACCGGCGCAGGATGACATAGACCGCCCCCGCGCCGCCGTGGCTGATATGCGCGGGGCGGAGCGCGACGATCTGGTCGACGTAGGACGAGTAAGCGAGCCAGTCGGGGAGCGAGGCGCGGATCGCGCCGCGCGGGCGCGGGTCGCCGTGCATCTGCGGCAGACGGTCGGCGCCGGGACGGAGGCGCCCCGCGACCACGAGCAGCACGCGCGCGCCGCGCATCAGCCCGCGCCCGATCGCGTCGTCGAGCAAGGCCTGCGCCGAGGCGAGCGTATGGCCGTGGAGGTCGATGCTGAGGTCGGGGCGGACGAGCCCCTTGCGCAGGCGGCGATCCCAATGGCCGTCGAGCGTTGCGGCCTGATGCGTACGGCGCGGCGGCGGAAGTTTCGTCGCGGGACGCGGCGCGGCGGCCGGGGCTGCCGTGCTGCGCGGGGTCGGTTTCGGCGGGCTGACGGTCGGCGGTGCGACGGGCGCAAGCGGCGCCTTTGCTTTGGCCAGCGGCTTTACCGTCGCTGCGACCTTTTTCCACAGCGCGCTTTCCTCGGGAGCGAGGCGGCGCGGCACATCAAGGCGCCGGGATCAGCCGCGCGATGCTGGCGCGCGGAAGCAGCAGCAGTGCCGAACCGCGCCCCGACATGCCGCCCGCTATCGCGCGTGCCTCGTCGCCCGCGCCCCAGAAGCTGTCGAAGCGGTTCGCGCCCTTGATCGCGCCGCCGGTATCCTGCGCGATCCACAGCCCATTGGGTTCGGCGCGGTCGAGCGAGAGGAAAACGGGGGCGCCGAGCGGCACATATTTGGGATCGGCGGCGACGCTCGCGCGGCCGGTCACCGGGACGCCAAGCGCACCGAGCGGGCCAGGACCGGTGAGTTCGCGGAAGAAAACCCAGCTGGGGTTCTCGTTCATCACCGCGGCGCCGCGCACGGGGTCGGCGCGGAGATAATCGAGGATGCCCTGCATCGACGCCTGCCCGCGCTGAAGCTCGCCGCGGTCGAGCAAAAGCTTGCCGATGCCGACATAGCCGCGACCGTTCTGCGTGTCGTAGCCGATGCGCATGATGCCGCCGTCGGGCAGGCGCAGGCGGCCCGAGCCCTGCACCTGCAGGAAGAAGAATTCGGCGGCGTCGGCGGCGTATGCGATTTCGAGCCCGCGCCCATCGAGCGCGCCGCTCTCGATCGCGGTGCGGTCGTAATAGCGCGTGAAATTGCTGCCATCGACGCGGCCGCGAATCTTGCGGCCTTTCAGATCGTCGGCGAACTGCCCGAGGTCGACTTCGATCAGGTCGGCGGGGCGGCGATAGATGGGGACGTCATAACCCGGCTGCTTCGTGCGCGAACCGGCGATTTCGGGTTCGTAATAGCCGGTGACGAAGGTCGTGCCCGCGCCGACCTGTACGGTGCCGAAATAGTTGGCGAAGAAGGTCAGCGCGTCGCTGTCTTTCCAGCTTTTCGCGGCCGCGCAGCTCTCGGTCCAGTCGGCGCCTTGCGTCAGGCCGCTCGCGTCGGTGCGGCGTTGGACCGAGGGGCAGCTGAGACGGAAGGCGACGAGCGCGGCGGTCGCCTGTTCCGCAGTCACGCCGAGGGTCGAAAATTCTGGGCCTGCGAGCACGCCGCTGGTCGCGGCGGTCGTCGCCTCGGCCGGGACCGGGGTTGCGGCAAGCGGCGCGCGCGGGGTTGCGGGAATCGGTTGCGCGGCAGCACCGGCGCCTTCGGACGGCCGGGGCACATAGGGCCGCGGCGTGCCCGCCGGGCGCGACGGTGCGGGCGCAACGACGGTGGGGCGGCTCTCGGCCTCGGGAATCACCGACGCACAGCTCGAGAGCAGCGGCAGGGCGGCGAGCAGCGCGAATCCGAAAGCTCGCGCGCGCGGCGCCCCCACCGTCAGGATCATGGGGTCAGGCCGATTCGGCTTCGTCGAGCACCCAATTGGGGTCGTTGCTGCCGATCTGGCGGCGGAAGGTCCACTGATCGTCGGTCTGCGACGCGTCGCTCATCGACCCGGCGATCAGCTTGCCATCAGCGTCGCGGGTGACCGCGCTGATATCGGCATGGTAGCGCACGGTGACGCGCGCTTCGCTGCGGTTCAGCTCGACCGCGGTGATCTTGGCCGAGTCGATTCCCATCAGGCGGTTGTCGAGCGTTTCGCCGCGGCTCTCGCGCGCCGTAATCGCGTCGGCAAAGGCTTCGTAGCTGTCATCGTCACAGAGATCGCGCAGCGTGTCGCGGTCGCCTTTCCAATAAGCCTCGAGGATCATGCGATACGCGGCCTCGGCGCCTTCCATGAAGCGGCCGGCGTCGAAATTGCGGTCGGCGGCAAGAAGCTGGCGAAGGCCGGCTTCGGCCGCGGGCTCGTAAACGAGGCCCGCGGTATCGGCGGGTGCCGGCGCGGCGGCCGGCGATCCGTCATTTTCGTCGAGCCGGACCGGCGACGCCGCGGTGCGCTCGCGCGGCAACACGGGCTCCTGTTCGTGCCCCGTGCGCTTGCCGAGCACCGAGTAGAGCCGCATACCGAGGAAGGCGGCAATCATGGCGAGCAGGACGATCGAAAAAGCGGTCACGGGCAAAAGTCCAATGCGGGCAATAGAAACATATGAGGTCGATACATAGGCGATATGCAGCTTGGTTTCAAATGACCATGGCGGCTGCAGCGCGGCGGGTCAACGATTCACCCTTAACTATACGGCGGGACAGGGCGCCCATTGTGCTCGCTGCCGGGCGCTGCTAAGCGCCGCGGCAACCGTCCGCCGCGGTCCAGACACGGTCTGCGGATGCGGATATTGTTTCCACCTTTCCAGTGAAAGCTTCTTCGACATGGCTGACGAAACCAGCGCCGACCTCAACAACCCCGCCCTGCAGCCCAATGGCGAAGACACGAGCCCGGCGATCGGCCTGATTTCGCAATATGTGAAGGACCTGTCGTTCGAAAATCCGAACGCGCCGGCCGTGTACCAGTGGCAGGACGCGCCGCAGGTCGATGTCCAGTTCAACATCGCCGCCGACAGCGTCGGCGACAATCTGTACGAAGTGTCGCTGAAGATCGATGTGACGTCGAAGACCGATCAGGGCACGAGCTTTGTGATCGACCTGAAATACGCCGGCCTGTTCGGCGTCCGCAACGTCCCCGACGACCAGCTTCAGCCCTTCTTCCTCGCCGAAGCGCCGCGCATCCTGTTCCCCTTCGCGCGCCGCGTCGTCGCCGACGCCGTCCGCGACGGCGGCTTCCCGCCGCTGCTGCTCGAACCGATCGATTTCCACGGCCTGTTCATGCAGCAGGTCCAGCAGGTCGAAGCCGAGCAGGCGGGCGACGTCGCGCCGGTCGGCCAGGCTTAACCCTCTTTCGGGCGGGCTGACGGGTTGAGCAGCCTCATCAAGAATGTCGGGACGATCGGCGGGCTGACCATGGTCAGCCGGATTTTCGGTTTCGCCCGCGACATGCTGCTCGCGCGCGTGCTGGGCGCCGGCCTGGCCGCCGACGCCTTCCAGCTCGCCTTCACGCTGCCCAACACTTTTCGCCGCCTGTTTGCCGAGGGCGCCTTTTCGGTCGCCTTTGTGCCCACGTACAGCCGAGCGCTCCATGGCGAGGGCGGTGAGGAGGCGGCGGCGAAGTTCGCCGACGATGTCCTATCGGTCTTCCTCTGGATTTTGCTCGCCTTTTCGGCGGTGATGATGATTGCGATGCCGGGGATCGTCTGGCTGCTCGCGCGCGACTTTCAGGAAGTTCCGGGCAAGTTCGAATTCGCGGTGTTCCTCAGCCGCGTGACCTTCCCCTATCTGGCGCTCGTCAGCCTCGTCGCGATGCTGTCCGGCCTGCTCAATGCCCGGTCGCGCTTCGCACCGGGCGCCTTTGCGCCGGTGCTGCTCAATATCGTGCTGATCGGCGGCATCACCGCCGGATGGTGGATGCGCGGGCCGGGGGGCGACGACCGGATCGTCGCCAAGGCGCTGTGCGTCGCGGTGAGCGTCGCGGGTGTCGTCCAGCTGGCCTATATGTGGTGGGCGGTGCGCCGCGCGGGGCTGAAACTTCACTGGCACCTGCCCAAATTCACGCCCGAGGTGAAAAAGCTCGGCATGTTGATCCTGCCCGCCACTTTCGGCGCGGGCATTTATCAGGTCAGCCAGTTCGTCGACACCTTCTTCGCGACCTCGCTGGCGCAGGGCTCGCTTACGCTGCTGAAGCTCGCCGACCGGCTCAACCAGCTGCCGCTCGGCATCGTCGGCATCGCGCTCGGCACCGCGATCCTGCCGATGCTGTCGCGCCATATCCACAGCGGCGACGGCGCCGAGGCGCAGCGATTGCAGGGCAATGCGTTCGAGATCGCGACGCTGCTGACGCTGCCCGCCGCCGCCGCGCTCGCGATCTGCGCCCCCGCTTTCGTCACCGCTTTCTTCGTCGGCGGCCGGTTCACCGACGCGGATGGCGCGATCATGGCGCAGATCGTCGCCGCGCTCGTCGCGGGACTTCCCGCCTATGTCATCGTCAAGATTTTGAACCCGGGCTTTTTCGCGCGCGAGGATATGCGCACGCCGGTGTGGACCGCGCTCGCGGCGCTGATCGTCAATATCGCGATCAACCTTTATGTCGTCGAGCGCTACGGGATCGTCGGGCTGGCGGGCGCGACCGCGGCGTCGGCCTCGCTCAACTGCATCCTGCTTTATACCGTGCTCCACCGACGCGGCTGGTTCCATTTCACGGCGAAGCTTGCCGGACGCATCGCGCGCCAACTCGTCGCGGTCGCGGCGATGTCGGCGCTGCTCTGGTGGATGATGCCGATGATGGCGCCCTATTACGGCGGCGAGGTGTTCGAGCGCATCTGGTCGCTCGTCGCGCTCTGTGCAGCGGGCGGCGCGGTGTTCTTCGTCGTCGCCTTCCTCGTCGGCGCGCTTGACAAGGATCTGGTCGCCATGCTGACGCGGCGGCGCCGCAATGGAGCGGCAACGACGAAGGAATAGATCATGCGGACGCTATCGGGCATCCAGCCCACCGGAAATTTGCATCTCGGCAATTATCTGGGCGCGATCCGCAATTGGGTGCGCATGCAGGACGAGATGCCGGGCGAGAAGCTCTATTTCCTCGCCGATCTGCACGCGATCACCGTCTATAACGACCCCGCCGAGCTGACCGCGAACACGCGCGAGATGGCGGCGGCGCTGATGGCAGCGGGGATCGACCCCGACAAGGCAATCCTGTTCAATCAGGCGCGCGTCCCCGCGCATGCCGAGCTGGCGTGGCTGCTGTTCTGCACCGCGCGCATCGGCTGGCTGAACCGCATGACTCAGTTCAAGGAAAAATCGGGCAAGAACCGCGAGGGCGCGAGCGTCGGCCTGTTCGCTTATCCCGTGCTGCAGGCCGCCGACGTGCTGATCTACCAGACGACGCATGTGCCTGTCGGCGACGACCAGAAACAGCATCTCGAGCTCGCGCGCGACATTGCGACCAAGTTCAACCTCGACACCGCGACCGAGACCTTCACCTTGCCCGAGCCGACGATCCCGGCGGCGGCGGCGCGGATCATGAGTCTGCGCGACGGGTCGGCCAAAATGTCGAAATCGGACCCGAGCGATGCGAGCCGCATCAACCTGGTCGACGATGCCGACACGATCATGGCGAAGATCCGCAAGGCGAAGACCGATGCCGAACCGTTGCCGTCGGAGGCCGCGGGGCTCGATGGCCGGGCGGAGGCGAAGAATCTGGTGTCGATTTACGCCGCGATGGCCGACGAGAGCGTCGATCAGGTGCTCGCGCGTTTCGCAGGGCAGGGTTTCGGCGCGTTCAAGCCGGCGCTCGGTGAAGTTCTGGTCGAAACGTTGCGCCCGATCGCGACGCGGCTCACCGAGCTCAAGGCGGATCCGGCGGCGATCGATGCAGCGCTCGAAAGTGGCGCCGCGCGTGCGTCGGCGCTTGCCAAGCCAACCCTCGACGCAGCCTATGCCGCCCTGGGGCTCTGCCGTTAAACCTTCGTCTCGGGGCGAAAAATCTTGTTAAGCGCGTCGACCTCCCCATATTGAGGAAGGTGGAACGACGGTGCGACGAACCGGGTTCAACCAAGGTTAAGTCGCGCTGACATAGTCTATGGTATGAAAGTGCCGCTTATGCGCATCCCGAATCACGGAGCCAAGACGATGAGCAAGATGAATTTTCGGCGGCTGGGCCTGGCCGCCATGACGGGCGCGGCGCTGGCGCTGGCCGGCTGCGCGACGCCGTTCAAGGCCGATGTCGCGCGTTTCCAGACGCAGCTTCCCGCGCCGCAGGGACAGAGCTTCACCGTCGAGGCGAGCGACCCCGCGCTGCAGGGCGGGATCGAATTCGGCCAGTACGCCAATCTCGTCGCGGGCGAACTCACCCGTTACGGCTATCGCCCCGCGGCGAATGGCGAACGCGCCGACCTCGTCGTTCGCATGGACTATGGCGTCGACAAGGGGCGCGAACGCGTCGTGTCGAGCCCTGGCTTCGGCGATCCCTGGTACGGCGGGTACGGCGGCTATGGCCGCGGCTTCTATCGCCCGGTGATCGTCAGCGGCCGCGGCGGACGCCGCTATGTCTATGGCTATCGCGATCCGTTCCTGTGGGGCGGTTTCGGTCCCGGCTGGGGCGGTTATAACGATGTGTCGAGCTACACCGTCTACACCAGCGGCCTGAACCTGCAGATCAATCGCGCCACCGACGGATCGCGCCTGTTCGAAGGCCATGCCGAGGCGCAGTCGCGCGACAACAATCTTCAGGCGATCGTCCCGAACCTCGTCGAGGCGATGTTCACCGGCTTCCCCGGCAATTCGGGCGAGCGGGTGCGGATCACGGTGGCCCCGCCCGAAAAGGGCTGATCCACCCCGAAAGCCAAAGCAAAGGCCCGCCCTCCGGAAGGAAGGCGGGCCTTTTTGTTGCTGGGGATAACCCCGGGGACAAGTCCGGGATAAATCTGTGGATCAGCTGTTGAGACTGCGCCGGATCGCCGCGATCTCGGCGTCGAGTTCGCCATCGGCGACGCGCAGCGCCTCGACCGTGCGCACTGCGTGGATCACCGTCGAATGGTCGCGCCCGCCGAATCGCCGCCCGATTTCGGGATAGGAGCGCGGCGTCAGTTCCTTTGCGAGGTACATCGCGACCTGCCGCGGGCGCGCGACCGCGCGGACGCGGCGTTTCGACGACATTTCGGACTTGTCGAGCCGGTAATGCGCGCAAACCGCGCGCTGGATCTCGTCGATCGTAATGCGCGGGCGCGCGGTGCGGACATTTTCGGCGAGCCGGTCTTCGGCGAGCGCGAGGTCGACCGTCGTGCCGGTGAGCGCGGCATAAGCGAGCAGCTTGTTGAGCGCGCCTTCGAGTTCGCGAATGTTGCGCGTGAAATGCTTGACCAGATAGGCGACGACATTGTCGGGCACCTCGACCATCGGCATCGCGGTAAGGCGCTGTCGGATGATGCGTTCGCGCAGATCGTCCTCGGGCGCCTCGATATCGGCGACCAGCCCGCCCGACAGGCGCGACAGCAGACGTGCCTCGACCCCGTCAAGCATCGCCGGCGGGCGATCGGCGGTGACGACGAGCCGCTTGCCCGCGGTCATCAGGTCGTCGATCGTGTGGAGCAACTCCTCCTGTGTCGAATTCTTGCCGATCACGAACTGGAGGTCGTCGAGCAACAGCAGGTCGGCGGCGCGCAGCCGCGCCTTGAACGCCATCATGTCGCCGCCGCGCATCGCGCCGACGAATTCGAGCATGAACTTCTCGGCCGACATCAGGATGATGTTCGCCGTCGGGTGCGCCGCGGCATAGTCCTGCGCGATCGCCTGCAAGAGGTGCGTCTTGCCCTGCCCGGTGCCCGAACAGAGGTAGAGCGGGTTGAACTGCGGCGCTTCGACCATCGCCATGCGGCGCGCGGCATTGGCGGCGAGAATGTTGCTGCGCGCGACGACGAAGCGGTCGAACGACAGGCGCGGATCGAAGCCAAGCAGCGCCGGGTTGGCCGCGGGCGCGGGCGGCGGGGTATCGAAGCTCGGCAGCGGCGAGGCCGCGAGGGCCCTGGCGCGGTCGTCGGCGGCGGCGCCGCCGCGCACCGTCACACCGCGCACCGCGGGCAGCTGTTGCCGCCATGCGAGTTCGAGCCGGTCGCCGAAACGCTCGTTGATCCAGTTGGCCGAAAAGCGGCTGACGGTTTCAAGCGTCACCACGCCCGACAGGGTGCAATAATCGGCAAAGCGCACCGGCTTCAGCCAATGGTCGAAGGTACGCACGCCAAGATCGCGGCGCAGCCCTTCGGCCACGCGCGGCCAGAGCGCTCGGGCATCGCCGCTCATTGCTCCGCCCTTTGCGTCATGCCCATGCCAATTGCCGCTCTCTCTCTCACGCTGTGCCGCCCCCTCAGGTCCCCTTGTCGCCGGACGGATCGGGCGGGCCCCCACGCGCCGATCCGTCGCCTGCGCAGCGCGCAGGCATACTATCCGGGGCAGATAGCCCGGGAAGATACGAATCATGTCGATGTGGCGGCCACCGGCGAAGGCCGACGACGCACCCTGTCTAGTCAGCCCGCGCCGAGTCGATCAAGGGTGCGGCATGTAAAAATACTGAAATAAAAATCTTGACTCAACAGGGGGGCCGGAATCGCGCCAAAACGGCGTTTTATGACTATTTTTCAATAGCTTAAATATGACATTCCGGTGACCAAACAACGAATCGCCGTAAATCCGTCACTTACCGCGCTGCAACACTATTGCCATCGCGCTGTCACAATATCCGACGCAAAAAAGGACCCGCGGGCATGAAGCCAGCGGGTCCTTTTTGTTCCCTTTCGGGACGAAGCGAATCAGGCGATCGCGTTCACGCTCTTGGTCAGGCGCGAGAACTTGCGCGCCACGGTGTTCTTGTGGAGCACGCCCTTGGCAACGCCGCGCGCCATTTCGGGCTGCGCCGCCTTCAGTGCGGTCGCAGCAGCGTCCTTGTCACCGGCAGCGACGGCGTTCTCGACCTTCTTCACCAGCGTGCGGATGCGCGAAACGCGATTCTTGTTCACGACGGTGCGCGCGGTGTTGCGGCGGATGCGCTTTTTTGCCTGGGGCGTATTGGCCATAAATTCCTCGGTTTTCAAACGGTCTAAGTCGGTCGGAGCACAGCGTCACCGGAGCAGCCGAATCGCGCAAACAGGCGAATCAATGTCCGGATACGGCCGGTTCCGGTAGACCGGACCCTGCTCGAAGGGTGCGCGCATAGCCAGCTTGGTCCTTTCGGTCAATGCTTATTGCGGGCGACGACACGCATTACCGCTGACATTTGGGGCAATAGAAGGTCGACCGGCTGCTCTGGACAATCCGCGCGATCGTCCCGCCGCATTCGCATAGTTCGCCCTCGCGCCCGTAGACGCGCCAGTCCTTCGCGAAATAGCCGAGGTCGCCGTCGGGACTGAGGAAGTCGCGCAAGGTCGACCCGCCGGCGGCGATCGCCGCGATCAGCACATCCTTGATCGCGGGCACCAGCACCGCGAGCTTTGCTCTGGACACGTCGGCCGCGGGCTTCACCGGCGAAATGCGCGCCATGTTGAGCGCCTCGCAGACGTAGATGTTGCCGAGCCCTGCGACGATTGTCTGATCGAGCAGCATCGCCTTGACCGGCGCGCGGCGCCCGGCGAGCGCCTTCGCCAGATAGGCAGCGTCGAACGCGTCCGACAAAGGCTCGGGACCGAGTGTGACGAAGGCGGGAAACAAGGTCAGCGGGTCGCCACTCACCAGATCGACCGATCCGAAGCGCCGCGGATCGTGCAGGAACAGCCGGTGCCCCGAAGTTTCGAGCAGCAGATGGTCGTGCTTGCCCGCCTCGCCGCCCTCGGTCCGCCAGCGTCCCGACATGCCGAGATGGAAGATCATATGGTCGTCCCGGTCGGTGGAGATGACGCCATATTTGGCGCGGCGCGAAAGCCCCGTGACCGTCGCGCCGGTCAGCCGCTGCGCAAGGTCGGCGGGAAAAGGCCGGCGGAGATCCGGACGGAAGGTCGTGACCGCGGTCAGCCGCTGGCCTTCGAGAAAAGGCGCAAGGCCGCGGACGGTCGTTTCGACTTCGGGGAGTTCGGGCATATCGCGCATCGGGCTACGCGCCATTTGCCTGCACGGCAAGGCCCGGCTAAAGGCCGACGCAACACACCATCTCCCCCGCAAAGGCGCGCACTCCATGGCCACTCCCGACACCGTCAGCTTCGGTTATGAACAGGTCCCCGCGGGCGAGAAGACCGCGATGGTCGGCGAAGTGTTCAGTCGCGTCGCGCGCAAGTACGACATCATGAACGATGCGATGTCGGGCGGCATGCACCGCCTGTGGAAAGACCGCTTCGTGCGCCGCGTGAAGCCGCGCGAGGGTGAGACAATCCTCGACATGGCGGGCGGCACCGGCGACATCGCCTTTCGCATGGAACGCTTCGGCGCGAGCATCACCGTCGCCGACATCAATCCCGACATGCTCGGCGTTGGCATGGACCGCGCCGCCGAACGCGGGATCGACAGCCTCGTCTGGTCCGAGCAGAATGCGGAGAAACTGTCGTTCCCCGACCAGTTTTTCGATGCCTATACGATCGCTTTCGGCATCCGCAACGTCACCGACATCCCCGCCGCGCTGAAGGAAGCGCACCGCGTGCTCCGTTATGGCGGGCGCTTCTTCTGCCTCGAATTTTCGACCAACGAATGGCCGGGCTTCGCGCAGGCCTATGATGCCTATTCGCACCACCTCGTCCCCAAGCTCGGCAAGCTGATCGCCGACGACGAGGACAGCTATCGCTACCTGATCGAATCGATCCGCCGTTTCCCGCCGATGCCCAAATTCGCGCAGATGATCCGCGAGGCGGGCTTCACGGCAGTGAAGGTCGAGCCGATCCTCGGCGGACTCGTCGCGATCCACAGCGGGTGGAAAGCTTGACCCGACCCGTCACCCATATCGTCCGCCTGCTGAAGTGGGGGCGCATCCTTGCCCGCCACGGCGCGCTGCGCGGGATCGAGACCGCACCGCAGACGCCGCCGGGGGTGAAACGCCTTTGCCGCATCGCGCGGCTTGGCACGCGTCAGCCGAAGGTGCCCGACTATGCCGCCGCGTTTCAGGCGATCGGCCCGGCTGCCGTCAAACTCGGACAAACGCTCGCGACGCGCCCCGACCTCGTCGGCGAGGAAGCCGCGCATAATCTGCTCACGCTGCAGGACGCACTCGCACCCGTCGCGTTCGATCGCATCAAACAGGAAATCGAGGCGACCTTCGAAGTCCCGCTCGAACGGCTTTACAGAGAATTCGACCCCGAACCCGTCGGATCGGCCTCGATCGCGCAGGTCCACCGCGCGGTGACGACCGAAGGCCGCAAGGTCGCGGTCAAGGTCCGCCGCCCCGGTATCGACAGGCAATTTGCGCGCGACATCGACACCTATGAATGGGCAGCGGCGCATCTGGCAGCCTTCGGCGGCGAAGCGACGCGGCTCCGCCCGCGCGAAGTGATCGCCAATTTCCGCCGCTGGACGCTGCGCGAACTCGACCTCCGCCGCGAGGCCGCTTCGGCGTCCGAACTGCGCGATGCGATGGTCGGCGTGCCGACCTATGAGGTCCCCGAAATCGACTGGGACCGCACCGCGAGCCGCGTGATGACGCTGGGCTGGATCGACGGGATCAAGATTTCGCACCGCGAGCAGCTCATCGCGGCGGGGCACGACATGGAAAAATTGTCGGCGAACCTCGTCAACGCCTTCCTGCGGCAGGCGATCGCCGAAGGTTTCTTCCACGCCGACATGCATCAGGGCAATTTGTTCGTGAAGGCCGACGGCACGATCGCTGCGGTCGATTTCGGCATCATGGGGCGGATCAACCGGCAGGCGCGCTACTGGCTTGCCGAAATCCTCTATGGCCTGACCACGGGCAACTATCGCCGCGTCGCCGAAATCCATTTCGAGGCGCAATATGTCCCCGACTATCACAATGTCGAAGAATTCGCGACGGCGCTCCGCGCGGTGGGCGAGCCGATGCGCGGCAAGCCGGTAAGCGAGCTCAGCGTCGGGCAGATGCTCGACGGGCTGTTCGCGATCACGCGCGATTTCGACATGCAGACGCAGCCGCACCTGCTGTTGCTGCAAAAGACGATGGTAATGGTCGAGGGCGTCGCGACGATGCTCAATCCCAAGATCAACATGTGGAATGTCTCGGGTCCGTTCGTCAGCGAATGGATCCGCGACGAACTCGGCCCCGAAGCCGCGCTCGCCGACGGTTTGCGCGAGCAGGGCAAGACACTCGCGCTGATCCCCGACATCATCCGCCGCCTCGACGCGCAATTGCCGAAGAAAGGCGCCGCACCGCCGCCGCCGCCGCTGCCCGACATCGCGCTGATGTGGGACACGGGCGAGAAGAAGCGCTGGTGGCGCTATGCGCTGACCGCTCTCGCGGGCGCCGCGGCGGGCGCCGCGCTTCTGAACTGGTTTGGCTGAACCGCGCCGGTCGGACCGAAAATAGCTGGTTACCGGACATTTACCTTAAATCGTTAAGCGCAGACCTCGACCAACCCCGGATGTGAAGTCCGGACAAAACCGAGGTTTCATGCGCCACGACATCCTGATTGCCGACAAGTTCCTGCCGGTCGACACCCTGCCGCTCGAGGTGGCGGTCGTGGTTCCGACGCTCAATGAGGCGGCCAATGTCGAAAAACTGATTGAAAAACTCTCGGTCGTGCTCGCCGGGCGCGGCTGGGAAGTGGTCTTCGTCGACGATAATTCGCCCGACGGGACGAGCGAGCTGGTGCGCCGCATCGGCCGAAAATTACGGCATGTGCGCATCGTCCAGCGCGTCGGCCGCCGTGGCCTGTCGTCGGCGGTGGTCGAAGGCATATTGGCGACCGCCGCGCCCGTCATCGCGGTGATGGACGGCGACCTCCAGCATAGCGAGGACGCGCTGCCGCGGCTGATCGACGCAATCGCAGGCGGCGCCGATATTGCGGTCGGAACGCGCTATGTCGCGGGCGGCGGGATCGGCGAATGGGACAAGGATCGCGCGCGGATGAGCCGCCTCGCCACGCGCGCCGGGCAGGTCGCGCTCGGCACCGAGGTGAGCGACCCGATGAGCGGCTTTTTCGCGGTGCGCCGCGACGCCTTCGAACGCACGCTGCCGCGCCTGTCGGCGATCGGGTTCAAGATATTGATCGATATATTGGCGTCGAGCCCGGCGCCGCTGAAGGTCGCCGAAATTCCCTATCAATTCCGTATACGCGAGGCCGGCGAGAGCAAGATCGGCGCGCGCGTGATCGCCGAATATGCCGAGCTGATCGCCGACAAGACGATCGGCCGTTTCGTGCCCGTCCGCCTGCTCAAATTCCTGATGGTCGGCGGGCTCGGCGTGTTCGTCCACCTTGCCGTCCTTCGCACGATTCTCGGGACCGGCAGCGCCTTTATCACCGCGCAGACGGCGGCAGTGATGACCGCCATCGCCTTCAACTTCTTCCTTAACAACAGCTTCACTTACGCCGACCGCAAGCTCAAGGGCTGGCGTCTCATCGGCGGCCTCGCGAGCTTCTATGCGATTTCGGCACTCGGTGCGGTCGCCAATATCGGCATCGGCACGTGGATGGCCGGGCACGATGAACGCTGGTGGGTCGCAGGGGTCGCGGGCGTGCTGGTCGGCGCGATCTGGAACTTCGCCATGTCGTCGGCGCTCACTTGGCGCAAATGATGGCGGGCGCGCCGGACTGGAACCGCTTCGCCGGGGTTTCGCGTCCCGTCGCAGCGGCGGTTCTGGGCCTGCTCGCACTGCTGATGATCTGGGGTGCTGCGAGCGACGTGGGCCGCGACCATGTCGCGGTCGCAAAGCCCTCGTCGGCGCATTTCGACGGCCTCGTCGGCGATCATGCCCTTTACGCACGCATCGCGCAGCGGGTCGATGCGGGCGAATCCTATTACGTCGCGGCGGCGGCCGAACATCGCGCCGACGATTATCCGCTGCGCCCCTTTATGACGGTCCGTTTGCCGACGCTGGCCTATATCGTCGCCGCGCTTGGCGAACGGAAGGCGATGCTTCTCGTCCTCGTTATCGGCGGCGCGGCGATCCTTGCTTGGTACCGGCGGCTGCGGACCGAGCCTGCGCTTCCGCGCTACGCGGCGGTCGGCGCTTTATTCGTCGCGGCCAATCTGACGCAGCTCGCCGCGCGCGAATGGCTGTTCATCCACGAAGTCGCGGCGGGCGTGCTCCTCGCGCTCGCGCTCGCGCTCTATCGCCCCGCCCGCCCGTGGCGGACCATGGCAGTCGTCGCAGCCGCACTCGCGATCCGCGAAACCATACTTCCGGTCGCGATGCTGTTCGGGCTTTTTGCGCTGATCAACCGTGACTGGCGCGCGGTGGCGGGCTGGCTGGCGATCGGGCTATGCTTCGCGGCAGGCCTCGGTGCGCATGTCGCGGCGCTCGCGGCGGTCACGACTCCCGCCGACGCGGCGAGCCAGGGGTGGAACGGACAGGGCGGCTGGATCGCCTATCTATCATTTGTCCAGGCGTCGTCGCTGCTGCGCTTCTTCGCGGGATGGGTCGGCGCATTGCTCGTGCCGCTCGCGTTGCTCGGCTGGGCGGCATGGCGATCGCGGCTCGGACTGGCGGTGCTGCTGATCCAGCTGGGCTATGCCGCGCTGCTGATGCTCTTCGCGCGGCCCGCCAATTTCTATTGGGCGATGCTCGTCACGCCGACCTTGTTCATCGGCCTCGCCTTCGCGCCGACGGCCCTCATCGAATTGGTCCGTTCGCTGCTACGGCCGCGTACCGCGATTCCTGCCGTCGTCATTTGAGGCGTCCGCTTGAACTGCGGCGAGGAAGCGCATAACTGATGCGCGAAGGAGACGGCGATGAATCAAATCCAGTCGATCGCCGCTCGCTTGCGGCAGGTCTACCACCACTGATGCCCTCCCCGCGCATTCTTTTGATCATCGGCGGCGGCATCGCGGCTTATAAATCGATCGAGCTTGTCCGGCTGCTCCGCAAGGCGGGTTATGTCGTCCGCTGCGTCATCACACGCGCGGGCGAGCAGTTCGTAACGCCGCTGACGCTCGCCGCGCTTTCCGAAAACAAGGTCTATACCAGTCTCTTCGACCTCAAGGACGAGGTCGAGATGGGGCATATCCAACTCAGCCGCGAGGCCGACCTGGTTGTCGTCGCGCCCGCGACTGCCGATCTGCTCGCCAAAATGGCGGCGGGGATCGCCGATGATCTGGCGACCACCTTGCTGCTCGCGACAGACAAGCCGGTGCTCGCCGCGCCCGCGATGAATGTGCGGATGTGGCTGCACGCCGCGACGCGGCGCAATGTCGCGACCTTGCGCGGCGATGGCGTGACGGTGATGGAGCCCGACGAGGGCGAAATGGCGTGCGGCGAATATGGCCCGGGCCGGTTGCCCGAACCGGCGGCGATAAAGGCGGCTATCGACGCGGCGCTCGCGAACGCGCCCGCCCCGGTTTCGCTGACCGCTCCGGAGGCGCTCGCGGGCCAGCCCGACTTCGCACCCGCGAACCGGCGCCCGCTCTATGGCCGCCGCATCCTGATCACCGCCGGCCCGACGCACGAGCCGATCGACCCGGTGCGCTACATCGCCAACCGGTCGAGCGGGAAGCAGGGCTTTGCGATCGCCACCGCTGCCGCCGAAGCCGGCGCAGAGGTGCTGCTGATCGCCGGCCCCGTCCCGCTGCCGACCCCGCCGGGCGTGATTCGCGTCGATGTCGAAACCGCGGTCGAGATGGCCGCCGAGGTCGAGCAGGGCCTGCCCGTTGATGCCGCGATCATGGTCGCCGCGGTCGCCGACTGGCGCGCCGCCGACACAGCGGTGCAGAAGATCAAGAAGGACGGCAGCGGGCAGGTTCCGCCGCTCGCGCTCGCCGAAAACCCCGACATTCTCGCCAGCCTCGCCAAATCGACCGAACGCCCGAAACTACTCATCGGCTTTGCGGCCGAAACCAATGACGTTATCCCCCATGCGCAGGCCAAGCTTGTGCGCAAGGGGTGTGACTGGATCGTCGCGAACGATGTCTCGGCCGACCCGATGGGGGGCGAGAGCAACCGGGTGCATATCGTTAGCAAAGACGGCGTAGACAGCTGGGACCGGCTGCCCAAACAGGCAGTCGCCCGCAAATTGATGGAAAAGATCGCCGATGAGCTCGACACCCGCGCACCGCTTGAAAGAGATTGAAATCGCGCTCCAGCGGCTGCCCAATGGCGGCGGCCTGCCCCTGCCCGCCTATGCCAGCGATGGCGCCGCGGGAATGGACGTCGTCGCAGCCGAGACGCTGACGCTCCGCCCCGGCGCGCGCCATGCGGTCGCGACCGGCTTCGCAATGGCGATTCCGGTTGGCTATGAAGTCCAGGTCCGGCCGCGTTCGGGCCTTGCACTCAAGCATGGCGTCACCTGCCTCAACACGCCCGGGACGATCGACAGCGATTATCGCGGCGAAGTGAAGGTGATCCTCGCGAACCTTGGCGACGAGAGTTTCGAGATCAAGCGCGGCGACCGCATCGCCCAGCTCGTCCCCGCCCCCGTCCAGCGCGCGGTCTTTGCCGAAGTCGAGATGCTCGACGAGACGGCGCGCGGCGCGGGCGGTTTCGGATCGACAGGGGTCGAAAGCGATGCGGTCGACGAGACCGCGGACACAGCCGGCCTCGCATCGCTGTCGGGCATCAAGCTGCGCTGACCGGTGCTCAGCGACGCCGAACTCGATCGCTATGCCCGCCAGATCATCCTGCCGGCCTTTGGTGGCACGGGACAGGCGAAGCTGAAGCGCGCGCATGTCGCGATTATAGGCGCGGGCGGGATCGGCTGTCCGGCGATCACCTATCTGGCGGCGGCGGGCGTCGGCAAGCTGTCGATCATCGATCATGACATCGTCGAACTCAGCAATCTGCAGCGCCAGCCCCTGTTTACCGACGCCGATATCGGCGCGCAAAAGGCCGAGGTCGCGGCAGAGGCGGCGCGACGAATCAATCCGAACGTCGAGACGGTCGCGGTTGCCGAACGACTGGGCGGCGACAATGCCGAAGCTCTGCTGGCAGGCGCGAGCCTGATCCTCGACGGTTGCGACAATTTCGATACGCGGCTCGCCGTCAATCGCGCGGCGGTAGCCCTACAGATTCCATTGCTCAGCGCCGCAATTGGCGCCTTCGAGGGACAAGTCGCCCTTTACGAAGGCTGGCGCGGGGAGGACGCCTGCTATGCCTGTCTTGTCGGCTCCGATCCCGACCGCGAGGGCGTCAATTGCGCCGAAACCGGCGTGATGGGCGCCCTCGCGGGGATGATCGGTACGATGGCGGCGCTGGAGACGGTGCGCGCGCTCACCGGCCTCGGCTCGTCCTTGACCGGCCGGCTCGCGATCGTCGATATGCTGAGTCGCCGCTGGCGCGAGGTCGGCGTACCGAAGGATCCGCTATGTCCGGTCTGCCGAGCCTGAACATCATCGTCGCGGTCGCCGAGGGGCGGCGGTTCTATGCCGCCCTCGAAGCGGGGATGGCAGCGGCGGCGCTGGGCCGGCCGGTGCGCATCTTCCTGCAGGGAGAAGCTGCAGCGCTGCTCCGCGATCCGGTCGCTTTCGCCGGCGACGAGCCGCACCGCGCCGCGGGACAGCCCGATCTTGCCTGGCTCGTCGAAGAGGCGATCGCGATGGAAATCGCCCTCTTCGTCTGTCAGTCGGGCATGGCGCTCGTCGGCATCGCGGCGACCGAGCTGGTACCGCATGTTCGCGCCGCAGGGCTGGTCAGCTTTCTCGCCGAGGTCGGCGCCGACGACCGGCTGATCGTCTATTAAGCCCTCAGGGGTTATCGCAAACCTTGATCGCATCGGGCTCGGGGCGCCTTCCCTCGGGCTCGAAACGCGCGAGATAACCGCCGGCATGCTGCTTGTCGTCGTAGGAGACGAGCTTGTAGCCCACCGCCTCAAACTCGCAGACGAGCAGACGGAAGGGCGTGCCATGCTGCGCGATCGGGCGGTCGCCATCGACGACGAGCACCTGCCCGCCCTTGCGCAGCGCCGGGCGGAGCCGCCACAGGAAGGCGTAGGGCTCGCCGATCTCGTGATACATATGGACCATGAAGACGCGGTCGAAACTCGCCGCGGGCAGCCGCGGATCGTCGACCGCGCCGAGTTTGAGCGAGACATTGTCGAGCCGCTCGCGCGCGACGCGGTCGGCGAGCCGCTCGATCACCTCGGGTATGATGTCCTGCGCGAGGACGCGGCCGCCGATGCCGACGCGCTGCGCGAGGCGCACCGTATAATAGCCGTCGCCCGCACCGATGTCGGCGACGGTCATGCCGGGACGGACATCGGCCGAGTCCATCACGTCGTCGGCCTCGTTGACGCGGTCGCGCGCCTCCTCGGTCGACCATTTGGTCGAGACGGTCGGTGCCACCGGCCGGTCGGCGGGCGGAAACTCGCGCGCGGTTTCGGCGCGGTCGCTGCCATCGTCCCACGGCGCGTCATCGCAGCTGCCGAGCAACGGCAACAACGCCAGCGCGGCAAGAACGGCGACGCGCTTCATCAGTCGATATCTTCCACTTCGACCTTCTCGCCCGTCACCTTCTGCGAGAGCGCCGCCGCCATGAAGGGATCGAGCGCGCCGTCGAGCACGTCGGACGGCGCGGTCGAGGTCACGCCGGTGCGCAGATCCTTCACCAGCTGATACGGCTGGAGAACATAGGAACGGATCTGGTGACCCCAGCCGATCTCGGTCTTCGCCTGATATTCGCCCGACGCCGCAGCCTCGCGCTTCTGCAGTTCGGCCTCGTACATGCGGGCTTTCAGCATCCCCATCGCGGTCGCGCGGTTCTTGTGCTGCGACCGGTCGTTCTGGCTGGCGACAACGATGCCGGTCGGGATGTGCGTGATGCGCACCGCCGAATCGGTCGTGTTGACGTGCTGACCACCCGCGCCCGAGGCGCGATAGGTATCGATCTTGAGATCGCCTTCGTTGATCTCGATATCGATATTGTCGTCGATCACCGGATAGACCCAGACCGACGAGAAGCTCGTGTGGCGGCGCGCCGAACTGTCGTAGGGCGAGATACGGACGAGGCGGTGGACGCCGCTTTCGGTCTTGGCATAGCCATAGGCATTCTCGCCCTTCACGAGCATCGTCGCCGATTTGATGCCCGCCTGGTCGCCCGCCTGATATTCGACCAGCTCGACTTTCAGCCCGCGCTTTTCGGCCCAGCGGCTGTACATGCGCTGGAGCATTTCGGCCCAGTCCTGGCTTTCGGTGCCACCCGCGCCGGCATGGACTTCGATATAGGCATCGTTGGCGTCGGCCTCGCCCGCGAGCAAGGCCTTGATCTTGTCTTCCTCGGCGCGCGCGGCGAGCACGCCGAGCGAGGCCACCGCCTCGTCGACCATCGCCTCGTCGCCTTCCATTTCGGCAAGCTCGATCAGTTCGGCGGTGTCGGCGCATTCGGTTTCGATGGCGCGCGTCGCATTGATCGCCTCGTCGAGGCGGCGGCGTTCGCGCATGACCTCCTGCGCCGCCTTGGCATCGTTCCACAGCGTCGGGTCCTCGACCTTCGCGTTGAGTTCGTCGAGCCGGCGCACCGCGCGGTCCCAGTCGAGAAAGCGGCGCAGCAGCGCCAGCGCGGCGCCAATCTTGTCGATATGATCCTGCGCTTCGGCGCGCATGTCCTTGCTCCTGAAATATGTTGGTCCCGCCCTTACGGCTTCAAGCGCCGCAGGGGAAGACGGTGCGCGGCGTCAGATGATGCCGCCGCGGTCGTCGAGGAAGTCGCTGTCGGTGCGGCCGGTCGAGCCCTTTTGCGAGGCACCGCCGGTCGCGCGCCGCTGCGTCTTGATCGGCTTGATCTCTTCTTCGCGGATCGTGCGGCGCGGTTCGCTTTCGGGCTTGAAGGCTTCCCAGATGATCGACGCCTTGGGATCGGTGCCCGGCCAGCTGCCATAGACGCGGCGGCCCGACTGGCGGTCGATGCGCACCATGCGCACGCCCTTCGGCGCGCTGAAGGGAATCGGCTGGCGATCGGCGAGCGCGGCGAGCGCGAAATCCTTGAAAATAGGCGCGGCATAGCTGCCGCCCTGCGCATAGCCGCCCATGCTGCGCGGCTGGTCAAAGCCGATATACATGCCCGCTACCACGTCGGGAGTACCGCCGACGAACCATACATCGTTCGGTCCCGTGGTCGTGCCGGTCTTGCCGAACAGCGGGACGCCCAAGTCGCGCAGCCGCACCGCGGTGCCGCGCTGGACGACGCCTTCGAGCATATGGACGACCTGATAGGCGGTGATCGGGTCCATCAGCTGCTTGCCCGACCGCGCGAAACGCGGCATCGGCCGGCCGTCCCAATCCTTTTTGTTGCAGCCTTCGCACGGCCGCCAGTTCGCCGGGAAAATCACCTTGCCGCGGCGATCCTGCGCATAGTCGATCACGCGCGGTTTCAGCGCGCGGCCGTGGTTGGCGAGCATCGCATAGGCATTGGTAATTTTTTCGACCGTCGTCGTGCCGGCGCCGAGTGCGGTCGAAAGATAGGGCTCGTGCTTGCCGATGCCCATCGTCTGGATCGTTTCGACGACCGGTTCCATGCCGACCTGACTCGCGGTGCGCACCGTCATCAGGTTGCGCGACTGTTCGAGGCCCCAGCGCATCGTATGCTCGCCCGATCCGCCGCTGCCGCCGAAGTTGCGGAAGCATTTGTTGCCGAGGCTCGCGCCCTGATAAACGCAGAAGGGCCCGTCGACGATCATCGTCGCGGGGGTCATGCCATTGTCGAGCGCTGCGGCGTAGACGAAGGGCTTGATCGTCGAGCCCGGCTGGCGTTCCGCCTGCGTCGCGCGGTTGAAGGGCGACAGGCGGACGTCGAAGCCGCCCTGCATTGCATAAATGCGGCCCGAATGCGGGCTTTCGACGACCATGCCGCCCGATACTTCGGGAATGTTGCGCAGCGCGTAGCTGCTGCCGCCGTTCGATTTGACCACGATCAGATCGCCCGGACGCAGTGCCGAAAAGGCGCTGCCGCCAGTCTTGCGATAGCCGAGCGTCGCGGCGCTCGCGGGGAGCGTCCCGGTGTCGCCGTTCGAAAAGCCGATTTGCGCCGCGCCCGCCGACTTCGACAGCACCGCGGCAACGCGCCAATTGTCATAGTCGATGCCGATGAAGCTCGACGCGAGGCGGCTCTGCCACTGGTCATCGGCCTCGATCGTCGCGATCGGTCCCGACCAGCCCTTGCCGGCGTCGTAGCGCTGGAGCCCCTTGCGCAGCGCCATCGTCGCGCCGTCCTGCATCTTGCCGTCATAGGGGGTGCGCACCCACAGGCCGCCAGCATAGACGCTGTGCGGACCCTTGTCGGCGGTCTCGCCGAACTGGGCTATCAGCTGGCGCCGCACCTCTTCCATATAATAGCCGCCGACCTGCGCGATCGCGGTGTTGCCGCTGTTGGTCAGGCCGAGCGGCATCGCGCGCGCGGCATCGCGCTGCGCGGTGCTGATCCAGCCATTGTCCTGCATCGACCCGAGCACGAAATTGCGCCGTGCGATCGCCTCGCGTTCGAAACGCGCCCGGCCGTATTTTTCGGGCGCCTTGGGCAGGATCGCGAGGAACGCCATCTCGTGCAACTGGAGCTGGTCGACATCCTTGTCGAAATAGGCGCGGCTTGCCGCCTGCACCCCGAAGCTGCGGCGGCCGAGCGGAATCTCGTTCAGATACAGCTCGAGAATCTGTTCCTTGGTCAGCGCGTCCTCGATGCGCATCGCGAGGATCGCCTCGCGTACCTTGCGGCGATAGCTGAGCTCGTTCGTCAGCAGCAGGTTCTTTGCGACCTGCTGCGTGATCGTCGAGGCGCCGATGGGACGGCCGCTGTTCGTCAGGTTGGTGATGATCGCCGAGGCGATGCCCGGATAGTCGATACCACCGTGGCTGAAGAAGGTTTTGTCCTCGGCCGCGAGGAAGGAGCGCACCAAAAGCTGAGGATATTCGCTATATTCGAGCTGGACGCGGCGTTCGCGGGCGTAGCTGTGGACCGGCTTGCCCTCGCCGTCGCGGACCATCGTCGGCAGCGGCGGTTCATAGTCGCGAAGCTGGTCGACCGACGGCAGATCGCGCGCGAAAACCGCCCAGATCAGCGCGAGGAAGAGAAGGCCCGCGAGGGCAAGATAGCCAAGCCAGCGGAACCAGCGCCGCGTCCACATATCGCTCAGCCATGCGATGACGGCATTGCTGTCGCGGCGCAGGCGCAAGCGGAAATTGGGCGGACTGTCAGCGGCCATATGTCCCCGCCTCTAAAGCCTGTGTCGACGAAAGGGAAGCGTGCTTGCGGCGAGGTGCGCGACTAGGTGGTTTCGGTCAGGTCCAGCAGTGCCGAACGCAGCATCGCAGCCACTTCGGCGAGCACGGCGCCCGCCGAAACGCGATCTTCTTCATACAGCATTTCGTCGGCGGCAAAACCCAGCTCGACCGCCAGCCGGAGCCGCGACCATAATATTTCGCGGTCCATGCGGGGAAGGTACGGCGCGCAGGCATCGGCGAGCCGGCCAGTCACATGGCGATGCGATTCGAGCCGGACGTGCACCAGTTGCGGCGAGGCATGCAGCGCGCGCAAGATCCACACCGCTCCCGGTTCGGCGCGCGTCATTGCGGCATTTTCGGCCAAGAGTTCGCCGATGTGATCGGCCATGCCCGCGATCCCGGCGGGGGCATGGCGCGCTATCCAGCGTTCGAGCACATCGTTCTGGCGCTCCATCAGCCGCCGTCCGAGCGCCTCGATCACGGCATATTTGTCATCGAAATAGCGATAGAGTGCGGGGGGAGTGAGCCCAGCGCGCGCGGCGATCATGTTCGTCGAAATCCGCTCGAGCCCGACCTCAGCGAGCAACTCGCCCGCGACGTCGAGCAGTCGTTCGCGTGTCTGCCGCGCGCGATCCTGTTTCGGCGGCTGGCGCGCGGCGGCGATCACCGTGCCCGGCCGCGCGCGCTGACCGGCCAGATGTCGACGAGCGTGTCGCCCGCTACGACATGATAATGGTCGTAGAGGTTCACCGTCGGGTCGCAGTGCGGCACCGTCAGGCTCACCGGGTCGCCCGGCTGGAGCTGTGTCCCGATTTCGGGCGCGATCAGCGCGGCATGTTCGTCGCCCATGAAAGCGAAGAAGGCGGTTTCGGGCGCGCCGCGCTGCACCACCGCGACGCCGCCGTCGGTCGAGAGCGACTTGTAGCCGGCATCGATCGTGACGAGCCCGCTGTGGTTGGCGCTGACCACGCGCGCGTCGACCGCCAGCGAGACCTCGAACGGCGGTTCGGCGCCATCGGCGATGTCGCAGTCGAGATATTGCTTGTCCATGAAGACATAGCTGCCCGTCTGCAGCTCGTTGAAGACGCCAAGGTCGAGGTCGATGCGGTGGGTGCCGGTGCCCGATCCGGTGACAATTTCAGGCGCGAAGCCTGCGTCGGCGAGCGCGGCGATCACCTTCTGCAAATAGGCGGTGCGCTCGACAATCGCAGCGCGGCGGTCGGCGTAGCTTTCGATATGCTGCTGCGACCCGCAGTAGAATTGCACCCCGCGATATTCGAGGTTCGGCGATGCGGCGATCGTCTTCGCCAAGGCCACCGCCGCTTCGGCCGATGCGACGCCGGTGCGCGCGATGCCGGGGTCGATGTCGATAATCACGTCGAGCCGCGCCTCGGCCGCCGCCAGGGCCGCGTCGATGCGCGCGGCGACGCCGGGATGGTCGACGACCGCCATCAAGCCGTCGGCGGTTGCCGCAAGCACCGCAAGCCGGTCGATCGCAGCAGGTGCGGCGACGGGCGAGGTGATGAGGATGCCGGTCACCCCGCCCCCGGCCAGCGCCTCGGCCTCGCCGATCTTGGCACAGCACACGCCGGCCGCGCCCGCCGCGATCTGGCGCTTGGCGATGTCGACGCTTTTGTGCGTCTTGGCATGCGGGCGGAGCGCGACGCCATGATGCGCGGTGAGCGCCGCCATCGCCGCGATATTGCGATCGAGCGCGTCGACATCGAGCACCAGCACGGGCGTATTGAGATCGGCGCGCGAGCCTTGCTGGCCGATCAGATGGTCGTGCAATTCACGGTCGGTCGTCATGCGAACAAAGTCTCCAGATGCGGATTGAGGAATTTGCCGGTCGGGTCGGCGGCGCGGCGTACCGCTGTATAGCGTCCCGCCATCGGGTAAAGCGCGGCGACGTCGGCGCAGCTCAGCGTGTGGCGCTTCGCCCAATGCGGCCGCCCGCCGGCGCCGCGAAAGATCGCCTCGGCATCGGCGAACAGCGTCGACCAGGGCATTTTCGCATATTGATGCATCGAGATCGCGGCGACGGGCCCGGCGTTCATCGGGCTCATCCAGATATCGTCGGCGGCGACGGTGCGATATTCGAACGGAAAGGTGACCGGCAGCCTTTTCTTGCGGATCCAGCCGACGACCTCGTCGAGCGTCTCGAGCCCGGCGGTGCGCGGCATTTCATATTCCATTTCCTCGAACCGGATCGTGCGGTCTGAGGGGAAGATGGTGTGTGCGGGACCGCGACGGCGGCCCGAAATGCCGCTTTTCATCATCAGGCGCTGAAGAAGGGGGGTCAGGAACGGAAGCCGCGCCGAAATATCGAGAATGCAGCGAAAGGTCGCCTCCTCCATATCGGTCGTGCTCGGCGGCGGGTCGCACGGATCGCACGGATCGAGCGTCTTCAGGATCACGTGATCGCTGTGCGGGAAGAACCAGAATTCGATATGGCGGTGCTGCTGCGCCAGCTCGTCATAGCTTTCGCGGATTTCTGCCCAGCGGCGCTTTTCGATCCGTTCGGAAAGATGAAAGGCGGGGACAACCGCGACCTCGATCTCGGTCGCGACGCCGAACAGCCCGAGCGACAGGCGCTGCGCCTGATAGAGGTCGGCGTTGGTGTCGGCATCGCACCAATGTGCCTCGCCATCGGCGCCGACGAGGCGGAATCCGCGCGCGAAGGTTGAAAGCGAACCCAGATCGACCCCGGTGCCGTGCGTGCCCGTCGCCATCGCGCCCGCCAGCGACTGCGGATTGACGTCGCCCTGGTTGGCGAGCGCGAGCCCTTCCTCCCACAGCGCCGCGGTCAGCCGGCGAATGCTCCACCCCGCAGGGATGCGCACGGTCCGGCGGTCGGCGGCGATTCGCATCGCGCCCGCCAGATCGTCGAGGCTGACGATGAGTTCACCCGATTCGCAGAGCGGCATAAAGCTATGCCCCGCGCCGGTGACGCGCAGCCGGTTCGCGCTGCGGACGAGCGCCGCCAGCTCATCCTCGCTTTGCGGCCGCGCGACCTCTGCGGTTGCGGTGACGCTGCCCGACCAGTTGCTCCACGTCATGCCTCTCTCCCGCAGCCAGCCTGGAAAAGCTGTCCGCAAGAGAAAAGTTAGTCAAGACTATATTATCAGCGTGCCGCGATCCGCCGCGCGAAATGGATTTGCACCGCGTCGCGCACCCCGCGCGCGACCTTTTTCTGGCCCGACGACGAGGCAAGGAATTCGCTGTCGTCCTTGTTCGAAATGAAGCCCGTTTCGAACAGGATCGAAGGGGTATCGGGCGCCTTCAGCACGATGAACGAGGCGAAGCGGTGCGCGGTAGTGCGGAATTTGACGTCGCCCGACGCCTCGCGCTGGAGAAGCCGCGCGAAATCGGATGCGACATTCATCGTCTCGCGCTGGGTAAGGTCGAGCAGGATCGCCGACACGTCGCCGCTGTGCGCGCCGAGATCGACGCCGTTGATGACGTTCGCCTTGTTCTCGCGCGCCGCAAGCCGCGCCGCCTCGCGATCGGAGGCGACCTCCGACAGCGTATAGATCGATGCGCCGCTGGCCTGCTGATTCTCCGCAGCATCGGCGTGGACCGATATGAACAGGTCGGCTTTCAGCCGCCGGGCGATACCATAACGTTCCTCGAGCACGAGGAAACGATCGTCGGCGCGCGTGAGCGCAACACGGACGCGGCCCGAGGCGAGCAGGTCGTCGCGGATTGCACGTGCGAGCGCGAGCGTGATGTCCTTTTCGCGTTTGCCGCTGTGCGGCGAAATTGCGCCGGGGTCGTGCCCGCCATGCCCCGCGTCGATCACGACAAGCGGCAGGCGGCTGTTCGCCGGTCCCTCGATGCGCGGCAGCGCCACCGAAGGCTTCGGCCTTCCGATCGGAACGGTCACACTATATCGTTTTCCGGGGCGCTTGGCACGGAAGCCCGCCGAAACCTGCAATTCGCTTCGCGGTCTTTCGAACGCCGGATCGACGATTGGCCGTCCCGCAACGACTGCGGGCGGAGACGCGATCATGCCAAGCAGGGCAAGCAGGCTCATGGCGCGTCATATGCCGCCCGAAGCGCGTACTGGTCCAGCGCTTATTGAAAAACGCGGATCCGCTGCCGCACAATAATGCAAACAGACCATTAGGCATCATGCGCCAAACCCGCTTCAACCGGCAGGGTTAGCAGGCAATTCAACCTGTTCGTCGATGCGGGTTTTCTTGCAACACCCCGACCCCATCCTATCTTTGTACGGTGGTTGTGGTTGCCGTCGGCAGATGCCGATGCTAGCACGCCTTCACTGACGGTGTCGTTCCCGGTGCCGTCCGGCCTTTTGAGGGGAGGGCCTGCTCCGCGAATATGCGGATCATGGCCGCCTTGGTGCCGGACATGCGGGGAAGGGCGACCTGCCGCCAGTCCACCCGGTTGACCGGACAGTCGGGGCGAAAGCGCCCGCGTCGCGGAGTGAAGAGG
>Ga0247823_10000357_pt1 | contig 39931 bp, 37 predicted proteins | sample 13C_PalmiticAcid_2_FD_192426 | JGI IMG/M metagenome (GOLD analysis project Ga0247823, IMG submission 192426) | Soil microbial communities from agricultural site in Penn Yan, New York, United States - 13C_PalmiticAcid_Day30 | ecosystem: Environmental > Terrestrial > Soil > Agricultural land... | reverse complement strand
ACTGCTGCATATAGTCGTGCTTGGCGCGCATCTCGTCATATTCGAGGAACATGCCGTACTCGCTTTCGGGCATGCCGATCGTGTCGAGCAGGTGCGAGTAAGCCGCGATATGCACGGTTTCCATGTTGCTGAACGCGGTCAGCATCATCTTGATTTCGGTCGGCTTGAACACGCGGCCGTACTTGTCGTGGTAGCAATCCTGCACCTCGATATCGGCCTGCGTGAAGAAGCGGAAAATCTGCGTGAGCAGGTTGCGTTCGTGGTCGCTGATCTTTTGTGCCCAGTCGCGGCAATCCTCGCCCAGCGGCACTTCCTCGGGAACCCAGTGGATCTGCTGCTGGCGCTTCCAGAAATCGAATGCCCACGGGTATTCGAAGGGCTTGTAGGTGTTGCGGGCTTCTAACAACGGCATGGCGGCTATCCTCGGTTCTTATCTCTTGTTGCGTGTCCCCGCGAAGGCGGGGATCCAGTGCGGCTTGGCGTCATCTCGCTCTGGGCCCCCGCCTGCGCGGGGGAACAGGTGCGGTCGATTACTGGCAGGCCAGACACTCGTCATAATCGGTGGTCTGCAGCTCGTAGACCGGGGCTTCGGCAGTGTTGTCGGCCTCGACCCCGCCCGCGAAGCCGGCGCGCTGGACCGATTTCGAGCGGAGGTAATAGAGCGATTTGATGCCGAGTTCCCACGCGCGATAGTGGAGCATGAGCAGATCCCATTTCTCGACGTCCGCCGGGATGAACAGGTTCAGCGACGCGGCCTGATCGATATAGGGCGTGCGGTCGGCGGCGAGTTCGAGCAGCCAACGCTGGTCGATCTCGAAGCTGGTCTTGTAGCAGTCCTTCTCGTCCTGCGTCAGGAAGTCGAGGTGCTGGACGCTGCCGCCCTTCTCCAAGATCGAGTTCCACACATTGTCGCTGTTCTTCGCCTTGTCGACGAGCAAAGCTTCGAGGTGCGGGTTGCGGATCGAGAAGCTGCCCGAGAGCGTCTTGTGCGTGTAGATGTTCGCCGGGATCGGCTCGATGCATGCGCTGGTGCCGCCGCAGATGATCGAGATCGACGCGGTCGGCGCGATCGCCATCTTGCAGCTGAAACGCTCCATCACGCCCTGATCGGCGGCGTCGGGGCAGGGGCCGCGTTCCTTGGCGAGCAGCATCGACGCCTGATCGACCTGCGCGCGGATATGCTTGAAGACGCGAAGGTTCGACGATTTCGCCATCGCGCCCTCGAAGGGCAGGCCGCGCGCCTGAAGGAAGCTGTGGAAGCCCATGACGCCGAGGCCGACCGAGCGTTCGCGGCTGGCGCTATATTTGGCGCGCGCCATTTCGGGCGGGGCGCGGTCGATATAATCCTGCAGGACATTGTCGAGCATGCGCATCACATCTTCGATGAAGACCTTGTCGCCGTTCCACTCGTCCCAGGTTTCGAGGTTGAGCGACGAGAGGCAGCAGACCGCGGTGCGATCGTTGCCGAGATGGTCGCGGCCGGTGGGCAGCGTGATTTCGCTGCAAAGGTTCGAGGTGGTGACCTTGAGGCCCAAGTCGCGGTGATGCTTCGGCATCATGCGGTTCACTTGGTCGATGAAGATGATGTAGGGTTCGCCGGTCGCGAGGCGCGTTTCGACGAGCTTCTGGAACAGCGAGCGCGCGTCGACGGTGCCGCGGACGCTCTGGTCCTTCGGCGAACGGAGGTTGAATTCGGTGCCGTCGCGGACGGCTTCCATGAACTCGTCGGTGATCAGCACCCCGTGGTGCAGGTTCAGCGCCTTGCGGTTGAAGTCGCCCGAGGGTTTGCGGACCTCGAGGAACTCCTCGATCTCGGGGTGCGAGACGTCGAGATAGCAGGCGGCCGAGCCGCGGCGGAGCGAGCCCTGCGAGATCGCGAGGGTCAGGCTGTCCATCACGCGGACGAAGGGAATGATGCCGCTGGTCTTGCCGTTGAGGCCGACGGGTTCGCCGATGCCGCGCACCGCGCCCCAATAGGTGCCGATGCCGCCGCCGCGGCTGGCGAGCCAGACATTCTCGTTCCACGTGCCGACGATGCCCTCGAGGCTGTCGTCGACCGAGTTCAGATAGCAGCTGATCGGCAGGCCGCGGCCGGTGCCGCCGTTCGAGAGAACGGGGGTCGCGGGCATGAACCACAGCTTCGAGATATAGTCGTAGAGACGCTGCGCGTGGTCCTGGTCGTCGGCATAGGCCGACGCGACGCGCGCAAAGAGGTCCTGGTACGATTCGCCGGGGAGGAGGTAGCGATCCTCGAGCGTTTCCTTGCCGAAGTCGGTGAGCAGCGCGTCGCGGCTCTTGTCGGTGACGATCTCGAACCGGCGCGCGTGGACCTTCGCCTCGCTGCTGTCGTTCAGCTTTGCCGCGGGCGCGGTATCGGCAGCCGATTCGCCTTTCGATTCGGGCGCTGCCGGAGCGTCATTCTTTGCCAGTTCCACCGTCGCCACGTCGCTCGTCTCCACTCGTTCCGTTTCCCGAAAATCCATCTAATTCGCCCCCGATTTGAACGCGCACCCGGTGCGCTTTGTTCCTGTCTTGTTCGACTCAGGGCGAAGCCCCGGTCTTAGCATTTAAACCTGTCCGCGTGGGCACTTATTTTGGGCGCAAGGAGGGTTTTCCCGTGTCCATATGCGATGGACGACGGAAATCCGCCACTTACAGCCGAATACTATTTCTTGGGGTGCCCCCGTGTTTGACCCACCACCTATAGTGCCACGTCGGCGCCGCGATGCAAGACGCTAAATGACAGATCGGGGACTCAACTCGTCGATAATTTGATTCGTCTCGTCGCGGCTGATGCACGAGTAGGAGGCGTCGCGCCAGCCTTTCCGCGGCTTAGCGCGATGATCGGCAGAGGCGGATCAAAAAGCGGATTTTTTGAATGGGAAGACCGGCGTGACCGGCGTGACCGGTGACATCGGTGACGCTCTTTCTGCGCCGACCATCGCAACGGCACGCAGCCATCCCGCGCGAACCGCCAGGCGGGTTCGGGGCAAAAAGAAAGGGCCCCGGCGATGCCGGAGCCCCATTCTCAATCTGTTTCCTGCTTAGGCTTGGCCGCCACCGCTATCGGTGCCGCCGCCGCCCAGGAATCGCCAAAACCAACCCATGATCTGTCTCCTGTTCGCACTGCCCACGAGGAACAGTTAACGGAGCGTATACCTTAATTAGTAAGGTAAATCGAGTCTTAACTATAAGCATTGCCGCCAGTTTGGCAGTTATGCGGTGCGGTTCTGGGGCGTGGTCGAGAGGGTCGCGGTCAGTTCGGAAAACAGTTGAGGTTTTCCAAGATGATAGCCTTGGCCGACATCGCAGCCGAGGCTCTCTAGAAGTGCCATGGTTTCGCCGTCCTCGATGCCTTCGGCGACCGCGACGGCGCCGAGACGGTGCGCGAGATCGATCGTCGATTTGACGACTTCGAGGTTCCGTTGCGAATCGCGCATCGTCATCACGAATCGCTTGTCGATCTTGATCTCGTCGGCCTCGATCTCGGTTAGATATTCGAGGTTTGACTGGCCGGTGCCATAGTCGTCGATCGACAAACGGATGCCCGTCCGGCGCAGCTGGGCAAGCGTCTGGCGCGCCTGACGGCTGTTCTCGATCTGCGCGGTTTCGGTGATCTCGATCGTCAGCCGCTCGGGCGGCAGATGGTGCGCGGTGAGCATGACGCGGATCGTGCCGACGAGATCGCTGTGGTCGAGCAGGCTGGCCGACAGGTTAACCGACATGTTAATGTGGACCCCGCGGTCGTTGATCTGGGCGGCCGACCGGATCGCCTGGTCCATCACGAACAGGGTGAGGCGATAGATGTCCTGGCTCTTTTCGGCCTGGACGATGAATTCGTCGGGCGGGATCGGGCCGCGCGTCGGGTGCGTCCAGCGCGCCAGCGCCTCGACCCCGACGAGCTGCTGCGTCGCGATGGCATATTGCGGCTGGAAGGCGACCCAGATGTCGCCGCCAGTCAGCGCGTCCTCAAGCTGCGAGTGGAAGCTCAATTGCCAGCCGGCATCCTCTTTCTGGCGCGAGGTATATTTGGTCCACAGCGAGCGCGTGCGGATCGCGCGCTCGGCGGCGACGAGTGCGGCGGCGAGACGCTGCGCGTTCGAGCCCTCGAACTCGTCGTTGACCCCGAAAGCGATCGCCACGTCGACGCGCAGCTCGCCGATCGTCAGCGGCGCGTTGAACAGCGCGGCGAGGCCCGCAAGCTGCCCCTCGATCTGGCTGTGCTGATAATAGGGCACGAGCCAGGCAAAGGTGCCGTCGAGATCATGATGCAGCGTCGTGCCCTGCGACGCGAGCTGGAGGCGGCGCGTGACCTGTTCGACGAGCTTGCTGATGCCATCGCCGGGGATGAAAGCGGCGAGATCCTCGAAATTGACGACCTTGGCGGCGACGACGGTCGCGCTGCCGAATGCCGCCTGCGAACGCAGCGCTTCGAAAGTGGGCAAACCCGAAACCGGATTTTCGCGCTGCGCCGAGGCGCGGCGGCGGGTTCGCGAGACATTGGTGCCGATCGCCGCGATGAAAACCAGCGCCGCGCCGATCCACACGGTAACGAGCATGAAGCCGAGCAATATCTTGCCCGCGATCAACAGGGCCGTCGTCGCGGCCGCCAGCGACATGAAGCCGCGCTTCACCCGGGCGAACAACGCAGCCATCATGATGATCACCGCGAGAAGGAAGGCCGGGATCCAGCCGAGATCGACCGGGTTGCCGCGCTTGAGCGTTTCGGCCGCGATCAGATGGATATAGCCCCCCGGAAGGCGATTGTGGCCCGGGAGGAAAAAGGAATCCTGAAAATTCGGCGCGGTCGGTGCGAAGATGACATCCTTGCCCGCGAGTTCGCGGGCGCCGACTTTGCCACTGACGACATCGGCAGCGCTATATTTCGGGATCGTCGCCGGATCGTACGAAAAGTCGAGACGGAAGGTTTCGGGCGTCTTGCTGTATTTGCCGGCGATGATCGACGCGAAGCTGGGGAGCACGCGGCCGTCGGCGGCATAGCTGATCGGCACGCGCCACAGCTGCCAGAATTCGGTTTCCCATGCGATGCTGGCAATAGGCACATCGGCGCCGAAGGCCGGGCTGGGGAAGGTCGAGATATTTTCGCCGGTTCCCGGTGCCGAACGTGTCGGCACCGCGAGGACGACGCGGTCGCCCATCCGCTTCACCGCGGCGGTGAGCTGCGGGAAATCAGGATCCTTTTCGCGACGGTCGAAATAGAAATCGACGAGCAGGCGCTTGGCGCCCGCGGCGTTCACCGCGTCGACCACGGCGGCATAGTGCCGGGGCGCATAATCGCGGTTGGGCGAGGCCTCGAGCGTCCTGGCATCGAGTTCGACCATGACGATATCGCCGGTAACCGGGCGCCATGCGACGCTGCCGACGAAGGCTTCGAGCACGCGGTCGATCGGTTCCGCGATCGACGTCAGCCCCGCCGCCAGGCTGAGAAGCAGCGACAAGGCGATCGTTCGCCAGCTGATCATCAGACTTTTGACCGGAATGGGCACGCACGTCTCCAGCAATTGCCGGTCGCGTCTAGCCCCAGATGGTTATCATCGCGTTAATTATGAATGAAATCCTGCGCCGCGCGACAGGGCGTCAGGCGCAGGATTCCATATGTTTCAGGCGATCTCCGGCAGCGGCTCGAGCGCTGCGTCGCCCGCGAGCGCCGAGGCGGCGAGGCCGGTCGCCGCGGGGACGATCTGTTCGAGGTAGAAGCGCGTCGAGACGATCTTCGCTTCGAGAAAGGCGCGGTCGCCATTGCCCTCGTCGAGCGCGGTGCGTGCGGCCTTGTTCTGGATCGCCATCAGCCAGCCGCACGTCGCGGTGGCGACCATGGTGAGATAGGGATAGCTGCCCGCGAGCCGGTCGCCGGTGTTCGCGCCAACCATCCAGTCGGTGACCGCGCGGCACGCGTCGACGAGCTGCTGCAATTCGGGGAAATCGGCGGCGCCGTGCGCGATATCGTCGATCAGCCCGCGGACGAGATCGCCCCCCGCCATGCCGAGCTTGCGCCCGACGAGATCGGCGGCCTGGATGCCGTTGGTGCCTTCGTAGATCGGGGCGATACGCGCGTCGCGATAATGCTGCGCGGCGCCGGTTTCCTCGATGAAGCCCATGCCGCCGTGCACCTGCACGCCGAGACTGGCGACCTCGCAGCCGATGTCGGTCGCGTGCGCCTTGACGAGCGGGATGAGGATATCGGCGCGCATCGCGGCGGCTTCGTCGCCCAATTTGCCGAAGTCGATCTGCGCCGCGGCATAATAGGTCAGCGCGCGCGCGGCTTCGGTCTGCGCGCGCATCCGCCACAGCATGCGGCGCACGTCGGGGTGCTGGTCGATCGTCACCGGGGTGCGATCGGGCGAGCCCGCGAGCGCCGACTGGACGCGCTCGGCGGCGAAACGCTGCGCCTGCTGCGTTGCGCGCTCGCCGATCTGGATGCCCTGACAGCCGATCATCAGGCGGGCATTGTTCATCATCACGAACATCGCGCGCATGCCGCCCATTTCGTCGCCGACGATCTCGCCGAGGCAATCTTCGTCCTCGCCATAGACCATGACCGCGGTCGGCGAGCCGTGGATGCCGAGCTTATGCTCGATCGACGCGCAATGGACGCCGTTCGAATGCGCGGGCTTGCCGTCGGCGTCGAGGCGGTATTTGGGGACGAGGAAAAGCGAGATGCCGCGCGTCCCCTCGGGCGCGCCGGGGGTGCGCGCGAGGACGAGATGGACGATATTGTCGGTGAGATCATGCTCGCCGAAGGTGATGAAGATCTTTTGACCCTTGATCCGGTAGAGGCCCGCATGCTCGCCTTCGGTGACCTTTTCAGCGGTTGAGCGCAGCGCGCCGACGTCGCTGCCTGCAGCAGGCTCGGTCAGGTTCATCGTGCCGTTCCACTCGCCGGTGATCAGCTTGGGAAGCCAGGTCTGCCGCTGTTCCTCGGTGCCATAAGCCATCAGCGCGTGGATCGCGCCGGGGGTGAGGATGCTGCACAGCGAAAAGCCCATGTTCGCGCTGCCGAGCGCCTCGATCACCACCGTTGCGAGCGTGAAGGGCAGGTCCTGTCCGCCATAGTCTCCGGGACCGTCGATGCTGCCCCAGCCCGCCTCGACGAACTGCTTGTATGCGTCCTTGAAGCCCGGCGGCATCGTGACTTTGCCATTGTCCCACTTGGGGTTCGTGGTGTCGCCGACGCGGTTGAGCGGCGCGTAGACATCGGCAGCGAACTCGCCGATGCCGGTGACGATCGCCTCGACCATGTCCGGGGTCGCGGCGGCGAATTTGTCGTGCGCGGCCATCGCGTCGATGCGCGCGATATGATTGAGGACGAAAAGCTGTTCAGTGGTGGGCGGCGTGTAGGTCATGCTGAGCCGACTTTCCTGGTGAATATCGTTGCGCGGGCGCTATAGCGCGGCATGGCTGATGGTCAAACGCGCATGACGACCGATATCCGTCCTTTCGGGCCGGAGGCAATGGCGCGCGCCGGGGGGCTGATCGGGGAGGGGCAACCGGTCGCGGTGCCGACCGAGACGGTCTATGGCCTCGCCGCCGATGCGCGCAATGCGGAGGCGGTGGCGCGGATTTATGCGGCGAAGGGGCGGCCTGATTTCAACCCTTTGATCGTGCATGTGCCTGACCTCGCGGCGGCCGAGGCGCTGGGGGTGTTCGGTGCGGTCGAGCGGGCGCTGGCGGTGCGTTTCTGGCCGGGGCCGCTGACGTTGGTGGTGCCGCGTACCGCCGATTGTCCGGTTGCGAGCATTGCGACGGCGGGGCTCGATACGATCGCGCTGCGCGTGCCGGGGCACCGGGCGATGCAGGCTCTGCTGGCGGAGAGCGGGGCGCCGCTGGCGGCGCCGAGCGCCAATGCGAGCGGGGGCGTGAGCCCGACGAAGGCCGAACATGTGCTGGCGAGCCTCGACGGGCGCATTGCGCTGGTGATCGACGACGGGCCGACGACCGCGGGCGTGGAATCGACGATTGTGCGGGTGAAGGATGGCGCGGTTGAAATCTTGCGGCCGGGGCCGGTGACGGCGGAAATGCTGGCTGCGGCGAGCGGAATGGCGGTGTCCGGGGTGAAGGGTTCCGAGATTGTCGCGCCGGGGATGCTCGCAAGCCATTACGCGCCGGGCAAGCCGGTGCGGCTGGGGGCTGTGGATTTCGCGGACGATGAATATGGCATCGGGTTTGGCGCGGTCGCGGGGGACTATGATCTGAGTACGGGGGGTGATCTGACAGAGGCGGCGGCGCGGCTGTTCGACGCGCTGCACGCGGGCGCGGCGAGCGCGAAAGCGAAGATTGCCGTGGCGGCAATTCCGGCTGAGGGGCTGGGCGCTGCGATCAACGACAGGCTGGCGCGGGCGGCGGTTTAGGCGGCTGCCGGCTCGATCGGGTCGCCGTGTGGCGCCTTGCGCGCGACGATCAGGCAGGCGGCGACGATCAGCAGCGCGCCCGCGAAGGTCGGCAGCGTGACCGCCTCGTCGAAGAAGAACCAGCCGAACAACATCGCCCAGAGGAAGCCGGTATATTCGGTCGTCGCCAGGATCTGCGTCTCGGCGCGCGCATAGGCCCAACTCAGTAGCAGGAGCGAGGTCGTCGCAAGGATCGCGGCGCCGAGGATATGCGGCGCGTGGCTCGCGGCCGGAACCGCAAGAAACCACGGCGCGCCGAGCGTGAGGATCGCGGCGACGAAGAAATTCTGGAAGAAGGCGATCTCCATCGGCTCGGCCATCTTGGCTTGCCGCCGCGCGAGGATGAGGTTGTAGGCGTAGAAGATCGCCGAGAGGAACACCGCGCCGACCGCGAGCAACGCCTCGTCGCTATAGTCGCTGCCGCCGAGCTTGCCCGCGACGATGACGATCACGCCGCACAGGCCGAGGATCGAGGCCGCAATCGAACGCGGGCCGATCTTCTCGCCGAGAAAGATCGCGGCCATGTAAAGCGCCATCAGCGGCGCGACGAACGCAAGCGCGATCGCTTCGGCCATCGGCAACCGCGCGAGCGCCCAGAAGAAGCTGAGCGCCATCCCCGAGACAAAGAGCGAGCGCCAGGCGTGGATCTGCATCGTCGCCCTGTCCGGCCATTTGGGACGGCTCGCAAAATAGAGCACGCCGGCGACGAGCGTGCCGGTACCGGTGCGCCAGAGCACGGCGTTATAGGCGCCGAGCTCGATCGACAGCCCCTTCATCAGCACGTCCATCGCCGAAAAGGTCGCGATGCCCGCGCAGGCGATCAGGAAAGGGATGACGGGAGAGGCCGAATCGGGACGCATGGAGGCGCCTTAGCGAAAGGTCGCCTGTCCCGCGCCATCGATATTGAGTTTCTGGCCCGAGCAATAGCTGTTCGCATCGCTGACGAACCAGACGACCGCCGCGGCGACGTCGGCGGGGACGGCGACGCGGCCGAAGGGCATTTTGGTGGCGAGGTGGTGGATGTCGTCATTGCCGGTGACGGCGCGCGAGAGCTTTTCGCCCATGTCACTGACGGTGAGCGCGGGGGCGACGATGTTGACGCGGACGCCGTTCGCAAGCTCTTCCTTGGCGAGGGTGAGCGCGAGGGCTTCGCCCGCGGCTTTTGCCATCGTGTAGGGCGCGCCGTTCGGCGAGTTCACATAGGTCGCGATGCTCGAGATGACGATGATGTCGCTGCGCTTGTGGGTGCGCAGCTGCGGCAGCGCGAGGCGGCTGAGGCGGTGGGGGCCGGCGGCGTGGACGGCGAAGAGCTTGTCGACTTCCTCGGGCGTGGTGTCGGCGACCGAGAGCCCGCGGCTGGCGATGCCGGCGTTGTTGACCAGGATCGATAGCGGGCCGAAGTCGGCCTCGACTGCGGCGACCATCGCGGCGCAAGCGGCCTCGTCGGTGACCGAGGCCTGATAGGCCTTGGCCTTGCGGCCGAGCGCTTCGATCGCGGCGACGGTTTCGGCGGCCTCCTGCTCGCCGCGGGTGTAGTTGACCGCGACGTCGGCGCCCGCTTCGGCGAGGCCGATCGCGATGCCGCGGCCGATGCCGCGCGAGGCGCCGGTGACGAGCGCGATGCGCCCCGCAAGAATCCCGTCGGCCATGTCTCTCTCCCTAATTCATCAGTTCATTATAGATGTCGTCGTCGCTGCGGCTCGCGGCGTTGCGCCATTTCGGCGCGGCCTTGCGGTTGAGCACATGGCCGTCGGCGTCGAGCACCACGACGGTCGGGGTGCCCTTGATCTTGAAGCGGAAGCGCTTGGCGACCTCGGGGTTGCGGCCCCAGCCGCGAACATGTGGCATGCCGATATCGGCGTAGACGATCTCGTAGCGCGCGCGGACGGGGGCGAAGCGGTCGGTTGCGATGAGGTTGGCGAGCCAGGCGCTGTCGTGGCAGCCGCCGGTGCCCATGACGAGGAGAACGGGCTTTCCCGATTGTTTCGCTGCGGTGAGGGCGGCGTCGATCGCGGGCATCGGGTCGGCAATGAAGGCGTCGCTCTTGTAGGGCTCGGCGACGCCGGGGATCGTGCGCGTTTCAGCGGCCGGTACGGGCGCAATCGGGAGCATCGCTGCGGCGAGGGCGAGGGCAAATTTGCGCATCATGGCGCGACGATAGGTTTCGGATGACGTTTCCGTCAACGTAAGATAGCCTTTGCCGATGAGCTGGAAAAAAGAGATCGACGAACTCGGGCAGCGCCGGGCGATGGCCGAGAAGATGGGCGGCGAGGAAAAGGTCGCGCGCCAGCACGGACGCGGCAAGATGGACGCGCGCGCGCGGCTGGCGGGCATCGTCGACGAAGGCAGTTTTCGCGAGATCGGCAAGATCGCGGGTCGCGGCAAATATGGCACCGATGGCGAACTCGAAGATCTCGCCGCGAGCAATTTCATTTTCGGGCGCGCGAATATCGACGGCCGGCCGGTCGTGGCGTCGGCCGACGATTTCACCGTGCGCGGCGGCGCGGCCGACGCGGCGCTGCACCGCAAGTTCGTCCAGTGCGAGGCGATGGCGCATGAGTATCGCCTGCCGCTGATCCGCATGATCGACGGCACCGGCGGTGGCGGATCGGTCAAGACGCTGGAGGATATGGGATACACCTATATCCCGCACGTTCCCGGCTGGGACGAAATCATCGCGAACCTCGATACGGTTCCGGTGGTGGCGCTGGCGCTGGGGCCCACCGCAGGACTGGGTGCGGCGCGGGTCGTGGCGAGCCATTACAGCGTGATGGTGCGCGGGCTGTCGCAGCTGTTCGCGGCAGGGCCGGCGGTCGCGGCGGCGATCGGCGATACGCTCGACCGCGAGGAATTGGGCGGAGTCGATGTGCACACGCGCAACGGCGTCGTCGATGACGAGGTCGCGAGCGAGGCCGAGGCGTTCGCGGCGGCGCGGCGGTTTTTGTCGTACCTTCCGTCGTCGATTCACGATCGCGCCTTGCGGGCCGAATGCCATGATCCGGTCGACCGGCGCGACGAGAGCCTGCTGTCGGTGGTGCCGCGCGAGGCGAAGCAGGTCTATTCGATGCGGCGGATTACCGCTGCGGTGTTCGATCAGGGCAGTTTCTTCGAGATGGGCGCGCGGTGGGGACGCGCGATAATTACGGCCTTCGCGCGATTGGACGGCTATCCGGTCGCGGTGCTTGCGAGCGATCCCTCGTACCTTGGCGGATCTTGGGATGCCAAGACGAGCGAGAAGGCCGAGCGGTTCGTGAAACTGGCCGACCAGTTCCGGCTGCCGATCGCCCATCTGGTCGACAATCCGGGCTTCATGATCGGCGGCGAGGCCGAGCGGACGGGGACGATCCGCTATGGCGTACAGGCGATGAACGCGATCTATCGTGCGTCGGTGCCGCTGGCGTCGGTCGTCGTGCGCCGCGCCTACGGGATCGCGGGGAGCGCGATGTCGAACGCCGAGCGCTTCCAGTATCGCTTCGCGTGGCCGTCGGGCGACTGGGGCAGCCTGCCGATCGAGGGTGGGGTCGAGGTCGCGTACAAGAGCGAGCTTGAGGCGGCGGAGGATCCGGCGGCGCATCTGGAGGCGATCCGCGATCGATTGAACAGGGTGCGCTCGCCGTTCCGCACCGCGGAGAAATTCGGGGTCGAGGATATCATCGACCCGCGCGATACGCGGCCTTTGCTTTGCGAGTTTGCCGAACTGGCGTGGCGGGTACTGAACAGTCGTTCGTAGAATAAGGCTCGTCATTGCGAGCGAAGCGACGCAATCCAGAGCGGTTTATTACACACTCTGGATTGCCGCGGGCTTTCGGCCCTCGCAATGACGGTGGGGGATATGGAATGACCGGCGTGCGCCACTACGGCATGGACTGGCTGCGGATCGCGGCGTTCGGCCTGCTGATCCTCTATCATATCGGGATGTATTTCGTGCCGTGGGGCTGGCACGTGAAGATCGCGCAGCCGCTCGACTGGGTACAGGTGCCGATGCTCGCCACGAACAGTTGGCGGCTGCCCTTGCTGTTCCTCGTGTCGGGTTATGCAAGTGCGGCGTTGTTTGCGAAGCTTGGCGGCAGTGGGGCGTTCGTGCGGTCGCGGAGCGCGCGGCTGCTGATCCCGCTGCTCTTCGGTATCCTTGTCGTCATCCCGCCGCAGCCGTGGATCGAGCTGGTGACACAGCATGGCTATGCGAAGAGTCTCGGCGCCTTCTGGACCAGCGACTATTTCCGCTTCGGAACGCTCGACGGCATCGTCCTGCCGACGTGGCAGCATCTGTGGTTCGTCGTGTATCTCTGGGTCTATACGGTGCTTGCGGCGGCGGTGCTGGCATGGGTGCCGGCGGCCGCGCGCGCGAAGGTCGCCGACGGCGCGGCGCGTTTGCTCGGCGACTGGGGGCTGCTGGTGCTGCCGCTGGCTTGGTGGCTGCTTTTGCTCGCGCTGTTTCCCGATCATGACGAAACGCACGCGCTGTTCGACGACGGGCCGTCGCATCTTCATTATCTGATGCCCTTCTTCGTCGGCTGGCTGCTGCGTGTCCGGCCCGGCCTGTTCGCCGCGGTCGCGCGCTGGTGGCGGGTTTCGCTGGGCGTTGCGGTTGCGGCTTTCGCGGTGGTGGCGGGGATCCTGTATCTCTGGCTCAGCGGCGCGCAGCCCCCCGAATGGGGAAGGTTGCCGTTCGACATCGCGCATCAGGTACAGGGATGGGCGACGATCGTCGCGCTGGTCGGGATCGCCGACGCCTATTGGAACCGCGACCATCCGCGGCGCGCGATGCTCGCCGAGGCGGTGTTTCCCTTTTACATCATCCACCAGACGATCATCGTCGTCGTTGGCTGGTACCTGCTGCGCGGCCAAGTCGCGGCGCTGCCGTCGTTCCTGATCCTCGTCGCGGCGACGGTGACCGGATGCTGGCTTTTCTACTGGATCGGGCGCACCATCGGCTGGTTGCGGCCGCTGATCGGGTTGCAGCGAAAATAAGGGGGAGAGCATGAGCGCTTTGAAAGGCATATTGGCGATCGTCGGGGTCGCCGCGATCCTCGTCGGCGGGCTGTGGGCGCTGCAAGGGCTCGATATCGTGCGCTGGCCGGCGAGCAGCTTCATGCTCGGCGACACGGTGTGGACGCGCAATGGGGTGATCCTTGCCGTGGTCGGCGTCGTGCTGGTCTGGTCCGCGCGAAAGAAATAATCAATCCGACTACAAATGTAGTTGATCTGTATTGTCTATATGATACACCTATCTCTGGCCGGGGCTGGATTGGAGATGAGGATGATTCGTTCTTCGCGTATTTTGCCGGCGCTGTTGCTCGCTGCCGGAATGGCAGTCGTACCGATATTGGCGCCGCCGCCTGCCTATGCGGCGGACGAGGCGAGCGCCAACCAGATCGCCGAAACATACGCTGCGCTGCTCGAGCGCGACTATGTCTATCCCGAGACCGGCAAGCGTTATGCCGCGGCGATCCGCGCGGGCATCGCCGCGGGCCGTTATGCGACCCTGACCGGCGAGGCGCTGGGGCAGGCGATCGACAAGGATGTGAATGCGGTATCGCCCGACGGGCATCTCCGCCTGCGCACGCCCGAGGGTGCGCAGGCCGCGGCCGCTCCCGCACCGGGCGCCGCCACGCCGGTGCGCCGGCCGCCGAAGGTGCCGGTCGAGCAGGCGGGCTGGATCGCGCCGGGGATCGCCTTTATCCGCTTCAATGTCTTTCCCGACGATGCGGCAGTGACGGCACAGGCGGCGAAATTCATGGCCGATCACGCCGATGCCAAGGCGATCATTTTCGATATCCGCACGCACAATGGCGGCGGGCTCGACCAGATGGACGTCATATTTCCGTGGCTGTTCGCCAAACCGACGCGGCTGGTGACGATGGCGACGCGCGCCTCGGTCGATGCGCGCGGCGGGTCGCCGATCGACGGGCTGGCGTCGATGCGGGTGGTGAGGGGCGATGTCGGCATGGTGGCGCGCGAGCATTGGGCGACGCCGAACGCCGACACGCGGCTGCGCGATGCCAAGGTCTATGTGCTGACGTCGGGCGCGAGCGCGTCGGCGGCCGAGCATTTCTCGCTCGCGATGAAGCATACGGGGCGCGGCACCTTGGTCGGCGCGCCGACCGCAGGCGCCAATCATTTCGGCACCGGCGAGGATCTGGGCGGCGGGTACGGCGCCTTCATCCCGGTCGGGCGGACTTATGACCCCACGACAGGCAAGGATTGGGAGGGTGACGGCGTGCAGCCCGACATCGCAGTCGCGCCCGCCGATGCGCTGGTGCGCGTGCTCACCGATCTCGGCGTGGCGCCGGCGGAGGCGAAGACGCTCTCCGACGCGCATATGCCGAGCTGGCCGATGGAACGGCGCAAGCCGCGCGGGGCGAAATAGCTCCTATCCTCCCCCTTGATGGGGGAGGCAGCGAGACTTGCGAACTTGTTCGCTAGTCGCAGCGGTGGGGGTGTGGTCTCGGCCCGAAGCGCTCTCACCCCCATCCAACTTCGCCTAATCGCTTCGCGACAAGGCTGCGTATCCTTCCCCCATCGAGGGGGAAGGGATTAGCTCGATGCGAGCTTCGTCAGCGCCTCGCCATCGACGCGCATCACCGTCCATTCGTCCATCAGCTTGGCACCGAGGCTCTGGTAAAAGCCGATTGCCGGGGCATTCCAGTCGAGCACCGACCATTCGAGGCGCGCGCAGTCGCGCTCGACGACGAGACCCGCGAGATGCGCGAGCAGCGCCTTGCCGAGCCCCGAACCGCGCGCTTCGGGGCGCACGAACAGATCCTCGAGATAGATGCCGGGCTTGCCTTCGAAGGTCGAGAAATTGTGGAAAAAGAGCGCGAAGCCCTGCGCTGCGCCGTCGATCTCGCCAATCACGACCTCGGCATAGGGGCGCGGACCGAAGAGGTTTTCGCCGAGCTTTGTTTCGTCGAAGCGGACTTCGTGGGCGAGCTTTTCATAGTCGGCGAGGTAGCGGATGAACTGCGCGATGAGCGGCAGGTCGGCGGCGGTGGCAGGGCGGATCGAAAGAGTCACGGGGTTATCCTGCAAGGAGGGAGGTCGCAGCGCTTTTAACGAGGGCGGGGCGGGGGGCAATGCCGCTTATGCGGTCCGCCGCGCTGGCGTTGACCCCGTCACGGGATTGTGCGCTCTTGTGGTGACGTCGGCGCCCTGTCAGGCGCGACGGCAGGAGATGCTGATGCCGATGGTAAGTGCACGATCGCTGGTGGTGGCGTTGTTGATGGGCGCCGCGAACCTTTCCGTGATGGCGCTTTCGGCGCATGCTGCTTCGCCGGCGGAGACTGCCCGCGACGCCCAGCGCGATTTCGATTTCGAAATCGGGACCTGGACAACCGAGGTGCGCGTGCTGCGCAATCCGTTGTCGGGCCAGCCGCCGGTCTGGGCCGACTATCGCGGCACGAGCGTCGTGCGAAGCCTGATGGATGGCCGCGCGAACAGCGTCGAGCTGTCGGTTGCGGGACCCGCGGGCAAGATCGAGGGAATCTCGCTGCGGCTCTATGATCCGCGCGCGCGGCGGTGGAGCCTCAACTTCGCGAGCTTGCGCGACGGGGTGATGACCCCGCCGGTGATCGGCGGTTTCGGTGCCGACGGTCGCGGGGTCTTTCACGGCGACGACAAGCTGGGGGAGCGCGCGATCCGCGTGCGGTTCATCATCACGCAGGTTTCGGCCGACGAGGCGCGGTTCGAGCAGGCCTTTTCGGCCGACAATGGCGCGACGTGGGAAGTGAACTGGATCGCGGTCGACCGGCGTTTGAAATCCGTCGCCACCTTGCCGACCGGTCTTGCGCAAGCGCTTGAGGCGCACAACCGTGCGACGGTGCGCAAGGATATCGCGGCGCTCGGCGCGTTGGTGACCGACGATTATCTGCTCGTGAACTCGGATGCGACGACACAAGACAAAAGATCCTATCTCGCCGATTTCGAAATTCCCGATTTCCGGATCGAGCCGTTCGCGATCGAGCAGCCAACCCATCGCGTCGATGGCGACACGGCGATGACGGGCGGGCTGATGACGCTGCGCTGGACGCAAGCCGGACGGCAAGAGACCCGCCGCCTGCGCATCGTGCATATGTGGGTCAAGCAGGACGGGAATTGGCGGATCGCTTATACCCAGCTCACGCGCGTGCCGACTTAGAAGGAAAGCGCTTTACGCGGCCTTGCCGTGGAGCGTGTCCATGCTCACCGAACTGCCCGCGTCGATCTCGGCCGCTTTCGCTTCGACGAGCTTGACGATGTGCTGGATCATGTCGGCGTCCTCGACATGATGGTCGGTGACCCCGGACAGGAAGACCATATGCTTGCCGTTGCCGCCGCCGGTGATGCCGATGTCGGTTTCGCGCGCTTCACCGGGGCCGTTGACGACGCAGCCGAGGACCGAGAGCGACATCGGGGTCTTGATGTGGCTGAGCGCCTCTTCGAGTGCCTGGACGGTGCGGATGACGTCGAAGCCCTGGCGCGCGCAGCTGGGGCAGGAGACGACGCGGACGCCGCGGGTGCGGAGGCCCAATGATTTCAGGATCTCGTAGCCGACGCGGACTTCTTCCTCGGGTTCGGCCGAGAGGCTGACGCGGATCGTGTCGCCGATGCCCGCCCAAAGGAGGTTGCCGATGCCGAGCGCCGATTTGACGGTGCCGCCGATCAGTCCGCCGGCTTCGGTGATGCCGAGGTGCAGCGGGCAGTCGACCGCGTCGGCAAGCTGCGCATAGGCGGCGACCGCGAGGAAGACGTCGCTCGCCTTCACTGCGACCTTATAGTCGTGGAAGTCATGGTCCTGGAGCAGCTTGATATGGTCGAGCGCGCTTTCGACGAGTGCCTCGGGGCAGGGTTCGCCATATTTTTCGAGCAGGTCCTTCTCGAGGCTGCCGGCGTTGACGCCGATACGGATCGCGCAGCCGTTTGCTTTTGCTGCCCGGACGACCTCGCCGACGCGTTCGCTGCTGCCGATGTTGCCGGGGTTGATGCGCAGGCACGCGGCGCCGGCGTCGGCGGCTTCGAGTGCGCGCTTATAGTGGAAATGGATGTCGGCGATGATCGGGATGCGCGCTGCGCGGACGATCTTGCCGAGCGCCGCGGTCGATTCGACGTCGGGGCACGAGACGCGGATGAGGTCGGCGCCGGCTTCCTCGCAGCGGCGGATCTGGTCGATCGTCGCGACGGCATCGCTGGTCAGCGTGTTGGTCATCGTCTGCACGCTGATCGGCGCGCCGCCGCCCACGGGGACGTTGCCGACCATGATCTGGCGCGCTGTGCGCCGCGCAATGTCGCGCCAGGGGCGCAGGCCGGGGTTGTGATCGCTCATAGGTGCGTGCTCGACAAAGGGGAGATATGCGCCGCTCTTTAGCCGTCCGCGGACGGCTTGGCAAAGTGCAAGCCGCTGTTGCGCGAAAGTCACAGTTTGACGCGGATTTGTCACTTTGCGCAATTTTCGTTTGTGCATCGCAGCAAAATCGGCAACTTCAGGTGCGTTCGTCGTTACAGGCCCGCACGAAGAGGCGTGAACACGCAACGGCAGGCTGGGACGATCCGTGTTTTTGTTAGGGGGATCACCCATGAAGTTTCTTACCAAAGCGTGTTTCGGCATGCTGCTCGCCGCGTCGGCCATGTCGACGCCCGCCTTCGCACAGGAAGAAGAAGCGGCCAGCGGCCCGTTCTCGCTTTCGGGTGGCATCGCGGTGACGTCGGACTATCGTTTCCGCGGCATTTCGCTCTCGAACGAAAAGGTCGCCGTCCAGCCGACGCTGACCGTCAGCCATGAAAGCGGCCTCTATGCCGGCGTCTGGGGCTCGTCGCTTCCCGACAGCGACGCCTATGGCAAATTCGAACTCGACCTTTACGCGGGTTTCAACACCGAAGTCGCCTCGGGCACGACGGTCGACCTTGGCGTGACCTATTACACCTATCCGGGCAGCCACGACGGCGGCGCGCCGACCGACTATTTCGAAGGCATCGGCAAGCTGTCGCACGACATCGGCCCGGTTTCGGTCACCGGCATGGTCGCCTATGCGCCGAAGCAGAATTCGCTCGGCGACGACGACAATATCTATCTGAACCTTGGCGCCGGTTTCGGCATCCCCAACACGCCGGTCACGCTGACCGCGGGGATCGGCTATAACGACGGTTCGCTTGGCCTCGTGTCGCCCGACGGCAAATATGTCGACTGGTCGGTCGGCGCGTCCTTCGCTGCCGGCCCGCTGACCTTCTCGGCGCAATATATCGACACCGACGTCAAAAAGTCGGGGATCAAGGAACTCGATACGCTTTACGATCCAACCGTGGTCTTTACGCTCGGCGCATCTTTCTGATCGCCTAGCGGGTCAGCGACCACGCGCTAAGGGGGCGGCTTCGGGGGAGGCCGCCCCCTTTTTCGTGCGCGAAAGAGGGGACGGGCGCTTCATCGCTTCACGCTTGACCGTGTCGACGAACCGTGCAAATTCGTCGACCAGTTGAAGCAGCGAAGGTTATCCCCCATGACTCAAAGCGTTTCGGTTCCTCCCATTCCCCCCGCACGCAGCGAGCGAAGTCCCGGCGTGAAGCTGGTCATCGCGGTGCTGATCGCGGTCGCGCTGATGGTTCCCCTCCTCATGATCTACGGCCTGCTCTGGGACCGCCAGCAGCAGGCGCAAACCGCGCAGGCCTCGATCGGTCAAGGCTGGGGCGGACAACAGACAATCGCCGGGCCGGTGATCGTGATTCCCTATCGTGCGACCGAAACGACGACGGTCACCGAAAATGGCAAGGATGTCACGCGGACGGTCAATACGATCCGCAACCTCTATCTGTCGCCGCAGACGAACAAGGCCGACGTCGTCATCAAGCCCGAGAAGCGGAAAAAGGCGATTTACGAGACCGTCGTCTATGAAAGCCAGATCTCGGGAAGCGCCGATTTCGTATTGCCCGCCGATATCGCGCGCTTTGGCGTCGCGCGCGATGCGCTGATGCTCGAGCGCGCCGAGGTGCGGCTTGGCATCAGCGACGCACGCGGGCTGGTCGACGGCAACAGCGTCGCGGTCAACGGAACCCCGCTTGCGTTGCAGCCCGGCAAGGGGCTGCTTTCGACGGGCAATTCGGGCACCTTCGCCTTCGTCGACTGGTCCGCAGCGGCGCCGCTGAAGGTCGATTACAGGATCGGGGTGCGCGGGCTTGGCGATTTCAAGCTGATCCCGCGCGGGGTCGACACGCGCTGGACGGTGAAGTCGAGTTGGCCGAACCCGAGCTTCGGCGGCGATTTCCTGCCCGCGAAGCGCGAGGTGAAGGCAAGCGGTTTTACCGCGACCTATGCGATCCCCAACCTCGCATTGGGGCAGGCGCAGGTCCTGACGGGCGATTTGTCGCCGCCGGTCGCGACCAGTTACGGTCCGCGTGATGCCTATATGGAGGCACCGGTTGCGGTCGCCTCGAACGACGGCAGCACAGCCGAGGCGTCGGGCGGCACCGCGAAGGCGGTCGCGATCAGCCTGATCGAGCCCGTCGACCTGTACAGCCAGGTCGATCGCAGCATCAAATATGGCTTCCTGTTCATCGGCTTCACCTTCGTCGCCTTTTTGATGTTCGACATCATCGCGGGTGCGCGGGTGGCAGCGGCCGAATATCTGCTGACCGGGGTCGCGCTGGTGCTGTTCTTCGTGCTGCTGCTCGCCTTTGCCGAGGTGATCGGGTTCACTTTCGCCTATATGCTGGCGTCGGCGGCGATCATCGGGTTGCTCGCTTTTTACAGCGCGGCGGTGCTCAAGAGCTGGAAGCGCGCGCGCTTCCTCGCGGCGATGCTGATCGGGCTCTATGCGCTGCTTTATGTGCTGCTGAACCTCGAGGCCTACTCGCTGCTCATCGGGTCGGTGCTGATGTTCTTCGCTCTTGCCGGGGTGATGTACATGACGCGCAACATCGACTGGGGCGGGATTGGCAAGAAGGATGAGGTGGCGGCGTAACCTCTCTTAATTGTCATTCCCGCGAAAGCGGGAACCCAGCTATACGGTGCATATCGACGCTACGTTGGAACTGGGTCCCCGCTTTCGCGGGGATGACGAAACAGGGCGTTGTTACCGCCAGCGCAAATTATGGGGGCCGAGATCCGCGAGGGTTTTGGCCCCCATCAATTTCATCCCGCGCTCCATCTCGGCGCGGAGCAGCACGATCGCGCGTGCGACGCCATCCTCGCCCGCCGCGGCAAGCGCATAAAGATAGAGGCGGCCGCCCGAGCACGCTTTCGCACCGACCGACAGCGCCTTCAGCACATGCGTGCCGCGCGTGATGCCGCCGTCGCAGATCACCTCGACCCGGTCGCCGACCGCATCGACGATGTCGGCAAGCGCATCGAAGGGCGAGATGCTGCCGTCGAGTTGGCGCCCGCCATGGTTCGACACCATGATCGCGGTCGCGCCGATATCGGCGGCGCGCTTGGCGTCCTCGACCGCGACGATCCCTTTCAGGCAGAAGGGGCCGTCCCATTTCTTGCGGATCGTCTCGGCGCGCTTCCAGTCGAGGCTCTGGTCGAGCATCGAGGTGAAATATTCGGCGACCGATCGGGGCACGCTCGATCCTTCGGACACATGCGTCGCAAGGTTCGGCAGGCTGAATTTCTCGCGCAGCATATAGTTGAGCCCCCAGCCGGGCTTGGCGGCGTAGCTCAGCATGTTCGACGCGGTGAAGCGCGGCGGCGAGGTGAAGCCCGAGCGCAGGCAGCGTTCGCGATTGCCGCCGACGATCGTATCCACAGTGAGCGCGACCGCATCGAATTTGGCGTCGCGCGCGGCATCGAGCATCGCCTGATTGAGTCCCTCGTCATGGTGGACATAAAGCTGGAACAGCTTGGGGCCGCTCGTCAGCGCGCCGGCTTCGGCGAGGCTGATCGTCGCGAGGCTCGAGATACCCGCGACGGTGCCGGCGTTTGCGGCGGCGCGGAGGACGGCGCGCTCGCCCTGCCAGTGGAACAGGCGCTGGAGCGCGGTCGGCGAGAGGAAAAGCGGCATCGCCATTTCGCGCCCGAACAGGGTCGTTCGCATGTCGACGCCTTCGACCCCGGCGAGAACGCGCGGGATAAGGTCACAATCGTCGAACGCGGCCCGATTGCGGCGGCGGGTGACCTCGTCGTCGGCGGCGCCGTCGATATAGTCGAACACCGGCCAAGGCAGGCGGCGCTTCGCGAGCGCGCGAAAGTCGTCGATATTGTGGCAGTCGGTGAGTTTCATGCGTGCCCCGATCAGAAAACAGTCCGCGCCGCCACCGTCCCCTTGGTCGCGAAGCTGAAGCGCGGTTCGACCGCGAGGTTGGCGTCGAGGATATGTGCCGCGACGCGCTTGCCGACTGCGGGGCCGTTCTTGAAACCATGGCCCGATCCGCCGCCGACGAGCCAGACATGTTCCTGCCCCGGAAAGCGGTCGATCAGATAGTCGCCGTTCGAGCTGTTCTCATATTGGCAGACGCGCCCGCCGAGCAGCGGCGCCGACGCGAGGCCGGGGAAACGGCGCTGCATATAGGCGCGCGCCTCGGCGATCCCTGCGGGCGAGAGCTGGCGTTCCATCGTGTCGGGATCGACAGTCGGGCCATGGACGTCGATCGCGATCTTGAACCCCGTGCCTTCGAGGTCGGGGACGCCATAGACGATGCGGCCGTTGTTGAAGTCGGCCCACACCGGCAGTTCGGGCGGTGCGAAACGGCTGTCACCCTGCGGCGCGCCGAAATGATAGACCTCTTGCCGCGTCGCGACGATCTTGTTCATCAATTGCTGCGGGAAGAGTTCGGCGATCCACGGGCCCGCGGCATAGACGAGATGATCGGCGGTTCCGCCGTCGGGCAGCGTGTGCCGCTTTGTCTTCTTCGAAAAGAGCGGCGCGGGCATGACGACGCGCTCGACCTCGATCTGCGCGTCGGCGATCAACTCCTGCACGCCCCTTGCGGCGATCAGCGCGCCCGCCTCGGTCTCAAGGATGCCGGTCTCGCCCTGATAGAATTGAATCTGGCGGTACTTGTTCTGGAGCCAGCTGACATCGCCATGCTCATGGCCGACACGGTTCGCCTGCAGCCATGCGAGCGACTGCGCGGTGTAGGCGTCTCCCTGCGGCGCGAACCAGAGCACGCCGGTGTTGTGGAAGATCGGCGCGCTCGCGCTGTCGGAGAGGTCTTTCCAATATTTGAGCGAGTCGCGCGCCATCTCCGAATAGATGGTGTCGGCGCCGTAGCCCATGCGGATGACGCGGCTTTCGCCGCCCGACGAGGCGCGGGCATTGCCCGCGCCATAGGCGTCAAACAGCCGCACCGACTTGCCCGCGCGGAGCAGATGCCACGCGGTCCATGCGCCGAACACGCCGGCGCCGATGATCGCGACGTCGACATGCTGGACCTTGGGCTTGGCGGGTTTGCGCTTCTTCGGCTTGCGTTCCTTGCGCTCGGCAGCGGCGGCTGCTGCCGCAACCGGCAGCGCAGCGAGGCCGGTGAGCAGCGCGCGACGGGTCGGCACGTCAGCGGCCAACGGTCGCGCCCTCGCTCTTCTTGTAATAGCGATAGCCGCCGATCCATGTTTCGAGCGGGGTCATCTTGCGAATCTCGTCGGGGCTCGCGAGCATCGGATCGGCTTCGACGATCAGGAAATCGGCGCGCATGCCGGGCATCAGCGTACCGATGCGATCCTCGGCGAACCCAGCAAAGGCCGCGGTGCGGGTGAAGCCGTCGAGCGCGGTTTCGCGCGTCACGATCTCTTCGGGACGCCAGCCGCCGAAGGGCTCGCCCTTGGCGTCGGTGCGCGAGATCGCGGCGGCGATGCCGGGGAAGGGGTTCGCGCTTTCGACCGGGACGTCGGAGCCGAAGGCGAGGCGGACGCCCGCCTTTTCGAGGCTGCGCCACGCATAGGCCCCCTTGAGGCGATCGGGGCCGAGGCGCGCTTCGGCCATCACGCGGTCGCTCGTCTGATGGACGGGCTGCATCGAGGCGATAACCTTGAGCGTCGCGAAGCGCGGGATGTCGACGGGGTCGATGATTTGCGCATGCTCGATACGCCAGCGGCGCTCGCCGGGCAGGTCGGCGGTGAGGTCGGTGATCGCGTCGAGCGCCTCGGCATTGGCGGCGTCGCCGATCGCGTGGATCGCGACCTGAAACTTGTCCATCGACGCGCGCACCATCTTGTTGCGGAGTTGCGCCGGCGTGAGGAGGGGCAGGCCCTTTTGCCCCGGCGCGTCGCTATACGGTGCTTTCAGCCAAGCGCCGCGCGAACCGAGTGCGCCGTCGAGGTAGAGCTTGACGCCGACCATGCGCAGGCGGTCGTCATAGAGCCAGGGCGTCGGTTCGGACCCGGCGATGATCGCCATATTGTCGATGTCGCCGCCGTAGCTGAGGATGCGCACCGCGAGCTGTTTCTTGTCGCCGGCGCGGCGATACGCCTGCCAGTCGGCGATGCTGGTGCCCATGTCGGCGATCGCGGTGACCCCCTGTTCGAGCAATTTTTGCTGCGCCAGATAGAGCGCGCGGTCGAGGTCGCGCGCGAGCGGCTTGGGCTTCGCGCTGTCGACGAGGCTCATCGCGGCGTCGACGAAGACGCCGCTCGGCTTGCCGCCTTCCATTTCGATGCGGCCACCCTCGGGCGCCTTGCTCGCGGCGGTGATTTTTGCCGAGGTCATCGCCGCCGTGTTCGCCCAGCCCGCATGGCCGTCGACGCGTTCGAGCCAGACGGGGCGGTTCGGCACCGCGGCGTCGAGGTCGGCGGCGGTCGGGAAGCGGCCGAGGCCCCATTTTTCCTGATTCCAGCCCGATCCGATGATCCACGGCATTTCGGGATTTTCGGCTGCATATTTGCGGATCGCCGCCTGCGCTTCGGCGAGCGAATTGGTGCCGCTGAGGTCGAGCAGCATCAGCTGGAAGCCGAGGCCCATGACATGGCCGTGCGCGTCGATCAGGCCGGGGATGAGCGTGCGGCCCTTGCCGTCTTCCTTGAAATCGGGGCGTTCGGGGCGCTTGTCCTTGCGGTCGAGCAGCTGTTTGACCTTGCCCTGCGTGTCGATGACAAGCCCGGTGAAGCGGACGAGCTGGCCGTCCTTGTCGAGCGTGATGCCGTTGACGTTATCGACGAGCGTGTCGGCGTGTGCGGGGGCGGCGAGCGCCAGCGCCAGCGCGGTGAGGATCAGGCGCCTCATTTCGGTAGCCTCGTCACGAGCGAGCTCGTGTCCCTTCGCCCGCCGCCGGCCTTTTGCACATCGGCGTAGAACTGGTCGACGAGGCTCGCGACCGGCAGCGTCGCACCGTTGACGCGCGCTTCGTCGAGCGCGAGGCCGAGGTCCTTGCGCATCCAGTCGACCGCGAAGCCGAAGTCGAACTCGTCCTTCGCCATCGTGCCCCAGCGGTTGAGCATCTGCCAGCTCGCCGCTGCGCCGCCCGAGACGGCTTCGAACACCTTGTCGGTGTCGAGCTTCGATGCCTGTGCGAAGCGGAGCGCTTCGGAAAGCCCTTGGACAACGCCGGCGATCGCGATCTGGTTGACCATCTTTGTCGTCTGTCCCGCGCCGGGGCCGCCGATGTGGACCATGCGCGCGGCATAGGCCTGCATCACCGGCTCGGCGGCGTCGAACGCGGCCTTGGTGCCGCCGCACATGATCGAGAGCGTGCCGTTCTGTGCGCCGGCTTCGCCGCCCGAGACGGGGGCGTCGAGGCAGAGAAGGCCGAGCCCGTCGGCCTCGACCGAGAGCTGGCGCGCGATGCGCGCGGAGACGGTGGTGTGGTCGACGAACAGCGCGCCCCGGCGCATTGCCTTGAACGCGCCGTCGCGGCCGAGCGTCACTTGCGCGAGATCGTCGTCGTTGCCGACGCAGGTCAGGACGACGTCGGCATCTCTTGCAGCTTCGGCGGGGGTCGATGCCGCCGACCCGCCATGCTGCGCCACCCAGGCGTCGGCCTTGGCGCGCGTGCGGTTGTAAACGGTGAGGGCGTGACCCGCCTTGACGAGATGGCCTGCCATCGGTCCGCCCATGACGCCGGTGCCGATGAAGCTGATGCGCAATTTTTGTTCGCTCATGGCCGAGTCCATAAGCATAGTTTGCGCGGCGCGCCAGATAGGCTAGTGCGCTTGCCGTTATGACAGATCAACTCACCCTGACCTCCGCCGCCGATCTCCCGGCGATCACATTGGACGATGTGCGCGCGGCGGCGGGACGAATTAACGGCTCGGTCGTGCGGACGCCGACGCTCCATTCGCAGACCTTGTCCGAAATGGTCGGCGCCGAGGTGTGGCTGAAGTTCGAGAATCTGCAGTTCACCGCGGCGTACAAGGAACGCGGTGCATTGAACGCACTGCTGTTGATGGATCCGGAGGCGCGCGCGCGCGGTGTGATCGCGGCGTCGGCGGGCAATCATGCGCAGGGGCTCGCCTATCATGGCAAGCGGCTCGGCGTTCCCGTGACCATCGTGATGCCGAGCACTACGCCGCAGGTGAAAGTGTCGCAGACCGCGAGCCATGGCGCGACGATCGTGCTGTTCGGCGAGAAGTTCGACGACGCCTATGCGCATGCGCGTGAGCTGGAAGTCGAGCGCGGACTGACCTTCGTCCATCCGTTCGACCATCCGCATGTCGCGGCGGGGCAGGGAACCGTCGCGCTCGAAATGCTCGAGGATGTTCCCGAACTCGACACGCTGATCGTGCCGATCGGCGGCGGCGGGCTGCTTGCGGGCATGGGCACCGCGGCGCGCGGGATCAAGAATGACATGCGCCTCGTGGGCGTACAGGCCGAGCTTTATCCGTCGATGTACGCCGAGCTCAACGGAGTCGATATGGCGTGCGAGGGCGACACGCTGGCCGAGGGCATCGCGGTGAAGGAGCCGGGGGCCTATACGCGCAAGCTGGTGGCCGAACTCAACGACGACATCGTGCTCGTCGCCGAACGCCATCTCGAGCGCGCGGTCAGCCTGCTGCTGCAGATCGAAAAGACGGTGGTCGAAGGCGCTGGCGCCGCGGGGCTCGCGGCGATGCTTGCGCATCCGGAAGAATTTGCCGGGCGCAAGGTCGGGCTGGTGCTCACCGGCGGCAATATCGACACGCGCCTGCTCGCGAATGTGCTGCTGCGCGACCTCGCGCGGTCGGGCCGCATCGCGCGGCTGCGCATCCGCTTGCAGGATCGGCCGGGCGCGCTGTTCAAGGTGATGAAGCTGTTCGACGAGAAGCAGGTCAATATCATCGAAATCTATCACCAGCGCATCTTCACGACGCTGCCCGCCAAGGGGCTGATCACCGACATCGAGTGCGAGGCACGCGACCGCGAGCATCTCGACAGCCTCGTCGCCGCGTTGCGCGATGCGGGTTATATGGTGACCACCGTCGAACTCGCATGAGGGAGTTCACGCTTGAGCTCGTTGCGACGCCGGAGAGCATCGACGAACTGGGGCATGTCAATAATGCGGTGTGGGTCCAGTGGATCCAGCAGGTCGCGACGGGGCATTGGGACGCGGCAGCGCCGCAGAGCCACAAGGACGCCTATATCTGGGTCGTGGTGCGGCATGAGATCGACTATCTGCGCGCGCTCGGCCCTGGCGAGACGGTGACCGCGCGGACGTGGGTCGCCGACAAGCCGCAGGGCGCAAAGTTCGACCGCTTCATGGAGTTCACCGGCGCCGACGGCAAGGTGCATGTGCGCGCGCGGACGGTGTGGGCGCTGCTCGACAAGGCGAGCGGGCGGCCATTGCGCGTAACCGACGAAATTGTTGCGCCTTTTCTCGCGAGTAACTGATCGTCTGGTTCAATAGACAATCGACGTCTTCCCTTTTAATATTCGACAAGGATATTTGAGGGAGGGCTAAGGATGGCGATCTCTTCATTGCCGCAACTGGACCGGTTTTTCCTGACCGACGCGGGTCTCGAAACCGATATTTTATTCAACAAGGGCATCGACCTTCCGCTCTTTTCGTCGGCGACCCTGCTCACGTCCGACGAGGGCGTCGACGTGCTCGAAGCCTATTACCGCGATTTCCTCGATCTCGCGCGGGCGAAGGGCACCGGCCTCATCCTCGAAAGCGCGACGTGGCGCGCGAGTCCCGACTGGGCCGGACCGCTCGGCTTCTCGCTCGATGAACTCGATGGGCTGAACGGCGCGGCGATCGAGTTGCTGCGCGGGCTGCGCGCCGAATATGCCGACGTGCCGGTCGTGATCAGCGGTTGCATCGGCCCGCGCGGCGACGGTTATGACCCGGGCAAGATCATGCTGGCCGACGAGGCGCAGTCCTATCATGCGCATCAGGCGGGGGTGCTGGCGGCGGCGGGGGTCGATATGCTCGCGGCGATCACGATGACGAATTTGCCCGAGGCGGTGGGCGTGACGAACGCGGCAAAGGCGCTGGGGCTTCCAGTCGCGATCAGCTTCACGGTCGAAACCGATGGAGCGCTGCCGACGGGCGATGCGCTGGGCGATGCGATTGCGGCGGTCGATGCGGCAACCGGCACTTATCCTGCTTATTATATGATCAACTGCGCGCATCCGACGCATTTCGACGCAGTTCTGGAGGATGGCGCGGCATGGACCGCGCGAATCGGCGGGGTGCGCGCGAACGCGTCGTGCCTCAGTCATGCCGAACTCGATGTGATGACCGAGCTCGATATCGGCGACCCCGAAGACCTTGCTGCGCGCCACCGTGCGCTGATCGACCGCTTCCCGCAGATCAGGGTACTCGGCGGTTGCTGCGGCACCGACTTGCGGCATGTGACGGCGATTGCCGAGGCTTGCCTGCCCTGACGCGGTTGCCACTGCGCCCCGGCGGGCATAGGCGTTCGCCATGCTGATCCGTCCTGCCACACCCGAAGATGCCGCCGCGATCTGGGCGATCATCGAACCCGTCATCCGCGCGGGCGAGACTTTGACGCTCGATCGCGACATGGGTGAGGGCGAGGCGCTCGCTTACTGGGTCGGGGCGGACAAGGAAGTGTTCGTCGCCGAGGAAGATGGCGTCGTCCTCGGCACCTATTATCTGCGCGCGAACCAGACGGGCGGCGGCGCGCATGTCGCCAACGCGGGCTATGTCACCGGCGCAAAGGCAACGGGGCGCGGCGTCGCGGGGGCGATGGGGCTGCATTCGATCGCGCATGCCAAAGCGCGCGGCTTTCGCGCGATGCAGTTCAATTTCGTCGTCAGCAGCAATGTCCGCGCAGTGGGGCTGTGGCAATCGCTGGGGTTCGAGGTCGTCGGCCGCCTGCCGGGCGCGTTCGCGCATCCGAACGAAGGCTTCGTCGACGCGCTGGTGATGGTCCGGGCGCTCTGACTATTCCCTGACGCGCTCGCTCAGCGGCTTTTCGGCCAGCGCCTTGAGCGCCCTCAGTATCGCGCCGTGAACGTCGCCAACCTCTTCGAAGAGCGCACTATAAACCTCGCTGATCCGCACGCTATAGGCATCGATGCGGGCGAGCTGATCGCGGCCGGCGTCGGTCAGCCGGAAGATCTTGCGCCGCGCGTCGGCGGGATCGGCGTGCTGGGTGATAAAGCCGAGCCGGAGCAGCGCGGGGCATTTCTGGATCACCAGCTGATGCGACTGGCCGAGCGTGCGGGCGAGGTCGGCGGCCGAGGCTTCGCCCGCCTCGACGAGTGCGGTGAGCAGCGAGCACGACCGCACGGGGACGGTGATGCCGGCTTCATCGAACAAGGGACGCGTCTGTTCCTCGATCCGCTGGCTCAGCGCTTCGCTGAGGCGGCCGAGGAAGGTGATGTCGTCGAGATCGGTCGAGATGTCAGTCGAGGCGGGCATAGGTCAGGGTCGTTCCGTCGCGGTCGATGCGTTCGAGCGCGACCACCTTGGCGCCTTTGCGCATAATGCGGAAGCGGAAGTCGCGCACCCCCTCGATTGCGAGCAGGTCGCCGGCGAGCGGTTCGAGCGTCAGGCGGAGGCGTTCGCGCCAAGTGTAGAGCAATTTGCCCTCGACGAGGTCGATGCGCCGGCCTTCGTAGCGGCCGGTGATCGCCTTGAGCGCGGCGGTGGTCGGCTGGGGGCGCGGCGCGAGCATCGGGGCGAACCAGTCGGCGTCGGCCTTCTTCGCCGGATCGGCCTTCGCAAGATCGGCGAGCGCGAGGCGGTGCGCGACGGCGAGGGCGTCGGCTGATGGCACCTGATGGTCGGGCGTGACGCCTTGCCCCTCGAAATCGCTGCGGTCGATCGGATCGCGGATCTGGCCGATCGGCACCTGTACGAAAAAGTCGGTGCCGACGGGCTTGCGATCGACCGGATGCGCGCCGCCCGCAGTGCGTTCGCCGACCAAGGTCGCGCGGCCCAGTTTCTTTAGCGTATAGGCGAACCATTCGGCGGCGGAGAAACTGGTCGATCCGGTGAGGACATAGACGGGTTTTCCGGTCAGCCGCTTCGCGGGCAGTGCGGGGAGCACCCATTGGCCGCGTTCGACGCGGCGGCCGTCGAGCGTGTAATAATAGTCGAACAGCTCGAGGTCCTTGTCGCCCGGGAAGAGCTGGCTCGCGAGCAATTGCGCCATCTCGAGATAGCCGCCGTTGTTGTAGCGCAGGTCGTAGATCACCGCGTCGCCATTCTCGATAAAGCGCATCGCGGCGGCGGCGGCGTCATAGCCGGGCTCGGGATCGGCAAAATGCGAGAGGTCGACATAGGCGATATTGCCGTCGAGATATCGCAGCCCCGCAAAACCGAAATTCTTACGCGCCTCGTCTTTGCGTTCCTCTTCGCGCAGCGCGGCGGCGCGGGCGGGGTCTTGCTTTGCGGCATAGTCGGCGACCCATTCGGGATCGACCCCGACCGCGAAATGCAGGTCGTTGCTCGCGGCGATCAGGTCGTCAGTCAATTCGCTCGCGAGCGTGCGCCGGTCGGGCGCCGCGTCATATTCGCCCGCATCGAGATGGCGGCGCAGCGTCGCGGCGATCGTCTTGGCCTTGTCGGGAAAGACATAGTTTGCCTCGAGCGTCCGACCGAGTTGCTCGACGACGGCGCGCTTGTCGGCGGCAGAGAGCGGCGCTTCGTCCGCTGCGGCGACCGGCGCCAGCCAAAGCGTCGTGACGGTGAGAAGGACGGGCCAGCGCTTGTTTTTCATCGGATTTCCTGCCTGCAATGCGATTCGTACAATATATTGCGCAATATGTTGTAAAAATCGTCTGCGCAAGAGGCTGCGATGAATTCGGACATCGCGAAACGCGGAACTTTCTCCGTTCGGAACGGGTTTTCGAGGGCGGCAGGCGGGCGTGAAAGAGGAGTGAGCGGATGGAAACGCAATTGCTGCATCGCGGCCGGCTGATCGATCATATCCAGCTGGTGGTCGCCGACCTGAAGGCAAGCCGCGCCTTTTATGGCGCCGTCTTCGAGGTGCTGAATGTGCCCATCGGCGGCGAGGCCGAGGATTATTTCTGGGTCGACGAATTGTTCGTATCGACTGCCGACAGCGAGGCCGCGCTCGGCAAGTTGACGGGCCGGCATCATCTGGCGTTTCAGGCGGCCGATCGCGCGGCGGTCGAGGCCTTCTACAAGGCCGGACTGGCGGCAGGCGGCCGCGATAATGGCGCGCCGGGCGAGCGGCCCTATCATCCGGGCTATTATGCCGCCTTCCTGCTCGACCCCGACGGGAATAACATCGAGGCGGTGTATCATGGGGCGCATGAGCGGAGTGCGCCGTCGGTGGAGGTCCGGTTTTAGATCAGGTCGATTTTGGGGTAGAAAGCGGACGTTGCCCCCTTTTCGTCATCCCGGACTTGATCCGGGATCCATGGCCGGACCGTCGTCGTGGACCCCGGATCAAGTCCGGGGTGACGATGATGTTCCAGTTGTCAGCAGCCTTCACGCATAGCCCACCCAGCCACGCCAGGTGAAGGCGGCGTAGAATTGTTCGACGCCCGTGAAACCCGCGGCGCGCAGAACTTCGACGTCGGCCTCGGGGCTCAGCATCGCGACGTGAGTGGCGACGGCCTCGCGGCCCTTGGCGACCTGATCGGGATCGCCGCCCGACGCGATGGCAAAGGCGGCATAGCGGTCGAGCCAGCGATCGCGTTCGTCCGCGCCTTGCGGGAAACTGCCATGCGCCGCGACGAATGGCGCGCCGGGTTTCAGCCGTTTGCGGATTTCGGCGGCGGTGCGGATGCGTTCTTCGGTCGCTAGGAAATGGAGCGTGAGGAGGCAGGTTGCGCCGTCGAAGGGGCCGGCGGGGGCGTCGTCGATATAGCCTTCGATCAGGTCGGCGCGGTGCGCGTCGGGCCCCATCACATCGGCGGCGAGGTCGAGCATCGGCCCTGCCGGGTCGACGCCGGTGAAGCGCCAGCCCGGATACGCCTCGGCCATCGCCTTGAGTTCGCTGCCGCCGCCGGCGCCGAGGACGAGGATATGTGCGTCGTCGGGGACGCGCTCGGCGAGCAGGAGGCCGGTCATCCGGTGGAGCCCGTCGAGGCCGGGGACGAAGCGGCGCGGCCCCTCGGTATAGCGCGCGACCGCTTCGGGGTCCTTGAAGCTGTCGAGGAAATGCTGGGCGCCTTCAGCCATGGATATGCTCCTGTGTGTCGGGGGAGGTAGATCGCGCGGCCATGCGCGCGTGGAAATCGGCGGCGAGTTCGGCCAGCGTCACCTGATCGAAGCGCGCTAGGAGCAACGCCTCGGCCTCGCGAAAGCTGGTATCGAGCGCGGCGTTGACCGCTTGCTCGACGAGGCAGCCGGGCGCCTCGGTACGATTGCCCATCGCCATCAGGCCGGGGCGGCCGATCGCGTCATAGACGTCGCGCATTGTGATGTCGGCGAGATCGCGGGCGATCGTCCAGCCGCCGCCATGGCCTTTTTCGCTGTGAACAAAACCCGCATCGCGGAGCCCGCCGAGGATACGGCGGACGACGACGGGATGCGTCTGCATTGCCTTCGCGAGCTGGTCCGAGGTCATCGGGGCGCGATGCTCGGCCATATGGAGGAGGACGTGGAGTACGCCCGAGAGTCGGCTATCGCGTTTCATGTAACTTTAAATAGTGCGTGAAACGCGATCGTCAAGGTGCGGGATTGACCGGCGTGGTCGGAGCGGTTAGCCACGGCACCGATGACCAACGACCAATCCCTCCGATTCAAGGCGTATTGGCGCTCCTTTACATAGGAGCGGCATGGCATCACCTGTGACCATCGCCGCCGTGTTCGGACAAGGCGAATGGTCATCATCACACCACCAACCCCCGGTCACGGCGTGCGCTTTTTGAAGAAGACGCGACATGACCGATACCTTGCTTGCCCTGTCGACCGACCATTGCCGCATCACGCCGCTGTTTGCCGACGATGCGCGCGCCTTGTCCGCGATCACCGACGAGACGGTGACCTCGCAGGTCCATTTCCTGCCCGCACCCTTCACCGAGGCCGATGCGCGTGCGCTGATTGCCGGATCGGGCGGCGGCGATGTCTTTCACGCGGTGCGCGACGAAACCGGCCTTGATCTCAACGGTGTGATCGGGGTGCATCGCCGCGCGAGCGATGAATATGAGATCGGTTACTGGTTTGCGGCGCGGGCGCGGGGGAAGGGCATCGCGACCGAGGCGGTGCGCGCGGTCGTCGATGCGCTTGTGTCATCACGGCCCGGCTGTTCGATCGTTGCCGAATGTCATCCCGATAATGACCGGTCGCGCGCGCTGCTGCGCCGCGTCGGCTTTGTGCCGACGGGGCTGATGGGGCGGCGGCCGGGGCGGATGCTGCTGTCGTGGCGCGCGGCGCCGGCCTATCGCATCGATGTCTGCTGAGCGGCGTCTTCGGGCGCTGCGCCGACCTCTTCGGTCAGCGCCTTGACGATCGCGGCGACCGACGTTGGCGCATAGGCGAAGCCCATATGGCCGCAGTCGACCTCGACCTGCCGGTCGCTTTCGTGCGGCTGGCCGCGCGCGCTGCTGACCGCGACGACGCCGTCATGCTTCGACCAGAGCGCGAAGGTCGGCATTTCGGGGCGCGGCGCGGGGTGGAAGTCGATCGGCGGATTGTCGACCGGGTGGCGCGCGACGAGGTGATAGAGGCGCCACGCCCGGTTGGCGCGGCGGCTGCCCGAAAAGGGTGAGCCGAGCGTGACGACGCGCGCGACCTTATCCGGGTGATGCTTGGCATATTCGCGCGCATAGATGCCGCCGAGGCTCCAGCCGACGAGTGCGGGGGCGTAACCTGTGCGGTCGATGATCCATTGCACCCGCGTGTCGATGCGATCGATGATGTCGGGGGTCGCGCCGCGGTTGAAGCCGAGACCCCACGCATAGCAGCGAAAACCCGAGCGGCGGAGGTCGGCACGCAGCGCCTTGGTCGCCCAATCGCCCGACAGGAAGCCGGGGAGTACCATCACCGGCGGATGTTCGCTGTCGGGGTTCGGTTCGGGCGGCATCGGACGGATGCGTCCGCCAATCGCGCGCGCAAGCGACCCGATCTCGCGCCACAGCAACGCCAGCGGCGGCAGGGCGTCGGGATCGGGAATGCGCGCGGGCCATTCGGCGCGCCGGGTGAGGAAGCCGCGGATCATGCGGCGTTCCTTACTTCTTCGGGACGAGTTTCACCAGCTTGCCATCCTCGCCGTCGGTGAGCAGCCACACCGACCCGTCGTCGCGCACTTCTACCTCGCGGATGCGCTGGCCGAAGTCCCAGCGGTCCGACTTGTGCAGCGTGTCGCCATCGACGGCCATGCGGATCAGCCCTTCGCCCGACAGCGCGCCCATCAAAAGGCTGTTCTTCCAGCCCGGATACATGTCGCCGCCATACCAAGCGAGTCCGCCCGGCGACACCGACGGGTTCCACCAGAGTTTCGGCGCCGCGAATTCGGGACGCGTCGGGTGGTCGGGAATATCCTTGCCGTCATAATGATCGCCGTTCGACACGATCGGATAGCCGTAATTGGCCTTGGCCTCGACCAGATTGACCTCGTCGCCGCCCTTCGGGCCCATTTCCTGGTTCCAGAGCTTGCCGGTGCCGTCGAAGGTGATGCCGAGCAGGTTGCGGTGGCCGAGCGACCAGATCTGTGCGGTGACGCCGCCCTTTTCGGCGAAGGGATTGTCGGCGGGAACGCTGCCATCGGGATTCAGCCGGATGACCTTGCCCAGATTCTTGGTCATATCCTGCGCCGGGTCGAACTTCTGACGCTCGCCCGAGGTGATGAAAAGATATTTGCCGTCGGGCGAGAAGACGAGGCGGTGCGAGAAATGCCCCTGACCCTCGACCTTCGGATCCTGCTTCCAGATGATCTGGAGGCCCTCCAGGCGCGGCGAGGCGCCCTGGATCAGCTTTGCCTTGCCGACGACAGCGCCATAGGTCTTGCCGGGACCGGCTTCGACCCAGCTGAGATAAATGGTGCCGCTGGTGGAAAAGTCGGGCGCAACGATGACGTCGCCGAAGCCGCCCTGACCGCCATAGGCGACCACGGGTACGCCCGCGACGTCGAGCGTCGGGCCGCTTTCCTGCCAGAGTTTGAGCTTCCCCGATTTCTCGGTGATCAGCGCGGCGCGCGTGCCGGGGACGAACGTCATCGCCCAAGGTTCGTTGAAGCTCGCGACTTCCTTGACCGTGAAGGGCGCGTCGACGAGCGGCGTTGCGGGCTGCGCGCCGGAGGCGTCGAGCTTCGCCGTGTCGGCGGGGGCGGCTTCGGTCGACGCGGGGGCGGCCGAGCAGGCCGCGACGCCAAGCGCCGCGATCAGGGCAATATGCGGCAGGTTTTTCATCGGGGCTCGCTTTGCTGGGGAAGGACGCACCCATCTGACCGGGTCGCGCGGCAAAGTCGAGAGGTCTTAGCGGCTCGCCGCCTCGCGCCGCGCGGTGATCGTCTCGACGCTGTCCATGATCGCGTCGACCGCTTCGCTTGCGGGCGGGGCGTCGGCGCGCTTTTGCGAAAAATGGCCGCTGTTCATGATTTCTTCGAGCGCGGCGCGCGCGCGCGACACGCGGCTTTTCATCGTACCGAGCGCGCAATCGCAGATGCTCGCGGCTTCCTCATACGACAGCCCGCCGGCGCCGACGAGGATCAGCGCCTCGCGCTGGTCCTGCGGCAATTCCATCAAGCCGCGCTGGAGGTCGGCCATCTCGCCGCTGTCTTCCTGGGCAGCGCGGGTCGACATGGTGCGTTCGACCGCGGTCTCGTCATATTCGCCGACGAACTTGTTGCGGCGCATCTGCGAGAGGAAAGTGTTGCGCAGGATGACGAAGGTCCACGCCTTGATCGAGGTGCCGCGCTCAAAGCGTTCGCGCGACGCCCATGCTTTGACCATTGTGTCCTGCGTCAGATCGTCGGCAAGGTCGGGGTTGCCCGACAGGCTGCGGCCATAGGCGCGCAGATGCGGGATGACACCAGCGAGCAGCGTCTTGAATTCGCCATCCGACAGGGTGTCGGCCTGCGGCTGCGATGCAGCTGCGGTTGGTCCGGTCATTATTGCTTCGAGCTTTTCTGATCGAGCTGGGAAAGAAGGTCTAGCATGTTGTCGGGCAGGCGTTCGGCGACGATGTTGCCGTAAATCATGCGCAATTTCGCGCCCACGGGTTCGGGGGCCTGGCGACCGGTCAGCGTGCGGTGCCACTGATCGCCGTTGGTGCCGGGAAAACTTCCCTGTCCCCGATGCGGCGCATCGGTGATCGGGTGCGGGGTGCCCTTGCCGTTCATCCTGTTGTTGCCTTGCGTAGCCATGGTGGAGCAACGATGAAATCGGCCGCTGGTTCCCGTGACGTCTGATTTTGCGACGAACGGTGTTGCGCCAAAAGCACAGGGGCCCCTACGGGGAGGGGGCCCTCTTTCCCTTCAGGTGCGCTTTAGGTTCCCATAAGGGATTCAACCGGCTAAGCCCGTCTTTCATTCAGCGGTGCTTCACCGTGCCCAACCGATCAGGACCGTGTGACCAGCGACGAAACGCCCCAACCGCTCGACGATGCCAGCTTCAAGCGTGAACTCGCGGCGATGTTGCCGCACCTCCGCGCGTTCGGGCGCAGCCTGACCGGCAACGCCGACCTGGCCGACGATCTGGTGCAGGAGACGATGCTGAAGGCGTGGAAGGCGCGCGCGCAATATGTGCCGGGGCCCGCCAGCATGAAGAGCTGGGCGTTCGTCATCCTGCGCAATTGTTTTCTGTCGCAGATGCGGCGCAAGAAATTCACCGCCGAATATGACGAGCTTGCCGCCGAGCGGCTGCTCGTCGCGCCCGACGATCAGGACGACAGTCTGCATCTCGCCGATGTGCAGCGCGCGCTGCTGCTGCTGCCCGTCGACCAGCGCGAGGCGCTGGTGCTGATCGGCGCGGGGCAGCTGTCGTATGAGGAAGGCGCGGCGATTTGCGGCTGCGCTGTCGGCACGATGAAGAGCCGCGTGTCGCGCGGCCGCGCGGCGTTGCAGGCGATCCTGGACAGCGGCGAAATGCCGCGGCGCAGCGCCGACGTTATGCCGTCGAGCGAAGCGTTCCGGACGATCATGGACAATGTCGACCAGTTGACCGCGAACGGTCCCGCGGGCGATTAGGAAGGCCTCTACGCCGCGAGTTGCGGCGTGAAGAGGAGGCTTTGGCTGATCGCCGCGCGCACGGTATTTTCGCGGAACGGTTTCGAGATCAGGAAGGTCGGCTCGACCCGCCCGCCGGTCAGCAGCCTTTCGGGAAAGGCGGTGATAAAGATCGCGGGCACCGGCGCAATCGCCAATATGTCCTGCACCGCGTCGATCCCCGACGATCCGTCGGCCAGCTGAATATCGGCGAGGACCAGGCCGGCGTCGGTCGATTCAAATGCCGCAACCGCATCCTCGTGCGTCGTTGCGATTCCTGCGACGCGGTGGCCGAGGTCGCGGACGATCTGTTCGAGTTCCATCGCGATCAGCGGCTCGTCCTCGATAATCAGCACCGAGGTGCGCGATTCGCGGTCGAGCTCGCCCACCGCATCGGCGAGCAGGGTTTCGACGGTCTCGCCATCGGTGCCGGTAATCAGGCTTGCCTCCTCGACCGAAAAACCTTCGAGCGCGGTGAGCAGCAGGATCTGGCGGCCGAGCGGGGTGATCTGGACCAGGCGCTGGTGCGCCGCGCGGACGAGCGGATGCTCGCCTTCGTCGGCATCTTCGCCCTCGTCGATATAGGCGCTTTCCCAGATACGATGGAAATTGCGGTAGAGGTCGATGCGGGTGCCGTCGCCGCTGTGGAATTCATCGGGTGCCGCGACGATTACTTCCAGCGTGGTGTGCACGAAATTGTCGCCATGTTGCTGGCTGCCGGTCAATGCGCGCGCGTAACGGCGCAGAAGGGGAAGATGTCCGCGAATTTCCTCACCCAATGTCATCAATATTCCTCCCATCAAGGCCAGTCATACGCGCCCCGGCGCGGGTCGGTTCCGCGGCTTGGTGACGAAAAGGCCGCGCTACCGCTGCAACTTGTCGCTTAGCGGTGCGTAGAGTCAGCCGGGACGCGAGGAGGCTGCGGCGTAAGTAAGTGGAATGTCACCACTTTCCATATGACGGAGCCGGCATGCTTTTGTAGGGACCATATTCATGGCAGAGCAGCGGCCCGGGGCAATCGGCGATGCGGGGTCGGCGGCATCGAGAGGAAGCGAGGGGCGCGAGTTGGCAGACGGGGGCGACGAGCAGGCGGCACAGGCAGAGCAGCTGCGGCTCGACACATTACGCGAATACCGGATCATGGACACGGCGCCCGAACCGGGGTTCGACCGGGTGACGAAGATGGTCGCCGATCTGTTCGACGTGCCGATCGCGTTGGTGTCGCTGGTCGACGATTGCCGTCAGTGGTTCAAGTCGGCCTATGGGCTCGATACCCCTGAAACCTCGCGCGAAATAAGCTTTTGCCAATATGTCATCGCGGAGGATCGACCGGTGATAGTCACCGACGTTCTGGGCGATCCGCGCTTTCAAGATAACCCGTTGGTCACTGGCGATCTTCACATCCGTTTCTACGCCGGGGTGCCGCTGCGCGCCTATAATGGCGCGATCCTCGGTACGCTGTGCCTGATCGACCGCGAGGAACGGAAGGCGCTGACGACTGTCGAACTCCAACGGCTGGAGGATTTCGCCGGGATCATCATGGCCGAGGCCGACCTTCGCCGGATCGGCGCCGAGCGTGACGAAGCGCGCCGCACGCTCGAACGCGCGCTCGATTTTTCAGGGATCGCGACGTGGCAATATGACCCGCGCTCCGACCGCCTGAGCACGCAAGGGGCGGGCGCCGAATTGTGGGGCTCCGAATATCAGGCGATGCTGGCGACCGGCAACGGCTTCTTCGATCTGGTTCATCCCGACGACCGCGCGGCGCTCCGCGTGATCCTTCAGGAAGCGATCGCGCACGGCACCCCCTATGCGGCCGAATATCGCGTCCTCAATCCCGAACGCGGGGTGCGCTGGAACGCGGTGCGCGGCGACTGGGATGTGCGGTCGGACGATGCGATGCTGACCGGGGTGAGCATCGACATCACCGAACAGAAAAGCCGGCAGGAAAATTCCAACCTGTTGATGCGCGAATTGCATCACAGGATGCGCAACCTGTTCGCGACGGTCAGCGCGATTATCTCGCTCACCCGCCACGCCGCGCGCGACGTCGACGATTATGTCGAGCGGATCAGCAGCCGGTTGGACGCGCTCAACCGCGCGCAGAATGTGCTGCTCGGCGCCAATTTCATGACGGGGTCGATGCACGCGCTGATGCGCGAGGTCGAGGCCGCCTTTCCGCGCATCCGGTGGTCGGGACCCGACCTGCTGCTGCCCGAAAATGCGCTCGTCGCGATGGCGCTGGTGTTCAACGAACTCGCGACCAATGCGGTCAAGCATGGCGCGCTGGCGGAGGACGGCGGGCGCGTGGTCGTCGACTGGTCGCAGGATCCCGATGGCACCGAGGCGCGGATGTTCCGCCTGACGTGGACCGAGACCGGGACGCAGGGGATGGTCGGGCCGCCCGACCGCACCAGTTTCGGCACGTTGCTGATGGAGCGCAGCGTGCGCAACAATCTGGGCGGTACGATAGCGCGCCATTGGGAACCGACAGGGCTGGTGGCCGAAATCGCGCTGCCCGCCAAATGGCGCGAGGCGTAAACGCGGCGAACCGATTTGTTCTCTCTATGTTCCCATGCTAGACATGGGGCATGTCTGCCAAACCGATTCTGGAAAAGCTGGCCGTGCTGGCCGATGCGGCCAAATATGACGCATCCTGCGCCTCGTCGGGGACCGTGAAGCGCGATTCGGTCGCGAGCAAGGGCATCGGGTCGACCGAGGGGATGGGCATTTGCCACAGCTATGCCCCCGACGGGCGCTGCATCTCGTTGCTCAAGATCTTGCTGACCAATTTCTGCATTTACGACTGCCGCTTCTGCATCAATCGCGCGTCGAGCAATGTCGAGCGCGCGCGCTTCAACCCGCAGGAAGTCGTCGCGCTGACGCTTGATTTCTACAAGCGCAACTATATCGAGGGTTTGTTCCTCTCGTCGGGGATCATCCGTTCCGAAGATTATACGATGGAGCAGCTCGTCGAGGTCGCGCGCATCTTGCGCGAAGAGCACCGCTTTGGCGGCTATATCCATTTGAAGACAATCGCGGGGGCCGACCCGGGGCTGATCGCGCTCGCGGGGCTCTATGCCGATCGCCTCTCGACCAATGTCGAGCTGCCGACCGA
>Ga0247823_10000356_pt1 | contig 40009 bp, 42 predicted proteins | sample 13C_PalmiticAcid_2_FD_192426 | JGI IMG/M metagenome (GOLD analysis project Ga0247823, IMG submission 192426) | Soil microbial communities from agricultural site in Penn Yan, New York, United States - 13C_PalmiticAcid_Day30 | ecosystem: Environmental > Terrestrial > Soil > Agricultural land... | reverse complement strand
GGCGACCGGGTCGGTCGAAGTGGAAAGCGCCGTCGGACCCACGAGCAGGTCCGCAAGCACCGAGTAATCGGTGCCTTCGATCGCGATCTTGGCAAGGCGGTTCTTCGCGACCTTGTAGCTCGCACCGGCTTCGCGCGCCTTGTTGCGGAGGTCCGTCGACTGCTTGACGGACATCCCGAGGTTGCGGGTGACGACCACCACGGCAACCTCGTTGAAGGTGCGGTTCAGCTCGGCAACGGCTTCGGTCTTCTGAGCACGATCCATGCCGGTCTCCTCAAAATACCCCAACCCAAAGGGTTGGAGCCGGTTACGCCGAGGGAAGGGCGGATGCCCAACCCCCACGTCCGAGGGGCATGATCGTCAGGGCACGGATAGGCTCCGGCTGGCTGACCCGGACTCCATCGCACGGAAGGACCCGGTAAAATCTTTGTCCCCGTCTTGGCGGGAAATTAAGACCGGCAAACCCGGTCACCCACTGTCTCGGACGGTACGCATGACCGGCAAGCCGGCCAAGCGAAGGCGCGCCAATAGCGGCTATGCCGGCAAAGTCAACCGTTGGGGGGTAGTGCGGCGCCGTTTAGGGCGCGGCGATCAGGATGACGACGCGGCGATTCTCGCGGCGGCCTTCGACGGTGGCGTTGCTCTCGACCGGGAAGCGGTCGCCCAGGCCGGCGGTGGAGACTTCGGATTGTACAAAGCCGCTCGCGACCAGCACTTCGGCGACGGCGGCGGCGCGGCGTTCGGACAGGCGCTGGTTGTGATCGGCGCCGCCGCTGCCATCGGCGTGCCCCTCGACCGTGGCGCGGCGGATATCGACGCCGAGCAGGCGACCGGCGATGCGACGGATCGATCCCGCCTGCTGGGGAAGCACGATGCTCTCGTCGGTGGCGAACAACAGGCGGTCGTTGATGCTGAATTCCCAGCCGCGGTCGGTCTCGGTGAAGCCTTCCGACGTGAACACGGCGCGTTGCGCGCGGGTCCAGGGGGACTTGTCCTTCGACATCTGACAGCCGCCCAGCACGAGTGCGGCGAGCGCGAGGAACAGAGCGGTACGCACGAACGACGACATGACAATCAAACTCCCTGTTGCCGGGCGCGGAGGCTTCCCTTGGCGGCATACATCGCCGCATCCGCCCGATTGATGAGCGCGGTAATATCCTGACCGTCGCCCGGATAGATCGCGCTGCCGATGCTCAGCGTCATCAGCGCGGCTTCGCCCGAAGGCAGCCGGATCGGCTCTGCCATCCGCGCGGCGATCTCGCTGGTCACGCGTTCGGCGGCGTCGGCGCCGCTGGGCGCCGCGAGCAGGACCGCGAACTCGTCGCCGCCCAGCCGCGCACGCGACGTCGCGTGCGCGCAGGCAGCTGCGGATACGCGCCGCAGTCTCGACCAGTACGAGGTCGCCGGCGGCATGGCCGTGGCGGTCGTTGATCGGCTTGAAGCTGTCGGCATCGGCATAGAGCAGAACGAAGCTGGCGTCGCCCGCGCGTGCTTCGGCCATCATCTCGGCAGCGCGGCGCTCGAAATGGGCGCGGTTGGGCAGCGAGGTGAGGGCGTCGTGGCTGGCCTTGTGGTTCAGCGTCTCATTCTCGCGGCGCAGATGCTGGCGCCAGTCGGCCAGCTCGGCGATCAGCGCGTTGAAGTCGGTGCGCAGGGCCTCGACCTCACGGATCGCGGCGGGCGGCACGCGCGAATCGAGCGTCTCGTCGCGGCGGAAGCTGTGCGCGGCATCGGCGATCGCGTTGAGCGGCTCGACGATATCGGCGCGCAGTCGCCGCGAGAGCAGCCAGGCGGCGAGGCCGGTCAATATCAGGCAGACGAGCGTGCCGAGGATGCCGTCGCGGATATAGGCGGCGACCGCGCTGCCCTCGCCATGCACACGTACCGTGCCGATGCGAGTGCCGAGATGGATAACCGGTTCCTCGACCGGTGCGGCAAAGAACAGCCGGTCGGCGATCCACCGGGCGAGCGACCGGTCTTCGCCCTCCCGCTCCACGGTGGCGAGCACGGTGCCGTCGGGCTTGAGCAGCGCGATCCCGGCGACGCCCCGCTCAAGCAGCGGCGTAATGCTCTGCCGCGCGGCGACAGGATCGTCGAACACGATTGCCGGCGCAGCGGTATAGCCCGCCGAGCGGCCGATCAGATGAAGGTTCTGCCCGGCATAGGCGCCGATCGCGGCAAATCCGGCGAGCAGCACGGTAAGGCCGGTGAGGCCGACCGCGAACAGCGTCACGCGCAAATGCATCCGCGCGAGGACGCGGCGCAGCGAGGGGAGGCCGACGGCATCGCTCATGATGCGTCCCCCTCCGGCAGCGCAATTCGCAGCACGCGCGGATCGATCCGCACGGCGCTGCGCGACACCGCATCGATGCTGAGCTGGAAGCCGACGCGGTCGGGCTGTACGCGCAGGCAGAAGATGGTGCCGCCGCGGCAGGCCGGGTCGGCCTCGGCGATCGACAGCACCGGCAGGTCGCGGATCGACCGCAACATCCGCTGGCGGTCCGCATCGGCCATCGTGCCGAAATACAGTACGTCGCAGCCGCGGATCGGACCGCTCGGCACGACGATCTGAGTAAGCACCTGCCGGCCGGCGCTCTGGCCGATGCGGCCGAAGCCCTTGGTGTAGGCGGTGGCGCCGCTGACGCAGATCCGTACCACCGGGCGCGGCTCGGGCCAGCGCGTGTAGCTGATCATGCCGCCAACGGTGCGGGCGACGACCACGTCATGCTGGCCGGGCGGAACGCGCGTTTCGGCGATCAGGCCATTCAATCCGATCGATGCACTCGCGCCCATTACAACGAGCGCCACCGTCAACGTCACGACAATTCCCCCGAGCGGACCATGTTCCCGCCCCAAAATATTGCCGTGACGCTAGCGTATCATATGGCGATTGGCCAGATTTCGTTAACCAGAGCGCGCAGGCTTACTCTACCGGAGCCGCTTCGTTCCCACCCTGTGTGCGTGGCAGGCGTGCGGTCATGCCGACCGCATCGGCATCGTCCTGCACCTGCTCGTCGGTGGCGCGGTCGTCCTCGACGATCGGCGCGGCAGTAGGAGAGGGGGTCGGCGTCGGCTCGGGCTCGGCGAGATTCTGCGACGGCGTCTCGTCGATCACCTCGACCTCGTTGTCGCCGTTGTTCACCGGCGTGTCGGGCGCGTCGGAGCCACCCGAACAGGCGGCAAGCGCGGTGGCGGCGAGCAGTGCGGCGGCAAGCGGAAGGCGGCGGGTCATTCGGTTCTCCGTGGAAATGAGTTCAGCGCGCGGCAAGCGCCTGGGCTGCGCTCCGCTTCTCGATCTTGGTCGCGAGCGTCTTGTCCCAGCCATAGGGGTCGCCGCGGAAGTTCATCGTGCCGGTGCCGCTGGCATATGCGGTCCAGTAGAGCAGATAGACCGCGACCTGATTGGGCAGCGCTGCGCGCACCGTGTCGCCTTTGGCCAGTGCGCCGTCGATCGCTTCGGGCGTCCATTGCGTGCTGCCCTCGAGCAGCAGCCGCGCGAGATCGGCAGGGCGTTCGAGCCGGATGCAGCCGTGCGAGGCGAGCCGGTCGAAGCGCGAGAAGGTGCCCTTGCTCGGCGTGTCGTGGAGATACACGGCGAAGGGGTTGTTGAAGTCAAACTTGTACCGGCCGAGCGCGGATTGCGCCGGCGATTGCTGCAGCCGGCGGTTGGCGCCGGTACCGATCACCTTGAACCCGTTGCGCGCGAGATAGGCTGCGCCCTTGGGGAACAGCTCGCGCTGGGCGATGCCGGCGGGGACGTTCCACGGCGGGTTGAGCACCACGGAGTGAATGTTCGACTGGAGCATCGGCGTCTCGCCGCCTCCGGGCTTGCCGGTCACGCCGCGCATCGACATCACCGGGCGGTCGCCCTCGAACACTGCGACCTGCGCCGCGGCGATGTTCACCTGAATGCGGTCGGTGGGCATTTCCTTGGGCATCCAGCGCCACCGCTCCATGTTGGCCATGATCTGGCGGATGCGGCTGGAGGCGGGGACGTTGAGCGCGGTCAGCGTGCCGGTGGAAACGGTGCCCGTGGGTGCAAGGCCGTAGCGGCGCTGAGCGCGGACCACGGCTTCCTTGAGCGCGGCATCGAACTTGTCGCCGCCCGCCGCGACCTCGCTATCCTCGACCGCGAGACGCGCGCGCAGCGACGCCACGCGCGGCCCGCTCGATCCGGCGGACAGATCGGGTCCGGCGGCGATGGTGCCCCAGCCGCCGGTGGTCTCGATCCGGCGGTAGCGGGCCAGGCCTTTGCGGAGATTGTCATAGCCTTCATATTGCGGCGTCAGGCCCGCGAACCACTGCGAGAGCTGGTTATCGGCGACCGCCTTGGCAAAACCGGGAAGCGGATCCCATGCGGCAGGGCGCAGCGCCCAGTCTTCCTGGAAATCGGCGGTGTCGAGCCGGCCGATATGGATGGCACGGGCATAGTCGAGCGCGGCGCGCACCAAGCCGGTATCGTCGGCGGGCAACACTTCGGCTTCGGCGGTCGAATAGCGCAGACCCTGTGCGATCCGGCCCTGCACGATCAGGCGGCGCACCTGTTGCGCCTGATCGGGGCTGAGCACGGGCAGCGGGATCTGCACCGGGATGACCTGCACCGGCGCAGGCTGGGGTGCGGCCTGTGACGGCGCGGGGATCGTCGTGGTCGCGGGCGGGGGCGCAGTCACCTGTTGCGCGAGCGCTGGTACGCCAAGCGCGACGCCAAACAGGGGGAGCGCCGCAAAACGCCGCGGCTGCAATCGTCCGAACATCAAGAGCATCATCCCTTTCACCGAAGCCCGATAATAGAGGCCGCGCGCGTGAAAGTCACCCGTTCGCGGCCGCGATGCTCAAGCCGGAGAGAAGGCTTTTGTTCCCGCGACTCCGATAACAATCAGTGCCATGAATCCGGCCTGCACCAGCGACACGCGATCGCCGAACAACATGATCCCCATCAGGATCACGCCGACGGCGCCGAGCCCGGTCCAGATCGCATAGGCGGTGCCGGCCGGCAGATCGCGCATGGCGAGGCCGAGCAACGCCATGTTGACGAAGCTGAGCGTCACGGGAACGAGCGACGCGTGCCAGGTGGAGGCGCCTGCCGCCCATTTCAGGCTGAGCGCCCAAATAATTTCAGTAACAACGGCAATGCCGAGGATGACCCACGCCATGAGACTTCCAGTCTGTCGCGGGCTCGAAACGTCATGCACAGGCCGGAAACCCGAAAGAGGCGGCGCATGGAGCCGGTCGAGGACGAGCGGCGTTGTGCGGCGCATTTGGCTGCGCCGCACCGGTTCGTCAATGGCGCAGGCTCAGGTCCGCGCGTCGATCCAGCCGCGGATATCGGCCATCACGCCTTCCTTGCCGGTATCGGCGAGCAGGTCGTGATAATGCCCGTCGTACAGTTTGAGGGTCTTGTCGGCCGAGCCAGCATTGTCGAAGAACATCTGGCTGCCCGCCGGCAGGGTCGCGTGATCCTGCGTCCCGTGGATGATGAGGACGGGGAGGGTGATCTTGGGGAACGAGACCTCCAGGATCTTGTCCGCCTTCCACATCTCGCCCACCGTCTTGGCCGGCTGGTTCTCGTCGGCGATCAGCGGATCGGCGTTCATCATCGCGACCCATGCCGGATCGCGCGAGAAATCCGCATTCTTGAGCTTGAGCACCTTGAGGCGCGGGAACGGCCCGCTGAGCCATTGCAGCAGGTTAAGCACCAGCCGCGGTGCAGGGACGCGGAAGGCGAAGCTGTGGCAGATCAGCCCCTTGAGTTCACTTTGGTGGCGCAGCGCGTAGCTGGTCGCGATCACACCGCCCGCGCTGTGGCCCATCAGGAAGACGGGCAGGCCGGGATGTTCTGCGCGTGCCCGGTCGAAGGCGAGTTGGAGATCCGAGAGATATTTGTCGAAATCATCGACGAAGAAGCGCTCGCCATCCGACTTGCCGCGGCCGCGCAGGTCGACCGCGTAGCAGGCATAGCCTGCTTCATTGAGCCGCTCGGCGGCCCAGCTCAGATGGGCGCCGTGCGCATTGAAGCCGTGCTGGAGAAGGACGACCCCTTTTGGCGTGCCGTTCGCGGGCCAGCTGTGCAGGTTGATACCGGTGCCATCGGGGTGAGTGATCCGCTCTTCGGTCATGCGCGCCTCCCGGGGAAAGGAAGCGCGAAAGCTATCACGCTTCCGTAACGAGTGCGAATGCGTTGTCGGTACGTGTCAGCGGGCGAGGCGGACCAGCGCCTCGTCGAGCGCGGAGAGGAAGCGCGAGCGGTCTTCCTTGCGGAACGGCGGCGGTCCGCCGATCTGGTCGCCGCCCGCGCGCAGGTCGGCCATGATCGCGCGCGTGGCGATCGCCGCGCCGATCGAGCTGGTGGTGAACGGCTTACCGGCGGGCGAGAGCACGGTTGCCCCGGTCTTGAGGCAGCGGTCGGCGAGCAGGATGTCCGCCGTCACCACCACCGATTTCGGCCCGGCCCGTTCCGCGATCCAGTCGTCCGCCGCATCGAACCCGTCCGAAACCACCTCGCGCCCGATCAGCGGGTGATCGGGGATGCGGATGAAGGCGTTGGCGACGATCGTCACCGGCACCACGCGCCGCCACGCGACCTTATATACCTCGTCCTTTACCGGGCAGGCATCGGCATCGACCAGGATGCGGAGGCCGCTCACCCCTTGTGCTTGGGCGGCTTCCCGCGATGCGGCTTAGGCGGACCTGAAGGGCGGGCGCGATGTACGGGCCGGTCGTGGTTGCGCGGCTTGTGATGGCGCGGGGCGTGGTCGCCGCGCGTGCCGGGCGGGGGCGGGCCATCGGCCATTTCGATCAGCACGCCATCCTCGTCCTGCGCGGCGGTCTTGGCGACCTCCTTGGCGAAGCGATCGGCGAGCTTGCTCGGAATCTGGAAGCGGGTCTCGCCCGCGCCGATGCGGATCGCGCCGATCTCGGACTTGGTGATGTGCCCGCGGCGGCAGATCAGCGGCAGGATCCAGCGCGGATCGGCGTTCTGGCGTCGACCGATGTTCATGCTGAACCAGACGACATCGTCGAAGCCGGGGCGATGGACCGGCGCACGCTGCTCGGCGGGCGAGCGGTCGATCAGCTCCTCGGGCGCGGGCATCGACGCGCGATGCGCCTGCACCAGCGCGGCGGCGATTTCGAGCGGGGATTTCTCCGCCAGCAGCGCCTCGGCGATCTCGCGATCCTCGTCCTCGATCTCGATCGGCGCGATCAGCTTGGTCATCAGCCGCTCGCGGTCCTTGGCGCGGATATCCTCGGCGCCGGGAACCGGCAGCCATTCCGCCGCGATCTTTGCCTGTTTGAGCGTCATCTCGACGCGGCGGCGGCGCGGATAGGGGACGATGAGTACCGCGGTGCCCTTTTTGCCCGCGCGGCCAGTGCGGCCCGAGCGGTGCTGAAGCGTCTCGGCATCGCGCGGCAGCTCGACATGGATGACGAGGCTGAGCGTCGGCAGGTCGATGCCGCGCGCGGCGACGTCGGTGGCGACGCAGACGCGCGCGCGGCGATCGCGCAGCGCCTGAAGCGCGGCGTTGCGCTCATTCTGGCTATGCTCGCCCGACAGTGCCACCGCCGCGAAGCCGCGCTCGGTCAGGCCGGCATGAAGGTGGCGGACATTGTCGCGCGTGGCGCAGAACAGCATCGCCGTCTCCGCCTCGTGGAAGCGGAGCAGGTTGATGACGGCGTGCTCGATATCGGCGGGGGCAACCGCGATCGCCTGATAGGTGATGTCGCCATGGCCGCGATCCTCGCCCACAGTCGAGATGCGGTGCGCGTCGTTCTGGTAGCGACGGGCGAGTGCGACGATCGGCTTGGGCAAGGTGGCGGAGAAGAGGAAGGTGCGGCGCTCGGGCGGGGTCGCGTCGAGCAGCGCCTCCAGCTCCTCGCGGAAGCCCATGTCGAGCATCTCGTCGGCCTCGTCGAGCACCGCGACACGCGCCTGGCTAAGATCGAGCGCGCCGCGCTCGACATGGTCGCGCAGACGCCCCGGGGTGCCGACGACGATGTGCGTGCCATAGGACAGCGTGCGCCGCTCACGCGACGCGTCCATGCCGCCGACGCAAGTGGCGATACGTCCGCCGGCCGACGCGTAGAGCCAGGTCAGCTCCTTGGCGACCTGGAGCGCGAGCTCGCGCGTCGGTGCGATCACCAGTGCGAGCGGCAGGCCGGGGGCAGGCAGCTTGCCGTCGTCCAGCAGGTCGTCCGCCATGGCGAGGCCGAAGGCGACGGTCTTGCCCGAGCCGGTCTGGGCGGAGACGAGCAGGTCGCGGCCCTTGGCGGCGTCTTCGGTGACGGCCGCCTGAACCGGGGTGAGAGCAGTATAGCCGCGTGCGGCCAGCGCCTCGGAGAGGCTGGTGGGGAGGTGATCGAAAGACATCGGACCTGTCAGGTTGTGGCGCGGCCAGCGGGCACTGCGCGGAAAGTGCGCTCCCTTAGCGGAAACAAGACGGTTTGGCGAGAGCAGATGCTGGAGGGAATAATTCCCTGTCGGCACCCGTATGTCGGGTATGTCTGTATCCGTTGCGTCTTCGCGTATTCTTTCCGTCGGCCCGCGCGCTGCGCGGTCGTCCTCGCCGCCGATCCGGGTCGCGCTCTTTTCCGGTAACTACGACTGCGTGCGCGATGGCGCGAACCGCGCGCTCAATCGTCTTGTCGCCTATCTCCTCGGCGCGGAACAGGCCGAGGTCCGGATCTTCTCCCCGCGTGCTCCGAAACCGGCATTCGATTCTGCGGGCGACGTTCGCGCGGTGCGCTCGCTCGCGCTGCCGGGGCGGCCCGAATACCGGCTGGCGTTGGGGCTGACGCGCGCGGCACGGGCGGAACTGAAGGCGTTCGCGCCCGATATCGTGCATCTGTCTGCGCCCGATCTGCTGGGACGGCAGGCGCAGAAATGGGCACGGACGCGGGGGATTCCGGTGGTCGCGAGCCTGCATACGCGGTTCGAAACCTATCCCGCTTACTATGGAATGGGATTCCTGCGGCCCGCGATCGAACGCTATCTCGACCGCTTCTACGGCGATTGCGACCTTATCCTCGCGCCGACCCTGCCCATCGCGGACGAACTCGCGGCCAGGCATGGCGTCGATCGCGTGTCGGTATGGGGTCGGGGCATCGATCCGGCGGCCTTCCATCCCTCGTTGCGCGACGCGTCGACCCGCGCGGCGTTCGGCTATGCGCCGGACGATGTCGTTCCGCTCTTCTTCGGGCGGCTGGTGCAGGAAAAGGGATTGGGCGTGTTCGCCGACGCGATCGACGCGCTGCGGGTATCGGGACGCGCAGTGCGACCGCTGATCGTCGGGGAGGGGCCGGCACGCGGCTGGCTGGCGCAGCGTCTGCCCGATGCGGTGTTCGCCGGACATCTGGAAGGTAAGGCGTTGGGCCGCGCAGTAGCGAGCGCCGATATCCTCATCAACCCCAGCGTGACCGAGGCGTTCGGCAATGTGAATCTCGAAGCGATGGCAAGCGGGCTTGCGGTCGTCTCCGCCGATGTGCCGAGCGCGTCGGCTTTGATCGCGGATGGCCGGACGGGCTGGTTGGTACCGGCGCAGCTTCCCGGCGCCTATGCGCGCGCGGTGCTGACGCTGATGCAGGACGCCCCATTGCGCCGCGGGATCGGGAGCGCAGCGAGCCGGGAAGCGCTGCGCTATCGTTGGGACGATATCCTTGCCGGCGTTGCGGCGGACTATCGCCGTTGCCTTCCGCGGCGCGCCGGGGTGGACGCGCCGCCGCAGGTACGGCAGGAACTGGCGGCGTGAACCCGGATGCCGACATCCCCGGCGACCTGATCGCGATGCGCCGCTATGCCCGCGCGCTGACCCGCGACGAACAGGATGCCGACGATGTCGTGCAGGATGCGATCCTGCGGGCGATCGAGCGCAAGAACAGCTTCAAGCCTGAATTCAGCCGCCGCCGCTGGCTGCTCGCGATCGTCCACAATGTCTTCATCTCGGGCAAGCGCCGTGAGGCGGCCGAGGCGCGCCGCAACGATCGCTTTGCCGAGACGCTGGAGCGCAATCCGGACCTGGAGCAGGAGCAGCGCGTGCGGCTGTCGCGCATCGCCAGCGCCTATGCCAGTCTGCCCGAGCATCACCGCGCGGTGCTTCACCTGACCGCGGTGGAAGGGCTGACCTATCAGGAGGTGGCAGACGTGCTGGACGTGCCGATCGGCACGGTGATGTCGCGACTGTCGCGCGCGCGCGAAGCATTGAAGCAACGTGAGCAGGGGCCGTCCCCGTTGCGTATCGTGGGAGGGGGAAATGGCTGACCGGCAACCGACTGAATTCGAGCTGCATGCCTATGTCGACGGCCAGCTCGATCCGGCACGCCGTTTCGCGATCGAATCGCAGCTGACGCACGATCCCGAGCGGGCGGCATGGGTGATGGGTGAACTGAGCACGCGCACCGCATTGGGGCTTCTGGCCGAAGATGCGCGGCCGGCTGCTCCGGCGGCGGTCGAGCAGATGGCCCGGCTCGGCGAAAAACCGGCGAAACGGTTGATGCGGCCGGTGGCGATATTCGGCGGGGTCTCGCTTGCGGCGGCGGCGTCGCTGGTACTTGCCTGGCCCGCCGGACCGCCCGGCTATGTCGACTATGCCGTCAGCTCGCACCGTATCGCGATGATGCGGGCGAGCATGCCCTCGCAGATCGAGGCGCCGACACTCAACGCCAAGGAGATCGAGAGCAGCACGAGCATCGACCTTCCCGTGCTGCCCGCCGACTGGCGCGTGACCGACGTGCAGCTCTTTCCCACCGACGAAGGGCCGGCGCTGCTGGTCGCGGTGACCGCGGGCGACGGGCAGCGCATGTCGCTCTTCGCGCTCAAGTCGCGGAGCGATGCGCCGAAGCGGCCCAGCGCGGTGCGTGAGGGGCTGCAATCGGTGGCCTATTGGCGGAGGGACGACATGTCCTATGCGCTGACCGGCGATGCCGAGCCCGGTGCGATCGACGCTCGGGCAGAGCGGTTGGTACGGAGCTGAGCGATCCCGTGGCCTAGGCCGCCGGATCGCTGTTCCCTGACTCGTCGATCGCAGGTGCCGCACCGACATGCGCCTCGCCGCGCTCTGCCGCCAGCAGGGTCTGGCGGTGCCGCTCGGCATAGCCGGCGCGCTGCTCTTCGGTGCGCTCGGCGTGGCAGGCCGGGCAGCTCACCCCGGTCTCGTACAAGGGCGACGCGCGTTCCTCGGGCGTGACTGGCATCCGGCAGGCGCGGCAAAGTTGGTGATCGCCCGGACGCAATCCGTGGCCGACCGATACGCGCTCGTCGAACACGAAGCACTCGCCCTGCCACAGGCTCTCTTCGGGAGGAATCGTCTCGAGATAGGCGAGAATGCCGCCCTTCAGATGATACACCTCGTCCAGCCCTTCCGCCTTGAGGAACGCGGTCGATTTCTCGCAGCGGATGCCGCCGGTGCAGAACATCGCGATCTTCGGGGTTTCGCCCGCAGGGGCGAGTTGATCGCGATTGGCGCGGAACCAGTCCGGAAAATCGCGAAAGGTGCGGGTGCGCGGGTCGATCGCGTGCGCGAAGGTGCCGAGCTTGACCTCATAGTCGTTGCGCGTGTCGATGACGATCGTGCCGGGCTGGTCGATCAGGGCGTTCCAATCCTGTGGGGACACATAGTGTCCGACATCGCGCAGCGGATCGATGTCCGGCTGGCCCATCGTGACGATCTCGCGCTTGATCCGCACCTTCATCCGGTGGAACGGCATCGCTGGCGCGCGCGATTCCTTGATATCGATATCGGTACAGCCGGGCAGCGACCGGATATGCGTCAGAACCTGTTCGATTCCGTCGTCGGTCCCGGCAATGGTGCCGTTGATGCCTTCGCGCGCCAGCAGCAGCGTGCCCTTCACCCCCAGTGCGCAGCAGGTCCGCGCCAATGGTGCCTTGATCTGCTCAAGGTCCGCAAAGGGGGTGAACTGGTACAGCGCAACGACGCGGATCGGGTGGTCGGTCACATGGGCTCCATAAACGTAAAGGGGCCGGTGTTGCCACCGACCCCTTTGCATTGTTCGGTTCTGCCGAAGGTCAGACCGCCGAAACCTCGGCGACGTCGACCTTCACGCCCGGGCCCATCGAGGACGAGACCGCGACCTTGCGCAGATACTTGCCCTTGGCGCCGGCCGGCTTGGCCTTGACCACTGCATCGACCAGCGCGTCGAAGTTCGCGCGCAGGTCTTCCGCCGGGAACGACGCCTTGCCGATGCCCGAATGGATGATGCCGGCCTTCTCGACGCGATACTCGACCTGACCGCCCTTGGCCGCCTTGACGGCTTCGGCGACGTTCATGGTGACGGTGCCGAGCTTCGGGTTGGGCATCAGACCCTTGGGGCCGAGCACCTTGCCGAGGCGGCCGACCAGACCCATCATGTCCGGGGTCGCGATGCAGCGGTCGAACTCGATCTTGCCGCCCTGCACGATCTCGAGCAGGTCTTCGGCGCCGACCACGTCCGCACCGGCTTCGCGGGCTTCGTCAGCCTTGGCGCCCTTGGCGAACACGCCCACGCGCACGGTCTTGCCGGTGCCCTTGGGCAGCGTGACCACGCCGCGGACCATCTGGTCGGCGTGGCGCGGGTCGACACCCAGGTTCAGCGCGACTTCGATCGTCTCGTCGAACTTTGCGGTGGCGTTGGCGCGCGCAAGTGCGATCGCCTCGTCGACGCCGTAGAGCTTCTCGCGGTCGACCGCGGTCGCCATGACCTTCGCCTTCTTCGTCAGCTTTGCCATGTGATCAGCCCTCCACCACTTCGAGGCCCATCGCGCGAGCGGAGCCTTCGATGATCTTCGTTGCCGCGTCGAGATCGTTCGCGTTCAGATCCTTCATCTTCGCGGTCGCGATTTCGGCGAGCTGCGAGCGCTTGATCTTTCCGGCCGAAACCTTGCCCGGCTCCTTCGAACCCGACTTCAGGCCGACGGCCTTCTTGATCAGGTAGGTCGCGGGCGGCTGCTTCGTCTCGAACGAGAAGCTGCGGTCGGCATAGACGGTGATGATGGTGGGGAGGGGGGTGCCCTTCTCCTGGCCATCGGTCGCCGCGTTGAACGCCTTGCAGAATTCCATGATGTTGACGCCGCGCTGACCCAGGGCAGGGCCGATCGGCGGCGACGGGTTGGCGGAGCCCGCAGGCACCTGGAGCTTGATATAGCCCGTGATTTTCTTAGCCATGTTTCACTCTCTAGCTGACCGGGTTGCCCCGGCCGGTTCAAGTTTAGCGGTACAGGCGAGCACCGGAGCGCTCTCCCGCAAATTTCCAATGCTGTCGCTCTGGAAGGCGGCGCGCATAGCGGGGGAGGGGGGCAAAGGCAAGCGCAAAGGGTGTATTCGGCCCCTTGCCCCGCCCCGGAAGCGCGGCTAAAGCGCTGCTCCGCACAGGGGTGTAGCTCAGCTGGTTAGAGCGTCGGTCTCCAAAACCGAAGGCCCTCGGTTCGAATCCGAGCTCCCCTGCCATCCTTTCCGAGGATATCCCCTACATGTTCCGCGCGCTGTACGACTGGACGCTGAGGCTTGCCGGTCATCGCCACGCCGACCGCTATCTTGCGACGGTGTCGTTCGCCGAATCGAGCTTCTTCCCGATTCCGCCGGACGTGATGCTGGTGCCGATGGTGCTGGCGCGGCGCGAGCAGGCGTACCGGATCGCGACGATCTGCACGATCGCCTCGGTGCTGGGCGGGATGTTCGGCTATGCGATCGGCTATTTTCTCACCGGCTTCGCGCATCAGGTGCTCGAATTCTTCCGCCACGGCGCGTTCGAGGACTTCACCGCCGCCTACCAGAAATACGGCGCCGCGCTGATTCTGGTGAAGGGTCTGACGCCGATTCCGTTCAAACTGGTGACGATCGCCAGCGGTCTTTCGCATTATCCGCTGGGTATCTTCATTGTCCTCTGCACCATTACCCGCGGCGCCCGCTTCTTCCTCGTCGCGTTCTTGCTCAAGAAATATGGCGAGCCAGTACAGAAGGTGCTTGAGGAGCGATTGAATCTGATCGGGTGGCTTGTGCTCGCGGCATTGATTGGCGGGTTCGCTGTGGTCGCGCTTGTCTAGGACTTACTAGCGTATTTCTTGGTATGCTGTCGCATTGCTTCGCAGTGGCATACCCATTATGCGAATTATGAATATTCCATTACAGCGCTCCGCTGTTTTTGGGCTGAGTGCCGAAAATATTGCACTTGCGAAATCTTGGAAACCCTCCTATCGGCGTGGTGCCTTTGCGCAAACCGAAGGGGAAGTAACGTGTTCAAGAAGATTGCCCTTGCAGTGGCGGCTTCGACGATGGCGCTGAGCGGTATTGCTCACGCTTCGGCGGCGCAGTCGCTCAGCCTGAAGAATATCCCGTCGCGCTCCGCGACCGTGGCCTCGAAGTCGAACGCTCAGTCTGATGGTATCAGCCCGCTGTTCATCATCGGCGGCATCATCGTCGTCGTTGCGGTCCTCGAAGCGACCGGCGCGATCAACATCTTCGGTGACGATAGCCCCGACAGCCCGTAATCGGGTTTCGGCGATCGTTATGGTCGAGGAAAATGGCGGCTTCGGCCGCCATTTTTTATTTGTGCGGCCGGCGAGAGCGTCCGTTCGCCCCGCGGCGCCTGCCGCCCGTCCTGTTTGCCGCGACCACGCCGGAACGCGCGTGCGCCCGGCTGGTTGAGCCTGCTCCTGCCAAAACCACGGCACATGCCGATCCGGTCCTGCCGGGCGGGCTTCGTGCGCCCATGAGGAGGAAAGTCCATGCTCAAATCGCTCTCGACGCTGTTCGCGGCGCTGTCGCTGCTTGCGGCGGGATCGGTGCAGGCGGTGCCTGCGCAATCGCTTAGCCTGGCAAACGCGCCGCAGACCGGTCGCGCGACGACCGCACCGGGCGCCAGCAACGCCGACGGAATGGGGGCGGGTGCGTATGTGCTCGGCGCCATCGTCGCCGGGCTGATGGTCTGGGGTATCGTCGAACTGGCGAGCGGCGACGACGACCCCGACAGTCCATGACGCGTTCTCGGTATCGGTAGCCTTTGGCGGGCGCTCCTTTGCCGGGGCGCCCGCTTTCATTCGAGTGTATCGCGGTGCTCAGAGGAGGGGATTTACGGGCCTTGCCCCGCCGCGTCCAAGTCGCTAGATACCAGCCCCAATCCGACAGCGTGGGTGGGTATTCGCCGGGTCTCTTACGAAGGGGCCGGGCGGCGGAACCTGTCCCGAAGCCGGGCAACTAATTGACGAGGCAACAGGTGGCCAAGACCAGTCCGCTCGAATTCATGCGCCAAGTGCAGGCAGAGACCAAGAAGGTCGCCTGGCCGACCCGCAAGGAAACCGTGATGACCGCCGTGATGGTGCTGATCATGGCGACTCTGCTCGGGCTGTTCTTCTTCGGCGTCGACCGCGCGTTCGGCGCGCTCGTTAACTTCCTCCTCGGCCTCGCCGCGTAACCAAGCCAAAGAACGGAACGACAATGGCGCGCTGGTACATCATTCACGCCTATTCGGGCTTCGAGAACAAGGTTCGGGACCAGATCCTGTCCGACGCGACGCGGCTGGGCCTCGACGCGTTGGTCGAGGCGGTCGAGGTACCTGTCGAAACCGTGACCGAGGTTCGCCGCGGCAAGAAAGTGCAGTCGGAGCGGAAGTTCTTCCCCGGCTACGTCCTCGCCAAGCTGGCGATGAACGACGATGTCTATCACCTCGTCAAGAACACGCCGAAGGTGACGGGCTTCCTCGGTAGCTCGGGCAAGCCCCAGCCGATCAGCGAGGCGGAAGCCGCGCGCATCCTGAACACCAAGGAAGAGGCTGCCGCAGCGCCCAAGACCCAGATCAAGGTCGATTACGAGATCGGCGATGCGGTCAAGGTGCTCGAAGGTCCCTTCGCGAGCTTCAATGGCGTGGTCGAGGAACTCGACTTCGACAAGTCGAAGGTCAAGGTCAGCGTGTCGATCTTCGGTCGCGCGACACCGGTGGAACTGGACTTCGATCAGGTGGAACGGTCGAAGTAAGCGCGCCGCCTTTGCGGAAATCGAACGGGCTGGGGCGAAAGCCTCGGCCCTTTTCGTATGAGGAGTGCCGGAACGGCGCTTCAGCTCGAAGGCGGATGGAGCGGAGGCGGCAGGGGCGGGACGCTCAGGACTTCCGGCTTCTCCTTTCCGGCAAGCTCGAGCCGTTCGCCGGGCTTCGGATTCGCCTCGCCACAGGGCGGCTTTCCCTTGTCGTTGCTGTCGTCGCTATTCTCGTCGTCGTTGCCGTTGACGCAGCCGACCACCCGCCAGGATAACTGGCTATGGGCACCAAGATAGGCGCGTGCCCCATCCTGACTGACGGCCGGAATAATGTGCTTGCCCGGACCGACGCCCTTCAGGCAATACCGCTCCGACGGTTTGACCCAGCATGACTTCGTCGATGCGACGGCCTTGTTGCTGTAGGGCAGGCAATATCCATAGGCGCTTGCATGCGGAACGTGCGTCGTTCCGTTCTCGTCCGTGTACGGAACGACTTTGCAATCCGAATCGGTCTGGCAGCGTTTGGGCCATCGTGGATCCTGCGCGACCATGCACGCCCCACCGCGACCGGTTTGCGATGACACTGTTGGCTCGCCCGGGTTGGCAAAGGCAATTTCGAATGGCCCCTGGATGCCGGTTCCGCCGACCAGTTGTCCCTTCTCCACCTCGCCCGGGCGGACGGTGAAATCCCCGCAAGCGGCGATGAGGAGCGGGAAGGTGGCTGCGGCGAGGATGACGGTTCTGCGTGGCATCGCATTCCCTTTCCATCGGTCCCGGATCATGCCGGGGCGCGGAATGTAACACATCCGTACCGAGTCACCCAATCGGGTTGGACGTTCGCCGATAGCCTTGTGGCGAGATGCCGATCTCGCGCTTGAACGCGCGCGAGAAATTGTGAACCGTGCTGAACCCGAGCTGGTAGGCAATTTGAGTGACGCTCCAGTTGGAGTGAAGCACCAGTTCGGCGGCCTTCTGCATCAGCGCGCGGGTTCGCATTTCGCGGGGGCTCTCGCCATGGGTTTCCCGGAAGAGCTTTCGAAAATGCGTCTCGCTGAGCCTCGCATCGGCCGCGAGCGATTTGAGGTCGAGCGCTTCGGGTTTTGCCACGATACGCTCGGCCGCACGGCGCATCGCAGGCCAATGGGCGCCCGCATTGGCGGCCGGCGCCGATAGGCCGGTAGCGATTTCGGCAAGGATTTCGAGCATCAGGCCGGAAACGCGCAAGGCACGCCGCGCGCCGCGATGCTCCGCGATCGCCTGTCGCATCAGCGCATAGATCGCCGGACCGTTGACGACCGGCAGCAAGCCCGTCCAGCCCGCGATCGGCTGTGCGGTCCAGGCCGGGTGCATGTCGGGATGGGGACCCGGCGGATAGCGGGCGCCGCTCCGGACCAGCGGGCTGCGTTCGGCATCGTGCACCAGATCGAAATGCAGATAGGCGACGAACATCGTTGCGGATACGCCGCGCATTTCATGCAGAACACCGGGCGGGATCCAGATCAAATCTCCGGGACCGACGTCGAAGGCATCGTCCCCCACTGAGAAATGCCCGTTTCCCGATACGATATAGACCAACAGGTAATCGAGCACGACCCAGCGCCGGATGTGCCACGGCCCGCGCCAATGCTCGAGCGCGCCACGCACATAGGGCGATAGCATCGACGCCAGAGCATAGTCGGCGCTTGCCGCCGGCGCGGGTCCGGTCGCGTCCATGCAGATCGCATAGTCGTTTAGGATACGTATTGCACGCTGCGGGTAAAGACGCGGTCTTCGGGGATCCTAGGGTGGGGGACGGCTAAGACCACAACCCCGGGAGAGAGGCATGTACTATCCGGCAGCGACCGACGAGGACATCGCACGCTTCAACGCGGACGGATTTCTTGTTCTTCACGACGTGATCGACCCAGCCGAGCGGCAGGCGCTGAACGATATGGGAGGCGAAATGATCGAGCGTCCGGCGGACTGGGGAAATGACTGGGACTGGCGTCGTGGCGAGTCACTTGATCGGCGCGGCTTCCGCATCGTGCAGAGTGCGGTGGATCGCCACTTCCCCTGGCTGCCGGCTTCGCGCTTCCGGCATTGGGCGGGCCGGTTCGCTGGGACGTTGATGGGGCAGGATATGGCGTTCTGGTACGAGCAGTTCCTGGCCAAGCCTCCCAGCACCGGAGCGCCCACACCGTGGCATCAGGATGAAGCCTATTGGGGGCGGACGTTGCGGGATCGCGGCGTCACCTGCTGGACCGCGTTTCATGCCGTCGGTGTCGAGAATGGCTGCATGCATTTCGTGCGCGGCGGCCACCGGGCGCTGCTGGACCACCGCAATCCGCCGGAAATGGCCAGCGATCTGCTGGTATGCGACATTCCGGACGACAGCGAGATCGTTGCATGCCCGATCGATGCAGGGAGCGTGACGTTCCACCACAGTGCAACCCCGCATATGACGACCGGAAATTCCACGGAGCGCTGGCGGCAATCGCTGACCCAGCATTTCCGTGCACCCGAGTGTGCGGCGCTGGAACCGGACCATTATCCCTGGCGTGTTCGGGTCAGCCAACGTACCGGCGGCTGACGTCGTTGGGGCGTGGGATCGCTCCCTGCGAACCTCCTGCCCGTCGGTCCGCTATTTGGGCCGGCCGCTATAGCCGGCCGCCTGACGCAGCGCGTCGCCGTCCATGACATAGCCGTCGCTGACCACCGTCACGACGCGGCGGAGCGCGCCGATTTCGGTCGAGGGGTCGCCATCGACCAGGACCATGTCGGCTTCCTTGCCGACCGCGATCGAGCCGGTGCGCTTGTCGGCACCAACGATGCGGGCGGGCAGGATGGTCGCGCTCTGTAGTGCCTCGGCAGGTGTGAAGCCGGCCTGCTGATAGATTTCGAGCTCCCGGATCAGTTCGATCCCCCAGCCGTCGGTGCCGGCGACGATCGGCACGCCGGCCTTGTGGAGCTTGCCGACCAGCTGGACCATCTTCGCATAACTCTTGCGATAATCGTCGCGGGTCAGCCCCTCGACCAGCGGATAGCCGCCGCTGGTAAAGGCCGAACGTTCGACCACGGGCGAGACGATGCCCATATAGGGGGCATAGGCTGGATGAGGCTTGCCGCCATCCTGCGTCAGGAAGCCTTCGAAGATGACGATGGTCGGGTCGACGATGGTCTTGCGCTTCGCCAGATCTGCGACGAATCCGGTCATCAGCGGGCCATTCAGGTCGACGTCCTTGAAGTAGCGCGCCGGTCCTTCCATCCGCTGGCGGGTATTGGCCTTGTCGATCACAGAACGGGGCATCGATTCCATCACGACGAAGTTGAGGTGAGTCAGCTCGTCATAGCCTGCGGCGACCGCCTCGCTCGGCTTCATCGTCGCGGGAACATGGCCGTGAACGTGCAGGCCGAGGCGATGTGCCTCGGCGGCGGCGGGCGCGATCCATGCGGGATTCATCGAGGTGTAGAATTTGACACCCCACAGGCCGGCCGCCTTGATCCGGCGGACGGCGGCGATCGCTTCCGCTTCGCTGCTGACAACCTCGGCGCCCTGTGCGGCGAGCGGATCCTTCTTGTCGATGATCGCGGAGATAAAGGGCTCGCCCATCAGCAACGTACCCGCCGCGCGACGCTTGGTCGCATCGACCGCGCGGTCGAAGGTGGTGCCGGGACTGCGGAAGCTGGTGATGCCGTTAGCGACGTTGGCGAGGACGTTCCAGTCGTCGCCGATGTGCAGGTGACTGTCCCAGATACCCGGGACGAGCGTCTTGCCGCGGCCATCGATCATGCGAGTCCCGGCGGAGGCCTTGATCGAACCGGCCGCGCCGATCGCGACGATCTTGCCGTCGCGCGCCAGCACGGCACGGTTGGCGAGGAACATGCCGTTGTCGGCATCGAACAGGCGGACATTGTCGAACAGCACCGGCGCCTTCGCGGCAGGGGTCAGGAAGCGCTGCGCGATCGCCTTGAGTTCCGCCGCGGTCGCGGCATCCTGCGCGTCGCGAAGCTGCCTGAGCGCACCTTCATAGCCCGCCGGAATAGCCGAGATGTGGCCGATTTCGGCGAAGAAGCGTTTGTCCGCGTCGAGCCAGACCGGAACGGGGGAGGGCAGGATGCCCTTCATGAAGGCGAGCTGGACCTGCTTCGGTCCGGCGGGGCCGGTGATGGTGAGCGTCTGGCCGAAGGTCATGTGGCCCTTGCCGCTCGGCAGGAAGTCGAGGCCTGCATCTCCGGCCGCGGCCAGCTTGTCGACCATCGGAGCCGCCGCGATGCCGACGCCGCCAGCGGGAATATACCAGCCGCCTGCCGGGGCCTCGCCCGAATCGGTCGCGGTCTTCCAGATCGCCCGCCCGTTTTCGACGCGGAACGTCTCCGCAGCGTCGCCGGACATGGTCACGCCGCGGACCGTCAATGCCTGCACGGTGCCATCAGGGGCGAGTCTGGTCACCTGATCCATCTCGGTGATCCAGCCGCGCAATTCCTGCGACCAGCGATAGGCGATGCTGCCGTCGGGAAGCGGCCAGCGCCACTGGTCGCCATGCTTGCCCGCCTCCGACACGACCACATAATGGGCGGCATCGGCCGGCGGCTTCAGCAACTGCTCCTTGGGAACGGGCTGCGATGCCTGCGCAGGTGCCGGTGCGTCATGCGCCAGAACCGGGGTTGCGGACGCAAGCAGTACGGCGATCAGGGCAAGGCGCATCGATATCTCCACGGGCAGGAGCACGAGCGTGGCAAGCCCGTTCGGCAAAAGCAACTTGGCATCGCGAGCGCGAACGGGACGACCTCGAGGTGCTAGTCTTGCAATGCCGACGACGACGCGTCTGGTTTCGGGGATATTTACTATCGTATCACGCCCAAGAGCACACCAGTGAAGCAATAGGTCGGCCGATGATCAAGTCTTCATCGATTGATAAGAAGATGATACTAGTTTTTTGTCTTCTTTAGGGAGGGGCCGTGCTGCGTGTGCTTTCCTGCTTGACGACGGAGCATGACTTCGGACTTGTCATCGTGGCGGCTGTGGTCTGCCTGCTCTCGATGCTGACCGCCTTCATGCTCGCGGCACAGATCGGCGAGATGCGCGCCAGGCGGCGCATGCGCTGGCTCGCCGCACTCGGCTTCGTTTCCGGCGGAGGCATCTGGGCGACCCATTTCATTGCGATGCTGGCCTATCAGCCGCATTTGCCCACGGCCTATGACCCGCTGCGCACCATGTTGTCGATCGCGGTCGGCGTGGCGGGTTCGACCGCGGCGTGGCGCGCGTTCTTCGCGAAGCGGGCGATCTGGCGTCTCGCCGCGCCTGCCATCTTCGCCATCGGCGTTGCGGCGATGCACAAGACCGGTATGACGGCGCTCCAGACGACGGGACGGATCACCTATGACCTGCAGATGATCGCCGGATCGGTCGCGGCCGGGCTGGTGCTCAGCTATGCCGGATTCCACTGGGCGTGGTTGCGCTGGCGGCGCATCCCGGTGGTGCCGGCGCTGAGTCTAGTGCTGGCGATCTGCGCGATCCACTTCGGCGCGATGGCCGCCGTGACCATCTATCCCGAATCGGGGCTGACGATCGACCCGAGCACGATCGAATCGGAGACGCTGGCGTTGCTGATCGCGACCCTGGCGGCGGCAATCCTGGGCGTCGGACTCGTGACCGTGCTGGCCGAGGCGCGGATCGCGCGGCACGCGCAACATGAAGCGGAGCGGCTCAAGAGCTTCAGCGAAAGCGCGCTCGAAGCGCTCGCGATCCTTGAGAACGACGTGATCGTGGATGCCAATACCACCTTCTGGGGACTGGCAGGCTTCGATCCGGTGCATCCGCCCGAAGGACTGAACCTGTCGGAATTGCTGCCGGAGGTTCCGTTCGACACGCCGCAGCAGCGCGGGCCGGGTTTCTTCCATACTCATATGCGCGCGCACGACGGCGAGCGCATCGACGTCGAGATGGCGTTCCGCCGCGGACAACTTCTGGGCGTCGATCGTGACTTCGTGGTGCTGCGCGATGTATCCGAGCAGACCGCGGCGGCGGCGCGGATCGCGCATCTTGCCGCGCACGATCCCCTGACCGGGGCAGCCAACCGGTTGAGCCTGAACCATCTGCTTGCCGATGCGCTGACACGGTCGACCGACCAGTCACCAGTTGCATTGCTGTGCCTCGACCTCGACCGGTTCAAGGCGGTGAACGACATTCACGGCCACGCCACGGGAGATGCTTTGCTGGTGGAGGTGACCCGACGCATTCGCGACTGCATGACCGGAAACGAGGCGCTGGCGCGGCTAGGCGGCGACGAGTTCGCCATCGTCCAGCCGGGCGGCGATCAGCCGCACCGTGCCGCATCGCTTGCACGACGGATCCTGGATGCGCTGGCGGTCCCGGCGCAGGTCGCCGGCCGGTCGATCCGTACCGGCGCGAGTATCGGTATAGCGATCCACCCCGATCATGCGGCGACGGTCGAGGACCTGCACACCAAGGCGGACCTGGCGCTCTATCGCGCCAAGGCGCACGGGCGGGGCACGATGCGTTTCTTCGATGCCAAGATGGACGAGCAGCTGGTGCGGCGGCTGGAACTGCAGCACGACCTGCAGTTCGCGCTCCAGCGGGGCGAACTCAGTCTGGTCTATCAGCCGTTCGCCTGTCTGGTGACCGGTGCGATCATCGGGTTCGAGGCGTTGCTGCGCTGGACCCATCCGGAGCATGGCGAGATTCCGCCGGCCGAGTTCATCCCGCTTGCCGAGGATGGCGGGATGATCGTGCCGATCGGCGAGTGGGTGCTGCGCAGCGCTTGCCAGGAGGCAGGACGCTGGCGCCAGCCGCTGAAAATCTCGGTCAACCTTTCCCCGGCGCAGATCGCGCAGGCCGATATCACCGAGGTAATCGCTTCGGCACTGTCCGACGCGAAGCTCGACCCGCGCCGCCTGGATCTCGAAGTGACCGAGGGATTGCTGGTCGGTGATCCCGATGGGACGCTGGCGGCGCTGCGCCGCGTGAAGACGTTGGGTGTCGGTGTGGCGATGGACGATTTCGGCACCGGCTACTCCTCGCTCGCCTATTTCCGCGCCTTCCCGTTCGACGAGGTGAAGATCGACCGGTCTTTCATCGAGCATCTAACCACCAGCCGGGAGTCGCTCGCGATCATCCGCGCGGTAATCGGCCTGGGTAAAGGGCTGGGCATGTCGATCATCGCCGAAGGGGTTGAGACCGAGGCGCAGATGCAATTGCTGCTCGCCGAGGGCTGCGACAAGATCCAGGGCTATCTGGTCGGGACGCCTGGGCCGATCAGCCACTACAAACGCAGCGTGCTCGCGCGCCGCGCGACACCGTGCACCGACCCCGCCGGATGGGTCGAGGAATGGGCGCGGCTGATCTCCCCGGAAGCGCAAGGGCGGGGCACGGCGCTTAACAGCGCAACGCGATCCGCCGCGGCCTAGGTTGGCTGGAAGTCTTCGGAAGGAGGCCGTCAGAACCAAATCATCAGTTCAGCTGCGCGACATCGCCTCAGTCGGGATCTTGCGCGGGTTCACCGTCTGCCAAGTGAGCCCTTCCTCCGCGATGGCGTTCAGTGCGGAGTAGCGCGTCGGGGCCGGCGTGACCTTGCAGACGAGGCTTGCAGGAAAAGCGCGATGCAGACCGCGCCGGGGCGCTAGGCGGCGACGCTGGCGCCGCCGTTGCCGGGGCGAATGGCGAGGCCGCGGGCCTCGATCACCGGCAGCGGCCGGCCGAAATAATAGCCTTGCACCTTGGTGCAGCCCAGCGCCTGGACAAGGCGGTGCTCGTCCTCGGTCTCCACGCCTTCGGCGGTGGTGGCCATGCCCAAGCTGTCCGCGAGTGCGACGACAGCGCGGATGATCGCGATCGCTTCCTTGCTGCCCTTGGACGCGCCCTGAACGAAGCTCCGATCGACCTTGATCGACGAGAAGCGCGTGCGGCTGAGATAGCCGAGCGAGGAATAGCCGGTGCCGAAATCGTCGAGGCTCAGGCGCACGCCCATGTCGAGAATTGCCTCGAGCGTACGCACCGCGGCTGTGCCCTCGCGCATGAAGACGCTTTCGGTCACTTCAAGTTCGAGCCGTTCGGGCCGCAGGCCGCTGTCGCGTAGCGCGGCGGCGACGAAGGAGGCGAAGGCTGGGTTGTGGAGCTGGTCGGGGCTGACGTTGACCGCGACGCGGATCGGGTCGTCCCATGTCGCGGCTTCCACGCACGCGGCGCGCAACACCCATTCGCCGATCGGCGCGATCAGCCGGGCTTCCTCAGCCAGCGGCACGAACTTGGCGGGAGAGATATTGCCAAGCTCGGGATGGGTCCAGCGCAACAGCGCCTCGAACCCGGTCAAGGCGCCGTTTCCGGCCCGTACCACCGGCTGATAGAGCAAGTGGAACTGGTCGTTGTCGAGCGCGGCCCGCAGCGCCATTTCGAGTACGCGGCGCTCCTCCGCCTGAACGTGCAGTTCGGGCTCATAGGCGTGAAACACACCGCCGCCGGCATCTTTGGAACGATAGAGGGCGAGATCGGCCGCACGGATCAGCATCTCCGCGGTCCGCCCGTCGCGCGGGCCAATCGCCAAGCCGACGCTGGCGCCGATGAAGAGCGTATGCTGATCGACCTCATAGGGTTGCGACAACACGCTGATGATCGTCTTCGCCAGCCGCTCGACTGCGGCGCTGTCGGTCGCGTCGCGCACGACCACGGCGAACTCGTCGCCGCCCAGCCGACCGATCACCTCATTGGCGGTCATCAACTGCTTCAGCCGTTCGGATACGCGAGTCAGCAACCGGTCGCCGACCGGGTGGCCGAGCGTATCGTTGACGGCCTTGAACCGGTCGAGGTCGATCATCATGAAGGCGCAGCGCGACCCCCATTTCTCAGCCTCGGCCATCGCGAGACTCAGTGCCTCGTTGATCATTAGCCGGTTAGGCAGGGCGGTCAGCGGATCGTAGCGCGCCATGCGGCTGATCTGATCGGCCGATTTGCGCGCCTCGGTGACGTCGGACCCGACGCCGCGGAAGCCGACATAGCCGCCCTCCTCGTTGAAGCGGGGCGATCCGGTCATCTCCCACCAGCGCTCGATCCCGTCCACATAGACGGGAAGCAACAGGTCGCGGAATGGTTCGCGCTGCTTGATGCGCTCGGCCATCTCGCGCAGTCCCTGTGCGAAATTGCCGCTTTCCCATGCGGTGCCGGCCAGCACCTGCAGGAACGGCATGCCATTGATGGCCTTGGGGTCGACACCAAGCGAAACGGCGAAGCGCGGGTTGGCGCGTACCACGCGGCGCTGCGCATCGGTTTCCCATAGCCAGTCGGCGGATTTGTCCTCGAACTCGCGCAACAGCAGGCTGACGGTCTCGTCACGCTCGGCGAGTGCGATCTCACCGGCACGGATCACCACCAGCGCCTTGCCGCGCGCGAAGCACGCGATGACCAGCAACGCGGTGAACAACAGCGATGCTGCCCCCAGCGTGGGCGATGTGGTGAGCGCAAGCGAGACCGCGGCCGAGCAGCCGAGAACGGCGAGGAAGGCGATCGTCGCGAGCGGCAATGCGGCCATCGCGACGGCAGAGGCGGCCATCAGGATCGACAGGATGATCCACAGCGCGGCTGCCTGTTCGGCATTGGCGGATGGCCCGAAGAACAACGGCGCAATCGACCAGACCGCGCCGAGCGAGATGCCGTCGAGCGCGGTTTCGCGCACATCCTTGAGCGTCGCGACCCGTTCGGTCCGATGGCGAACGGCGAGACGGCGGAATGCGACCGTGACGCCGACCGCGGCGACCAGCGCACTCCAGCTGGCGAGCTTCCACAGCGGGAAGCTGGGCGCGAAGTTGAGAGTCACGAGTGCGGCGCCCACGACATTCACTGCCAGCATGAACAGCGCGAGCTGGCTGCCGGCATTCATCTGGGCGGCGCGAATCGGTCCCCAGTCGGTGGTGTCCGCGGGGTCGTACAGGCCAAGCAACGCGCGCACGTCGATGCGCGGTTTCGCAAATTGAGAAGTCGTCTGGCTCGTCACACCCCGCGAATAACCCGGATCAGGTTAGCGAGAGGTTAGGCGCGATGCGGAACGGCGAAATATTTCTGAGGGGGAGGGCGGGTGTCGCCCTCCCGAGGAAAACTCAGGCGGCGATGCTGTAGGGCTTGATCTCGCCGTTGAGGTAGAGGTTGCGCGCCTTGGCGCGGCTGAGCTTGCCCGAGCTGGTGCGCGGCAGCGTCCGCGGCGGGATCAGTTCGATCACGCAGTTCATGCCGGTGACGGTACGTACCCGCTCACGGATTTCCTCACGCAGTCGAACGCGTTCTGCCTCGTCGCTGGTGCGGCACTGGACGAGGACGGCGGGCGTTTCCTCACCGCCCGGCGTGGTGATCGCGAAGGCGGCGATATCGCCCTGCTTGAAGCCGGGGAGCTGCTCGACCGCCCATTCGATGTCCTGCGGCCAGTGGTTGCGGCCGTTGACGATGATCATGTCCTTCGCCCGGCCGACGATGTAGATATAGCCGTCCGACAGATAGCCCATGTCGCCGGTGTCGAGCCAGCCGTCCTGCAGACAGGCGGCGGTCGATTCGGGGTCGCGGAAATAGCCGACCATCAGGCTGGGCCCGCTGCACCACACCTTGCCGATCGCACGTTCGGGGAGCGGGGTGCCGTCCTCCTCGCGAATCTCGATCTTCATGTCCTTTGCGGCCTTGCCGCAATTGACGATGGCGCGGAAGCGCTGGGGGCGTCGCGACGAACCGGCCGCGTCGTGGTTGCCGCCCGAAAGCTGCGTTTCCTCGACAAGTTCGACCACGATCCCTTCGCCCGGGGGCATGATCGAAACCGCCAGCGTCGCTTCGGCAAGGCCGTAGCTGGGCAGGAAGGCCGAAGCCTTGAAGCCGGCATCGGCGAAAGCATCGACGAATGCCTGCATCACGTCCGGCCGGATCATGTCCGCGCCGTTGCCGGCGACACGCCAGCGGGAAAGATCGAAGCGCTCCGACGCCTTGGTCTGGCTCGACATGCGGCGCGCGCAGATGTCGTAGCCGAAGGTCGGCGAATAGGAGAGGGTGGTGCCCTGATTGCGGGTGACGAGGTCGAGCCAGGCCAGCGGGCGACGGGCGAAATCCTCGGTCTTCAGGTAATCGGTCGAAACCTGATTGGCGACGACCGACAGGAAGCAGCCGACCAGGCCCATGTCGTGATACCAGGGCAGCCACGAGACGCAGCGGTCGCTGTCCTGGATATTCATGCCATGGCTGTGCGCCGACAAATTGTTGAGCAGTGCGTGGTGGGTGATTGCGACGCCATGCGGGAAACGCGTCGAACCGCTCGAATATTGCAGATAGGCGATGTCGTCGGTCTTGGCCTGCGGCAGCTCTGCGTCAGGCGCCGCGCGGGTCGCGAAGCTCTCCCAGTCGATGCCTTCGACGCCCTTGAGGCGCGCGGCTTCACCCGCCATCGCGGCGAGTTCTGCCGGGTAGAACAGCATCTTGGGATCGCAGCTGTCGAGCTGGACCGAGAGCTGATCGATATAATGCTGGCTGCCGCCAAAGCTGGTGGGGAGCGGAAGCGGCACGGGCCAGGCGCCGGCATAGATCACGCCGAAGAACAGCGAGGCGAAGTCGGTGCCCGTTTCGGCGATCAGTGCGATCCGGTCCTCGGGCTTCACGCCGGCGGCGATCAGGCGGCGGGCCTGCGCCAGCGCATCGTCGCGCATCTCACGGAACGGATAGGCGCGCGTGAGCGTGCCACGCGCGTCGTGGAAATTGAGGCCGCGCAGTCCCTGTGCGGCATAATCTAGGGCGTCGCCCAGCGTCGCGAAATCCGCGAGGCGGCGGGGAAGCGCATCTTCGGTCGGGGTCGGCAGCAGTGCTGCGCCGTTCCCGTCGACCATATCCTTGACGTTCAAAGCCATATCCTAAAATCCGTGCCCCTGATCGTGGCAGGCCGCCCGTCGTATCGACGACGTGGCCCCACATCAGAAATGCGAACGGCCCTGCTACGCACTGTCGTTCAAATTCGGTTGGTACTGTGGCACAAACAAGGCGCATGCGCCGTGATCGCCGCCCTTTACCCCCTCTCGACCGCGTGGCGCTTGAACGGCTGGCGCTACGTTATGTCGAGCGGTTCGCAACCACCCGCGGAAAACTGGCCGCTTACCTCATGCGCAAGGTGCGTGAACGGGGGTGGGAGGGGGAGGCCGCGGACTCCGTCGCGATTGCGGAACGTTTCGCCGAATTGGGGTACGTCAACGACCGGCTCTACGCCGAATCAAAGGCTTCGGCCATGGCGCGCCGGGGACTCGGCGCGCGGCGGGTGAGCGACGCGTTGCGCCATGCCGGTGTCCAGGAACGGGACGCGGCGGAAATCGCCCCGCAAATCGCCGAACGCAGCATCGAAACCGCCCTGGCATTTGCCCGCAAGCGCCGCATCGGCCCGTTTGCGGAAGTTCGGGCCGATCGGGACAAGGCCGCGAAGCAGGTCGCCGCCATGGTGCGCGCCGGCCATTCGCCCGACCTGGCCTGGAAAATCGCTCGTATGGATCCTGGCGAAAGCGTCGAGCCGTTGCTTGATGGGGATTAGTAACAAAGGATTCGCATCCGCTGGAAATGCTGTGTTAATGTTGCCGGTCAGGGGGAAGTGTCTGGATGCGTATCGACCCGCAACGAGCGTCGAGCGAGTTTGTGCCCGTGCCGGCTGGCGCGGTGTTGCCGGTCGCCGATGGCGCGAACGACGAGCATTGTTCGGGGGAACAATATTCGGGCACGGTCAAATGGTTCGATGTTACCCGGGGTTTCGGCTTTCTCGCCGCGGATGACGCGGCGGCGGGCGATATCCTGATTCATTTTTCGGTGCTTCAGCCGCATGGCCGGCGCAGCCTTCCCGAAGGTGCGCGGGTCGAGTGTACCGTCCTGCGCCGCGAGCGCGGGCTGCAGGCACTCGAGATATTGTCGATCGACCTGACCGACGCGGTCGAACCCCCCAAGCCGCGCAACATGGGCGGTGATCGGGCCGACCGGATGCAGCTGATCGAGTCGGCGGGACCGTTCGAGCCGGTGACCGTGAAGTGGTTCAACCGGCTTAAGGGCTACGGGTTTCTGGTGCGCGAGGGCGATTCGGCCGATATATTCGTGCATATGGAAACACTTCGCCGGGCGGAGATTTATGACGTTGAACCCGATCAACCGCTTCGCGCCCGCATCGTCGATGGCGACAAGGGGCCGCTTGCGGTCGTCGTGGAGGCCGCGGAGTAAGGCTCCGCTGCTGCTGGCGCTTGCCGCGCTGGCACTGGTTCCTGGGTGCAAGAGCGGGGAGGCGGGCAATACCGCCGCCGCGCAGCCGGCTGCGAAGGCGGTGGTCACCGTCCAGAGCGGAAGCGCTCGCCATGTCTTCAAGGTCGATGTCGCGCGCACTGCGGACGAGCAGCAGCAAGGGCTGATGTACCGCACCGATATTCCGGCTGACGGAGGGATGCTGTTCGCGCCCTATCCGGCGGGCGGCGGCGCCCCGCGCGAGGCAAGCTTCTGGATGAAGAACACGCCGACCTCGCTCGACATCGTTTTCATCCGCGCCGACGGTACGATCGCGCATATCGCCGAGAATACGGTGCCGTTGTCCGAGGATCAGGTCCGTTCGGGCGAACCGGTGGCGGCGGTGCTCGAGATCCTGGGCGGCAAAGCCGCGGAGCTGGGGATATCGCCGGGGGACAAGGTCAGCTGGCAGTAGGGCGTGGACTTTTGTGAAGGGAGGCCGGCACGCGCCGGCAGGTTTCCGCGATGCGAACGGCAAGGAACGGCTTCTTCGATCATATTAGCCGCAAGCACCTTGCCGCCGGGGTCGGCATCGTCTTGGGCCCGCTGGCGATACTGTTGATCCTTGGCACTATCTTCCTGCAGCCGGAACCCATCGCGCGGGAAACCGTGATGGGTTGCTATGGCGCGACCGGTGCGCCGACCCTTGTCATCGAGCGGGATCTGATCCGCATCAGGGAGCCGGAAGCGCGGACATTCGAATATGTCGCCGAGCCGGACAAGACCGGATATCGGTTATCCGTGAAGCCAGCGTTGGGCCTTGAGCCGGTCGGAGCGCGGCAATACGCATTCGTTCAACAGCGTGGCACGGGCTATTTCTGGACGCTGCTGCCCGCAGATTCGGGCACGCGTTCGCGACTTCGCAAGCCGGAAGACTATGGCGGGCGGTTCGAGGTCGTGGCCCGGGACGGCGTGACGGTGACCTATACCCGGTCGGCCGCGGCGGGGAGTTGCGGCTGAGAGCCTGCCCGCCGGAACGGACTCTGCGGTCCACCCTTCCATCCCCCGTTGCCGCCGCCGCTGTTGCCGCGTAAAGCGCGGGGCATGGGAATCCTGGCGAATATCTTCACCTGGTGGAACGGCTCCACCTTTGGCACCTGGATGGGTCTGCGCGGCAAGGACAAGGTCGGCGAGGACGCGCTGGGCAATGTCTATTATCAGGGCGGGACGAACATGCATGGCATGACCCGCCGCTGGGTGATCTACAAGGGGTCGAACGATTCGAGCCGCGTGCCGCCCGAATGGTTCAGCTGGCTGCACCACCAGATCGACGATGTGCCCGATCGCGCGCTGCCGCCGGTACGCCAGTGGGAGAAGCCTGCGGTTCCGAACCTGACCGGCACTGCCGCGGCCTATCGCCCGGCGGGCGCGCTGGAAGCGGGCGGCAAGCGGATCGGCGCGACCGGCGACTACGAAGCCTGGACGCCCGGCGCCTGATGGCTTCGCTCCGTCCCGCCGTTCTGGCGCTGGCGCCGCTCGCGCTGGCGGGTTGCGGCTGGTTTGGCGGAGACGCGCCGCAGAACAAGACCGCCGCTGCCGATACGGTCGATGTCGCGCCCAAGGCGGGGCCGGGCGAGGAAGTGGTGACGGTCGATGCCACGAACAGCGCTGCGCTGACCGCGGGCGCGACCCCGATGGCGGAGCGGGTCGCTGTGCTGGGCCTGCTCAATAAGCGCAACGGTCAGGCGCGCGACATCAGCCTCAAGCCCGGACAAGCGGTGCGCGCGGGCGACGTGATCCTGCGGCTGCGCGCGTGCGAGAAGACCGCGCCGTGGGAAGGCGAGCCCTATACCGGTGCGTTCGCTCAGGTCGATGTGCGTGAGAGCGACGGCAAGTGGAAGCGCGCCTTTTCCGGCTGGCTCTACAAGGAGCGTCCGGCGCTGAACGTCGTGCAGCACCCGGTCTATGACGTCTGGGTCAAGAGCTGCACGATGACCTTCCCGGAAACGGGGGGTGAGGAAGTGAGTGCGGGCGCATCGGGCAATGGCGGCACGCCCAAGGCGTCGAGCGCACCGAAATCGGCCGAGACGCCGGCAACGCCCGAGGCCAGCCCTGCAGCGCCCTCGCCGAGTGCGACGGACAGCATCGAAAGATAAGTCTCGCGCGGGACTTCCACCGCGCCCAGCGATGCGAGGTGGTCGGTCATGAACTGGCAGTCGAGCAGCTCAAACTCGCCGACCCGAAGCCGCGCGACGAGCGCCGCGATGGCGACCTTGGACGCATCGCGGGTGCGGCTGAACATCGACTCGCCAAAAAAGGTGCGACCAAGGGCAAGGCCATAGAGCCCGCCCACCAGCCGGTCGCCGTCCCACGTCTCGACCGAATGGGCAAAGCCGCGGCGGTGCAGTTCGCCGAACACCTTCTCGATGGCCGGATTGATCCAGGTATCGGGCCGGTCGGGGGCGGATTCGGCACAGAGCGCGATTACCTGTTCGAACGCGGTATCGGCGGTCACGCGGAAACGGTCGGATGCGATCGTCTTGCGCAGCGAGCGGGAGAGGTGGAAGCCGTCGAGCGGCATGATCGCGCGCTGGCGCGGCTCGACCCAGAAGACACTGTCCTCGTCGCGATGCTCGGCCATCGGGAACACGCCCATCGCATAGGCGCGCAGTACCAGGTCCGGATCGAGATCGGCCGAGCGGGGCGTGCGGCGGGTCATGCCTTCTTCTTCTGCGGTCTGGCCAGGCGCTTCTCGATTGCCTGCCACAGATCGGCAAATGCCTTGCCGCCTGTCGTGCGGCCCGCGAACGCCCCGACCGGCGCGCGGCGGGCGGCCATGGTCTCCACCACGCTGGCCATCGGGATCACCGGCCAGTCCGGGTGCCTCTCCAGCGCTTCGGCATGGAGCTTGCGGCGGCGGTCGACCATCGAATGGACCGGCAGCAACGGTACCTTGCCCTTCCCGCCGAGATGCACTTCGACCTCGACCAGCGCGCGTTCTGACAGCGGGGACGGGATGACGGGGACGACGATCAGATCGGCGGCACGCATCACTTGTTCGCTGGTTTCGGTCAGGCCCGGCGGGCAGTCCAGCAGCATGCGGTCATAGGCCTTGTCGAGTTGGCCGAGTAGCTTGGCGAGACGCTTCTTCTTGTCGAGCTCGTGGAACAGCAGATCGAGGCCGCGCAGCGATGCGTCGGCGCCGATCAGGTCGAGACGATCGATGCCGGTGCCATGGGCGAGCTTCGACGGCTCGACGTCCCTGGTGAACACCGATTGCGCCTGAACCTTGCCCTTTGCGCCGCCGAGCAGGAAGGTGGACGCGGCCTGGGGATCGAGATCCCAGAGCAGGGTGCGGCGCGCCGACAGTGTCGCCGCGCACCAGGCGAGGTTGACCGCGAGCGTCGTTTTGCCGACGCCACCCTTCAGGCTGTAGATCGCGATCGCCGCCAAGCCCTGCCTCCGCTCGAGAAATTCAACACGCCGAAGCTCATTTCGGCGCGGACATCATCGATCTTCACGATGGAGATAACAAGATGACGACAGACCATCTCTTCGTGATTACCGGCGGGCCGGGGTCGGGCAAGTCGAGCCTGATCGCCGGGCTTGCCGGGTGCGGCGTCGCAACGATGCCGGAGGCGGGGCGGGCGATCATCCGCGATGAGGTTACGGCGGGTGGCGACGCGTTGCCCTGGAAGGACCGGCAGGCGTTCGCGGCGCAGATGCTGGATCGGGAGCTGCGGTCGTATCGCGAGGCGGCGGGACTGGCGGGGCCGGTGGTGCTCGACCGCGGTATCCCGGATGTGATCGGCTATTTGCGTCTGTGCGAGCTGCCGGTGCCCGTGGCGGCCGAGCGGGCGGCGGCGGCGTTTCGCTACAACCGGATCGTGTTCGTCGCACCGCACTGGCCCGCAATCTATGCGCAGGATGCCGAGCGGAAGCAGGACGAAGCCGAGGCGGCGGCCACGCACGACATGATGGCGCGGGTCTATGCCGAGCTGGGCTATGACCTCGTGCCGCTGCCGCTCGCCACTGTGGCGGAGCGGGTGCGGTTCGTGACGGAGCGGATCGGCTTCTAGTGCAGGTGCCGCAGTTTGTCCGGGTTGCGGGTGACGTAGATGGCGACGACGCGGCCGTCCTCGATCTCCAGCGCGGTAGTCTGGATCTCGCCATCGGACTCCATCGTGACGAAGCCGGGCAGACCGTTGACGAAGCCGGTGCGCACCAGCTTCGAGCCATATTTGCCGAACAGTACCGCAAGCGATTTGTGCAGCTTCATCACATGCTTGAAGCCAAGTACCAGTTGCATGGCCGCAGCGCGCTTGCCGCCACCGTCCGAGTGCATGCTGACATCCGCGGCGAGCATCGTGCCGAGCGCGGTCATGTCGCCAGTGCGGGAAGCGGCGAAGAAGGCCTCGGCGATCTTGAGGCCGTGCTGCTGCTCGACGGCGAAGCGCGGGCGCGCCTCGCGGACATGCGCGCGTGCGCGGGCGGCTAGCTGACGGCAGGCGGCGGCATCGCGGTCGAGCGTCTTCGCGACCTCGTCGAATTCGACGCCGAACACATCGTGGAGGAGGAAGGCGGCGCGTTCGAGCGGGGAAAGGCGTTCGAGCGCGAGCATCAGGGGGAGGGTGACGTCTTCCTCCGGCTCCTCCTCGACTACCGGGTCGGGCAGCCATGGCCCGATATAGGTCTCGCGCTGGTGGCGGGCGGACTTGAGCTGGTCGAGGCACAGGCGCGTGACGGTGCGGCGCAGGAACGCCTCCGGCTCGCGTACCGCCGAGCGATCCGTGCCCATCCAGCGGACGAACGCCTCCTGCACCACATCCTCGGCATCGGCGACGGAGCCGAGCATGCGATAGGCGACGCGAATGAGCCGGGGGCGCAGCGGGTCGAAACTCGCCGCCGCGCCCTCATGTTCGCTCATCCTCACGCGGCGTGGGCCACGGTCTTGGCGGCGGCGGGTTCGAGCCACAGGTCGAAACCGACCGCGAGGCGGTTCCAGCCGTTGATGATGTTGATCATCATGGTCAGCTTCACCTGTTCCTCCTGCGTGAATTCGGCGGCGAGGGCATCATACGCCTCACGCTGGGTGTGGCCTTCGGACAGCCGCGTCAAGGCGTCGGTCCAGCCGAGTGCGGCGCGCTCGCGCGGGGTGAAGACCGGCGCTTCGTGCCATGCCGAGAGGAGGTAGATGCGCTGTTCGCTTTCGCCCAGTGCGCGCGCTTCGGCGGTGTGCATGTTGAGGCAGTTGGCGCACTGGTTGATCTGCGAGGCGCGGATCTTGACCAATTCGATCAGCGACGGTTCGAGGCTGGCGGCGATCGCGGTGGAGGCCGCGAACCACGGCTTCATGACGCTGGGGGCGGTGGCGAACGGATCGAGTTTCGGGTTCATGTTCATGCTCCTCGTTGGGTTGCATGGACATGACGAGCGGCGCGGCGCGGATGTGACATCGGCCCGAAAAAAATGTGCCGGAATGTGAAAAGGGCCAGCGGTGGATGCCGCCGGCCCCTTCAATGGAACAATGACCGAAAGGTCAGGCCTTGCAGGTCAGCGAACCCTTGCCCGGCAGTTCGACGGTAGCCGCCTTCTCGTTGCCGGTGAGCTTGTAGCCACCCTCGCCGACGAAGGGCTGGCCGGCTTCGGCCGCCTTGAGGTCGGTCCAAGGCGCCGTCTTCTCGGTGCGGATCTTCACCAGCTTGTCGCCCTGGAAGAACTCGGCGAACACGAGCGCGTTGCCCGGCTGGCAGCGCATCGAGACCGAGGCCCGGATCGACGGCGGCAGCTCGACGGCCGGGGCGTTCTTGAGCGCGGTTTCCATGGGGTCGGGCGCGCGGTCCGTGACCACCTCGGGTTCGGGTTTACAGGCGGCGAGCGGCAGCAGCACGATCGCGACGGCAGCGGGGAGGAGACGCATCTTCATAACGGGCGCTCCTTTGCGTATGCGGCATTTGACGTCAAGGGATACATAGTACCGCAGTTAAGGCTGTTTCGGGGTGCAATAGCGAAGTTTGCGGATTCACTCGTGAAATTCGTCGATGTCCGGAATGCGCCCGAACGCAATTTTTGTTCCGACGCGATCGATCCGGCTGCCGTCCATCGGTCCGACCGACACCGCGTGCCGCCCGAACTTCTCGTTGATTCTGTCCATCGCCTTGCTGAGCGAGAGGGTGCGCGTCTCGCGGGCGAGCGGATCGTTGGGGTCGAGCGCGGCGAACAGCGATTCCTGCTCGCCCTCCAGCGGCGCGATTTCGGCCAGTGTCACGCCGACCATGCGGATAGCAAAGCCGCCGGGACGGGTGCGTCCGGCTTCGGCGAGGCGGGGAAAAATCGAATCGAGCGCGTGGAGGACGGTGAAACTGTCCTGCGTCGAAGGCAGCTTCATCGAGGTGCGCCACGTCGACTTGTCGTCCTCGAACCGGGCGTGGAGCACCAGCAGTCGGCTGACATAACCCTTGCGCCGCAACCGGCTGGCGGATTTGAGCGCGAGCCGGCGTGCGGTGAGGCGGGTCGGCTCCATGCCGCGCTTGCGGGGCGACAGGACGTGGCTGTGGCCGATGGTGCGGCTTTGCGACGGCTTTTCGGGCAGGTCGAAGCCATGGAGCAGATACCAGAGCCGGTCGCCATTGACGCCGCCCCAGGCCGAGCCGGCGTCGCGCGGACGCCGTTCGCACAACTGGCCGATGTCGAGGATGCCCTGCTGAGCGAGGCGCTTCTCCATCTTCGCCCCGATCCCGGCAATGTCGCGCAGCTTGAGCGCGAACAGGCGGTGCGGGAGCATGTCCTGCGTCAGCACGGTCAGGCCGTCGGGCTTCTGCATGTCCGACGCGAGCTTGGCGAGCAGGCGGTTGGGCGCGATGCCGACCGAGCTGGTCAGGCATTCGCCGACATTGGCGCGGATGCCGGCCTTGATCCGCTTTGCCAGGGCGATCGCGGTCTCAGGGTCGTTTTCGTTGTCGAGCAGGCGGCAGGCGACTTCGTCGATCGAGCCGATCGAGGTGACGGGGATATGCTTCCAGATCTCGTCGACGATGAGATTGTGGAACTCGACATATTTCTCGTGCTGGCCGGGTGTGACGATGAGGTCGCGGCACAGGCGTTTTGCTTCCCACACCGGGGTACCGGTGCCGATACCGAACTTCTTGGCCTGGACCGAGGCGGCGATGGCGACGGTGGTGTCGCTGTTGACCGGCGCGACGATGATCGGTTTGCCGCGCAGATCGGGATTCAACTGCTGCTCGACCGCCGCGAAGAAGCTGTTGAGGTCGAGGTACAGCCAGCGCAGCGGCCGTTGGGGCAGGTCGAGAAGCGGGGCCGTGGCCATGTCGGAACAATAATAGAACGGCGCGGGAGAGTCACGCGCCGCGCACCAAGCGGAAAGTCCCAAAAGTCACGCTCCCACGCGTGCGCGAGGCCGATCGGGATTCAAGCGGTCAAAGAGCGGCCGAAGCGGGGACGAGGATAGGCACGCTGGCCGCGTGTAGGAAAGTTGTTTGAGGCGGCCGCACGCGCCCCTCTATCCGTCACCCCGGCCTTGTGCTGGGGTCCACCATGCCGCGAGGGCTGGGCATGAGGCTCCAGTCCAGCGTCTGCCTCCCGGTGGATCCCGGCACGAGGTCGGGATGACGGTGGGGGTGGCGGCTACAGGTGCGGCTCCGCCACGAGCATGATGTGCGCGGCACTGTCGATCAGCACCTCATCCGCTGAGCAGAGCTGTTCGAGCCGGGCGAGCCGGTCGATCGTCTCCGCGCCATTGGCGCCCGCCGGGTTCCACGCGGGATTGCATGCGAATCGGCTGTGAAACAGGTCGAGGCCGGTCAATTCGCGCACCGGGCAGTGCGGCGCGAACAGCGCGGCGAGTTCGCTTGCCCGGAACAGATGCGAGTCGAAGGCGAGGTGTGTGCCGTCGGCGAGATCCACTTCCATCCGGTCGGCATCATTGTCCTGAACATAGTGCGCCGCTTGCTCGATCCCGGCGACATAGATGGTCGGGAGGCTGCCGACGCTGCGCGCGGTGACGATCAGCGTGCCGCCATTGACGCGTGCCAGCGCCTGCGCGGCGGAGGCGCGGAGCGGGGCGGCGAGATGGTTGAAGACGCCATAGAGGCACAGCACCAGATCGGCGCCGTGATCGTCCTCCGACGCCAAGGCGGAGTGAAGGTCCGCGACCTCAAAGCTCAGGCCGGTGGTGGCGCTCTCCAGCCCCGCCGCAGCCTGCCTGGCGAGAGCGATCATGCCGGGCGAAGGATCGATGCCGCGGCATTCGATTGCGGTGAAGCCGAGCTCCGCGGCGCGGCGCGCGGTACGAACGGTCCAGGTGCCCGGCCCGCAGCCGATGTCGAGGATGCGGATCGCACGGCGTCCGCTGGCGTGAAGCGCCGCCAGGCTCGTCTCGATCCGGCTCCATAGCGTGCGGTCGGCGAAGGCGTAGCGGCTGGAAAATTCGTGCGGCTGGCCGCCGGTGCCATCGGCATAGTGAAGATAGGCAGTGCCGGTGGCGTCATAGGCGTCGGCGGCATGACGCGCGCTGAGCGGGCGCGGATCGGCGGACCCCAGGCCGGCCAGCGGCGGGGCGAAACGGTACGACATGGATTCGACTCCGATGAAGAAGGGTCAGGAACGCTCGCCGTCGACGACGGCGCGCCAGAAGCTGGTCAGCGAAAGCGGCCCGGAAAGGCGTCGTCTCGCGACAGGCGCGACCGGCGGCGCAGTAGCCGCTCGACCAGCGCGGCGTGAGTCCGCGCCTGACGACGCTGCCGCCGGCTGAGCCGGAGCAGGCATGCGAGGTTGAGGATGCCGAGCGCCAGCAGCACGAATTGGAGGAGGGATGCGACATTCATGGTCGTCGCTCATCGATAGGATCCTGCGGCGCGATACCGGCCGCGTGGCGCGAGCGCACCATGCGCCGCCCGCTTCAGATAGCGGGCGGCGCCATTAAGCTTCGACGGCGATTGACGGGTCGAGCCGTTAGGAAAGCAGGAGGACGGGGTCAGGCGGCAGCGGCATAGCCGGGCCGGCGTACCGCGCGCAGCTTGCCGGTGGGCCCGCCGCCGCAGAAGAAACGGCCCGCGCCGTCGGACTCGAGGCCCGAAATCTCGGTACCTGCGGGCATGTCGAACCGTTCGAGTACCTTGCCGTCCGCCGGATCGATGCGGCGCAGGTCGCTGGCGTCGTCCTGCCAGGTGGCGTGCCACAGCTCGCCATCGACCCAGGTGACGCCGGTGACGAACCGGTCGGACTGGATGGTGCGCAGCACCGCACCGGTTTCCGGATCGATCTGGTGGATGCGCGCAGCGCGATATTCGCCGACCCACAGCGATCCTTCGGCCCAGGTCATGCCCGAATCGCCGCCATTGCCCGGCGCGGGGATGGTGGCGAGGACCGTGCCGGTCGCGGGATCGATCTTGCGGATCACCGTCTCGGCGATCTGGTAGAGATGCGTGCCGTCGAACGCGGTGCCGGCATCGGCGGGGACGTCGAGGGCGCCGGTGATCGAGCCGCTGTCGGGATCGAGCGTATTGATACGTCCATCGGCCGCGAACCAGACGTTCGCGCCATCGAAGCTGACTCCGCCGACGTCGCCCGGAAAGGGGCCATATTCGCGGAGGATTTCGGCTGTTGCGTGCTTCATGTCGCTTCTCCTTGTCTACGGAGCCACGCCTAACGCCCGGGCAGGCCCGCCGGGAGTAACAAGCTTGTCGGGAAACCGGGCACCTGCCGCGCCATCCAGCGGCAGGCGCGGCCGCGGCCGAAGCTGTCGGCCTTGCCTGTGGCGGCCAGCACCTCGAGCGCGCGCTGGACGGTACGCGGACTGACGTCGAGCGCGAGCGCGAGCGCGGAACTCGACCAGGCTTCGCCGTCGGCGAGCAGGGCAAGGACGTCGGCGTGATCGTCGTCCTGCGGCGGGAGCAGCAGGGCGACCCCGCCTGCGGCGTGAGGCTTGAGCAGGAAGCCGCTTTCGGTGGCGCGGATATCGGCGAGCGGGGCCAGTTCGGCACGCAGGCGGCCGATCTCGACCCGCAGGCGCGCGCGGTGCGATTCATCCGCCTCGCGAGCGCGAAAGGCCTGAGCGAGCAGCGCTGCGCGGGTGACGTCATCCGGCCAGCCACGGGCGAGCGCGCAGGCGAGGGCGAACAATATGGGGCGCGTACCGAGCGGGACGATCGTGGCTCCTGCACGCACGAGGTTGCGGCAGGCATCGACGACGAGCGTGTCGGAGGCGATCAGCGCTTCGACCCCGGCAAGGTCGAGAAGGCGCGCGCCGGCGTTCGTGACGAGGCGCGCGGCAGGGGCGTCGAAGATGTGCGTGGCGCGCTCGACTTCGGCGGCGAGTGCGGGAATTCCGCTCAGCCTGGCCGTCTGCGCGGCGCGATCGAGCGCGGCGCGCGCGGGAGCGGCTTCGATCCGGCGCATCGCGATGCCGGCGACGACCAGCCACGCGCCCGGGCGTGACGCCGGGGGCAGCAAGTCCGGATCGATCGCGTCGAGGATTCGGGCAGCCGGGTCGAGCTGCCCGATCAGCAGCAGGCGGCGCGCCTGCAAATAGCCGGCATGCGCGGCGTTGGCGTGGTCGCCATGCGCCGCGAGCGTGGCGCGCGCCGCGTCGAGCCCTTGCATCGGCTGGCCGAGATCGCGCGAGACCAATGCGATCTCGGCCTCGGCAACGACGCAACGCGCGCGGGCAACCGGCTCCCGCGTGCCAAAGGCACGCGCGGCGCGGCGCAGCAGGTCGCGGGCGCGAGCAAGGTCGCCGAGCTGCGCCATTGCGATGCCGCGCAAGGCGAGCGCGGGCGGATCGTCGCGCAGCGCCACGCGGTCGAGCGCCGCGAGCGGATTGCCCGCGGCGCTCGAC
>Ga0247823_10000354_pt1 | contig 40072 bp, 23 predicted proteins | sample 13C_PalmiticAcid_2_FD_192426 | JGI IMG/M metagenome (GOLD analysis project Ga0247823, IMG submission 192426) | Soil microbial communities from agricultural site in Penn Yan, New York, United States - 13C_PalmiticAcid_Day30 | ecosystem: Environmental > Terrestrial > Soil > Agricultural land... | reverse complement strand
ATTCGCCATAGCCGAGCGTCGCCATGCGCGCGCGCTGGATGCCACGGCCCGCCAGATAATCGGCGACCGAGGCGGCGCGGCGTTCGGACAGCCCCTGATTATAGGTGTCGCTACCGGTCGAATCGGTGTGGCCGTAGACGTCGATATAGGTGCTCGGATATTCGGCGAGCGTCGATGCGACGCTATCGAGCGCGCTACGGAATTGCGATTTCACCATTGCGCTGTTGAGGTCGAAGGTCACGTCGCCCGGCATGTTGAGCACGAGCTGGTCGCCCTGACGTTCGACGTCGATTCCGGTGCCCGCGGTGCGTTCGCGCAGCTTCTTTTCCTGCTGGTCCATATAGTATCCGACGCCCGCGCCGGCGACCGCCCCGATGCCCGCGCCGACGATTTCCTCGGTGCGGCTGTTGCGCCCGCCGATCAGGTCACCGAGCAGATAGCCGCCGAGCGCGCCGCCGACGCCGCCGATCGCGGCTTTCGATATCTTTCTTTCGCCCGTGACGGGGTCGGTGACGCAGCCGGCGAGCACAATCGCGCCGATGCTGGTCAATATGGTGAGCTTGATCATCTTGCTGTTCATCTTTTCGCTCCCTTTATCCGGCGGATGTGTCTGATCCTGCGCATACCGCCCTTCCATGCCGATAACATATGGCCGGCGATCTGGTTCCAAAATTCGCCTGAACAGGCGCTGAGCCGGACGTTCAGGTGTGCGCCATTGTGCAATGCCGCGCCTTTCGCTTATAGGGTGGACATGACCGACGATGACAGGGGCCGGGCGCCGATGCGCCGCACGACCGCCCAATGACCCCCTTCCCCTGGTCCGACGTTGCGATCATCGCCGTCCTCGTCCTCCTCAACGGCGTCTTCGCCATGTCCGAACTCGCCATCGTTTCGTCGCGCGATCCGCGGCTGCAGGCGGCCGAAAAGCGCGGCAGCCGCGGCGCGAAGATCGCGCGCCAGCTCGCCTCCGACCCCGGCCGCTTTCTGTCGACGGTGCAGGTCGGCATCACGCTGATCGGCGTGTTGACCGGCGCCTATTCGGGTGCAAGCCTCGGCCAGCCTGTCGCCGACCGGCTTTCGGCGTGGTTCGGCCTCGACGCCGAGAATGCCGAGGCGGCGGGCTTTGCCGCGGTCATTGCGCTCACCACCTATTTCTCGCTGATCGCGGGCGAGCTGGTGCCCAAGCAATTCGCCTTGCGCGCACCCGAACGGATCGCGATCGCCATGGCGGTGCCGATGTTCTGGCTGTCGCGCGTCGCGGCGCCGCTCGTCTGGCTGCTCGACAATAGTTCGGCGCTGGTTTTCCGCCTGCTCGGCCTCAATCGCGAATCGGAAGACCGGGTCACCGCCGAGGAACTGCATCTGATCGTCGCCGAGGCGTCGAAATCGGGGGTGATCGAGGAAAGCGAACGCGCGATCATCTCGGGTGTTGTACGCCTTGCGGACCGGCCGGTGCGTGAGGTGATGACGCCGCGCAAGGATGTCGACTGGGTCGATATCTCGCTCGATGCGCGCGGCGTGCGCGACAAACTGGTCGAAACGCCGCACAGCCGCCTGCCCGTTGCGCGCGGTTCGGCCGACGACATCGTCGGCGTCGTGCAGGCGCGCGACATCGCAGCGGCGCTGTTCCAGGGCGAGACGCTCGACCTCGAGCAATTGATGCGGCCGGCAAAGGTCATCCACGACCAGATCGACGCGATGGACGCGCTCGAAGCCTTGCGCGCCGCCGACGTGCCGATGCTGTTCGTCCACGACGAATATGGCCATTTCGAAGGGCTGGTAACCCCCGCCGACCTGCTCGCCGCGATCGCCGGGGAATTTGCGTCGGATCAGGACATCGGCAGCGAGCCCTTTGTCGTCGAACGCGAGGACGGCAGCTTGCTGATCGCGGGTTCGATGCCCGCCGACCAGATGGCCGAACGACTGGGGATCGAACTCGGCGACGACCGCGACTATGCGACCGCCGCGGGCCATGCGCTTGCGATCCTGAAGCATTTGCCGAAGGAAGGCGAGCGTTTCACCGACAAGGGCTGGCGCTTCGAGATCGTCGACATGGACGGGCGCAAGATCGACAAGCTGCTGGTTACCGAGATCAGCAAGCCGAAGGACGACGAAGCGGAGTAGACAGATTTTAAAGCGCGGCAGCTGCAGCGGCTGGGGCGCGAGTTTGGAAGACCGGTCGTCGCCGGGAAGGGATTTTCATCGACTTCGGAAGGCCGCGCGGGCAATCGCCGCTGCGATGAGCAAGATGAGCGAACGACCGGACGTGTGGAGCAGCGGCACTTGCCGCACCAACGGCATCGACATCCACTACCGCAGAACGGGCGGAGACAAGCCCCCGCTTGTGGTCTTGCACGGGCTGATCGGAAGCGGCGCCTGTTTGTTGCCTCTGGTGCATGGGCTGGCGGATCGCTTCGACGTAATTCTGCCCGACGCGCGGGGACATGGTGGCTCCAGCGCTCCCGACAAGGGCTATCTCTATAGCGATCTGGCGGGCGACGTTGTCGGGCTTGTCGACGCGCTGAAGCTGGACGCCCCGATATTGGCCGGCCATTCTATGGGCGGGATGACTGCCGCAGTCGCGGCCCGCGAGCTCGGCGCGGCCGCAAGGGCCCTCGTCCTCATCGATCCCACCTTCATCAGCCCAGAGTGGCAGCGCGAGGTTTACGAAAGTGACGTTGCGGCAGACCATCGCCTGTCGCTTCAATCGACGCGGGATGCGTTGATCGATCAAGCCCGTCTCAAAAATCCGAGCCGCTCGAATGAACTGATCGAGCATCTGGTCGACGCGCGGCTGCATACGAACTTGAGCGCGTTCGAGGTTCTCACGCCGCCCAATCCCGACTGGCGCGAACTTATCTCGAATATCCCGGTCCCTGCGCTTCTTCTGATCGGCGATCGTGGCGTCGTTTCGCTTGATACGGCCCGCGAACTGCAGAGCCTTAATCCGCTGCTGCGGTACGAACTGATCTCTGACGCCGGCCACGGCCTGCCTTATGACAAGCCCGCACAAGCAGGCGCCGTCATGGGGACGTTTTTGGAGCGAGCGATCCTGGTGGGTGCGGGGTGACATTCGCCAGACGGCCCACCATCAATCGCAAGTCGCTTCTCAGAACTCTCCGCCCAGCGCTCCATATTTCGCTTCGAAGCCGGCCTTGTCGCCGCGCGCCAGATAGCCTGCCTGATCAACGATATTATCGCGCGCGATGCGGCCCTGGAAGGTTCCGAGCTGCGGATCGATGCGCGCGATGTCGGCGTCGGTCCAGTCGGCGATCTGCCGGAAGCTGGTAACGCCAAGGCCGCTCAGCAGGACGGCGAGCTTGGGGCCGACACCCTTCAGCAATTGCAGATTGTCGGGGCCAGTTTTCGAAGGGGCCGGTGCGGGCTTCGCGGCAGGCGGCGGCGGAACGGTCGGCTCTTCGGGAATCACCGCGGCGGCCATGGCAGGCGCCGGTTTGGCGGCTTTTTTGGCCGCGGGCTTGGCGGCCGCTTTGGTTGCCGGCTTTGTGACGGGTTTCGCTGCCGGTTCCTTGACTGCGGTTTTCTTCGCGGCAGGTTTTGCGGCTGCCTTCGGCTTTACCGCGGGTTTGGGGGCCGGGGGCGCGGCTTCGGCAACGGGTGCGGGCTTCGGCGCGAGGGCAGGCGGCGCGGCCTTGGCGACCGGTTCGGGCGCGACGGACGGCGCTTTGGGTTCGATCGGTTTGAAGCGGGCGGGTTCGGCGGCGATGATTTCGGGCTTTACCGGTTCGAGCGGCTTCGCGGGCTTCGCCGGTTCGACGGTCGGCGCGATCTCTTCGGGCTTCGAGCGGCCGAACAGCCACCAGAGCAGTACGACGGCCACGACGAGGCCGACGACCGCGATAATCCAGTTTTCCTGAAGCCAGGTCATGATCTTCTCCGCTTGTGATTTCCGCTCAGCCTATGCGGGCTTGTGTGCCGGGTCTACCTTAACGAACGGGCCACCATGAAATTCCTCGCCGGCAGTTCATTGTGCTTCGCGCGCGACCTCGCGCCAGCCGATGTCGCGGCGGCAGAAGCCGCTGGCGAAATCGAGCTTGTCGATCGCGGCATAGGCGCGCGCCTGTGCCTCGGTCACGGTGCGTCCGGTTGCGGTGACGTTGAGCACGCGGCCACCCGCTGCGACGATCTGGCCACCCTCGCGCGCTGTGCCGGCGTGAAAAACGCGCACGCCACCGGTCTCGGCCTTGGCGATGCCGTGGATCGCGCCGCCCTTTTCGGGTGCTGCGGGATAGCCGTTGGCGGCCATCACGACCGTCAGCGCATAATCGCTGGCGAACGCAGGCGAGGCGGCTTCCGCGAGCGCGCCGGTCGACGCGGCGTGGAGCAGCGCGGCGAGGTCGCCCGCATAGCGCATCATCAGCACCTGGCATTCGGGATCGCCGAAGCGGGCGTTATATTCGATCAGCTTCGGCCCGGCATCGGTGAGCATGAGGCCCGCGAACAGCACGCCGACATAGGGCGTGCCTTCGGCGGCGAGCGTCGCGACGGTCGGGCGGATTATGCGGTCCATCACCGCGGCTTCGAGGTCGGGGGTGAGGACGGGGGCGGGGCTGTAGGCGCCCATGCCGCCCGTGTTCGGGCCGACGTCGCCGTCGCCGACGCGCTTGTGATCCTGTGCGCTGCCAAACGCGATGACATCCTTGCCGTCGGAGAGCGCGAAGAAGCTGGCTTCCTCGCCGGTCATAAATTCCTCGATCACCACTTCGGCGCCCGCGCTGCCGAACGCGCCGTCGAACATGTCGTCGATCGCGGCCTCCGCTTCTTCGATTGTTTCGGCAATGATCACGCCCTTGCCCGCGGCGAGGCCGTCGGCCTTGATCACGACGGGAATGGAAAAGCCTTCGAGCACGGCGAGCGCTTCGTCGGCGCTGGTGCAGCGAACATAGGCCGCGGTCGGGATGCCGGCGCGCGCGCACAGATCCTTGGTAAAGCCCTTCGACCCTTCGAGCCGTGCCGCGGCGGCGCCGGGGCCGAAGACCGCGACGTCCAGCGCGCGCAGCCGGTCGGCGAGGCCGGCGACGAGCGGCGCTTCGGGGCCTACAACGACGAAATCGATCGCGTGCGCCTTTACGAAGGCGATCAGGCCGTCGATGTCGTCGGCGGCAATTGCGATACATTCAGCGTGCGCCTCGATCCCCGGGTTGCCCGGTGCGGCATAGAGCTTGGCGCAGCTTGGCGATTGTGCCAACTGCCAGCTGAGCGCATGTTCGCGGCCCCCCGATCCGACCAGCAGGATATTCATGTCAGTCCCTTTTCCCGATACGGCGTCCGACGATGGCACCGAAGCGCGGCTGTTAGCCGAGGCGGCGCCCGGCGACAATGCGCCTGCCCTATCGGTCAGCCAATTGTCGGCGGCGATCAAGCGCACGGTCGAGGACGGCTTTGCACGCGTACGCGTGAGGGGCGAATTGTCGGGGACGAAACGCGCGGCTTCGGGGCATTTTTATGCAGCGCTGAAGGACGATAATGCGCTGATCGACATGGTGATGTGGAAGGGGCAGGCGGGGCGGCTGGCGTTCCGGCCCGAGGACGGGATCGAGGTGATCGCGACGGGCAAGCTCACCACTTACCCTGGGCGCTCCAAATATCAGCTCGTCGTCGATACACTTGAGGTCGCGGGCGAAGGCGCGTTGATGCTTCTGTTCGAGAAGCTCAAGGCGCGGCTCGGCGCCGAAGGGCTGTTCGACCGCGAGCGCAAATATGACCGGCTGCCCTATCTGCCGCGCACGATCGGTGTCGTGACCTCGCCCACCGGGGCGGTGATCCGCGACATCCTCCACCGGCTGGCCGACCGCTGCCCGACGCATGTCATCGTCTGGCCGGTTCTGGTGCAGGGCGACGGGGCGGCGGCGCAGGTCGCGAATGCTGTGCGCGGATTCGATGCCATCGCGCCCGGCGGGCCAGTGCCGCGCCCCGACCTCGTGATCGTCGCGCGCGGGGGCGGGTCGATCGAGGATTTGTGGGCGTTCAACGAGGAAGTCGTCGTGCGCGCGATCGCCGATTGCCGCATCCCGACGATCAGTGCGGTGGGGCATGAAACCGACGTGACGCTCGCCGACTATGCCGCCGACGTGCGCGCGCCGACCCCGACCGCCGCAGCCGAGATGGCGGTGCCGGTGCGCGCCGAGCTGATGTCGCAGCTTGCGACGTGGAACGGGCGGATCATCGGTGCGGCGAACCGGCATCAGGCGCTGGCGGGCGAGCGACTGACCGCTTTGGCGCGGCATTTGCCGAAGCGCGATGCGCTTTATGCGCCGCAGCGCCAGCGGCTCGACGACGCGGGCGACCGGCTCGACCGCAGCCAGCGCCACCGGCTGACGGTAATTTCAGAGCGGCTCGCGACGCGCGGGGCGGCGTTGCGGCCGGCGCTGCTCGCGCGGCGCTGGGACCGCGACCGGGCGCTGCTCGAAGGGCTGGGGCGCTTGCTGGACAGCCTCGATCCGCGCGCGCTGCTGTCGCGTGGCTATGCGATGGTGCGCGATGGCGGTGGTGCGATCGTCACGACCGCTGCCAAGGCGCGCGGCGCGGGGTATTTGCAGTTGCAGTTCGCCGATGGGGAGGTGCAGGTCGCGGTGGGCAGCGATGGTGCGCCGCCTGTGCCCAAGGCACCTCGTAAATCCCCGCCCGCGGAGCCCAAACGGGGGCAGGGCGAGCTCTTCTGAGCCGGTGCGAGGGACCGGAGGGGTGGCCGCGCACCGCGATGCTGCTATAGTCGCGGCAACGAATTGCCACTGAATGGACAAAGACTCATGTTGATCGCCAGCCGCAACCGCCTCGCCCGCCTGCAATATGGGCCGAACGGCTTTCGCGTCCTCGCTCCCGGCGACCATGTGCTGTGCGCGGTGAGCGGCGCGCCGATCGGGCTCGACGAGCTGCGCTACTGGTCCGTCGCGCGGCAGGAGCCCTATGCCACCGCCGAAATATCGGTGCAGGCCGAACTGGACGCCGCGCGCAAGGCATGAGCTTTGTGAGGGATTGGCCGCGGTACGGAGCGGCGCTTGCGGTCCTGATGGTTGCCGCCGCCTGTGTTCCCGCGGTCGAGACCGATGCCCGGCCCGCGCCGGGCCCCGTGGCTCAGCCCGTCGCGGCACCCGCCGCCCCGCCCGCGCCGCCGCCTGCGCCGGTCCGTCCCGACTTCACGCTGACCGGCCTCGCCGAACAGGGCGCGGTGATGGTCGGGCGGGTGCCGAGCGACACGCGTGCGCTCACGCTCGATGGCAAGGCGATCCCGGTCGCGGCCGATGGCCGCTTTCTGATTGCCTTCGACCGCGACGCCGGAGCCAGCGCGCGGCTGGTCGCGACGCTCGGCGACGGGCGCACGGTCGAACGGCCGATCACCGTCGCTGCAGGCAGCTGGCGGCTCGAGCATATCAACGCGCCTTATCGCGGCAGCGCTGCGAGCGACGCCGATTTCGAGCGCCGTCGCCCCGCCGAACTCGCCGAGATCGCGGCGGCGCGGAATATGCAGACCGTCTCCGATGGCTGGCGGCAGACATTCCGGTGGCCGGTCACGGGGCGCCTGTCGGGATTCTTCGGGTCGCAGCGCATCTATCAGGGCAAGCCCGGCACCTATCACAGCGGCACCGATGTCGCGGTACCGGCCGGAACGCCGTTCGTCGCACCCGCCGACGGCGTCGTCGTGCTCGCCGCGAGCGCACCTTTCACGCTCGAGGGCAATCTGCTGATCGTCGACCACGGCATGGGGCTGTCGAGCGCCTTCCTCCATTGCCAGCGGCTCGACGTGAAAGTCGGCGACCGGGTCGTGCAGGGGCAGCAACTGGGCACAGTGGGGCGGACCGGCCGCGCGACGGGGCCGCATATGCACTGGGGGCTGAAATGGCGCGATGCGCGGCTCGATCCCGGCAAGCTTGCGGGACCGATCGGCGGTTGAGCCTCCAGCGGTTGGGCTGGCGAATTCGTAACCATTGAAACAATATGTCGCGAATGACGCGCTGCAGCATATTGTATTTCGCGGATTCCCGCACTTGTTGCAAATACGTCACAATGGCTCCCGAAACCGCCGATTGCGCCGGGAATTCGCTTTACTCGACATGAACGAAGTTACATCCCGCACGCTATCGGGGCATCTGTGCGCGTCGGCTTTTGCCTGCCGCGCGGGGGCGTCCGGGTAATTCAATCCACCAGTAGCAAGGGACTGCACTGTGAAGAAAACCCAATATTCCAAGCTGAGACTAGGCGCTGCGCCGCTCGTGATGAGCGTCGCCCTGGTTTCGGCTCCTGCCTTCGCGCAGGACGCCGCCGAAGATGCTGCCGCGCAGTCGGAAATCGTCGTCACCGGCTCGCTCGTCCGCAACCCCAACCTCACCACCTCCAGCCCGGTGAACGTGACCTCGTCGGACGAAATTAACCTGCGCCAGGTCAACGTTGCCGAAGATATTCTGCGCGACGTCCCCGGCGTGGCTGCGAACGTCGGCTCGTCGGTCAACAACGGCAACGGCGGCGCTTCATTCGTCGATCTTCGCGGCCTCGGCCCGAGCCGCAACATCGTTCTGCTCGACAGCCAGCGGATCGCGCCTGCCAACCTGAACGGCAACGTCGATCTCAACAACATTCCGCTTGCCCTTATCGAGCGCGTGGATGTGCTGACCGGCGGTGCAAGCACCACCTATGGCGCCGACGCCGTTTCGGGTGTCGTCAACTTCATCACCAAGCGTGATTTCGCCGGCGTCGATCTCTCGACCGGCTTCCAGATGACCGAACGCGGCGATGGCAAGATTTTCCGTGCCGACCTGACGGTTGGCGCGAATTTCGACGATGGCCGCGGTAACGCCGTTCTCAGCATCGGTTACCAGAAAGCCGATCCGGTCTTTTTCGGCGGCGAACGTCCGCTGTCGGATCTGACCGTCGATTCGTTCGACGGTACGGGCGCTGGCGCGTCGGGTACCGCCTCCCCGTCGCGCTTCTCGATTCCCGGCACGGGCAACCTTCAGATCGATCCGGCGACGGGCAACCTCGTGCCGCAGTTCGCGCTGTTCAACTTCAACCCGTACAACATCTTCCAGACGCCCTTCGAGCGCTACAACATGTTCTCGTCGGCGCGCTACGAAGTGAGCGATTCGGTCGAGGTGTTCGCCCGCGGCCTGTTCTCGCAGAACACCGTCAAGACGATCATCGCACCATCGGGCGCATTCAGCGATCCGGTTTTCATTCCGCTCAGCAACCCGTTCATGACGGCGGGCGCGCGCAACACCTTCTGCGCCAACAACGACTTCAATCCGGGTCTGGCGGGCATTCAGACGCTGACCGCTGCACAGTGTAGCGCTGCGGCAACCGCGACCGACCCCAACGATCCCAACTATCAGGAGGTTTCGACCAACCTGGGTCGCCGTCTCGTCGAAGCCGGCGGTCGCGTCAGCAGCTACAAGACGCAGCTGTTTGACTTCATGGCCGGTGTCCGCGGCGGGATTACCGATACGCTTCGGTATGAAGTGTCGGGCAATTATGGCGAGAGCGAAAATACCCAGACCATCCTGAACTATGCGTCGCTGACGCGATTGCAGCAGGCGCTGCGCGCGCCGAATGCGACGACCTGCCAGGATACGTCGGGCGGTTGCGTTCCGGTGAACGTGTTCGGTCCCAGCGGTTCGATCACCCCCGAAATGCTGAAATATCTCCTGGTGCCGGCAACGTCGGGCAACCGCACCTCGCTGACGCAGGTGCGCGGCCTGATTTCGGGCGAACTCGGATCATTCTCCGAAAATTCGGAGGCGATCTCCTTCGCAGTGGGCGCCGAATATCGCAAATATACGGCTGAAGTTTTTGCCGATCAGCTTGCGCAGTCGCCCGGTGAATTGGGCGGTGCAGGCGGCGCGACCACCCCGGTCAAGGGCGGTTACAATGTTCGCGAAGTCTTCGCCGAGCTTATTGCACCGGTATTTGCCGGGCTGACCCTCGAAGCTGGCGCGCGCTATTCGAAGTACAAGGTCGACGACGTCAGCAAGCAGTCGTACGATACCTGGACCTATAAGGTCGGTGGGACGTGGGAAGCGTTCGACGGCTTCAAGCTTCGCGGCAACTACCAGCGGGCGGTTCGCGCGCCGAACATCGGCGAAATTTTCACGCCGAATAACGTCGGTCTTGTCAACCTGAAGCGCGACCCCTGTCAGAGCGACGGGACCACGATCGCCGCAACGTCGACCCTTGGTCAGGTCTGCGCCGCGCAGGGCGCATTGATCAATGGTGCCGGCAACATCGCGGCCTTCGATCCGCCGTCGGCCGGGCAGATCAACGCCTCGTTCAACTATGACGCGCCTCTGAAGCCCGAAAAGGCCGATACCTTCACGGTCGGTGCGATCTTCCAGCCCAGCTTCGTTCCGAACCTGACGCTGTCGGTCGACTATTATAACATCATCATCAACGACGCGATTTCGTTCCCGACGGTCGGCGACGTTCTCACCGACTGCTTCGGCAACCTGACCGCGTCGAGCGCGACCTCGGCGGCTTGTACCTCGATCCGCCGCGACCCGGCGATCGGCGGTCTCGACGGTTCGGCTGCGACCGTCCCGGGCGTTCCGCTGGCGCTGACCAATGGCGGGCGTCTTGCAACCGACGGTATCGACGTCGCTGCGAACTGGAAGACCGATCTGAGCGACGACATCACCCTGTCGCTTGGCTTCACCGGTAACTACACCCTCCATTCGAAGTTCCGTTCGAAGCCGGGCGGCCTGAACCGCGAATGCGTGGGCTATTACAGCATCAACTGCACGCCCACCGGTTCGGATCTTTCGGGTGGTTCGATCCTGCCGAAGTTCTCGTTCAACCAGCGTACGACGCTGTCGTTCGGCGACATCGATCTCTCGCTGCTGTGGCGCCACATTTCGAGCGTCAAGCAGGAACCCTTCGATGCCGACGAATCGAACTTCGGCACCAACGGCCCGGCGTTCGCCGCGTTCCGCAAGATCAAGTCCTTTAACTGGTTCGATCTGACGGCGCGTGCCAATGTGAGCGAGAATTTCGAACTGACGCTCTCGGTCATGAACCTGCTCGACAAGGATCCGCCGACGGTGGGTTCGAACATCGGTTCGACCACCTTCAACAGCGGCAACACCTATCCGTCGACCTATGACGCGATCGGTCGCCGTTATGCGGTTGGTGCACGTCTGAAGTTCTAATCGGACATCGACACGAAAAGGAAAGGCGGGCCTCGTGCCCGCCTTTTTTTTTGCCTCCCCATCCGACGTCGGTTATCGCGGCAGTATGAGCAATCCAGATATCGTGAGCCTTTTGAACGCGGCGGCACAGGCAAGGCGTGGTGGTGACGTTCGACTGGCGTCCGACCATCTGCACGCGGCCCTTTTGCGTGAGCCCCGCAATCCCGTGGTCCTCAATAGTCTGGGGATGATGGCGCTTGACGGCGACCGGCTGGCGGACGCCTGCTCCTTCTTCGAGCGCGCAATCGAGGCCGATGGGACGGCGCCCGAGCTCTGGATGAACCTCGCGAAGGCACACCGCCTGGGCGACGACGACGCGAATGAGGCCAACAGCCTTGATCGGGCGCTCGCGATCGATCAGCGCCATTTCATGGCGAACGTGCGCCGCGCAGAGTTGCACGAGAAGCGTGGCGAGACGGCGAGTGCGATGCACCGCTGGTCGGGGGTTCTCGCGCTTTCGGAAGCGAGCGGTCAATCGAATCCGTCGCTCGATCAGCTTCTGGCCCATGCGCGTCGCTATATTGCGCAAGTTGCGGAGGGATTCGAGAAGAGCCTGTCGCCGCGGCTGGACGTGTTTCGCGACAGCGATGCCGACCCGTTGGCGCTGCGACGCTTCGAGGCTTGCGTGGGCGGCGTTCTGGGTCGCAGGCGGGTTTACGCCAACGAATGCCACGGGCTGCATTACCCTTTTCTCCCGGCGGATGAATTTTTCGATCGCGACCATTTCCCCTGGCTCGAACAGCTCGAAGCGAAGACCGACGTGATTCGCGACGAACTGGTGACGCTGTTGGCGGGCGAGACAGACGGCGTGATACCCTATGTCCGCCAAGAGCCGGGTACGTCGGCAAACAAGTGGACCGCGCTCGACAATTCGCCCGACTGGAGCGCCTATTTTCTGTGGAAACACGGGGTGCGTCAGAACGAAGCCTGCGGACGGTGCCCGCAAACCGCTGCGCTGCTGGAAACGCTGCCGATGTCGGATATTCCGGGGCGTTCCCCCAGCGTGTTCTTTTCGTTGCTTCGTCCGGGCGCGCATATTCCGCCGCACACCGGCGTCACCAATGTCCGCGCGATCGTTCATTTGCCGCTTGTCGTGCCCCCCGGATGCGCGTTCCGCGTGGGCGGTGAAACGCGCCGGTGGGAAGAGGGTCGCGCCTTCATATTCGACGATACGATCGAACATGAGGCGTGGAACAATAGCGACGCGTTACGCGCCGTCCTGATCTTCGATGTTTGGAATCCTCATCTTTCCGAACCGGAACGCGACATGCTGCGCGGTCTGTTTCAAGAGATGATCGATTACGGGTTGGACGGAGATGCAAGTATAGATGATTGATGGACTGGATTGGGGTTATCTTGTAGGGTTCTGCATCCCTAGTAATGAGAGCTGATCAATGTCGCATTTCATCATGGCATTTCTCCTTCTCGGTTCCGGAACCGAAGCGGCGCCCCCGCCGCCGTCGGCGCCTGTCGCCGATCCGATGATCTGCAAACGATTTGACGAAACCGGGTCGCTTGCTCGCAAGCGAAAGGTTTGCAAGACCAAGTCGGAATGGAGCAAGTCAACATCCGAACTGCAAGACTCCATGAATCGCTTCGTCGAGGATCGCCGGGGTCGTCCGCCAACAAGCAACTGACACCCTCTGAGCGCCCGTAGCGTTTGCCCGGGCCCCGACGTATGTCTCGTGATGGCGCACTTACGCCGGGACGAGCTTCAAAGCTCCGTCGCCTTCGTCGACATTGATCGTCGAGCCGTCCTTCACCTCACCCTTCAGGATCAGGTCGGCGAGCGGATCCTGCAGATATTTCTGCACCGCGCGTTTGAGCGGCCGCGCCCCATAGACAGGATCATAGCCGACGCGGCCGAGCCACGCGCGTGCCGCATCGGTCAGGTCGAGCGTCACCTTGCGGTCGGCAAGCAACCTTTGCACGCGCGCGACCTGAATATCGACGATGCCGCCCATATGCTGCTGCGCGAGGCGGTTGAAGAGCACGATCTCGTCGAGCCGGTTCAAAAACTCGGGCCGGAAATGAGCGCGAACGACTTCCATGACGGCGGGTTCGGCCTGTTCGACCGGCGCGTCATCGGGAAGCGCCGCGATCGCCTGGCTGCCGAGGTTCGACGTCAGGATGATCAGCGTATTGGTGAAATCGACCGTACGGCCCTGTCCGTCGGTGAGGCGCCCGTCGTCGAGTACCTGCAGCAGGATGTTGAACACGTCCGCATGGGCTTTCTCGACCTCGTCGAACAATACGACCTGATAGGGCCGCCGGCGGACCGCTTCGGTGAGCGTGCCGCCCTCTTCATAGCCGACATAGCCAGGAGGCGCGCCGACGAGCCGCGCGACACTGTGCTTTTCCATGAACTCGGACATGTCGATGCGGACCATCGCATTGTCGTCGTCGAACAGGAAACGTGCGAGCGCCTTGGTGAGCTCGGTCTTGCCGACGCCGGTGGGGCCGAGGAAGAGGAAGCTGCCGAGCGGGCGGTTCGGGTCCTGCAGACCCGCGCGGGCGCGGCGGACCGCGGTCGAAACCGCGCGGACGGCCTCGTCCTGCCCGATCACGCGCTGCGTCAGCGTGCCTTCCATGCCGAGTAACTTCTCGCGCTCGCCTTCCATCATCCGGTCGACGGGGATGCCGGTCCATTTGCTCACAACCGCTGCGATGTCGTCGGCGGTAACTTCCTCGCGCAGCATCGCGTTGCCCGCGGCTGCCTGTGCCTCCTCGAGCCTCTTCTCGAGGCCGGGAATGGTACCGTAGGATAGCTCGCCCGCCTTCGCGAGATCGCCGGCGCGCTGCGCCTGATCGAGCGCCGAACGCGCGGCGTCGAGCTCTTCCTTGATCTTCGCCTCGGCGTGGATCTTGTCCTTTTCGGCCTGCCATTTCTGGGTCAGGCCCGCCGACTGCTGCTCGAGGTTCGCGAGTTCGGCCTGCAAATTCGCGAGCCGGTCCTTGGACGCGGCGTCGCTTTCCTTGCCGAGCGCCGATTCCTCGATCTTCATCTGGATGATGCGGCGGTCGAGCGTCTCGATTTCCTCGGGCTTCGACTCCACTTCCATGCGGATGCGGCTCGCAGCCTCGTCCATCAGGTCGATCGCCTTATCGGGAAGGAAGCGGTCGGAGATATAGCGGTTCGACAAGGTCGCGGCGGCGACGATCGCGCCGTCGGTGATCCGCACGCCGTGGTGCAGCTCATATTTTTCCTTGAGCCCGCGCAGGATCGAGATCGAATCCTCGACCGTCGGCTCGCCGACGAAGACGGGCTGGAAGCGCCGCTGGAGCGCGGGATCCTTTTCGACATGCTTGCGATATTCGTCGAGCGTCGTCGCGCCGATGCAGTGCAATTCGCCGCGTGCCAATGCCGGTTTCAGGAGGTTCGACGCGTCCATCGCGCCTTCGCCTTTGCCGGCGCCGACGAGCGTGTGCATCTCGTCGATGAACAGGATGATCTCGCCCTCGGCGGCCTTCACATCGTCGAGCACGCCCTTGAGGCGCTCCTCGAACTCGCCGCGATATTTGGCGCCCGCGATCAGCGCGCCCATGTCGAGCGACAGCAGGCGGCGGTCCTTCAGACTGTCGGGGACGTCACCGTTGGTGATGCGCAGCGCCAGCCCCTCGGCGATCGCGGTCTTGCCGACGCCGGGTTCGCCGATGAGCACCGGGTTGTTCTTGGTCCGGCGCGCGAGGATCTGGATCGTGCGGCGAATTTCCTCGTCGCGGCCGATCACGGGGTCGAGCTTGCCCTCGCGCGCGACTTCGGTGAGGTCGCGCGCGAATTTCTTGAGCGCTTCATAGCGGTCTTCGGCCGAGGCGGTGTCGGCGGTGCGCCCGCCGCGCAGGTCGTTGATCGCGGTATTGAGCGCATCGGCTTTCACGCCCGCGTCGGCAAAGGCCTTGCCGACCGGGGTGGTCGGCGAAAGGACCATCGCGAGCAGCAGCCGCTCGACGGTGACATAGCCGTCGCCCGCTTTGCTCGCGACCTGTTCGGCCTGATCGAGCAGGCGCACGGCGTCATTGTCGAGGCCGGGGGTTTGCTGCGCGCCCGAACCCGACACCGCAGGAACTTTGGCAAGCAGCGCATCGATGTCGGCGACCGCGCGCGCGGCGTCGCCGCCGCTCTTCGCGATCAGGCCCGCTGCCATGCCGTCAGTGTCTTCGAGCAGCGCCTTGACGACATGCTCGGGCGAAATCCGCTGATGATTCATGCGGATTGCGATCGTCTGTGCCGCCTGCAGGAAGCCCTTGGCGCGGTCGGTAAATTTCTCGAGGTTCATTCAGAAAGCCCCTTTCTTGCCGAGCAAGATAGTGTTGCCTTTGTGCAACACAAGGGGCCTTCCGAGGTTCCGCAAAACTCTATTCGCTCCGCGCGAACTGGTCGAGCAGGCGTACGCCAAAGCCGGTCATCCCCTTGGGGACGAGCGAGGTCGCCTTCTCCGAACGGTTGACCCCCGCGATGTCGAGATGTGCCCACGGGGTCGCCTCGTCGACGAAGAAGCCGATGAAATGCGCGCCGAGGCTCGCGCCGGGCCCCTGCCCGGTCGCCGAGTTGCGGATGTCGGCAATGTCCGACTTCATCCGCTCGGCATAATCCTTGTGGAGCGGCAGGCGCCATAGCTCCTCACCGCTCGCGGTGCCGGCGGCGGTCAGGCGCGCCGCCAGCGCATCGTCGCGCGCGAAGAGGCCCGCATAGCTGTTGTCGAGCGCCCCGACGACCGCGCCAGTGAGCGTCGCGATATTGACGATCGCCTTGGGCTTGTAGTTTTTGGCGACATATTCATTGGCGTCGGCGAGGACGAGGCGCCCTTCGGCGTCGGCGTTGACCATCTCGATCGTCTTGCCCGACATGGTGCGCGTGACATCGCCCGGACGCTGGGCGTTACCGTCGGGCATATTCTCCGCGAGCGCGGCGACGCCTACGACATGAACCGGCGCGCGCGATTTGGCGAGCGAGACGACTGCGCCGATCGCAGAGGCGGCGCCCGACATATCGCCCTTCATGTTGCCCATGCCCGCGCCGGGCTTGAGCGACAGGCCGCCCGAATCGAAAGTGATGCCCTTGCCGACGAACGCGGTCGGTGCATCGGGCGCGTTCGCGCCGCGATAACGCACGAGCAGCAGCCGCGACCCGCGCGGGCTGCCTTGGCCGACGCCGACGAGCGTGCCCATGCCGAGCTTGCGCATCGCGGCCTCGTCGAGCACCTCAATGCTGACGCCCGCCACGCCGGCGAACGCCTTGCGCGCTTCGGAGACGAAGGTTTCGGGATAGATGACGTTCGCCGGCTCGTTCGCGAGGTCGCGCGACAGGCGCACGCCATCGGCAAGCGGTTTCCAGCGATTGTTGAACACGGTTCCGGCGCCTGACGGATTGGCACCGACGAGGGTCACGGCGCCGGTCGCCGGCGCCTTTTTGCCGACCGTCTGATAGCGGTCGAACCGGTACTGGCCGAGCGCGAAGCCATAAGCGACGTCGGCTGCGCTTGCGTCGCCGAAAGCACCCGCAATCGCCACCGGTTGCGCGTCGCCCTTGAGTTCCTGCGCCGCCTTGCCGCCGGCTTCGGCGAGCGCGAGCGAGGAAGGCGTCAGCCCCGCACCGACGAGCAGGATGCGCGGATGCGCGCCGATGCCGCGCAGCGACAGCGTCGAACCGGCCTTGCCGTCGAAGCTCGCCGACGCGATCGCAGCGCTGACCGCCTGTCGTTCGGCCGCGCTCAGCGCCACGCCGTCGAGCGGCGGCAGCGTGGCGTCAGTCATCACGACGACAAGCGCGGCGCCCGCGGGAGCGTTGGCGGCAAAGCCGATCGCGCGCTCGGCGCTGTTGCCGGCGGTCGCGGGCGAGACGCCCGATCCGGCGATGTTCTGTGCCATCGCGGCGGGCGCGAGGGCGAGCGACAGGCAAGCGGACAGGAGCAGGCTTTTCATGCGCATGGTTCGATATTCCCCGTTGTTCAAAGACCTGCGCCTTGCATAGCGACACTCGGCGCACCCGCAAATCCGCCTCGACGAACGACAGTTGCTTGCCATTGGACGACATGGCCGTCACATAGCCGTGCGGACCAAGCCGTAAGAGGACCAACGATGCTGCGACGGATTTTTCTGGGGTTCCTGTTGCTGCTGGCAGTCGTCGCCGTGTCGCTTGCCGTCTGGGAGCCGCTGACGGCCGAAGCGCCCGCCGCTCCCTCATTCAAACCGACCGACGTCCGCATCGCGCGCGACAAATTCGGCGTCCCGCATATCTTCGGCAAGACCGATGCCGACGTCGCTTACGGCGTCGCTTATGCTCACGCCGAGGATGATTTCTCGACCCTGCAGGAAGTGCTGGCGATGACGCGCGGCCGTGCGGGGGCGATGCTCGGCGAGGATGGCGCGAAGATCGACTATGCCGAGGCGCTGCTGGGCGTCCGCGCGACGACCGCGCGCGACTGGCCGCGGCTGCCCGACGATGTGAAGGCGTTGTTCACGGCCTATGCCGCGGGGCTCAACCATTATGCCGACAAGCATCCGGGCAAGGTGCGGCTGTCGGGCTTGTTTCCTGTCACCGGCGAGGATGTCGTTGCGGGGTTCGTGCTGCGCTCGCCCTTCTTCTTCGGGCTCGATTCGGTGCTCGGTTCGCTCGTCGAGGACAAGGCGCTGGCGCGAGAGGGCGGTCCGGCGCTCGATGCGACGGGCAAGCTGGTACCGCGCGAACTCACCCCGGTCGGCCGCGATCCGGCCGACAATGGATCGAACGGCATGGCGGTCGCGCCCGCGCGCTCGACCGACGGCGCGACGCGGCTCGTGTCGAACTCGCACCAGCCGTGGACGGGCGGTGTCGCCTGGTACGAACTCGTCGTCCATAGTCAGGACGGATGGGATTTCGCGGGTGCGAACTTCCCCGGCTCGCCGTACCCTTTCCTTGGCCACAATAAATATCTCGGCTGGACCAACACGGTGAACCGGCCCGACCTGATCGACGTGTACAAGCTCACCCTCGACGAGAGCGGTGAGAAGTACCGCTTCGACGGCCAGTGGCGGCCGCTCGAGGAAAAGCGCATCTGGCTGAAGGTCAAAGTCGGCCCGTTCGTGCTGCCGGTGCCGCGCACCATCTATCGCTCGGTCCACGGCCCGGTCGTGAAGAATGAAAAGGGCGCCTTTGCGATCCGCTACGCGGGGATCGACCAGGCGAATATGGTCACGCAATATTACCGGCTGAACAAGGCGAAGAGCTTCGCCGAATGGCGGGCGGCGATGGCGGGGCAGGGCGTGCCCGCGACCAATTTCATCTATGCCGATGCGAAGGGCAATATCGGGCTTTTTTATAATGCGATGTTCCCCGACCGGCAGCCGGGGTTTAACTGGCGCGGCGTCCTGCCCGGCGACACATCGGCCGATCTGTGGACGAAAACATTGCCGTTCGACCGCGTGCCCGCGCTGGTCAATCCGCGCTCGGGCTATGTGATGAATGCGAACAACACGCCGTGGGTCGCAGCGGGGCCGGGTGATGAGCTCGACGCCGCCGCCTTTTCGCCGCTGCTCGGGATCGAGGACGACATGACAAACCGCGCGACGCGGCTGATCGAGTTGTTCGAAACGTCGGGGCAAATCGACGAGGCGCGGCTGAAGACGATTAAATATGACACCGCCTATGCGAAGACCGGTTATGCGAAGGCGTGGATGAACCGCCTGCTCGCGCTCGATACGAAGGGCGATCCGGCACTGGCGCAGGCGCAAAAACTGCTCAGCGAATGGGACTGGAACCTCGACGGCAGGGGGAAGGGCGATGCGCTGGCGCTCATGGTGCTGCGCCCCGCGAACGGCAGCCATTACCAGCGCCGCGCTGCGCCCGATCCGCGGACGGTGCTCAAAGAGACGGTGGCACATCTGCAGGAGCATTTCGACGGGCTCGATCCGAAGCTCGGGACGGTCTTGCGGTTGCGCCACGGTGAAGGTGCGAACCGCGTCGACCTGCCGCTCGACGGCGGCAATGACACGGTGCGCGCCTCGACCTTGTGGGACGCCGAACCCGACGGGCGGCTGAAAGTGCGCCACGGCGACAGCTTCATCATGTTCGTCACGTGGGACAAGGACGGCCGCGTGCGGTCGGAATCGATCCAGCCGTTCGGATCGGCGACGACGCGGCCGGACAGCCCGCACTATAACGATCAGGCGCCGTTGTTCGTCCAGCACAAGCTGAAGCCCGTGTTGTTCGATCCGGCGGCACTGAAGGCCAGCGGTGCGCGCTTCTATCGGCCTTGAAAGCGGCAAACTGCTGTCCTAAACCGTTGATACAGTGCCGTCCGGCACCCGGTCGCAAGCAGGCCTGAATGGCCTGTGTCCGTACAAAGGATTTCCATGCCCCGTTTCCATCGTTTCGCCTTGGCCCTCGCGGTCAGCACCTCGCTCGTCGCCGCGGGCCCCGCGCTCGCCAAGGCGAAGGGCGCGAACCCGGCGCCGATCGCCGACCTCGTCAAGGCGGTCGATATTCCATACGAAGCCTTCACGCTCGACAACGGGCTACGCGTGATCGTGCACGAGGACCGCAAGGCCCCCGTCGTCGCGGTGTCGGTGTGGTACCGCGTCGGGTCGAAGCATGAACCCAAGGGCAAGACGGGCTTTGCGCATCTGTTCGAGCATCTGATGTTCAACGGGTCGGAAAATTCGCCCGGTGATTTCTTCGAGCCGCTGCAACAGGTTGGCGCGACCGACAGCAATGGCACGACCAACGTCGACCGCACCAATTATTTCGAGACGGTGCCGACCGGCGCGCTCGACCGCGCGCTTTTCCTCGAAAGCGACCGCATGGGGCATCTGCTTGGCGCGGTGACGCAGGAAAAACTCGATAACCAGCGCGGCGTCGTCCAGAACGAGAAGCGGCAGGGGGATAACAATCCCTATGGCCTGCTGCGCTACGAGATTTTCGAGAATCTCTTCCCGACCGGACACCCCTATCATCACAGCACGATCGGTTCGATGGGCGACCTCAATTCGGCGAGCCTCGGCGACGTGAAGAAATGGTTCACCGACAATTACGGCCCGAACAATGCGGTGCTGGTGCTCGCGGGCGACGTGAATGTCGCCACTGCAAAGGCCAAGGTGCAGGAATGGTTCGGCGACATCCCGCGCGGTCCCGAAATTGCGGCGCCCAAGACGTCGGTGCCGACGCTGCCCGCGCCGCTGGCGAAGGAGGTCAAGGATCTGGTCCCGACGACGCGCATCTATCGCATGTGGGCGATCCCCGGCCTCAACGATCCCGAGGCGGTGCCGCTGCAGATGGCGATGGGCGTGCTCGGGGGGCTGTCGTCGTCGCGGCTCGACAATGCTCTCGTGCGCAAGGACCCGGTCGCGGTGAGCGTTTCGGCGGTCGCACAGCCGTTCGAGGATGCCGGCATCCTGCTCGTGCAGGCCGATGTAAAGCCGGGGGTCGACGCGAAGCTCGTCGCGTCGCGGCTCGACGCGGAAATTGCGAGCTTCCTTGCCAGCGGTCCGACTGCGGACGAGTTGCAGCGCACTGCCGCCAGCTATCTGGCGGGCACGATCTCCGGGCTTGAATCGGTCGGCGGTTTCGGCGGCAAGGCGGTGACGCTGGCCGAGGGCGCGCTCTATTCGAACAATCCCGCTTACTACAAGGTCGAGCTCGACCGGATGGCGAAGGCGACCCCCGAACAGGTCAAGGCCGTTGCCAACAAATGGCTCTCGCGCCCGGCTTTTTCGCTGACCTACACCCCCGGTGAGCGTACAGAGGGCGGTGAAAATCGCGGCGGCGCGGTGACGGAGGGCAAGGCGACCGAAGCGGTCCAGCCCGATCGCTACTGGAATGAGGCGCTCGGCGATGTCGGTCCCGATACGGGCGGCGCATCGTCATTCGCCGACCGTTCGCAGCTGCCGGCGGTCGCCGACCTCAAGGCGCTCGACTTTCCGGCGATCGAGCGCACCAAACTCAAAAACGGTGTCGAGGTCGTCTTCGCACGGCGCACGACGGTGCCGACGGTCAATGTCGCGGTCAGCTTCGACGCAGGCTATGCCGCCGATCCGCACAGCGCGCTCGGCACCCAGTCGCTGATGCTGAGCCTGATGGACGAGGGCACCACGAGCCTCGATTCGATCGCCTTTGCCGAAGCCAAGGAACGGCTCGGCGCGCAGATCGATGCGACCGCCAATGCCGATGAAACGGTGTTCAGCCTGTTCGCACTGAAACCGAATCTCGGCGCCTCGCTGAGTCTGCTTGCCGACTATATCCGTAATCCGGCGTTCGATGCCCAGGAGCTCGATCGGGTTCGTGCGCAGCAGCTCAACCGGCTCAAGGCCGAACTCAACAACCCGAACGCGATCGCTTCGCGCATCTTGACGCCGGTGCTTTACGGCGCCGACCATCCCTATGGCATCCCGCCGTCGGGTCTGGGCAACGCGAAATCGGTGACGGCGGTGACACGCGACCAGCTCGCGGCCTTCCACGCCGCGTGGATCCGTCCCGACAATGCCCGCGTCTTCGTTGTCGGCGACACGACACTGGCCGAGGTGAAGAAGCAGCTCGATGCGACGCTCGGCCAGTGGCAGGCACCGGCGACGGCGAAGCCGGTCAAGCATTTCGACATCGCGATCCCGGCGCCGAAACCGCGCATCCTGCTGTTCGACCGCCCCAAGTCGCCGCAGTCGGTGATCCTTGCCGGCAAGGTGCTCGATGCCAAGGGCGGCGACGAACTGGAACTGCTCCGTTCGGCGAACGATATTTTTGGCGGCAATTTCCTTTCGCGTTTCAACACCAATTTGCGCGAGACCAAGGGCTGGTCATATGGCGTACGCAGCCGCATCTCGGCCGACCAGGACCGGTTGACCTGGATCGCCGCGGCGCCGGTGCAGGCCGACCGTACGGGCGATTCGATCAAGGAGTTGCAGAGCGAGCTCAAAAACTTCCTCGGCGACAAGGGCGTGACGAAGGAAGAACTCGAACGTACAATCAACGGCAGCGTTCGCGAGCTGCCCGGCAGCTTTGAAACCTCGGGCGATGTGCTCGGCGGAATCCGGCAGATCGTGAAATTCGCCCGCCCCGACAATTATTACGAGACGCTGCCGGCGACCTATGAAGCGATGACCGCGGCTGAAATCGATGCGGCGGGGCGAAAGGCGCTCAGCAGCGACGGCCTCGTGTATGTCGTCGTCGGCGATGCCGCAGTAGTAAAACCGCAGCTTGACGGATTGGGTCTGCCGGTGGAAACGGTGTCCCTCGATAACTAACATCAGTTTCAGTAAGGAGAGCCCGTATGTCTCAAGTCGATGGCAGCTATGATTGCGTAACCAAGTCGCCGATGGGCGACCAGAAGTCGGTTTTCACCGTCAGCAGCGACGGCGGCAGCTTCACCGGCCAGAATGCCGGCGCTATGGGTTCGCTCGATGTCGAAAATGGCAAGGTCGATGGCAACAAGCTGACCTGGACCATGAACATGAAGGTGCCGATGCCGATGACGCTCGAATGCGAAGCGACGATCGACGGCGACGCGCTGACCGGTACGATCAAGGCCGGTGCGTTCGGGTCGATGGCGATGACCGGCACGCGCCAGGGCTGAGCGACCAGACGAGAGAATGCGAAGGGCCGTCCGCTCGTATAACGGGAGCGGGCGGTCCTTTTGCGTTGCATAGCAATGCCCTTTTACCTTGAGGGCTATCCAAAGCGGCGGGTTAGGCGCATAGGCTGCTGCCATGCACAAACCGGCCCAATCCCTCCAACGGAGCCTGCCGGGCGACCGTGAGATGGTCGTCATGATGGCGATGGTCATGGCGCTCAACGCGCTCGCCATCGATTCGATGCTGCCCGCACTGCCTGCAATCGGCGAGGCGCTGGGTGTTACCGTCGCCAACGATCGCCAGCACGTGATCTCGATCTACCTGCTCGGGATCGGCTTTGGGTCGCTGCTTTACGGCCCGCTGTCGGACCGGTTCGGGCGCAAGGGTGTGCTCGTCCCGGCACTGTTCGCCTATCTTGCGCTCGCGATCGGGTGCGGGCTCGCGACCAGCTTCGCCATGCTGCTGGTACTGCGCTTCATCCACGGACTGGTCAGCGCCGCGCTCGGCGTCATCGTCGTCGCGGTGATCCGCGACCTGTTCGCGGGCGACGCGATGGCGAAGCGGCTGTCGCTGATCTTTCTCGTCTTCATGATTGTCCCGATCATCGCGCCGACGATCGGTGCGGGGATCGCCGCCGTTGCAGGCTGGCGCGCGATTTTCGTCGTGCTCGCGGTGATGTCGATCGTGATGCTGTTCTGGCTGCGCCGCCTTCCCGAGACGCTCGACCCCGCTGACGTGCGCCCGCTCGACCTCAAGACGATGGTCGCGGGCTGGGCGACGGTGACGCGGCATCGCCGCGCGGCGGGTTATATGATCGCGTCGGGGATGATGCAGGGCGCGCTCTACGGCTATCTCAACAGCAGCGAGCAGATCATTTCGGAGGTGTTCGGCGCGCAGGCGATGTTCCCGCTGATCTTCGCCTGCGTCGCGGTGGGGATCGCCATCGCCAATTTCTCGAACGCCGCGATCGTCGAGCGTTTCGGCGCGCGGCGCGTATCGCAATCGGCGGTCTTCGCCTTCATGGCGACCTCGATCCTGCAGATCGTCGCGGCGCTCAGCGGCGCCGAGACTTTGTGGATGTTCACCGCGCTGATGATGGTCAACGTCGGGCTCGTCGGCTTTATCGGCAGCAATTTCGGATCGATCGCGATGGAGGATTTCGGCCATATGGCGGGTGTTGCATCGTCGTACCAGAGCTTTGCCAAGACCCTGCTCGCAGCGACGGTCGGTGCGACGATCGGCCAGCAATATGACGGAACGACGCTGCCGCTGGCCTATGCTTTCCTCATCAGCGCGGTGGTCGGCCTTGCGCTCGTCTTCTGGGCCGAGCGCGGCAAGCTGTTCACGCGGCCGGGAACGGCACCGAAAAGTCCGTATTAACCCTGTCGGTTTGAGGCTGGCCACCGTCCGCTATGGGGTGATTAGCTGCCGCTTGGCGGCAGCTGCCAATTGTCCGGCAGATCAGCAAAATGACCCCACGATGACCATTGGTCGTCGCTTCCGTTTGCTCGTGTCGCCAATCGCCATTCTGGCGGATCAGGAAAGCCGTGCCAAACTGACTGCATCAGCAGCAGTTCCTCGCCATCATGCGTAGCGAAAAATGTGACGTCAGCACCAAGAAGCTTTTCCATTTCAATGCTGAATACAGATGCGCCTGCGTTGCGCATCGACGTCCACTCAATAGCCTTTGTCGCTCGCTCACGAAATCCTGTCAGCTGCGCTTCCGCGACCGCATCGGAAGCATCCCAAGGATCGGCTTCCCAAGCGTTTGAAGCGGAATTCATTCGTTTAGCTTGGGACATCAGCGCCTCCCATGCTGGACATTACAATGACCTCAAAGCGTCCCCAATCGGTCGTTGGTGGCCTTGGCCCATTTCGATGTTCTTGCCAAAAAGAAAGGGGGCCGAAGCCCCCTTTCCCATTTGATCGTTCAAACCGTCAGTTGAACGACGGTGCCGGGGGAACCGGCGGCGGCGGTGCGTCCGCGTCGTCCTCGTGCACCTCGATATGCCCCTGACCCACATGGCTGCGCGAGCGGCTGTAGGCGAAGTAGACGACGAGGCCGATACCCGCCCAGATCAGGAAGAGGTTGATGCTCTTCTGGTCGAGGTTGAAGAAGAGGTAGAGGCAGCCCGCGATCGCGATCGGCGCCGTGATATAGATCAGCGGCGTCTTGAACGGGCGATGGCGGCCCGGGTCGGTGCGGCGGATCACCATCACCGCAATCGACACCGCGGCAAAGGCGAAGAGCGTGCCCGAGTTCGAGATGTTCGCCAGCTGCCCGACGGGGAAGAAGGCGGCGAACAGCGCGACCGCGATGCCCGTGATGATCGTGATCACGTGCGGCGTGTTGAACTTCGGGTGGATCTTCGAGAAGGCTTGCGGCAGCAGACCGTCGCGGCTCATCACGAAGAAGATGCGGGTCTGGCCGAACATCATCATCAGGATGACCGACGGCAGCGCCAGACCGGCGGCGAGGCCGATCAAATTGCCGATTTGCGGCCAGCCGATTTCGCGCAGCGTCCATGCCAGCGCTTCCTTCGAGCAGACCACCGCCTGATCGCCGATCGCGCCGCACGCGGCGGCGAGTTCGCGGCTGCCGGGTTCGAGCGCATGGCCCGCAGCGGCATCGATGCCGACCGGCTGCGCGCCGACCGAGCCGATGACGCCGGCGGCGACGAGCAAATAGAAGATCGTGCAGATCGCGAGGCTGCCGATCAGGCCGATCGGCATGTTGCGCTGCGGATTCTTGGTTTCTTCGGCCGCGGTCGAGACCGCGTCGAAGCCGACGTAAGCGAAGAAGATCGACGCTGCGGCGGCACCGATGCCGCCGATACCGAGCGGGGCGAAGGGTTCGAAATTCTCCATATTCATCACGGGAACCGCGAGGATGATGAAGAGCGTGAGCGCCAGCACCTTGATGACGACGAGGATCGCGTTGATCGTCGCCGATTCGCGCGTGCCGATCACGAGGAGCATGGTGACCACACCCGCGATGAACATTGCCGGCAGGTTGATCATCCCGCCGTCGAACGGCCCGAGCACCCATGCCGAGGGTATGTCTATGCTGAACGCATGTTCGATCAGACCGACCACATAGCCCGACCAGCCGACCGAAACCGCGCCGGCGGCGACCGCATATTCGAGGATCAGCGCCCAGCCGACCATCCATGCGATGAGTTCGCCCATCACGGCGTAGCTATAGGTGTAAGCCGAGCCCGACACGGGGACCATCGAGGCCATTTCGGCGTAGCAGAGCGCCGCGAAAGCGCAGACGAAGCCGGCGATGACGAAGCTGATCATCATGCCGGGGCCGGCCTTTTGCGCAGCTTCGGCGGTCAGCACGAAAATCCCGGTCCCGATCACGGCGCCGATCCCCAGCATCGTGAGCTGGAAAGCGCCGAGCGTGCGCGTAAGCGACTTTTTCTCCGCGGTCGCCAAAATGGCGTCCAACGGCTTTACGCGGTCAAATAGCATAATCTTCCCCTTGGGGGCGGCTGAACTGCCGCCCGTCTTATGGCGGGACAGACTAGCCGCTCCGCGCGTCAGCGCAACTTAATTTCATGAGGCCAGCGCTGCATTCGAGGGGGACCAAGGCCGCTTACCGTACGGTAAAGCGCACTCGGTCAATCATTCGGCCGCCTGGATCAACTAGCGTCAGCATATGAACGCCGGGACGCGGCAGGATCTGCTGCCCCGCATCGGCATCTCCCAGCGCTTTCTTGTCGAGGATCAGCCGGTATCCGGTCACCGAACCGCTCACGATGACTGCCAACCGCTGGCGGTCGATCGGGATATCGGGGTCGAGTGCATAGACGCTGCCGCTGACCGGGCTGGTGATCCGCGGGCGGCGCGCGGCCTGCGGCGCGGCGGCCATTTCGTTTTGCGCCGTGCCAGCCATGAAATATTCGCGGCGCGGGGGTTCGCGGGTGCCTGGCAGGCTGATCTGGCGTGCTTCGACGCCTTCGGGCATTGTCGGCGGCTTGCCGGGGTGGCCGGCGTGGAGTGCGAGCATCACATCGCGCCAGACGGGCGCGGCGCCCGAGGTGCCCGAGACGGCGCGCATTGAATCGCCCTCGAGATTGCCGACCCAGACCGCGACGGTGAAACGGTCGGACCAGCCGATGCACCAATTGTCGCGCATGCCTTTGGAGGTGCCGGTCTTGGCGGCGGCCCAGAAGGGAAGGCGGAGCGCGCTGTCGGCGCCGAAGGCGTCGGTGCGCGCCGAGGCGTCGGCGAGGATGTCGCCGACGATGAAGGCGGCGGCGGGGGTGACGATCTGGCGGGTGTCTTCGGGTTTGTCGCCGTGCATGAAGTGCACAGAGGAGTAGCGGCCATGATTGGCGAAGGTGCGAAAGGCGTTCGCCTGTTCGACGAGCGACACTTCAGCCGAGCCGAGCGCTAGCGAAAATCCATAATATTCGCCGTCTTCGACGAGGCCGTGATAGCCGAGCGCCCAGAGGCGGTCGCGGAACTGCTGGACGTCGTCGATGACGAGCGCGCGGACCGCGGGAACGTTGAGCGACGAGGCGAGTGCGTGCCGGACGCTGACGGGGCCTTTGAAGCGGTGGTCGTAGTTTTTGGGCACGTACAGCCCCGAGGCGGTGTCGAGCTGAACCGGGCTGTCGTCGAGGATCGACGCGGCGGTGAGCCAGCCATGTTCGATCACCTGCGCATAGAGATGCGGTTTCAGCGTCGATCCCGCCTGGCGCGGCGCGTTGGCACCATCGACCTGCGACGCGGTCGATTTGAGGCCGACACCGCCGACATAGGCGAGGACTTCGCCGGTGGCATTGTCGAGCACGACGACCGCGCCGTCGCGGACACGGTCCGAACCAAGCCCCGCGAGCTGGCGGCGAAGCGCGACGATCGCCGCGGTCTGGATGCGGCGGTCGATCGTGGTTTTGACGCGCTTGCCGGCCTTGTCGAGCAGGCGCACGGCGAGGTGCGGCGCGAGCGCGGGGTCGAAGCGCGCGGCCTGTTCGCCCGAGACGAGCGTCGCGGCGGCAGCGCGGATCGCCGAACAATCCTTTACCTGTGCGATACGGCACGCACGGCGGCCGAGCGCCTCCGCACCCGCCGCGGGGTTGGGGAGCAGACCCGCGAAGAGCGCGGCATCGGTGCGGTTCAGTTCGGCAGGCTTCTTGCCGAACAGGCTTTGCGCGCCGGCGCCGATCCCTTGCGCCTCGCCGCGTAGCGGGAGGAGATTGAAATAGGCCTCGAGCATCTGCTCGTGCGACCAGCCTTCCGCGAGTGCCTGTCCGGCGCGCATCTGACGGAGCTTGGTCCGCCAGTCGCGTTTGCCGGGCTGCGCGAGGCCGGGGTCGAGAAAGGCGGCGAGCTGCATCGCAAGCGTCGACGCGCCGCGCGAGCGGTCGCCTGTCCAGCGCGCGCGGGCGGCGCTGGCGATCGCGAGCCAGTCGACCCCGCCGTGCGACCAGAAGCGGCGGTCCTCGCTCTGCACCACGGCGGTGCGGACAGCAGGGCTGATGTCTTTCAGCGGCACCCAGGCGAGACGGCGGCGCTCGAAATTGACGCGTTCGCTGTCGAGCAATTGGCCGTCGCGATCGTAGAGCCACGCTTCGCTTGGCTTCCAGTCGGCGCGCACCTTGTCGAAGGCGGGCATCGCGGGCGGTCGCGTCGCGAGATGCGCGGCGGTGACGAGAACAAGCGCCGCGAGCGCCGCCCATGCCAGCGCGTCCAGCCAGCGGCGTTTGCGGGATAAATCCATTGGTTAAATTAGCGCGTGCTCCCGCGAAGGCGGGAGCCCATCTCCTGTCGGTGCGAGTTTGAACCCGCCAGAGATGGGTCCCCGCCTTCGCGGGGACACACGGATAGAATAGCGTGAGCGTGTGACGCCATCACTGCCCCACGCTCGCGATCGTCATCGGCGCGTTCGGCCACTGGCCGCGGATCGCGGGCGAGTACATCGCCTCGACGCGCGTCGGGGGCAGGGTGAAGCGGCCCGAGCCGTTCAACCGCACGACATATTCGACCGCATGGGTGCCCGCGGGCATCCAGCCGAAATAGCCGCGCCAGCTGTCCTTGCCGCGTTCGACATAGCTTGGCTGCGCGCCCGATCCGCCCGCCTGTTCGGCGAGCATTTCGGACTGGCCGCCAAGGTTGCCGACGATCGTCGCGCCCGGCGCGATCGGATCGTTGATCACGACCCACGTCCGGCCGGCGGCCGCGACGACCTCGATCCGCACTTTGATCACGTCGCCGCGCGTCAGCCGGTCCTTGTTCGCCGCCTTGACGATGCTGACCGAGCGCTTGATCCGGTAGCCCGCGTTGAGCGGTTCCTTGAGCGGGACCGCGGCCTTGACGCTGACGGTGGCCCAAGGCGTGCCGGTGCCCTGATGGTTCAGGCTCATGGTCGCGGCGTTGAGCGCGACGCGAAGCGGCGACGGCGTTTCGACGGGAAGCGGCCAGCTTTGCGAGGCAGTGGCGCCTGCAAGGCTGACATTGGTGACGCCCGTGATCGCGCTCGCCGGATACAATTCGGCGAAGCGGCGGACAGTGACCGCGCCCCATGCGTTGGCGGGGGTGGTGTCCCAATGGCCCTTGCGCTGGCGCTGCGCGACGCCGACCATCAGCTTGCCCGCGTCATCCTCCCAACCCTTGCGGCCGAGCACGGCTTCCAATGCCTTGATCGCCATCTCGTCGCCGCTGGTCATCATCCACCAGGGCGCGCGCGCGTCGTCGACGAGGTCAAGGCGCGTGCCTTCATAGACGAGCCGCTTCCTGAGTTCGGCCTCGGCCGCGGTGCGCAGCGCGGGGGCGTTCCGCACGCCCGGCGTCTTTTCGAGCGCGACGAGCCAGTCGGCGAGCGTGCCGGTTGCCATGTCGACCGGCGCGATATCGATCGCGGCGACGAGGCTGGCGCTCGAGGCGTTGTTGCGCGCGAGCGCAGCCAAAGCCGCGATGCGGACCGGACGGATATCCCACGGGCCATAGCCCTTGCGCGTCAGCCGCCCCTCGACGACCGCCTGCAAGGCTTTCACCATCTTCGCTTTCGACGCCTCGGGGATCGCGAAGCCGTTCGCGGCCGTCACGTTCATCACATAAGCGGTGAGTTCGATCGAGCCCGTCAGGCTTTCGTTCGGCCAATAGCGGAGCAGCCCGTCGTCATCGAGATAGGTCGGCATCGCCCCCGCGAGCGCCTGCCAGCGGCCGACGTCACCGAGCGCGACCGCGCGCGATGTCGACTGTTCGAAGCAATTATACGGATAGGCGCTCATATAGTCGCGCACCCCGGTGAGCGGTGGCGCGAGGGTGCCCGCGAGCGCGATATCGACATAGCCGCCGGGCAGCGCGCCAGCCGGGATCGCGATCGGCAGCGTCGTCGCGGGGCCGACGCGGAACAGGCTCGCCGCCCAGGTTTCGACCGGCACCGCGGGCTCGACCGTCTGTTCGAAGACGAGGCGGTCGCGCGCCTTTCCGCCCTTCGCCACTGCGTCGACCGTCCATTCGATCGGGCCGGTGGTTTCGGGGGCGGTCATCGACCAGCTGATCGGCACCGCGCCGCCCGCCGGGATGGTGACGGTGAGCGGCGGCGCGGTCGCGACGGCGGGCGACAGCGTCGGGGTCGCTATGACCTCCATCGGCTGGTCGGTGCCGTTGCGCAGCGTGAAGCGCGCGTCATAGGTATCGCCGGTGCGCACCAGCTCGGGCATGCCGGCAAAGACGCCGAGATCCTGCACGGTGCGCACGCTCGTTTCGCCGGTGCCGAAATATTGCGAGCCGTCGGTCGCGATCGCGATGAGGCGGAAGCCCGAGAGATTGTCGGAAAGCGGGACGTCGACCGTCGCGCGCCCCTTGGCGTCGAGCGGCACATTGCCCTTCCACAGCAGGACGGGGCGGAAATCCTCGCGGGTCAGGCCCGAGAGATCGCCGCCGCCACCGCCGCCGGGTTCGAGCGCCTTGCGGCCGTAGTGCCGCTTGCCGACGACCTGCATCTGCGCGGTCGAGGTGAGCACGTCGAGCGTGCGTTCGCCCATCATCGCGCCCAAGACCTGCCAGCTTTCGTTGGGGGCGAGTTGCAGCAGCGCCTCGTCGACCGCGGCGAAAGCGACATCGGCGTTCTTCGGCGCCTTGCCGTCGGGGGTCTTGACCTCGATCGCGACCTTTGCGGTTTCGCGGACCGAATATTTCTCCTTGTCGGCCTTTACCTTGACGCCGAGCTGATGGCCTTCCCAGCCGACCTTGATGCGCGCTATGCCCATGCGGTAGCTCGGTTTGGCAAGGTCGACGAGCGCGGTCGGCGGGGCGCCTTCGCTATTCTCGATCTTGAAGCCGACCGCGCGCTTCATCTTGCGGAACCAGCTTTCCTCGCCGGTGACGCGGCCGCGCACCGCCATCACCGAAACATAGACGTCGGGCGCATAGGTCGCGGGCAGCTTGACCTGCACGACGGGGTTGGTGCCCTTCAGCGGCACGACGAAGCTCGAGAGCACGCCCTCACGCTCAACGGTGACGAGCGCGGTCGCTTCGCGGAACGGCATGCGGACCTGGAAGCGTGCGGTGTCGCCTGCGGCATAGCGCGGCTTTTCGGCGATGACGTCCATACGGTCGCCATTGTCGCCGCCGAACCACCAGTCATCGTCGCCCGCGAGCCAGACCGAGCGCACCGCGCGCGCCTCGTTTCCGTCGGCATCCTGCGTCGTCGCGACGACGGTGACCTCGCCCGAGACGCCGGGCGCCATCGCGCAGCTTGCGCGGCCGAGCTTGTCGGTCGTCGCCGAGCAGGTCGCGCCCAGCCGCGTCGTGCGCATCTGGTTGTCATAGGCGTAGAAGCCGCCGATCAGGCGGCGCCGCGCGGTGATGATCTCGCGGTTATAGACCGCGACCGATATGCGCTGGCCGGCGATCGGTTTGCCGTCGAGGTCGAGCGCGATGAAATTGAGGCGCAGGTCATTGTCGCGCATCAGCCAGCCGTCGGTCTTGAGCCCGAGGCGGACGGCCGACGGATAGAGGGTGATGCGGCGGCTCGACGTCAGCGTCTCGCCATTCGCATCTTCATAATCCATTTCGGCGGCCATCATCGTCGGTTCGGTGATCGGCTGGTCGACGGTGACATTGGTCGTCGCGGCGCCATTGGCGTCGAGCTTCAAGGGCACCGAGCGCGCGAGCGGCAGTTCGGCCGAAGGCTCGTCGCCGCTGTCGTCGAGCTGAACGACGCCCTCCTTCACCGGCTGGCCGTCGAAATCCCAGTCCTTATAGTCCTCGGGCGGCGACCATGATGAGCGGAAATTGGTGCGCAGTTCGACCGGTATGTTCGGCGCGGGGCCGCCCGAAAGATAACCGACGAACAGATTGAGCGGGACGGCGGCGGGGCGCACGAGCGCGGTCTTCGGCCCGCTGATCGTCGCCTTCATCGTCGGCAGGCGATATTCGTCGACCTTGACCGACTGGCCCGACCAGATCGTCTTGTCCTCGCCATCCTTGTCCTTGGTGACGAAGACGAGCTCGTAATCGCCCATCGGCGCCGACGCGGGGACGTTCCAGACAGTCTCGCCGCTGCCGGTTGCGGCAATATTGAAGGGCATTTCGAATTCGGTGTCCGAGCCGCGGTGGACGAGACGGAGCTTGCCTGCGAGCGCTTCGGGGGTACGGAAGCCGAGGCCGACGGGGCGGCGGAGCAGATGCTTCATATGCACCGTCTCGCCCGCCTTCACGAGCGCGCGGTCGAAGACGGTGTGGAGAATGTCGTTCCGCTCCGACCAGCCATAGGGAAGGTCGAAGTCATAGGGGCGGATGCCGCCGCCCCAGTCGGTGAGCGTGAAGCTGAAATCATCGCCCGAGCGCGCGCTGACCATCAGCGCATGGCCTTCGCTTTTCGCCATGTCGGGATTTTCTTCGCAGCTCGAATAGGTTTCGGGCTGCGGCAATCCGCCCGCGAAGGCGAGGCGGCCGGCCTTGTCGGCGGTACCGCGCGCGAGCAGGCGGCCGGTGCAGCTGTCCGAGACGCGAATCTCGGCGCCCGCAACGGGGAGGCCGGTATTGAGCGAGGTCACCCACGCCAGCGAGCCCTCGCGGCCCCATTTGAAATGCACCGCCATATTGGTGACGAGCGCCGCGGTTGTGACGTAGCGCGTCGATTTGCGGCCGAGCAGCGCGGCGCCGAGTTCGGGACTCGCGATCTCGACGACGTGGAAGCCCTTTTCGGCGAGCGGGATTCCGACGACTTCGAACTCCTTGCCGCCGGCGGGGGGCGACAGCTGCATCTCGCGGCGTTCGCCGCCAGCGGGAGCGTCTTCGAACACCGACTTGGTTCCGGTGTAATTGACCGTGACCTCTTTGCCCGCGGCGTTCTTTTCCTCGCGATAGTCGGTGTCGTCGGCGTCGGCGACGCGCTTCAGCCAGCGCGCGATCGCGGCGTCGTCGTCGCCGACTTTTAGCGCGGTCGCGGGCATTTTGAGGTTCGACTGGACGAGGCTGCTTTCGACCCCGCGCACGGTGACGGGCAGGACGCCGCCCTCGCCGGCTTCGAGAATGCCGAACTCGGCGGCGAATTTGACGAGCGGCGGGGCGCGGTCGATGTGGAATTTCAGCGGGAAGTTCGACTGGTTCTGCAGCTTGCGGCCGCTCTGGTCGGCCACGTCGGCGGGCAGGACGAGTGTCGCGTCGACATTCTGCGGCAGCGGGCCGGCGAAGCGGACGCTGGTCAGCCACGCGTCATTCCTGTCGTCATCGTCGATCTTCGGCGTCAATTTTTTGCCGTCGGCGGTGTTGAGCGTCGCGGCGAGGATCGTCTCGCGCGACACGGGCGAAGCGAAGCTGAGCGTTACATCCTTGATCGGGTTGCAGCCCGCCTGCGGATTGATGCGGCTGCACGACATTTTGGCGGTGAAGGCGGGGCGCACGTCATGGTCGAAGCGCTGGTCGCGGCCGGCGGTGCGGCCGGGAACGCCGGCCTGCGAAATGCGCGCGTCCCAGACGAGCGCCATCTCGCGGCCGGGGGGCAGCGGGCGGCGGCATTTGACGGGGACGATGCGGTCGAGCGCCGCTTCGCGGTCGGCGCCCGCGGCGGGGAAGCGCTGCGGCAGACCGGCGTCGTAGGTGAAGGACTGGCGCGACCAGTTGTTGTCGCCAAGGCCGGTCAGGATCTCCGTCGCAGTGGCGCGCGGCAGGACATCGACGGGGATTTTTTCGCCGATGCCGTCGACCGCGCAATAGGCGAAGCGGCCGACCGAGGCGCGGTCGGCGGCGACATTGGTCGCGACGAGGAAGATCTGCTGCTCCTCAATGTCGCCGTCCACGCCGCCCGCGAGCACGGCCCGCGCCGAGGGGCCGCCGGTGTCGAGCGCAAAGCGGCTGTTGCCCGCGACCGACACGCCGCGCGCGGTCTTCAGCCCGTCACGCAGCTCGACATGGCAGGCGAGTCCGCCGGGGAGTGGTTTGTCGAATTCGAGGACCCAGGTGCGCGTGTCGACCCAGCGGCCCGACGAAGGAAGCTTGCAGTCGTTGGTTGCGGGAGCGGGAGCGCGGGGATCGCCGAGCGGGACCATGTCCTCGGAAAAGCGCAAGGTGAAGCGGGTGATCGTGCCGTCGCCGGTGCCCGAGCTGCCCGGCGTCGCGAGCGTCACCTGCGGCACCGTGTCCGCCGCGGTTGCGGCCATCGCGAGAGTGAGGGGCAGGATCAGCGCCAATTTTGCCTTGCCGGCCAATGCCGTAGCCAGCGCGCGCCATCCCTTGCCCATCGTCAACTCCCCGTTCGGTCCGAACATCTATCCTGCTGGAAACAGGGGACAGAGTCCACCCGTCGCCGCATATCGCACACGGTTAATCGTGCTCCGCGAAATTGCTGTGACCGCCGTCATAGACGGCTGCGAAAGATCAGTGCGCGAGCATCGGCCCGAGCTTTTGTCCCGCGAAGATATGGACGTGGAGGTGCGGGATTTCCTGATGGCTGTCGAGGCCGACGTTGGCGAGCAAGCGATAACCGGGGGCGACGAGGCCGGCGTCGCGCGCGACCTTGCCGACCGCGCGGATAAAGCCTGCGATTTCGGCATCGCTGCCGCGCTCCGAAAAATCGTCCCAGCTGACGTATGCACCCTTGGGGATCACGAGGATGTGGAGCGGCGCCTGCGGATTGATGTCGTGGAAGGCGAGGGCAAATTCGTCTTCATAGACCATCTTCGACGGCAGTTCGCCGCGCAGGATGCGCGCGAAGATATTGCTGTCGTCATAGGGAAGCGTCGCGTCGATCGGCATGGGAGAGTTCCTGTTTGTTTTGCCTATTGGGGGCGGGCGGCTTTTTCGGTGTGGCCCGAGGTGCCGTGGCGGCGATCGAGTTCGGCGGCGATCATGTCCCACGTCAGCCCGCGCTCGGCGATCAGGATCGAGAGGTGGAAGACAAGGTCACTCGCCTCGCCGATCAGTTCGGGATCGTCTTCGCTGACCGCGGCGATCACCGCTTCGACGGCTTCCTCGCCGAGCTTCTGCGCGATCTTGCCGCGGCCTTTCGCCGCAAGGCTCGCGACGTAGGAGGCTTCGGCCTCGCCGGCTGCGAGCCGGTCGTGGATGACCGCTTCCAGCCGTCCCAGCGTCTCGCCCATCGCCTTGCTCATTGTGCGATCCTTTCGCCCCGATCTCTCGGCAGCGTGCCTAGCCGCGAGGCGCCGTTCCGACAAGCGGGGGCGGCGGCTATAAAAACTTACTGCCGTGTAAACCATATTGAAACGCCTTTTGCCCTAATTTCCGACGCGCCGGGGGGCGAGATCAACTTTCTAAATCGGACGAAGATTATGAAAATGGGCACCCAGGTGTTTCTGGCAACAACGGCTTCGGCGATGGCGCTCGTGGCGACTCCTGCCGCAGCGCAAGACGGTGACGAGATTATCGTCACGGGCTCGCGCATCGCGAAGAGCGAATTCACCAGCGCCGACCCGATTCAGGTCATCGATCCCGAGAGCGCAAAGCTGCAGGGACAGGTGCAGCTTGCCGATGTGCTGCAGCAGGTCCCGGCGGCGCAGGGATCGATCCAGATCACCTCGGCGATCTCGAACCGCTTCGTCGCCAATGGCGGCAACGATGTGCAGACGGTATCGCTGCGCGGGCTCGGTGCCGAACGCACGCTCGTGCTGATCAACGGCCGCCGCGCCGGTCCCGCGGGGATCCGCGGCTCGGTCGCACCCTTCGACCTCAACGTGCTGCCGCTGTCGGTCGTGCGCCAGGTCGAGATACTCAAGACCGGCGCCTCGTCGATCTATGGCTCGGATGCGGTCGCGGGCGTGGTCAATATCCTGACTCGGAACGATCTCGACGGGTTTGAGGGTGGCGGCTTTTCGTCGATCACCGAACATGGCGGCGGCGAGAGTTATGGCGTTGACGCGAGCTTCGGCAAGAAATTCGACCGCGGGCATGTCTTTGCAACGGTCGATTATTTCCGCCAGCAGAACCTCACTCGCCGCGACCGCGGTTTCCTCTTCTGCTCCGAAGAATATCTGAAGCGCGAGGCCGACGGCAGCCGCGCCGACATCGTCGATTTCCGCACCGGCCGCCCGGCGTGCAACAGCACGCAGGCCAATCAGATCGTCTTCAGCGATTTTTCGGGAGTCGACCAAAACGGCTTCCCGACCTTTGGTCCCGGGCTGATCGCCCCGAACGGGCAGGCGATCCTCTCGGGCCAATATGGCACCGAGTTCGCGGGGGTCGGTATCCCGATCAACGCCTTTAATCCGATCGGCGTGTTCGGGCCGACCAATTTCTTCGGGGTGAATTTCGACGGTCCGTCGACCGGTGCGCTCAACCAGTTCGAACCTGCCGAGCAGGATTCGGACGTGTTTTCGGGCGTCAGACGGATCAGCGCGTTCGTCGAGGGTGCCTATGATGTGACCGACGGCATCACGCTGTATGGCGAAGCGCTGTTCAGCAACCGCAAGTCGCATAACAATGGCTTCCAACGGATCGAGCTCCAGCAGTTCACCGGCGCGTCGATGCTGCCCTTTTTCCTCTGCGACCCGACGACGTATAATTGCGACCCCAATGACATGGGCGATCCGCTCAACGGCGAGTTCGGCGGCAACATCATCCTGCGCCCGCGCGTGCTGGTGAAATCCGAAAGCGAAGCCGACGTCGATTATTATCGCGGCGTATTGGGCCTGCGCGGCGAATTTGGCGGCGGCTGGAAATGGGACGTCCACGGCCAGCACAGCCGGTCGGATGCGAGCTATACGCAGGACGTCATCTATCAGGATGCGATCGCGTCGCAGACCCTGCGCACGCGATCATGCGCCGGTACGACGACCGCGATCCGCGGCGTGCCGTGCATCGACATCGACTTCACCGATCCGCGCGTATTGCGTGGTGATTTCACCCCGGCCGAGCGCGCCTTCCTGACGGGACGCGAGACCGGCCGCACTTTGTTCAAGCAGACCTCGGCTGAGGCGTTGCTGACGGGCAAGCTGTTCAACCTGCCCGCTGGGCCGGTCGGCGCTGCGTTCGGGGCGAATATCCGCCGCGACGAGATCAACGACACGCCGGGCGACGCGACGCTGGCGGGCAATGTCGCGAACTTCACGACCTCGGGCATCACCGCCGGGCGCACCGTGTCGAAGGAACTGTTCGGCGAGATCGAAGTGCCTTTGCTCGAAGGCGTGCCGATGATCGAGCGGCTGACGCTGTCGGGCGCGGCGCGCTACACGCATGTCGAGGCGACGCGCGGCGATGGCGTGCAGGACAAGTTCAGCGATACGACGTGGAAGGTCGGCGCCGACTGGGCGGTGACCGACTGGCTACGTTTCCGCGGCACCTGGGGCACCTCGTTCCGCGCACCGGCGCTGTTCGAACTCTTCCTCAACGACCAGACGGGCTTCCTCGGGCAGCAGACGATCGATCCGTGCATCCAGACCGCTGCGCGGCTTGCGGCGGGAGCGATCAGCCAGCGCATTTTCGACAATTGTGCTGCCGACGGCATCGGCCCCAATTATGCTGGTGGGATCGGTCCCGCGGTTATCGCATCGGGTGGCGGCATCGGCCAGCTCAAGCCCGAAACCTCGACCGCCAAAACGGTCTCGGTCATCCTCACCCCCGACCTGTCGGGTGCGCTGTGGGGCGGGCTCAGGACGCGGCTTGCGGTCGATTATTTCGACATCGAAGTGAAGGACGAGATCACCCTGCTCGGCGCAGGCAACATCCTGCGCGGCTGTTATGACTCCGACGTCGCTGCCGAGCCGCTGTGCGGGCTGTTCACGCGCGTAGCGGCCGGTCCCGACCGGCAAAGCGTCGCGACCGTCACCGATCGCTATGTCAACATCAGCCGCCAGCGGAACCGCGGCATCGACCTGTCGCTCGCGGTCGATCAGGATCTGGGCAACCTCGGTTCGCTCGCGTTCCGTGCGCAGATGACGTGGCAGGTGAAGGACAAGGTCTCGCTCTTCCCAGGCACCGAGGTCGACGACAATGGCAAGATCGGCAATCCGAAATGGGTTGGCGATTTCAACCTCGGCTGGATGAAGGACGGCTGGACGCTGTTCTACGGGCTCGATGTCACCGGCGCGGCGTCGAATGAGGAAGATTTGCTGCGCGCGCAGGGCGGCGATGCGTGCCGCACCTCGAGCTTCCGTCCGGGCGGGCGCTTCTGCCCCGACGTCAGCGTGCCCGCGACCTTCTATCACTCGCTGTCACTGAGCCGCGACGTCGGCAAGCGTTTCCGGATTACGTTGGGGGTCGCAAACCTGTTCGACACCCCGCCGCCGCGCGTGTCGACCGTCGTCACCGCAACGCCGCCAGTGATCGGACAGGCGCCGGCATTCGGGACGCAGTACGACTATCTGGGGCGCCGCTTCTTCCTGAGCGTGCGCGGCAGCCTGTAAGCCTCTGGACAAGCCCGCGCCGCTCTGGTGAAGCGCGGGCATGTCCGAGGTCAAACTGCATCCCGACTGGCTCGCGCGCATCGGCGGCGAGTTCGAGCAGCCCTATATGGCGGCGCTCAAGGCTTTTCTTGGCGCCGAGCGCGAGAAGGGCAAGGCGATCTATCCCCGCCCGCGCGACTGGTTCGCCGCGCTTGACGCGACGCCGCCGCAGGATGTGCGCGTCGTGATATTGGGGCAGGATCCGTACCATGGGCCGGGGCAGGCGCATGGACTGTGCTTTTCGGTCCAGCCGGGCGTGCGCACCCCGCCGAGCCTCGTCAATATCTACAAGGAAATGCAGAGCGACCTTGGCATTGCGCGCGCGTCGCACGGCTATCTCAAATCCTGGGCCGAGCAGGGCGTGCTCCTGCTCAACAATTGCCTGACGGTGGAGAGCGGCATGGCTGCGTCGCATCAAGGCAAGGGGTGGGAAAAATTCACCGACGCGGTCGTCGCGGCGGTGGCGGCCGACCCGGCGCCGAAGGTCTTCATCCTGTGGGGCAGCCATGCGCAGAAAAAGGCGGCGAATGTCGCGGGGCTTGGGACAGGGAGCCCACATCTGATCCTGCGCGCGCCGCACCCGTCGCCCTTGTCTGCGCATAACGGCTTTTTCGGATCGCGGCCGTTCAGCCAGGCGAATGCGTTTCTCGAATCCAGGGGGCGCGGTGCGATCGACTGGCGCCTGCCCGAAATGCCTGACGTCTCTGCCGCCGAATGAGCCTGCTCGCCGATCCGCTGACCTTGCTGGTGCTCGCCATCGCGGTCGTCCTGCTCGGGCTTGCCAAGGGCGGGCTGTCGGGGGTCGGCGCGCTGGCGACGCCGCTCGTCGCGCTGGTGCTGCCGCCGACGATCGCCGCCGCGCTGCTGCTGCCCATCCTGATGGTGCAGGACGTCGTGAGCGTCTGGTCTTTTCGCAAGACGTGGGACGGCTGGGTGATCGCGTGGATGCTGCCCGGCGCGGCGGTCGGGATCGCCGCGGGCTATGCCTATGCCGAGCGCGTCGACGAGGCCAAGCTGATGGCGGCTTTGGGCGCGATCACGCTGGCGTTCGGCCTCTATCGTCTGTGGGTAGAGCGCGGCGGTCGCGTCGTCGCGGCGTCGACTTCGCCGGGCTGGGTCGGCAGTCTGTTCGGGGTCGCGACGGGTTTCACCAGCCAGATCGCGCACGCCGGCGGGCCGCCGTTCCAGATGTGGGTGACGCCCCGCCGCCTGCCGCATCTCGTCTTCGTCGGCACCAGTTCGATCCTGTTTGCTGCGATCAACTGGATGAAGGTGCCCGCCTATATCGCGCTTGGCGCCTTTCCGCACGAGGTGCTTGTCGCCGCCGCGCTGCTGATGCCGCTCGCGATCGTGTCGACCCTGCTCACCGTGCGCTGGCTGAAACGCATCGACGGCGCGCGCTTCTATGTCCTTATCTATCTGCTGATGGTTCTGCTCGGCGCGAAGTTGGTGTGGGACGGGCTGGCGGGATAAGGGGCGACGCGG
>Ga0247823_10000353_pt1 | contig 40102 bp, 38 predicted proteins | sample 13C_PalmiticAcid_2_FD_192426 | JGI IMG/M metagenome (GOLD analysis project Ga0247823, IMG submission 192426) | Soil microbial communities from agricultural site in Penn Yan, New York, United States - 13C_PalmiticAcid_Day30 | ecosystem: Environmental > Terrestrial > Soil > Agricultural land... | reverse complement strand
GCAACAGCCGCACGATCAGCACCAGCCGGTTCCGCAACCGCCTCCGCCCCCGCCGCCGTCCGTGGCGAGGCGGTTGCGGAACCGGCTGGTGCTGATCGTGCGGCTGTTGCTGCCGCTGCCGATCCGCGGACTCTGATAGGCGCGAGCGCGTCCTGACGGACTAGTAGTGGAGTAGGGGGACAGATGGCCGAGTGCGGAGCGACGGCGGAGGGCTTGGCCCTGGAGGCGGCGCGGTTCATCGCGCGCGTGGAGGATCGCGACCTGACGGTCTGCGTGCTGGGGCTGGGCTATGTGGGCCTGCCGCTGACGCTGGACCTGGCGCGGGCCGGCTTCGCCGTCGTCGGCTGTGATTCCAGTCCCGCGGTCCTGGCCAGCTTGGCCGCGCGCCGCAGTCCGCTGCCGCATATCGCCGACGCGGCGCTGGAGGCGCTGTGGCCGCGCTTCGCGGCCGCCGCCCCGGTCGCGGGGCGCGCTCCTCCGGCCGACGTCTACCTGATCTGCGTGCCGACCCCGTTGTCGCCGTCCGGCGCGCCCGACATGGGGGCGGTGATCGAAGCGGCCGAACTGGTCGGTCCGGCGCTGACCCGCGGCACCCTGGTGGCGCTGGAATCGACCGTCTATCCCGGGGCGACCGCCGAGGTCCTGCGGCCCAGGCTCGAGCAGCTCAGCGGCCTGCGGGCGGGTCGCGACTTCGCCCTGGCCCATGCGCCCGAACGCCAGAATCCCGGCGGGGCCAGCGGCGAGCAGTCACGCCGCCGCCTGGTGGGCGCTGACAGCCAGGTGGAGCGCGAGATGGCGCTCGGCCTTTATCGGACCTTCGCGGAGCCGGCGGCGGTCGACAGCCTGGCCACGGCCGAGGCGGCCAAGCTGAGCGAGAACGTCTTCCGGTTGGTCAACATCGCCCTGGCCAACGAACTGGCCGCCACCTTCCGAGGCATGGGACTGGATCCCTGGGCGGTGGCTCGGGCGGCGGCGACCAAGCCGTTCGGCTTCATGCCCTTCGCGGCCGGCCCCGGGGTGGGCGGCCACTGCATCCCGGTGGATCCGGTCTATCTGACCTGGCGCGCCGAGGGCATGGGTCTGAACCTGCCGCTGGTCGACGCGGCTCGCGACATCGTCGGGCGTCGCCCGGGCGAGGTCTGCGCCGAGGTGCTGGCCGCCCTGCCGCCGCGCGCGGATGGCGGTCGCGGACGGATCCTGGTGGTCGGCGCGGCCTACAAGCGCAATGTCGGCGACGCGCGCCACAGCCCCGCGGTCGAGATCATCGAGATCCTGTCCGAGGCCGGGTGCGAAACGGCCTACTGCGATCCGTTCGTGCCGCAGCTGGAGGCGGGCGGACGCATGCTGAGCGCCGCGCCCGTCGACGAGGCCCTGGCGTGCGATTGGGACGCGGTGGTGATCGTCACCGATCACGACCGGGTCGACCACGCCGCCTTCCTGCGCGCCGCGCCGCTGGTGTTCGACACCCGCAACGTCCTGGCCGGCGTCGCCGGCGGGAGCGCCCGGGTGGTGCAGGTCTGAGAGAGCCGGACCGTCCCCGCGCCTAGCGGGACGTCAGCACCACGGTGGCGAAATCGGGGTCGTCCGACGTCCGGCGGCCGTAGTCGTGGTCGACCCGGTCCAGGGCGAAGCCCGCGCGCTCGCCGGCCTCGATCAGCATATTTTCCGTATACGGACGAATGGTGTCGATCGTCGTCCATTCCCGCGGCGCCTGGCCCGGGGCGGTGAGGCGGTAGAGGCGCTCGATCCGGTTGCGGCCGCCGTCCAGCGGGGCGATGCGGCGGAACCGCGCCAGGCGGCCCTCGCCATGAGAGCGGTCGTAGTCCTGGCGGAATTCGGCGAAGGCCGAGACGTCGCGCGGCGCGAAGGCGTCCAACGCCAGCCGGCCGCCGGGGCGAAGCAGCGCGCGGACCCCGGCCAACATGGCGTCCAGCGCCGTGTCGTCGGTCAGGTAGGTGACCATCGAGAACGGCGCGATGACCGTCTGGAAGCTTTGCGTGAACGACAGGGCGGCGGCGTCCATGCAGGCGCAGCGGGCGGCCAGGCCCCGCGCGGCGGCGTCCCGCGCCAGGCGCCGAAGCATCGGCCAGGAGCGGTCGACGCCGGTCGCGTCGATCCCGGCCGCCAGCAGCGGCAGGGTGACCCGGCCGGTGCCGCAGCCCAGCTCCAGCACCGGGCCCGGCGCCGCGCGGCACAGGTCGGCGTAGTAGCCGACGTCGTCGACGGCCAGGTTCGAGCCCATGTCGGTGTCGTAGACCTCGGCGATGAGGTCGTAGGACCAGGCGCTCATCGGGCGTCCGCCCCGGCGCGGCGCCGGAAGGACGTCGATCGTCTGGCGCGGGTCGGCGGATCGATATAGCTACGCACGAAGGTTGTATCGCGGCGCGGTCTCGCCGAGGCAAGGCCTTTCGGGAGTGGATCTCGCCCTTGAAGAAAGTTCTCATCACCGGCGGCGCCGGCTTCATCGGCGCCTGGCTGGGCCGCGCCTTGCTCGACCAGGGCGTCGAGGTGGTGGCGCTGGACGACCTGTCGACCGGAACCTGGCCCAACCCCACGCTCGGCGAGCCCGAGGGGCTGACCTTCGTGCGCGGCGACTGCGCCGACGCGGCGCTGGTCGCCCGGCTGGTCGAGGGCTGCGACTTCGTCTTCCACCTGGCGGCCGTGGTCGGGGTGCGGCGCGTGGTCGAGTCGCCGCTGCGGACGGCGCTGGTCAACCAGGCCACCACCCTGACGGTGCTGGAGGCGGCCGCGGCCGCCGGCGTCCCTGTCCTGCTGGCCTCGTCGAGCGAGGTCTACGGCCCGCTGGCGACCGCTCCGTTCCGGGAGGATGACGCGGGCAGCTTCGGCCCGCCCGAGCAGGGCCGCTGGACCTACGCCCTGACCAAGGCGGCCGGCGAGCAGATGGCCTTCGCCCTGGGTCGCGAACGGGGTCTGCCGTTCGTGGTGGTGCGCCTGTTCAACACCGTCGGGCCGGGCCAGTCGGCCGCCTTCGGCATGGTGCTGCCGCGCTTCGTCGACCAGGCCCGGCGCGGCGAGCCGATGACCGTCTATGGCGACGGCGAGCAGACCCGGGTGTTCTGCCACGTCGCCGACGTGGTCGACGCCCTGGTCGCCCTGGCCCGCACGCCGTCGAGCTGGGGGCGGCTGTACAACGTGGGCGGGGTCCAGAGCGTGTCGATCCGCGACCTGGCCGGCAAGGTGCGCGAGCGGCTGGGCTCGGACTCGCCGATCCGCCACGTGCCGTTCGTCCAGGCCTTCGGCGACGACTTCGTCGAGGCCCGCCATCGCCAGCCCGACATCGGCCGGATCGCCCAGGCCGTCGGCTGGTCGCCCAGGCGGGGCCTGGACCGGATCATCGACGACGCGATCGAGGGCGCGGGCGCGCCCTCGCCCCCACGCGAGCACGAGCGGGGAGAGGCCTGACATGGGCGCGATCGGCCTGGGCGAAAGCCTGCTGAGCAAGGGGCGTCGCCTGCTGGTGATCAGCCCCCATCCCGACGACGAGACCTTCGGCTGCGGCGGGTTGATGGCCCGCGCGGTCGACGCCGGCTGCGAGGTGGCGGTCATGGTGATCTCGGCGCCCGAGGCGTTGCCGCAATTCGGGGCCGACGAGGCGGTGGTCGGGGGCGATCGCCGGCGCAGCGAGTTCGAGGCGGCTATGGAGGTGCTGGGGGTCCGCGACCACGAGGTGCTGTTCACCTCCGACGAAGTCCACATGCGGCTGGACGCCATGCCCCAGGCCGAGCTGGTCGGCCTGATCGAGCGGCGCGCCGGCTATGCCTTCGAGGCCTTCCGGCCCGACATCGTCTGCATGCCGGCGCCGTCCTACAACCAGGACCACGTCGCCGTGTTCCGCGCCGTGATCGCCGCCTGCCGCCCGCACCTGCCGGCCGACAAGGCCTTCGCCTCGCTGGTCATGGAATACGACCAGCCGCAGCTGGGCTGGGGCGCCGAGCCGTTCCATCCCAACCTCCATGTCGACATCGGCGCGACCCTGGAGCGCAAGCTGGCGGCCTATGGCTGCTACCGCTCGCAGATCCGGCGGGAGCCGCATCACGCCAGCCTCGCCAATGTCGAGCGGCTGGCGCGGCTGCGCGGGTCGGAAGTCTCGCTGGCGGCGGCCGAGGCCTTCCGCGTGCGGCGACTGGTGCTCTAGCGACGGCAGCCAGTCCGTCTTGGCCCACGCCAGGTCCGCGGGCCTTCGAGGACCCCTGGGCGACCGAGCGGATTTGATGAGCGCCGCAAAATCCCCGCGACGTGGGAAATCCCCCGCCTGAAGTCCCGGCTGGACACGAAAACTAGTCGGGGCCGCCCAGAGTGGCCGTCTAGCCCATGAATGTCTTGGGAGAAAATGGCGCGCCCGGAACGATTCGAACGTCCGACCCTCAGATTCGTAGTCTGATGCTCTATCCAGCTGAGCTACGGGCGCGCATTTCTTGGCAAGTAGGACTGGCGCACCCGACACGATTCGAACGTGTGACCTTTGCCTTCGGAGGGCAACGCTCTATCCAGCTGAGCTACGGGTGCATCCGCCTTGCGGAAGCGCGGTCTTAGCCGAAAGCCGCGCTCGCGCAAAGGGTTTTGGTCAGCCTTTCGCCAGATAGACGAAGCGGATGACGAACAGCGCCGCGAGCACGACGAGCAGCCAGTCGCCCTTGCGCAGCTTGCCGGTCACGGCCTTGAGCACGGCGTAGCTGGTGATGCCGAACGCCAGGCCGTTGGCGATCGAGAAGGTCAGCGGAATGGTGATCACCGTCAGGAAGGCGGGGATGGCCACCGTCGGGTCGGTCCAGTCGACCTCGGCCAGGGAGCCGATCATCAGCGCGCCGACGAGGACCAGGGCCGGGGCCGTGGCGGCGGCCGGAATGGCCTGGACCAGCGGCGCGAAGAACAGGGTGATCAAAAAGAGGATCCCGACCACCACGGCGGTCAGGCCGGTGCGGCCGCCGGCGGTGACGCCCGAGGCGCTCTCGATGTAGCTGCACACCGTGCTGGTGCCGGCCGCGGCGCCGATCATGGTCGCGGCGGAGTCGGCCGTGAGGATGCGATTGAGGCGCGGGATCGTGCCGTCGGGCTCCACGAGGCCCGCCTTCTTGGTGACGGCGACCAGGGTCCCGACATTGTCGAACAGGTCGACGAACAGGAAGACGAAGATGATCTCGAGCAGGGCGATGCCCATGCCGCCTTGCAGGTGGAGAGCCGCGCCGACGTCCATCTTGAAGAAGGTCGCCGACAGGTCGCTCAGGCTGTAGGCGCCGGGCGTGAACTTCGACAGGCCCAGGAGCCAGCCGGCGATCGCGGCCAGCAGGATGCCGATCAGGATCGCGCCCTTCACCCGCCAGGCCTGAAGCGCGGCGATGAGGACGAGGCCGATCAGGGCCAGGGCGGCCGAGGGCGTGGTCAGGTCGCCCAGGGCCACGGCCGTGGCCGGATTGGCGACGATGACGCCGGCGCTCTTGAGGCCGATGAAGGCGATGAACAAACCAACGCCCGCGGCGACCGCCGAGAACAACGGCCGGGGAATGGCCGCCACGATCATCTGGCGGATGCCCGCCACGGTCAGGATCAGGAAGGCCACGCCCGAGATGAACACGCAGCCCAGCGCGGTCTCCCACGGCACGCCCATGCCCTTGACCACGGTGTAGGTGAAGTAGGCGTTGAGGCCCATGCCGGGCGCGAGCGCCAGCGGATAGTTGGCGATCAGGCCCATCAGGATCGAGCCCAGGCCGGCGGCCAGGCAGGTGGCGGCGGCCACGGCGGCGATCGGCATGCCGGTCTCGCTGAGGATCGCCGGGTTGACCACGACGATGTAGGCCATGGTCATGAAGGTGGTGAAGCCGGCCAGCACCTCGGTGCGGACGTTGCTCCCCAGGGCCTGCAGCTTGAAGAGGCGTTCGAGCATGGCTTAGCGGGCTCCACCCTGGGGCAGGACGCGCGCGTGGCGGTCCCAGTTCTTGACGAGATCGCGGGCCACAACGCCCCCGACCAGGAATTCGGCTTCGAAGGCGGCCTTGGCCCCGTCGTCGTGCAGCACGCGCGGGAAGGTCGGTTCGCCCAACGGCGGGCGCGTATAGTTGCTGGCCGTACGCAGCACCAGCACCCGGCGCCGGTCGATGCGGCCGCTGTCGGCATGGGCGTCGAGCACGTCGAGGATCCCCTGGTCTTCGCAGTCGCTCATGGTGAAGGTCCCCGCGCCGTCGGTCCAGAGCTTGACCCAGTCGCGGGCCCACTGGGTGCGGTGCGTCCCATGCCAGAAGCGCACCGCGCCCAGGGCGTCGCCTTGCAGCACGAACGGCGGGCGCTGGGCCTGCGGCTCCTTTGCATAGCCGGCGCGTAGTTTCCGAAGGTCGGGATTGTCGGGCAGGGCGACGGTCTTGGTCAGGTCGTAGGCCCAGTCGACGAGGCCGCGGTCGAGTGTCCAGACCATGGCGCTGGAGCCCTCGGCCTTGCCCTTCACGTTGGGGCGGTCGGCGTCGTTGGAATAGAGGCCGTAGGGCCAGTCGGCCGGGATCTCGCGGTCGTCGACCTCGTAGATCGGGTCGGCGTCGACGACGTAGCGGGCCCAGGCGGCGCTGCCCACCGAGGCCGCGCCCGGATCGACGCCAGCAATGCCGCTGACGATCCAGTAGGCTTTCGACAGGTCGAACTGGCTGGACAGGATAAGCGCCGCGACGCTTTCACGGGTGCGACCGCGCATGTCGCTGACGATGGCCAGCACGCCGTCGTCGGAATAGCGGGCCACGTGGCGGATGCCCGGCACCTTGATCTCGCGCTCGAGGGGCCAGCCCTCGACCCAGGGCTGGAACTCGCCGGCCACGTCGCCGGTGTCGGCCCCGATCTCGAAGGTGGTGACGACCACAACCTTGATCGGGATGGGCTTGGTCGCCGCCAGGGTTGGCGCGCCCGCTCCCAGCAGGGTCGCCACAACGATCAATGTTCTTAGAATCCAAACCCGCATGCCTGCCCCGCTACTTGAAAAGCGGCGCGAAAATCGTCGGAAGCGGCGGGCGATGCAACAGCTTCGCCGCCGGGCCTTCCTGCGTCGGCGCGCGCGGGGCTAGGGTGCGCGCGAATCGACCACGGAAAGCCCCGCATGCGTATCGTCCCGACCTTCGCCCTGACCTGCGCCGCCCTGCTGGCGCCCCTGGCGAGCCAGGCCGCCGAGCGCCTGGACGCCGCGCCGCGCACGGCCGTGGTCAGCGCCTTCCCGCCGGAGATGGCGGCGCTGGAGGCGGCGACCTCGGGTAAAAAGGAATTCACGGCCGCCGGAACGCGCTTCGTCACCGGCACGCTGGAGGGCAAGCCGGTGGTGCTGTTCCTGTCGGGGATCAGCATGGTCAACGCGGCCATGACCACCCAGGCGGCGCTGGACCGCTTCCACGTCAGCCGCATTGTGTTCTCGGGCGTGGCCGGCGGCGCCGATCCGGCGCTCGAGGTCGGCGACGTGGTGGCGCCCGAGACCTGGGCCCAGACGTCGGAGATGGCCTATGCCCGCGAGGTTCCGGGCGGGTTCGCCCCGACGCCGGGCCTGGTCAGCGACCTGCCCAATTTCGGCATGATGCATCCGCGCGCGGTGACGGTGACGCAGGATCCGGCCAAGCCCGAGGACCGGCTGTCGTTCGCCGCCGATCCAGACCTGATCGCTCTCGCCCGCCAGTCGGTGGAGGGCCTGGCCCTGAAGCGCTGCGCGGCCGACCAGTGCCTGACCAAGCCGCCCAAGGTGGTGGTCGGCGGGGTCGGCGGCTCGGGTCCGGTGTTCGTCGACAACGCCGCCTTCCGCGACTACGCCCACAAGACCTTCGGCGCCCGCGTGCTCGACATGGAGAGCGCCGCCGTGGCCCAGGTGGCCTACGTGAACAAGACGCCGTTCATCGCCTTCCGCAGCCTGTCGGACCTGGCCGGCGGCGATCCGGCCACCAACCAGTTCCCGGTGTTCCTGCGCCTGGCGGCGGACAATTCGGCGACGGTGGTGCGGGCGTTCGTGAAGGCGTTGCCCTAGTCAAAGAACCCTCTCCCCATGGGAGAGGTTTTCCGAGGCTAAGTCTTCAGCGGATCCTTGGCGTTCGGATCGCCGTAGGTCAGCGAGACGAACACGTCCTCCAGGTCCGGATCTTCCGTCGCGATGTCCTTGATCGACACGCCCGCCGCGCGCACGGCGGCCAGCACGTGCTCGACGCTGGACTGGCCGGTTCGGTAGCTGACCGAGAAGGCGCCGCCGGCGCGGCCCTTGGTCTCGAAGCCTTCCAGCGCCGGCGGCGTCGCCAACGGCGCTTCGGGCGTCACCACCACGTTGCGGATGTCCATGCGGCCCAGCAGCGTCGGGGTCGGCTCGCACACCACCACCTCGCCACGGTTGACGATGGCGATCTGGTCGCACAGCTCCTGGGCCTCTTCCAGGTAGTGGGTGGTCAGCACGATGGTCACGCCCAGCTCGTGCAGGCCCTTCACATATTCCCACAGCTGGCGGCGCAGCTCGACGTCGACGCCCGCGGTCGGTTCGTCGAGGATCAGCACCGGCGGCTGGTGGACCATGGCCTTGGCCACCATCAGGCGCCGCTTCATGCCGCCCGAAAGCTGGCGGACGTAGGCGTTGGCCTTGTCGCCCAGGCCCAAGGCGTTCAGCAGTTCGTCGGTGCGGCGCTGGTTCTTGGGCACGCCGTAGTAGCCGGCCTGCACTTCCAGCGACTCGCGCGGGGTAAAGAAGACGTCGGCGGCCAGTTCCTGGGGCACCACGCCGATGGCGGCGCGGGCGTCGCGCGGGCGCTCGTCGATGTCGCGACCCCAGATCCGCACCGTGCCCGAGGACTTGCGGGTCAGGCCGGCCAGGATGTTGATGAAGGTCGACTTGCCCGCCCCGTTCGGACCCAGGAGGCCGAAGATCGAGCCGCGCGGCACCTTCAGGTCGATGCCGTTCAGGGCGCGCTTTTCGGGCGCGGTCTTGGTGGCGGGATAGGTCTTGAACAGCCCCTCGGCTTCGATCGCGTAGGCAGGCAGGTCCATGAAGCGTCCAATCGGGGGCGGAAGGCCTTGAAAACAGGGGCGTGCGCGGCTTCGTCGAATTGACGCGGCGCCGACGCGTCGCATAGGTATGCCTCGTTCGTCGCCTAGCCAAGGCCGCGCTCAGAATTCGAAGGTAGTTCCCCCATGGCCAAGGCCAAGTCCGAAGCTCCGACCGCCCCCACCGCCATGGACGTCGCTGTCAGCGCCGGCCCGGCCCCGGAGATCGTGCACGTCCATTCGCACCGCATCGCCTGCGACGGCGTCGGCGGCGCGCTGGGCCACCCGCGCGTGTGGCTGGAGATGGGCGCGGCCGGCTCGGTCGACTGCCCCTATTGCGACCGCCGCTTCATCGCCTCGACCCACGCCGGCCACGACGAGGACGAGCGCCTCGCCCCCGGCGTCTACGAAGGCCCGGGCGGCCACTAACTCGTGGACGACGCCTCGCTCTCCGGCCCGCGCGCCGAGACCCTCGCCAAGGCGTGGGAAGCCGCCGAATGGCCGCACGACCCGCCGGTCCTGCGCGCCATCGCCATGCCTTCGGACACCAACCCCGAAGGCGACATCTTCGGCGGCTGGCTGCTGTCGCAGATGGACCTGGCCGCGGCCTCGATCGCCTTCCACCGGGCGGCCGGCCGCTGCGCGACCATCGCCGTCGACGGCATGGTGTTCATCAGCCCGGTGTTCGTCGGCGACGAGGTCAGCCTGTTCGCCCGCATCGTCCACACGGGACGCACCTCGCTGAAGGTCGAGGTCGAGGCCTGGCGCCGCCGCCGCGACGGCGAAAAGGCCCACAAGGTGACGCAGGGCGTGTTCACGTTCGTCGCCATCGGCGAAGATCGCAAGCCGCGCCCGCTGCCGTAATCAAGAATGCTCCCCCTGGAGGGGGAGCTGTCGCGAAGCGACTGAGGGGGAAGTGCTTGGGGCGCGTCAGCAGCCCCTTCCCCCTCCGGCCCTCCGGGCCACCTCTCCCTTCAGGGGGAGGATTTCCAAAAACTACTCCAGCCCCTTGGCCACGCCTTCGCGGCGCGGATCCGCGCCGCCTTCCAGCTTGCCGCCCGGGCGAACGATCACGCCGTGCAGGCCCGAATTCTCGTTCTGGCCTTCCTTGACCATCACGCCGCGCGCCTGCAGGGCGGCGGTCAGCTCGGGGCCGAAGCGGTTCACCTCGCCCGAGAACGTGTCGCCGCGCGCCACCAGGTTGGGCAGGGCCACGGCGTCCTGCATCGACAGGCCCCAGTCAAACACCCCGACCATGGCCTTGAGGTTATAGGACAGGATCGCCGAGCCGCCGGGCGAGCCGACGGCGGCCAGGAACTTGCCCTTGTTGTCCAGCACCACCACCGGCGACATCGACGAGCGCGGGCGCTTGCCGCCGGCCACGGCGTTGGCGCCGGGCAGGCCGTCCTTGTCGATCGGCGCGAAGTTGAAGTCGGTCAGCTGGTTGTTGAGGAAGAAGCCGCCGACCATCCGGCCCGAGCCGAAGATGCTCTCGACCGTGGTGGTCATCGACACCACGTTCCCCGCAGCATCGACGATGACGAAGTGGGTGGTGCCGCCCGGCTCGATCGTCGAATCCGGACCGACCTTGGGTGCGCCCTTGGGCAGGCCGAAGCTCGGGGCCGGACCGGCCGTCTCGCCGATCAGCTTGGCGCGTTCCTTCACATAGGCCGGCTCCAGCAGGCCCTCGACCGGCACGCTCACCTTGCCCGGATCGCCGACATAGCGGTCGCGGTCGGCGTACATCACCCGCTCGGCCTCGGCGATCTGGGTCCAGGCGATCGGGTCGTTCTGGTTGCGCGCCGCGATATCGGTGTGCTCGAGCATCAGCAGGGCCTGCAGCAGCGACACGCCGCTCGACGACGGGTTGGGCACGCAGACGCTGTAGACCTTCCACGGCCGGCACAGGGCGTCGGCCGAGCGCGGCTTGTAGGCTTTCAGGTCGGCCAGGGTCATGGCCGAGGGCCGCTCGCCCTCGTGCAGCTTGGCGACGATCGCCTGCGCCAGCGGGCCTTCGTAGAGCGCCGAGGGCCCTTCGGCGGCCAGGCGGCGCACGGTGGCGGCGTAGGCCGGGTTCTTCAGGGTCTCGCCGGCCTGGTAGCGTCGGCCGTCCGGCTTGGTGAAATAGGCCGCGGCGTCAGCCGTCTGGCCCTGGGGCGAGCGGCCGTTGATCATCGAGGCCAGGCGCGGGCTGACGACGAAGCCCTGGTCGGCCAGCGTCTCTGCGTCGAGGAACAGGCGGTCCCAGCCGATGGCGCCGTGCTCCTTCTGGGCCTGGGCCAGCATGGCCACCGCGCCCGGCACGCCGGTCGAGCGGCCCGACAGCACCGCGGCGATGAACGACACCGGCTTGCCGTCCTCGCCCAGGAACAGGGCGGGCGTCGCGCCGGCCGGCGCGGTCTCACGGCCGTCATAGGCCGTCACCTTGCCGGTCCTGGCGTCGTAGAAGACCATGAACGAGCCGCCGCCCAGGCCCGAGCTCTGCGGCTCCACCAGGCCCAGCACCGCCTGCACGGCCACTGCCGCGTCGACGGCCGAACCGCCCTCGCGCAGCACCCGCAGGCCCGCCTCGGTGGCCAGCGGATTGGCCGAGGCCACCATGCCGCGCGGGTTGTAGGCAGCCGCCGCGTCGGCGGTGGCCGGGGCCGTCTGCGGGAGGGGCGCGACCGGTTGCGGACCCATCGCGGTCGCGCAGCCGGCGATCCCTCCGCAAGCGGTCAGGACAGCGAGGGCGGCGAGAACGGGCAGGCGCATGGGCGGATCCTTCGGAAGACCTGGCATCGGGGCGCAGAACGGGTCGCCCGTGGCGTCGGAAAGCCGACTCGGACGACGGGGATTCGACGAACCATGCCCCCGACGCCGCCACCACGCTCGCGAAAAATCGCCGCCGCACCTCCCTGCGACATCTTTTCCACGCCCACAAACCCTTACGCGCCAAGGGTTCATGCAGTTATCCACCGAACTCGGCGACTTTCTTGCGACAAGACGCTTGCGCACCCCAGGGGTACGGGGTATCTCCCCCGCCTCGCCGCAAGGCAGTGCGCGCCCGTAGCTCAGCTGGATAGAGCATCAGACTACGAATCTGAGGGTCGGACGTTCGAATCGTTCCGGGCGCGCCATTTTCTCCTCGAGAGATTTTCCGGTTTTCGACAGGTCTAAGCGCGCGGCTCTGGTCGCTGGCGGGCCGTCGTATCGCGCGTTGTGCGCGTTTTTCCGGGTTTGCACTTAAAAATGGAAAACGCCGTTTTGCGAGATGGCGCTGCCTGATAGGCTCGATGGCCGGGAATGGTCACGCGGTCCGGGGGGCGCATGAGTGATCTGGACTTGCCGGCGGGCCTCGAGCAGGGGCCGTTGCAGCCGGGCGACCTGGCGCAGATCCACGAGGCGCTGTGGCGCGCCTACGACATCGAGACTCTGGACCGGCGCCTGGGCTTCAGCTGGGGCGCGCGGATCGACCAGGAAGTCGGCGCGGCGGGCGGCAGCAAGAAGGTGTTCGGGCGGCTGCTGGACTGGGCGGAGGAGGCCGGCCGGGCGCGGGACCTGCTGGCGCTGGCCTGGACAGGCAAGCCCGGCAATCCCTATCTCCGCGCCGCCGCCGAACGCCTCCTGCCCGACCTGGAGGCGGCCAAGACGCCGTACGACACTGGACCCAGCCTCGCGCCGCTGCCCCAGGACCGGCTCGAGGCCCTGGTCGCGAAACGCTCCAGGATCGTCGACTTCACGCAGTTCCAGGCCAGGCTGACCCGGCTGGCGGGCGCGATCTGCAGGATCGAGGACGCCGGCGGGCCGCGGGGCACCGGCTTTCTGGTCGGCCGCCAGCATGTGTTGACCAACCACCACGTGGTTTCGGCCGCCATCGCCGACCGATCCCTTGGCGCGGGCGTCGTCTGCCGGTTCGACTACCGCCGGAACGCCGACCGGAGCGCGACGGCGGGCGTCGAGGCGCGGCTGGCCGAGGACTGGCACGTGGACAGCCGGCCCCATTCGCAGAGCGACGTGACCGGGACCGGAGACCCGGCCGCCGGGGAGCTGGATTTCGCGCTCCTGAAACTGGCCGAGCCCATCCCGATCGAGCGACAGTCCCTGGATCTGCCGGCTACGCCGCCCGTCGTGGTCCCGGGGGACGTGGCGCTGGTGGCCCAGCACCCAGGCGGGGATCCGCTGTCGGTCGCCTACGGCGTGGTGACGGAGTTCCCGGCCAACGGCCTGCGCTATCGCTACAATGTCACGACCGAACCCGGGGCGTCGGGGTCGCCGGTGCTCAGCGCCGACCTGGACGTGATCGGCCTGCACCACGCCGCCGACCCGGCCAGGGTCCCGCGCTTCAACCAGGCCGTGCCGCTCCATCTCGTCGCCCGGGCGGTGGCCCAGCGACTTGATCTGACGGCGCTATAGTGGCCCTGGCCCCCTCGCTGCAGGACGAGGCGCTGCAGACGATCGTCGCGCGCGCCTATGGCGGCGGCCGACGCCAGGACTACCTGGCCTTCAACGCCGTGTTCGAGGGCGTCATGCAGGCGAGCCTGGGCATGCTCGTCGGCGGCGACGACGAGCCGATGCTCGCGCTCGTCGACGGGGCCTTCAGGCTGGTCGAGGCGGAAGGTCCCGACGCCGTTCTCAAGATCGTGGCGGCGCTGTTCCTCGACCTGTCCGGCAACCGCGACCTGCGCCTATGGGTGGAAGGCCGCTGCCCCGAAGTCCTGGCGCTTGTCCCGCAGGCGGACTTCCTGGCGGCCGAGCGGGGAGGGCAGGCGGAACGGGTGGCCGTGATCTCCAGCGTGCTCGACGGCATCCGGGAAAGGGGCCTGTCGCAGAAGATCGGCCAGCTGGCGCGCGATGACCTGGGGCTTGTCGACCAGAACCTGCGGCGCCTCGGCTTCGCCAAGCGGGTGCACGACATCCTGCACACCGTGCAGACCAGCTCCTATGCCGAGCTCGGGCCGCTGCTGGCGTCGGACACGGCGCTGACTTTCGAGACCGTCTCGAAGATCCGGATGCACGTGTGGTCCCTGAAGCTGGCGCTTGGGCAGCTGGAAGAGCATCTGGCCGCCGCGGTCGACGTCGATCGGGCCTGGGTGGAGGACTTCAAGGAGGCGATCGGCCAGATCGAAAAGGGGCAGGCCGATCCCGAGGCCCTGCGCGAGGGGTTGTTCACGCTGCGAGGCATCCTGCGGATGCAGCTGATCGCCTACGACCAGCAGATCGTCGCGGCGGCCGACCGGATCCCGTTCAACGACGTTCTGAAGTTCCTGCAGGACAACGCCAAGCTGGAGATCTTCTCCTCGCCGACGGCGCTGCAGGCGTTGGACGCGGCGTCCCACGAGCTGGTCAATCTCGATCTGGTGCTGCGCCAGACCCTGGCGCTGCACCGCTACTGGCAGGGCGTCGACGCCGAGCTGTGGCTGCTCGAGCGGGAGCTCGAGGCGAGCGAGCCGAGCCGGGCCATGCTCAAGGCGCATTGGAGCACGCTGTCGCGCGCGCTGGACACCCTGCGCCGCACCGCGCCGGACATGTGGGACGCCAACATGGACAGCGCCCGGCTGTATGTCGACGAGAGCCTGGCCGCCGCCGCGCCCGGAGCCGCCGTCAGCGCGCTGCGGACCTTTGTCCGGATCGGCCGCCTGCAATTCTTCGGCGTCGACAAGGCCGTGCTCGACCAGTGCAACCGCATCAGCGCGCTGCGCCGTCCCATCGAAGAGTTGTTGAAGGAGACGTAGATGGCGAGCGCCTTGCGATACTCCGCGACCCTGTCGCTGCCCGCGGTTCGGGCCGAGCACCTGCGCCTGCTGCAGGGCTGGAGCGACATGGGCGACGATGAGCGGCGGCGAAAGGCCACGGCTCTGCGCCACACGGCGTCGGACCTTGGCAAATGGCTGCAGGATCCGGCCGAGCGCGACACGGCCCAGGGGGTTGTCGACTACTGGACCAGCGCCCTGGCCGGCCTGCCGGACGAGCCGTTTCCGGACCTGCTGCGCCTGGCCGCCGCCGACCCCGAGGCGGGGGCGGCCGTCGAGGCGCGGGCCCGGACGGTCTATGACGGCCTGACCCCGGACGAGCAGGACCAGGCGCGCAAGCTGTTCCTGCGGCTGCTGGGAGGGCCCGTCAGACTGGACGACGCGAGAGGCGATCCCGATCTCGACCGTGTCCGGCGACGCTTCCAGGAGGCGGGCGTCATCGTCGAGGGGCCGGGCGACGAAGGGCTGGTCATCGCCCACAGGGCGCTGCTTATCGCCAACTGGCCGCAGCTTGACGGCTGGAGCGCCGACCGCGCGCTCGACGAGGCGATGGTCCTGAAGCTCGAGAAATCCGGCGTTCTTTGGCGGCGCTACAGGCGGGTGGATGACCTGCTGCGGGGGCGCGCGCTTTCGCAGGCCTTGCCCTATCGCGAGCATTCGTCCGGCATCGCCGCCTATATCGACGCCAGCCTTCAGCGCCGGATCGCGCGTCGCGTGGCGCTGGCCGGCGCCGTCGCCGGCGCGGTCCTGGTGACCGGGGGCTTCATCGCGACGACCCTCCTTCTCAATGGCGAGCTGAAAAACTCGCAAGACGCCAACGTCACGCTCACGGACGACAACACCACGCTGAAGAACACCGTCGAGGAGCTTATCCAGCCCTCCGACACGACCCAGGCGAAGGCCGAGGTCGCCAAGGCCGGCGAGCCGCCCGGCGTCGAGGGCTACATCTGGATCGGCGGGCGGTCGCAGGCGCTGCTGGCGCGCTATCCGGACGGCGAGCGGGTGACGCCGGGAGGCGTGGTCAAGGACGGCGTCTATCGGGCGCGAGCCAATATCGCGCTTCGGCAGGGCTATCCGGACGAGAACTACAACTCCGCGCCGCGCACGGGGGTGGTCGGCGACGGCGCCTTGCTGACGGCCCTGGAAGTCCCGGTCGCGATCGCGCGGCCCTCGGGCCCGCAATACTGGCTGCACGTGCGCCAGGCGATCACGGTCTACATCCAGTACCGGGGACGGCCGGAGCAGGCGGCCGCGCTTCGGCGAAGGCTGCTCGCCCTGGGCTACGACGCGCCGGAGCCCGAGAACCGCAGCGACGACCGGATCCCCGTCGCTCAGGTCCGCTATTTCCGTGACGAGGAAACGCCTTTCGCGACGCGGTTGAGGGCCGACCTGGCCGGGGCGCTCGGCGGCGAGGGGGCGTCGGCGAACCCGTCCTGCCGGCTTCTCGCCGACCTGCAGCCCGACCGAACCCATGTCCTGGAGGTCTGGGTCGACTTCACGGCCCGGACGGCCACGGCGACGGCCCAGTCCTGCGGCTAGGGGCGGTAGTCAGGGCGCGGCGGGGCCGGCCAGTGCCGCTGGTAGTGAGCGTCCGCCGCGAACGGCGGCGCGCGCCGTTCGCCGGTGCGCCAGTCGCCAAAGGCCTTCGACCAGGTGTCGACCTCCTTGGCATAGGCCCCGCCGCCGGCCGCTCGCACCGTCTGGTACATGATCGTGCGGCGCGGAAGGCTGACGCCCAGGTCTTTCATCGCGTCCAGGAAGATGCGGTCGGCGAAGGGGCGCTGCCCGGGTTCGCCGATCAGGTACAGCCAGTCGTGCAGGACCGCGGCCTTGGCGTGTCGGCCGAACGGCGGAAACACGCCGCGCGCGGCCGAGGGGATCGAGGCGAAGTCGGTGACATAGCCCTCGGGTACGTCGATCTGCGCGCCCGAGGCTGGATGGATGTAGCGGAAGGCGAAGGTCACGATGGCGCAGGTTCGCCCTTCCTTCTCGTCCTCGCTGTCCAGAATGGCCACCACCAGCGGCTTGGGCATCATCTGGGGATAGGCCTCGAGGCCTTTCTCCAGCGGGGGCTGGAGGGTCACGAAGGGCATGGCGGGTCTCCTCGGACGCGGCCTGGGCGCATCCGGACGGCGGGCTGCGCCTCCGGTGCGTGTGCCGATTGTCGCAAGCAATTCATAGTTGTGTCGTCGTGATTTCAAGCTCAAACTTGAGCTTGGGGGATGCGATGGTCAGCAGGACGGATATCGAGGACGCCATACGGGCCGATCCCGTGCGGGCCGAGCAGGCCTTGAAGGCTATTCAGGGCGGCGTTCAGCGCCCCGTGACCCTCGAAGCGTTGAGGCCCGTGGCCGATGAGCGCGGCATGTCCTTGGAGAGCATGCTGGCTTTTCAACTGGAGAAGCAGGGACTGCTCGAAGCCTATGGCGTGGCGCTGGCCGGGCGCGAGACCGCCGCGCCCATGGACCGGCGCTTCAGCAATTTCAGCGCCTTCGAGCGGGTCGGCAAGGCCGCGGCCTGCCGGATCGTGCTCGACAACGACATCACCGGGTCGGGCTGCCTGATCGGGCCCAGCCTGGTGCTGACGGCCTGGCACGTGATCGCCAGCGGCGCGCCCGACACCCCCGATCCCGTTCGCAAGCCGATCAGCGTGCTGCTCGCCGACGAGACGCGGCGCAGCGTGCTGAAGGTCAGCCACTACCTGTCGCCCTGCACGATCGCGGAGTTCGCCAACCAGTTTCCGGCCAACGACGCCGACTTCGCCGACTGTCACGACGTGGCGTTGCTGCGGCTGAGCCGCCCGGACGGGATGCGGCTGAACTTCCTGCGCGTGCCGGACGTGGCGCCGAGGCTGCCGTCGCAGGCCAACGTATTCGTCCTCGACTTCCCGGACGGACGTCCAAGCGGCTGGGGCATCGGGCGTGTCGAGCCCATCGCCGGCTTCGAAGCTCGCGTTCCCCACGACAGCCTCACCAACGGCGGTTCGTCCGGGGCCGCCTGCGTCAACACGCGCTACGAACTGGTCGGCATCCACCAGGGGCGGTGGGAGCCGGCGCGCCGGCTGGTGCCGCTGACCCGATTCCACGGTCCGGTCATGGAGCAGGTGCGGACCGACGTCGCGCCTCGGTTCCTGTGGTCCCTGACCGATACGCTCGACGGCCAGTTGGTCATTGGCCGGGATCTGTTCTTCGAGGGGGTGGCGGAAGCCTCGCGCCCCTGGGGGCGTGTGCGAGGCGTGCGGGTCAGCCGCATGAATCTGACGGCCGGAACCACGGGCTTGGCCTTTTCGGCCGCGCTGCTGGAGACCGTGCTGGACCGTGACCCGGGCCGTCACCTCCTGATCCGCCTGGGCTTCGACCAGCCCCTGCAGGATCTGCTGGGGCAGGTTCGCCGCCGCGCCGCCGAGGCGGGCCTGGCGCTGGAACCCGACGCGGCGCCGGAGGGGGCGCGGGCCGGAGACACGACGCCCGAGGCGGCCGTCGGCGACGAGGCCCGGCGGCTGGCGCAGGCGCTGGACGCGGCGGTCCTGGCGAAAGGGCCCGACCGGCTTTTGTGGTTCTTTTTCGAGAACCCGGCCGCGGGCCTGACCGAAGGCGAGCGGATCGCCTTCGAGGCGTTCGTGGACGCGGCGCTCAAGCAACCGGGGCTGCGGATGGTGATCGCCGGTTTCGAGACCATCAGCACCCCGGGCGAGGAGTTCGCCGACGCCGGGGCGGGCGCCAGCGAGGGGCCGCCGGGCCTGGTCGTGGAGTATGTGGGCCACATCAAGCGCCGCGAGGTCGAGATCCTTGTCGAGCGGGCGGGGCGCGCCTTGCAACTGGACCTGGGAGACGTCGGCGTTCGGCAGATCGCCAACCCGGCGCTGAGGAACTTGCCCTCGCAAAACGGCGTCTTCGACGTCGCCCACAGCGTCCAGATCGTGACCGTCGTGCGCGAGAGGCTGGTTGACTGGCTCGACGCCCAAGGGGAACGGCCATGAGCGCTTCCGACCAGCCCCCGCCGGAGCACGAACGGCCGCTTCCCGAGCTGGATGTGGCGGCGCCTTCGCTGACGGCCATGGAGACCGGCGCCGAGGAGGCGATCGGGTTCGCGCGCGAGTACGCGGCGCTTTCGGGTCCATTCGCGCCGGGAGACGCGCTGCGCGCGGCGGGCGCGTTCGCCGCCGACCGGCCGCTGGACCTGGCCGTCTCGGTGTCGGCGGCCCTTGCGTCGGCCTGTGACACCGGCGTGGGCAAGGCGTGGCTGCTGCGCGCCAGCGAACGCGCCTGGGATCTGAAGCGGCTTTCCGAGCAGGGATTGCTCGAGGTCGCCAAGCTTTGGCGCCGCAACCAGGGCGTGGACGCGGCGGCGAGCGACCTGCTCGACGCCTTGGACGGCAGGGGCGATTTCTCGACCGCCGCGGTGGCGGCTGCGCTGGAGGCGACGGAGGCGGGAAAGGATGGGGCCTTGCCCGATCTGCCGAGGCTGGCGGCGGCCCTGGAATGGAGCGGCGGGTTCGCTCCGGCGGCGTCCCTGCTGGCGCGCGTGCAGGCCGCCTTGAGCCGAGCCGACCAGAAGCGTCGCGGGGACCTGCTGCTGGAAGACGGCTTCCATGGGCGCGGCGACCTGGCCGAAAAGCTGGTCGACTGGATCTGCGCTCCTGAGGATTGGCAAAGCCGGGTTCGGACGCTCTATGTCAGCGGCCTGCCCGCGATCGGCAAGTCGACGCTTCTGGAACATGCGTTGCGGGAGGTGGCCAGCCGCGGCGTGGATGTCGTCGTCGCGCGGCTGGATTTCGACCGGGCCAGCCTGGACGTGCTGGATCGCCTGGGGCTCAGCCTCGAGGTCGCGCGCCAGGTCGCCAGCCAGGCGCCGGAGATCGCCGGCGAGTTGCGCGCGACGCGCCTCGAGGCCGTCTCCACGCAGGAGACCAGGATCAAGGGCTCCAGGGGGCGGGGATTTTTGCCCTATGCGCTGATCGAGGCGATCTCCGGCTATCTGCGCGACTCCAAGTGCAGGCTGGTGATCGTGCTGGATACGCTGGAGGTGCTGCGTGGCCGGGGCGAAACCCACCCAGGCCAGCTGTTCGAATGGCTCGATCAGCTGCGCAGGAGCGGTTTGGGGCCGCTGGTGGTGGTCGCGGCCGGTCGGGGGGACGCCTTGGAGCCGGTCCAGGACCGGGTAGCCGTGCCCCTGGCCCTCGACAGTCTGACGGAGACCGACGCCGCGGCCCTGCTGGCGCAGGCCCGGACGCCTCCGCAGCTGTGGGACACGATTATCCGGCGCGCTGACGGCGACCCGATGCAGCTGCGCCTGCTGGGCGCGGTCGCCCGGCGCGAGGGCGCGGCGGGCCTGGATCGGGAGGAAGGCGCGACCGTCACCCTCTATCGAAGCCTGGAATCGCGCCTGGGCGGTCGCCACGGCAGGATCGCGCGCTTCGTCCCCCTGTTTCGCCGCTTCGACAGCAGGCTGCTGGGCGAGGTCATCGCGCCGGTCGTCGGCCCCACGCGCCTGAGCCCGACCGAGGCGGCCGAGCTGTGGGCCGGTCTCAAGGAGCAGACGTGGCTGATCGGGGGGCGGTCCGCCGCCGGCTGGCTGGAGCCTCACCCCGACCTGCGCCGACGGCTGGCGGGCAAGCTCTACGAGGAGCGCTCCGGCCTCGCGCACAAGCTGCATAGGCGCGCGGCCCGATGGTTCGCGCGCCAGGCCGCGCCCTGGGCGGCCGCCGAGAGCCTCTATCACCGTCTCCAGGCGACGCGCTGGGAAGGGGACGATGCGCTGAAGGGCATGAACCTGGAAGCGGGGGTCACCTTCGAGCGAAACGACCTGGACGATCTGCCTGCGCCTGCCCGCGATGCGCTGCTGAGGGCCCGGGGCGAGCGAAGCTACGAGGGGCGCGGTTACGCCGCGGCCTCGGCGGGCCCGGTGTCGGCCGAGGCGGCCGGGGAACTGCGCATGCTGATCGGCAGGGGCGACCTGGCCGAGGCGATCTCCTTCTACGAGAACGTCTTCCGGCCCGCCTCCATCGACCCGGTCAGTGAAGCGGCCGAGGCGGCGCTGGTCCTGCTCTGGCGCACCGGTCGCTGGCGGCAAGCCCGGGATTTGGCGGACGAGCGCGCCTGGTCTCGTCCATGGGACGAAGCCCTGTTCGACACCTGGCCGGAAGCGGCGCTGGTCCGGCTGGAGATGCGGGCCGAGTTCCAGTTCACCGACCTGCGCCGCTGGTTCGGCGAGGCGGGGAACGAGGACAGGCGCGAACGGACGGCGCGGCTGATCATGGCCTCGAAGTCCAACCTGGCCTCCGGCGCCCTGGGGTTCGCCGCGGCGCCGCAACACCTGCTTCCGGGGCGGACCAACACCGTCGCCGCGGTTCAGGCGCTCTGGTCGGCCGACGCGCCCCGCGAGGATCTGCCGACCGCGCTTTCGATCGCCGAGGAGCGGCGGCGGCGCATAGACCCGACGGCGACCGCCGAGTCGCGTTTCTTCTTCTCCCAGGCGCGGGACGCCCAGGCCCTGGCCATCCTGTCGCCCTATGACGACCTCGGTGAGTGGCTGCTGCGCGACCGGCGCGACGGACGCCTGCAGGACATGCTGAACGCGCGGGTCGAGGCCTTTCCGGAGTTCGGGGCGCTGCGTCACGACCCGGCCGTCCCGACCGCCACGTTGTCGGCGCTGGGGCTCACGGCCGAATGGCTGTCGGCGGCCGGCTTTCTGCTGCGCGATCCGGACCTGCGGGCGATCGGCCGCAGCGCCGAGCGCTGGCGCAGCACCGCCGCGGGCTGGTGGCGCTATGCGCATCCGCCGCGCGGCTGGCGGGGCACGAAGACGGGTCTCGACGTCGTCACCGAGAATCGTCTCGAGGACCTGTTCGGCAGAGTGTCGCCCGGCGAGGCCGCGCGCGCGCAACTGGCGGCCTGGGTCGGCGGGGAGGCCGGAACGACGCGAATCCTGCGCGCCGCCAGGCTCGACCGGCTGAGGGACGACCTCGCTCAAGAGCCGCCGAAGGAGCCGCGTGAGCTGGCTCTGCGCGCGGCCTCCAAGCTTTCGCGGCGCTGGATCCCCGCCGCTTTCGTGCCCGCGTTGGCGATCCTGGCAATCGAACCCCAAGGGACGGACATGTCATGAGCAACAAGTTGGAAGAAAGCCGGGGCAGGCTGGAGAGCCTGCTGCCGCGCCTGGGCAAGGCGGCTGAAAGCCTCGCCAACGGCGGCGGCGAGAACCTGCGCAAGCTGGGCCTCCGGGCCTCCGTGCTTGACGCCGCCAGCGTGGCGCGCGCCCTGGAGGCCAAGCCCGGCAGGCTCGAGAGCGTCGGCGTCAATCCCATGGCGCTGGAGGCGATCGTCCGCCTCACGGGCCGTCCGCCGCTGGTCGTCCGCAACAACGCCGTCGTCATCGAGAAGGAGCTGCTGCTCGAGTTCCCGAGCGGCATCGTCGGGCTGATCAAGGGGGCCGAACCCGCCATCTCCTCGGTAGGACGCATCGAGTTCGTGAACCACGAGATGGCCTGGGGCGGTACGGGCTGGGTCGTGGATCGCTCGAAGGACGACGCCCTGGTCGTCACCAACCGCCACGTGGCCAAGCTGGTCGCCAAGCGCAGCCTCGACGGCAAGGCCGTCTTCGTCCGTTCCCCGTTCACCGGTGTCCGCTACGGCGCGAGCATCGACTTCAACGAAGAGGTCGAGGCCCGCACCACCGACGCTCGCAGCGCGGTCGCCACCGCCGTCGAGTACCTGGCCGACGACACCGAGGCGGACGTCGCCCTGCTGCGCGTGGCGCGGCCGAACGGCGTCGACTGGTCGTGGCCCGATCGCCTGGAACTGGCCGAGAAGGAAGCCGCACAGGGCGACCTGGTGGCCCTCGTCGGCTATCCCGCCTACGACACCCGCAACGACGTCACGGCCATGGAGCAATACTTCCGGGGCCTCTACGACGTGAAGCGCTTCGCGCCCGGCGAGATCACCCGTCCCGCCACCGCCGGCATCATCCTCAGCCACGACTGCACCTCGCTGGGCGGCAATTCCGGCTCGGCCCTCATCAGCCTGGAAAGCCGCGCGGTGGTGGGGCTGCACTTCGCGGGCGAATACGGCGTGGCCAACAGCGCGGTCTCGGCCGGCACCCTGCGCCGCCTGGCCTTCGGGGAGCGCACCTCCGTCGCCGGCGCGGTGTTCAAGGAAACGCACGCCGTCGAGGCCGCGGACGGGGTCCACAGGAAGGCGGACCTGAAGGACCGCGGCGGCTACGATCCCAACTTCCTCGGCGCGAACCTGCGGGTTCCATGGCCCGAACTCGAAGCCACGGTCGCCGCTGGGCTGGCCAAGCCGGACGATGCGTTGGCCGACCGGCCGCACGAACTGCGCTACACCCACTTCGGCGTGCTGTTCTCCGAGGCGCTGAAGCTGCCGGCCGCCACGGCGGTCAATATCGACGGCGAGAAGGCGGTGCGCATCAAGCGCGGCGACGACAAGTGGTACGTCGACGCCCGGATAGATCCGGCCTCGCAGTACACGGCCAAGCACTATGCGGATCGGGCTATCGATCGGGGCCACATGGTCCGCCGCGAAGACCCCAATTGGGGCCCCGATGCGAACCAGGCCAATTTCGACACCTTCCACTACACGAACTCGGCGCCGCAGCACTCGCTGCTGAACCAGGGCAAGACCCTGTGGCAGGGGCTGGAGAACTACATCCTCGACAACAGCCGGACCGAGGGCTTCCGGGCCTGCATATTCACCGGTCCCGTCCTCAACGGCGACTACGAGTATCTCGACGAGGAGGGCGGGGTCCGCGTGCCGCTGGAGTTCTGGAAGGTCGCGGTGATGGCCGTGAAGACCCAGGACGGCCGCGACGTCCTGCACGCCACGGCCTATCTGCTGAGCCAGGGCCAGCTCATCCGAAAGCTGCTGGAGGATCGCAACCGCAGCGAGGCCGTCGAAGGCTTCCGCCTCGGCGCCTATCGGACCTTCCAGATCGCGATCAAGGATCTGGAGGAGGCCACGGGCATGAACTTCCACGATCTCAGGAACCATGACCCACTGGCCGCGACCACAGCCGGCACGGAGGCCATCGACAGCGGCCTGCCGCTGTTCGTGCCCCTGGCCGAGCCCGGAGACCTGGTGCTTTAGGACGTAGCGATATTCACCGGTTGAGACGAAAACCTCGTCCTTCGACAAGCTCAGGATGAGGTTTTTCTATCGCTTGGGTCTGTAAATGGTCCTCACCCTGAGCTCATCGAAGGGCGAGGGCCACGCACTGAGCCTCGATGTCGATAGAACCTAAGGCGAGGGGTAGCTGCCTCGCCGGGCGACGCCTCAGGCGTCGGGCGATTTCGCGCGCGGGGCCAGGGCGGTTTCCAGGCAGCCGATGATGCTGTCGCCGCTGAAGGGTTTCTTGAGGAAGCAGGTGGCGCCCAGGTCCAGGCCTCGGGCGCGGGCGCGGGCGTCGTCGAAGGCGGTGATCAGGATCACCGGCGTGGGCACGCCCCGCTCGCCCAGCGCCTGCTGGATGTCGAAGCCGGAAAGGCCGGGCATCTGCACGTCGCTGATCAGGCAGTCGGCGCCGTCCGAAACTTCGGAGGCCAGGAAGGCCGCGGCTGAATCGAAGCTGGCGACGCGGTGGCCCAGCGAGCGGATCAGGGCCTCCAGCGAGGTCCGGATGGCTTCGTCGTCGTCCACGACGGCGATCAACGGGGCTTGCGACACCAACTCGACCCTTTCGGTCCCGGCGGCCCGCACGGGCGAGCGACGGCGACGAGCCTCCTATCTGCCGCAAGCGGCGAGCGCGTGGAACTATACTCGGGTGTGTGGCGTCAGGTCGCGGCGGCGCCCAGCTGCTCGGCCATGCGCACGAACTCGACCACCGAGCGCGCCTGCATCTTCCGCATGGCCGCGCCGCGATGGATCTTCACGGTGATCTCCGACAGGCCGATCTCGAAGGCGATCTGCTTGTTCATCAGCCCTTCGGCGACCAGGCCCATGACCTGGCGCTCGCGCGTGGTCAGGGTTTCGTAGCGGCGGCGCAGGTCGTCCAGGCCCGAGCGCTCGGCCCGCAAGGCGTGGTCGCGGTCGATGGCGGCCATCACCGCGTCGAGCATGTCCTGGTCGCGGAAGGGCTTGGCCAGGAAGTCGACGGCCCCGGCCTTCATGCCGCGCACGGTCATGGGGATGTCGCCGTGGCCGGTCATCAGCACCACCGGCATGCGGATGTCGGCGGCGTTCAGCTGGGCCTGGAAGTCGAGGCCGCTGACCCCGGGGAGTCGAACGTCCAAGACAAGGCAGCCGGCGTCATGCGCATGTCCCGAGCGGAAGAAGTCCTGGGCGTTGCCGAACAGGCGCGTCTCCAGCCCGACGGACCGGAACAGGCTGTCGAGGGCCTCTCGCAGGGGGCCGTCGTCGTCGACAATGTGCACCGTCGGATTGGACATGGACGAATAGCTGGACCCGCCGCCGGCGCGGCGTCAACAATGGGGGAGCGCATCCTTCGGTGAGCTCGATGCACGACCGTACGGGCGATGTCTTGGACATATCGGCCAATAGCTTGGCCGGGCTGCTGGACGCGGCTCATGAGCCGATCCTCGTGCGCGACCTCGAGGGGCGGATCCTGTTCTGGAACCAGGGCTGCGAGGCCCTTTACGGCCATGGCCGCGAGGTCGCGCGCGGCGCGCTGGCGCCGGATCTCCTGAGCACGGTGTTTCCCGCGCCGCTGGACCAGATCACCGCCCGGCTGCTGGCCGAAGGGCGCTGGGAGGGCGAGGTCACGCGCCGCCTGGCCGACGGCCGCGAGGCGGTGATCGCCCTGCGGTGGTCGCTGCGCCGCGACGTGTCGGGCGGGGTCGAGGTGCTGGAGACGGGGCGCGACGTCACCGAGGCCCGCAAGGCCGAGGAGGCCCTGCGCCGCAGCGAGTACCGCTTCCGCAACGTCTTCCACGCCATGAGCGTGTCGTTCTGGGAACTCGATTTCTCGGCCCTGGCCGGAATGTTCGGCGCCCTGCGCGCCAAGGGCGTGACCAGCCTGCGGGCCCACATCGCCGAGAACCCGCGCTTCGTGCGGCAGATGATGGAGGCCAGCCAGGTCGTCGACGTCAACGACAAGTCGTTGCAGCTGTTCGAGGCCACCCGCGAACAACTTCTGGGGCCGGTCGACCGCTTCTGGCCGCCGTGCAGCGAGCACGTCTTCGCCGCCAGCGTCATCGCCGCGCTGGAGAAGAAACCGCACTACGAAAGCGAGGCGCGCTTTCGCACCTATGACGGCCGCGAGTTCGACGGCCTGTTCACCTGCTGCTATCCGCGCGAATACCTGCCGCAGGGCGCGACCCTGGTCGGGGTCATCGACATCACCGATCGCCTGCGGGCGCAGGAAGACCTCGCGCGGGTGCAGGCCGAACTGGCCCACGCGGCGCGGATCTCGACCCTGGGCGAGCTGACCGCCTCGATCGCCCACGAGGTCAACCAGCCGCTGTCGGCCATCGTCACCAACGGCGAGGCGGGGCTGCGGTGGCTGCGGCGCGCGACGCCGGACCTGGAGGAGGTGGGGCGGGCCTTCGACCGGATGATCGGCGAGGCCAACCGCGCCTCGGGCGTGATCGGCCGCATCCGGACCATGGCCGTGAAGGGCGAGCCCGAGAAGGCGCGGCTTTCGCTGGGGCCTCTGGTCGAGGATTCGGTGCTGCTGGTGCGGCGAGAGCTGACCACGCATGACGTGGCGCTGCGGGTGCAGGTCCCCGCCGACCTGCCCGAGGTCGAGGGCGACCGGGTCCAGTTGCAGCAGGTGCTGGTCAACCTGATGGTCAACGCCGCCCAGGCCATGGCCGAGGCGCAAGAGCGCGTGCTGACGATCCGCGGATCGGCCGATGAGGCGATGGTGACGCTGTCGGTCGCCGACACCGGACCCGGCGTGCCGCCCGAGCGGCTGGTCCAGCTGTTCAACGCCTTCTACACCACCAAGGCGGGCGGGATGGGCATGGGCCTGTCGATCTGCAAGACTATCGTCCAGGCCCACGGCGGCGAGATCACGGTGGTTTCCGCGCCGGGCGAGGGCGCGAGCTTCGTGCTGAAACTGCCTCGCGCCGGGGTCGCGCAAGAGGCTGATTGATGAAATGTGCTCATCAGCCCGTGCAAAGCTGAGCGGCTAATTTTACGGTCGCGCGCGCGCTAGTTTGGCTTCGCGAGGCTCCTCCCCGGGTCTCCGCCTCCCCAAAAAGCCAATCGGAATATCCTGCACATGGCCATCAAAGCCTATGGCGCCTTCGCCGCCGACAAGCCGCTGGAAGCGATGGACATCACGCGCCGCGCCGTCGGCCCGAACGATGTCCAGATCGAGATCGCCTACTGCGGCGTCTGCCACTCCGACCTGCACACCGTGCGCTCGGAATGGGCCGGCACCCTCTTCCCCTGCGTGCCTGGCCACGAGATCGTCGGCCGCGTCTCGGCCGTCGGCGGCCAGGTCAGCCGCTTCAAGGAAGGCGACGTGGTCGGCGTCGGCTGCCTGGTCGACAGCTGCAAGCACTGCCACTCGTGCGACGACGGCCTGGAGCAATACTGCGAGAACGGCTTCGTCGGCACCTATAATGGTCCCACCGCCGACGCCCCCGGCCACACCCTGGGCGGCTATTCGCAACAGATCGTCGTCAAGGACGACTTCGTGCTGAAGATCAGCCACCCCGAGGAGCAGCTGGCCGCCGTGGCCCCGCTGCTGTGCGCTGGCATCACCACCTACTCGCCGCTGCGCCACTGGAACGTCGGCCCTGGCAAGAAGGTCGGGATCGTCGGCATCGGCGGCCTTGGCCACATGGGCGTCAAGCTGGCTCATGCCATGGGCGCGCACGTCGTGGCCTTCACCACCTCGGAAGCCAAGCGCCAGGACGCCCTGGACCTGGGCGCCGACGAGGTCGTGGTGTCGCGCAACGCCGAGGAGATGGCCGCCCACGCCAACACGTTCGACTTCATCCTCAACACCGTCTCGGCCAGCCACAGCCTCGACGCCTTCACCGCCCTCTTGAAGCGCGACGGGACCCTGTGCCTGGTCGGCGTGCCGGAGCATGCTCACCCGAGCCCCGACGTCGCGGCCCTGATCTTCAAGCGCCGGGCGATCGCCGGCTCGCTGATCGGCGGCATCGCCGAGACCCAGGAGATGCTCGATTTCTGCGCCCAGCACGGCATCGTCTCCGAGATCGAGAAGATCGACATCCAGGAGATCGAGACCGCCTACGAGCGCATGCAGAAGAGCGACGTGAAGTACCGCTTCGTGATCGACAGCGCCTCGCTGGCCAAGGCGTAAGGCCCGGAGGCCCGCGCGTCCGTCGAGGGCGCGCGGGCCACCCCCGGCGATACCGCTCTCATACCTGGGTATGAGGCCGCCACACCCAGGGAGCGCGACGATAAGCCCAGGTGCGATGGCGACGCGGACGTCGTGGGAAGAACAATGATCCCCGAAAAGAGAGGGCCCTTGGGGGGCGCTCCAGCCAGGGATCGAAACCATGTCCTTCCTCGCCGTCGACACCGTTTCCGCCACGCCCGTCGCGGGCCTGCGGGTTCCGCACGACCTGGCCGGCGAGCCCCGCACCTTCGAAGACCTGCGCGAGGTGCTGGCGGCGCTGGAGCGCTCGCTGGAGCCGGACGCCCAGGCCGCCCGCGCCCTGGTCGCCCGGGCCTCGGCCATCGTCGTCGGCGTGGGCGCGCAGGCCGTCGCGCCGATCCAGGGCGGCCTGGCCCCCTGGCAAGCCCGCAAGCTGCGCAAGCACATCGACGAGAATCTCGACGCCAGCCTGACCACGGCCGTGCTGGGCGAGATGGTCGCGCTCAGCGCCAGCTATTTCGGCCGGGCCTTCAAGGCCACCTTCGGCGAGACGCCGCACGCCTACATCACCCGCCGTCGACTGGAGGCGGCCAAGAACCTGATGCTGGCCACCCGCGATCCGCTGAGCCAGATCGCCTACCAGTGCGGCTTCGCCGACCAGTCGCACCTGTGCCGCCTGTTCCGCCGCTCGGCCGGCGTGGCGCCCCAGGCCTGGCGCCGGGCCAACCGCCTGGCGGCCTGAGGCGCGTCTCCACCCAGCGACCGTTCCGGCCGAACCGCGCGCCGGCCCCGCCGATCCGGGCCACACGTCCTTCCGGGAGATCCCAGGAGGACAAGACCATGGCCAGGTGGTTGAAGACCGGCGCGGACGTGACGGCGGTGGCGAACGCGGACCGGGCGGTGCGCGAGACGGTGGAGGGCATCCTCGCCGACGTGGCGGCCCGCGGCGACGCGGCGGTGCGCGACCTGTCGGTGAAGTTCGACGGCTGGGATCGCGAAAGCTATCGCCTGTCGCCGGCCGAGATCCAGGCCTGCATCGACCAGCTGTCGGCCCGCGACCTGGCCGACATCGAGTTCGCCCAGACCCAGGTGAAGAACTTCGCCCAGAAGCAGCGCGAGACCCTGCTCGACCTCGAGGTCGAGACCCTGCCGGGCGTGGTGCTGGGCCACAAGCACATCCCGGTGGGCGCGGCCGGCTGCTACGTGCCGGGCGGCAAGTATCCGCTGTTGGCCTCGGCCCACATGTCGGTGCTGACGGCCAAGGTGGCCGGCGTGCCGCGCGTGGTCACCTGCGCCCCGCCGTTCGGCGGCAAGCCCGCCCCGGCCATCGTCGCGGCCCAGGCCCTGGCCGGCGCCGACGAGATCTACTGCCTGGGCGGCGTGCAGGCCGTGGCGGCGATGGCGCTGGGCACCCAGACCATCGCGCCGGTCGACATGCTGGTCGGCCCCGGCAACGCCTATGTGGCCGAGGCCAAGCGCCAGCTGTTCGGCCGCGTGGGCATCGACCTCTTCGCCGGGCCGACCGAGACCCTGGTCATCGCCGACGATACGGTGGACGGCGAACTGTGCGCCACCGACCTCCTGGGCCAGGCCGAGCACGGCCCCGACAGCCCGGCCATCCTGCTGACCACCTCGCGCAAGCTGGCCGAGGACACCATCGCCTGGATCGAGAAGCTGCTGGAGGTGCTGCCGACCGCCGCCATCGCCCGTCGGGCCTGGGAGAGCTTCGGCCAGGTGATCCTCGCCGACAGCGACGCCGAGATGGTCGAGATCGCCGACAAGATCGCCTCCGAGCACGTGCAGGTGATGACCGCCGACCCGGACTATTTCCTGCGCCACATGACCAACTACGGCGCGCTGTTCCTGGGCGAGCGCACCAACGTCTCGTACGGCGACAAGGTGATCGGCACCAACCACACCCTGCCGACCAAGCTGGCGGCCCGCTATACCGGCGGCCTGTGGGTGGGCAAGTTCCTCAAGACCTGCACCTATCAGAAGGTGCTGACCGACGAGGCCTCGGCCCTGGTCGGCGAATACTGTTCGCGCCTGTGCGCCCTGGAGGGCTTCGCCGGTCACGGCGAGCAGGCCAATATCCGCGTGCGCCGCTACGGCGGTCGCGAGGTGCCCTATGCGGGCGCGGCCTCGCCCGTGCTGGCCGCGGAGTAGGGCGCTTGGACCTGCCCCGCACGCCCTCGTTCCGCCTCGACGGCCGCCGGGCCCTGGTGACGGGGGCGGGACGGGGCATCGGCCTGGCCGCCGCCGCGGCCCTGGCGCAGGCCGGGGCCGAGGTGACCCTGGCGGCGCGGTCGGCGGGCGAGATCGAGGCGGCCGCGCGGGCGATCCGAGACGAGGGCGGGCGGGCGCAGGCGCTGGTGCTCGACGTCGGCGATCTGGCGGCGGTGAAGGCCGCCATCGCCGCGACGCCGGCCTTCGACGTGCTGGTCAACAACGCCGGCACCAACCGTCCCAAGCCCTTCGCCGAGGTGACCGAGGACGACTACGACGCCGTGCTGGACCTCAATCTCAAGGCCGCCTTCTTCGTCGCCCAGGCCGTGGCCGGGCGGATGCTCGAGGCCGGCGTGAAGGGCTCGATCGTCAACCTGACCTCGCAGATGGGCCATGTGGGCGGCGCGCGGCGCAGCCTCTACTGCGCGTCGAAGTGGGGGCTGGAGGGCTTGTCCAAGGCGATGGCGCTGGACCTGGCGCCGCACGGCATCCGGGTGAACACCATCGCCCCGACCTTCATCGAGACCCCGCTGACCAGACCGTTCTTCGAGGACAAGGCCTTCCTCGACAGCGTGCTTTCCAAGATCAAGCTGGGCCGCCTTGGCCAGGTCGAGGACCTGATGGGCGCGGTGGTGTTCCTGGCCTCCGACGCCAGCGCCCTGATGACCGGCAGTTCGCTGGTGGTCGACGGCGGCTGGACGGCCGACTGAGAAGCCGGTTCAGGGCGCCTGGTGGGCGGGCGCGGAGCCGCGCGATCCGGATGACGCCTTCCGCGCCCAGCCCCTGGTGACCGCGGCGCCCAGGTCGATGCCCGGACGCTCTATGAAGCGGTAGGTCGCCGTCGCGATCAGGTAGGTGAGGACGAGCGTCAGCGGCGCGGCCCACGCGCCCAGTTGCGCGGCAGGCACGCCCATGCGGCCGAGGATCACGATGACCCCGTACAGCGGGATCATGTGCACGAGGTAGATCGAATAGGAGATCTCGCCGAGGCGCTTGAGCGGCGCCGACGAGAGCAGGCGATCGATGGACGGGCCGGCCAGGGGCAGGCGGCCGCCCACCGCGGCGATCACGCACAGCCAGATGGCCAGCACGATCAGTTGCGGCGCGCCGTCCATGAGGACGACCCCGAGGCAGGCCGCGGCGAGCACGCCCATGGCCCACTTGTCGAACCGGCGCTCGAGGGCGAAGTAGCTGGCCCCGCCCACGACGAAGTGCAGGATCTTGGCGCCGAGATAGGCCTTGGAGAACAGCGGGGCGGCCAGCAGCAGGAGCGCGACCGCGGCGCCCAGCAGCAGCCAGCGTTGGCGCGCCTTGACCGCCCAGACCATGAACGGCGCCAGCAGGTAGAACTGCCATTCGAGCGAAATGCTCCAGGCCTGGCCGACGAGGGTGTAGGCCGCCCGCGGCAGCAGGGAGGACGGGACGATCCCCTGGGCCAGCGGCAGGTGCGTGGCCAAGTGCAGCGGCAGGTGGGCGCGCGCCATGTCGACCAGTCCGCTGCGGCCGAGGTTGGCCGGCGACAGCGCCTGGACCCGTTCCCAGGCCTCGCCCTGCACGCCCAGGAGGGCGGTCGAGACCGCGAGGACCGCCAGGTAGAGCGGAAAGAGGCGGAAGGCGCGGCGCAGGATGTAGGGAGCGTAGGGCTCCTGTTTCTGGTCGATGAGGCGGGCGATCACGAAGCCCGACAGCAGGATGAAGACGTCCACCGCCAGGGTGTTCTGGTCGATCCCCGGCAGCCGCCAGCCGAAGGTCAGCGAGACGTGTCCCAGCACCACCCACACGGCCATCAATCCGCGCAGGCCTTCCAGCGCGGCGATCTTGGGCTTGATCGGTTCCGACATCGCATCCCCCCGGACTTGAAGCCTGGCTATAAGCCTGGGTCGGCGCCGATCCACAACAGCAAAGCGGGCTCGCGCTCAAGCTGAGCCCTGGCCCGGGGGCTTATCGCCGCATTGATGAGCGGCGAGGGCGGGGAATTGCCCGCGAGCGCGCTCGACCGGCGCGAGACCTGGGCAATGGACGGCCAAAGCGCCTTGCGATAAGCCTCGGCGACCAGCGCGGGCATGGCGAAACTGGTAGACGCAGCGGACTTAAAATCCGCCGGCCGCAAGGCCTTGCCGGTTCGACCCCGGCTGCCCGCACCAAGGCCCCAGCCTAGACGATGGTCAGCGACGGGTCGGTGTCCAGCGTTCCATTGACGGTGCAGGCGCCCGGCGAACCGGGAATGACCGTGTTGGAGAAGACCACCTTGCCGGGGCTGCCGTTGGCCCACCCGGTGAAGAACGGCCCGCTGCACGATCCGAGGATCGTGTTGAAGCTGAAGGTCGAGAAGAGCACCTGGGTGGTCGTGTCGGGGTAGACGTACCAGGAGAACGCGGTGGGGCTCACGAGCCAGCCGCATTGCCAGTCGCCCGCAGAGAAGCTGCCGCCCCTGATTTCCGCGTGGAAGCCGCCGTTCACGACCTTGGCGTCCAGCAGGACACTGCAGGTGACCGAGACGCCGCCTTGCTCGATCGTCAGGTTGCCGGTGAACTTCACCGGGTCCCGAGGATTGGGAACGAAGTTCGCGGCGGTCGCGGAGGCGGCGGGGATCGCGGCGGCCAGGGCGACCGCGCACAGGAGCGCTACGGCTTTCGACATTGGGGGACCTCCCGGTTCGGCTGGGTTTGATCAGGGGATGAGCGTCACCGAATGGGAGACTTCCAGCGTGCCCGTGATGGCGCAGACGCCCGGCGATCCGGGAATCGTCGCGTACATGAGGGGGATCGCGCTCGGAGGTCCGTTATGCCAGTTGGCGTTCACGGTCCCGCTGCAGTTGCCCAGAATGGTGTTGAGGCTGACGCCTGAGATGCTCACCGTGTTCGATGAGGTGGGGGCGATGATCCAGGGAAAGCCGGAGGGGGTCACCAGCCAGCCGCATTGCCAGTCTGGGCCATACCCGAAATCACCGTTGATGATGTGGGCGTAGTGGCCTGCGGACGTGACGTAGCCGTACAAGGTTACGTCGCAGGATACCCATCCTGCCTGCTCGAACATCAGGCGGCCGGTCAGACGGATTTCGGTTGCCGGCGGGTTGAAGGTGGCGGCGGAGCCGACGCCGGGCGCCGCGGCGCCCGCTATCGCGGCGGCCAGCGCGGCCGCGCGCAGGATGAGGGTGTTCTTCGACATGATGAGACCTCCCAGCTTCGTTCATCCGTTCTGTTGGCGAGTTCGGCCGCCCCCTATTGAAGGGTGACGCCGCCTGAGACGTAGAGGTCGCCGACGAAGGAGCAGTTGACCGGCGCGCCCGGTATCGACGCCGACCAGAATTCCAGGCTGCTGGAGAAGGGGGCATAGTTGCGCCACCGGACGTAGGCCGTGCCGCTGCATGCGCCGGCGGGCGTGAGCAGGGCCATACCGGAAATGCTGACCGAGCTCGTGCTGGTCGGGGTGACCGTCCAGGGAAACGCGACCGGAAGGATCAGCCATCCGCACTGCCAGTCGCCGCCGGTGAAGACGCCGTCCGTGATCGTCATCGACGTGCCGCCGGAGTTCACCGAGGCGTTCAGAGAGACGTAGCAGCTGAGCGTGGTCGTCTCGTTGGTGGTCAGGTAGCCGCTGAGGTTCACGAAGGACGGATTGGGCGTGAACGTCGCGGCCGCGGCAGGCGTCGTCATGCCGGCGAGAGCCAGGGCCGAGGCAAGGGCGGCGTACTTGGACACGGCGCATCTCCCCAATCGCACGCTTCTTTGGTTCGATGTGCTATTTACACGGCTTTAAGTTTAATGGCAAACGCTGAGGTTGTATTGCTTGCTCAGGCCTTCGTCGCGCGACCGGCCGACCGCGCCCTTCTCCGCCTCCACGCCAGCGCCGCCAGCCCCGCGGCGAACGCCACCAGCTCGGCGTAGCTCCACAGATAATAGGCCGAGAAGAAACCCCACTGGCGCAGCGAGTGGTCCAACGCGAAGGCGACGTGGGTGAGGACGATGAGGAGCTGGAAGGCGGTCATGAACAGCAGCCAGATCCGGCGATCGAACAGGGTCAGGCCGACCAGCACGCTGAGATAGACGAGGTCGATGGCGAAGATGCCCCACTGGGTGAGGCTTTTGTCCTCGATCTCGGCCAGGGCCGAACCGACCCAGGCCAGCATGGTGGCGACGGCCAGCAGTCGCTCGAGCCGGCCGCCCATCCACAGCGCCACGCCGCAGACCACGAACATCGCGCCGGCGCCGAGCTGGGTCGGCAGGATGCTGAACATGAGGCCCCCGAACAGTGTCCGGGGGCCATTGTCGCGACGAATCGCGGGCGTCGGAAGAGGCTGAGGCCTTGGTCAGGCCGACTTCACCACCTCCAGGAAGCCGGTGCGGGTGGGATCGCCGTCCTCCTCCTTGTCGCCGCCGCCGACCAGGGTGACGCGGCGCAGGCCGATCTGGTCCTTGGCGTCGGCCAGGGCGCCGTGGGCGGCGATCAGCGAGCGGCGGACGTCGGCCAGGCCGGAGGCGGCCTCCATCACGTGGTCGACGGCCTGCTGGCCGACGCCGGCGGCGACCCTGGCCTGAAGGCGTGCGCGGGGCATGGCGGCGATCAGCTCGCCCATGGCGGCCAGGGTGTTGTCCACGGCCTCCTCGGCGGTGAACAGGCGGGTGGCGAGGTGCTCGGCGACGATGCGGCGGTTCATGAAGCGGTGTCCCCTCGGAAGTCCGGCGCTCCGGCAGGCGCTGTCCGGACGATGATCGAAGGCGCCGGCGGGCGCCTCCTGGGGAGGGCTGCCTCAGCCGTGGCGCAGGTTCTGGAAGAGCTCGACCACCTGGCGGGCGCTGAGCAGCCCGCCGATCAGCATGGCGAAGCCGAGCGCGATGGCCAGGACGGCCAGGAGGCGGAAGGCGGGGGTCAGAGCATGGTCGGATCCTCCGCGTATTTCTCGCGGAAGCCATCGTCCAGCACCGTGGCGGTGATGGTCAGGATCTCCCTCAGCACCATCTCGGCCGGCTTGGCCGCCGATTCCTTGCGGATCGCCGAGACCAGGTCGGCCACCAGCGGCTGCAGTTCCAGCGGGGCCAGGTCGGTCAGCTGGCGCTGCAGCTGAGACCAGCCGAAGGCCGGGACCGCCGGCTCTGGCGGCAGGGGCGGCCAGGCCTGCTCGAAGGCGGTCACCGCCTGGCGGATCTGCCGGGCCTTCCAGACCAGCAGGCCCAGTCGGTGCTCCTGCAGGCTGGTCGTGTTCGCCGGCGGCGGGATGGTGTTGTCGGGAAACTCTTTCACTGGGGTCGAAGGCCTCGGTTGATTGCGAGGCCGACGGTGGCGAGGAGGGCGGGGCGCCCGCCAGTCCGATTGGATCGGGGTGGGATTGAATCCCATAGTCGCCGGGGGCGAATCCCACGGTCCCGGCGACCCGCTCGTGCTCGCTCAGCACCCGGGCGGCGGCCCGCCGGCCGTTGACGCCAAGCTTGCGGCAGGCGCTTTCCACCAAGGCGTCGGCGCGCGACTTGGAGACCCCCATCAGCGGGCCGATTTCCTTGGAAAGCCTGTGTTCGCTGACCAGGCGAAGGGCTTCCCGTTCGCGTTTGGTCAACAGTTCGAGGCCGGCGGTGATGTGGGGCATGTCGGGCATGAGGGCGAGCGGAAGGAAACTACTCGATCTAAGAGGGAGGTGCGTTGCGGCCGGTGACGGCTACGTCGATAGATAGCCGAGTTCTGTGAGCTTCGGACAATATCGATGACGACAACCGGCCCGGATCCCATCGACCTTGCGGTCGGAACCCGCATCCGTATTCGTCGCCGTTATCTGAAGGTCAGCCAGGACGACCTGGCCGCGGCGCTGGGCCTGACCTTCCAGCAGATCCAGAAATACGAGCGGGGCGAGAACCGTGTGTCGGCCTCGATGCTGGTGCGGATCGCCGGCCGGCTGGAGACGACGGTGGCGGCCCTGGTGGGCGAGGACGCGCCGTCCGGCGAGGATTCGGCCATGCTGGCGGCGCTGACCCTGCCCGGCGCGCTCGACCTGCTGCACGCCTACGCCGCCGCCGGGCCCAAGACCCAGCGGGCGCTGCTGGGCCTGGCCCAGTCGCTGCTGGCGGCCGACGAGGACTAGGCCTCCAGCCGCGCGACATTGGAAACCCCGAGGTCCGCCAGGGTCTTCTCCAGTTCGACGGCGGCGGCCTCGACCTCGGCCGGATCGCGGCCGCGGATGACGAGGCTGGCGCCGTAGAGGTCCGGCGGCGCGAAGAACGGATAGCTGCCGATCGACAGGTCCGGGTGGGCCTTGGCCACCGCTTCCAGCGGCGCGGCGATCGTGCCCTCGCCCGTGCCGGTGACGCGCACGGTCGCGGCCACCACGACGGCGCCGGTGCGCAGGCGCGGGCCGACGTCGTCGAGCATGCCGCGCATGATCGCCGGCACGCCGGCCAGCACGAACACGTTGTCCTTCTGGAAGCCGGGCGGGCCCTGCACCGGGTTCTTCACCAACGTGCCGCCTTCGGGCACGTGGGCCATGCGGCGGCGGGCGGCGTTGGGCTCGCCCCAGCGCTCGCGCAGCATGGCCATGATCTCGGGATGCTCGGGGGCCGTGACGCCGAAGGCCTTGGCCACCGAATCGGCGGTGATGTCGTCGTGGGTGGGGCCGATGCCGCCGGTGGTGATCAGGTAGTCGTACTTGGTCCGCAGGGCGTTGACCGCCTCGACGATCTCCTGCTCGACGTCGGGGACCACGCGCGCTTCGCACAGGTCCACGCCGTAGGTCGCCAGGTACTTGGCGATGGCGTTGAGGTTCACGTCCTGGGTGCGGCCCGACAGGATCTCGTCACCGATGATCAGCACCGCCGCCGTCACCCGATCCTTGCTGGCCGTCATGCGCGTCGCTCCTATTGTCGCCACTAGGACTTAAGGCCAGCCCGGGCGGCGGGCAACGGCGTCGTGCGGTCGATCGGGTTCGCGCGCGTCCAACCCCCGATTGACACCCGGGTCGGCGTGGCAGCTTATCGCTGCATCTTTCAGCTTAACCATTGAGCCGTGATGCGCGCCTTCGTCGTTTCCGCCCTGATCTCCATCGCCGTGGCCGGTTCGGCCGCCGCCCAGACCGCCGCCCCCACGGACGCCGCCGCGCCGGCCGTCGCCGACAAGAAGGCCGAGAAGAAGAAGGACTCCGGCGTCGTCTGCCGCCGCGAGCGCGTCGTCGGCAGCAACCGCCCGGTCCGGATCTGCACCACGGCCGCCCAGCGCGACACCGACAAGGAAGCCGCCCGCACCCTGCTCGACGGCCGCGCGCCCAACAGCACCGACGCCCCCGACGGCGGGTCGGCGAACTGACGCCTTCGGCATCGTGCGTCTTCCGCAACCGCTGACCCGCGGTCGCATCGTCCAGCGCTACAAGCGGTTCTTCTGCGACCTGGTGCTGGACGACGGCCGCGAGATCACAGCCCACTGTCCCAACTCCGGCGCCATGCTGGGCGTGAACCTGCCGGGGCAGGGGGCGTGGATCTCGTACTCCGACGATCCCAAGCGCAAGCTGGCCTGGACGCTGCAACTGGTCGAGGCCGCCGGTCCCGATGGGACGGGCCTGGTCGGGGTCAACACCCTGCTGCCCAACAAGCTGGTGGCCGAGGCCCTGGTCGGCGGGGTGATCCCCGAGCTCACCGGCTACGCCTCGATCCGGCCCGAGGTGAAGTACGCCGCCGCCAGCCGCGTCGACTTCCTGCTGACCGATCCCGACCGGCCGCCGTGCTGGCTGGAGGTCAAGAACGTCCACCTGTCGCGCTCGCCGGGCCTGGCGGAGTTTCCCGACTGCAAGGCCGCCCGTTCGACCCGCCACCTCGAGGACCTCGCCGCCCAGGTCCGTGAGGGCCACCGCGCCGTGGCGCTGTTCGTCGTGCAGCGCGAGGACTGCGAGGCCTTCCAGGCCTGCCGTGAACTCGACCCGGCCTTCGCCGCCGGTCTGGACCGCGCCGCCGAGGCGGGGGTGGAGGTCATGGTCTGGGCGTGCGCGATGAGCACGGAAGAGATCAGGATCGCGCGGCCGATCGTGTGGAGGCGCTGATCGCCTCCCTCCCCCTTGATGGGGAAGGAAGCACTCGGCGCCCCCGGTTGAAATTTCATGCTATCGTCGCGACATAAGCCCGACCGGCATCCAGTGTTTCCTGCGCGCCGCGTGGCCGCGCCCCTGTTTGAGATTGAACGCCCATGACCCTCGACGACGCCTTCGAGATCGAGACCGAGACCCGCACGGGCCAGATCAAGATCCACAAGCCCGAAGACTTCGAGGGCATGCGCCGCGCCGGCCGTCTGGCCGCCGAGTGCCTGGACATGCTGATCCCGCATGTCGTGCCGGGCGTGTCGACCGACCACCTGGACGCCCTGGCCCGCGAGTTCATCCTCGATCACGGCGCCCTGCCGGCCTGCCTGTTCTATCGCGGCTATCCCAAGACGGTCTGCATCTCGCGCAACCACGTGGTCTGCCACGGCATCCCGGGCGACTGGACGCTGCGCGAGGGCGACATCGCCAATATCGACGTCACCGTCATCGTCGACGGCTGGCACGGCGACACCTCGCGCATGTACGGCGTCGGCGACGTGGGCCCGCGCGCGCGTCGCCTGGTCGACATCACCTATGAAAGCCTGGCCCGGGGCCTGGCGGCCGTGAAGCCGGGCGCGACCCTGGGCGACATCGGCCACGCCATCCAATCCTACGTCGAGGCCCAGCGCTGCAGCGTCGTGCGCGACTTCTGCGGCCATGGCCTGGGCAAGGTGTTCCACGACGCTCCCAACATCCTGCACTTCGGCCGTCCGGGTCAGGGCGCGGTGCTGAAGGCCGGCATGTTCTTCACCGTCGAGCCGATGGTGAACCTGGGCAAGCCGGCGGTGAAGGTGCTGGGCGACGGCTGGACGGCCGTGACCCGCGACAAGTCGCTGTCGGCCCAGTGCGAGCACTCGATCGGCGTGACGGAAGATGGCTGCGAGATCTTCACGGCCTCGCCGACCGGCCTGTTCCAGCCGCCGATGCAGGGCGCCTAGGCGCATCCCCTTACGGGCGCGAAGCCACTAGGCGAAACTGACATTTCAGCCTACCTATCAGTCCGAGGACAACACTCGGAGCGGTTTCGTGCGCCAGCCTTCGCCCCCGCGGGCCCCTGACGACGCCCCCTACAACGTCGCTGGAGGCGGCGCGCGCTCGCGCATGCTGGTGCTGGACGTCTGCTCCTCGTCGGGCCTGGAGGACTGGTCGCCAGACCTGCAGAAGGCCAAGGTCTATGAGAAGATCCTGCTCGACCTGATCCTGGGCGAGCTGCCGCCAGGCGCGCGGCTGGACGAGCAGTCGCTGGCGGCGCGCTACGACGCGGGGCTGGCCGGAGTGCGCGACGCCCTGGGCCGCCTGGCGCTTGAGGGCCTGGTGATCCGCCGCGCCCGCTCGGGCACCACGGTGGCGCCGCTGGACCTCGTGGACCTGCGCCAGGGCTACGAGGCCCGGGCCCTGATCGAGCCGCACTGCGCGGGCCTGGCCGCCCGCCACGCCTCCAAGGCCGACATCGCCGCCATCAAGGCCGTGTTCGACGACGCCGAAGCCGCCGCCAAGGCCCGGGACCTGCCGGCCCTGGTGGCCATGGACCAGCGCTTCCACGCCGCCGTCGCCCGGGCCTCGGGCAACCTGGCCTTGGCCCGGATCCTCATTCCGTTGCAGCACAAGGCCGCCCGCTTCTGGGTGTTCTCGTTCGGCGGCGCCACCGAGGCCGAGTTGATGGCCGACATCGAGCAACACCGCGAGGTCGCCGACGTCATCGCCAGCGGCGACGTCGAGGCCTCCAAGGCCGCCATGATGCGCGTGCTGAGCGTCACCCCCGAGGCCGTGCAGCGGCCGCCGGTGGAAGCGTGACCCCGAGCCCTCCCCCTTGATGGGGAGGGTTGGGTGG